>Ga0335073_10000709_pt1 | contig 43436 bp, 40 predicted proteins | sample Lox_Sample_22_FD_207093 | JGI IMG/M metagenome (GOLD analysis project Ga0335073, IMG submission 207093) | Soil microbial communities from Loxahatchee National Wildlife Refuge, Florida, United States - Lox_Sample_2.2 | ecosystem: Environmental > Terrestrial > Soil > Wetlands | place: USA...
GTGAATACTGGTCGGCACGGCCGCGGCGGAGTCGAGCTCGGGTATCTCGGGCACCGTCTCGGTATCCAGGGCGACGACGATCTGATAATCACCGACGCGAAGGACATCGCCGTTCTTGAGGCAATAGCCGCTCGAGCCGAGCTTTGCGACCGCCTCCGGCTGATCGTTGACGAACACCCCGTTGGTGCTCAGGTCTTCGAGGTAGAAGTGTCCGTCGCGAAAATGGATGCGGGCGTGGTGCGCAGACACATAGCGCAGCGGGTCGGGAAGCACCCAATCGTTGTCGCTCGAGCGCCCGATCGAGCCGCCGCTCATGCCGAAAATGATGGTGTGTCGCTCGGCGAGCTGCCGCCGGTGATCGCTGACGACGCGCAGGCGAAGCGTCATGGTGCCCCGAAGTCAAATGGCTTTTGCTGCGAAAATCGAGCCCATTGCGCGGGCGCGACAGCTTCCCCGGCGCGCCCGGCAATATAATGGCGCCCCCAAACTAGCAGCGGACCTCAGCCGAGCCATGGCAGCCAGTCACATTTTCCGCATTATGTTCGTGAATCAGGGCAAGGTTTACGAGGTCTACGCCCGCAAGGTAGGCCATGGCGATCTGTTCGGGTTCATCGAGGTCGAGGAGCTGGTGTTCGGGGAGCGCTCCTCCGTGGTCCTGGACCCCTCCGAGGAGCGCGTCAAGGGCGAGTTCGCGGGGGTCAAGCGCACCTTCCTGCCACTGCACTCGGTGCTGCGGATCGACGAGGTCAAAAAGCAGGGGGTGAGCAAGATCACCGCGCTCGAGACCGGGGCGAACGTGGCGCAGTTCCCGATGGCGATGTATTCGCCGCCCCCGGGAGAGAAGAAGTAGATGAGCGGGCGACTGCTCTTTCTCCCCGGCGCCCCGGCGCTTTCGGGCTTTCGGATCGAGAAGCTGCTCGCCCGCATCGCCGCCATCGAGCCGGCGGTGACCGGCCTGGTCTCGCATTTCGTGCATTTCGCGTCCCTGGCGCGTCCGCTCAGCGATGGCGAGCTGCGGATCCTGCAGCAGCTTCTGACGTACGGGCCCCGCGCCGCCGCCGCGCCCCGGAGCGATGATCAGAGCGGCGCGGCCGAGCGCCTGCTCGCGGTCCCGCGCGAAGGAACGATCTCGCCCTGGTCCAGCAAGGCGACGGACATTGCGCATGTCTGCGGACTCGCGGCCGTGGCGCGGATCGAGCGCGGGATCGAGTATCGAATCGCAGTCCGACAGCCACTCGGGCGGGAGCGGCTGGCACAGCTCGCTCCGGCGCTGCTCGACCGCATGACGGAAATGGCGTTGCTCGATGCCGCGGAAGCGGGTCGGCTATTCGGTCACTCGGCACCCGGGCCGTCACGGCGGATCGCGCTTGCCGGGGGCCGCACAGCGTTGGAGGAGGCGAATCGCACGCTCGGCCTCGCGCTCTCGGACGACGAGATCGACTACCTGCTCGCCAGCTTCCGGCAGATCGGCCGGGATCCGACCGACACGGAGCTGATGATGTTCGCGCAGGCCAACTCCGAGCACTGCCGGCACAAGATCTTCAACGCGCGCTGGATCATCGACGGTCGACCGCGGCAGGAATCGCTGTTCGAGATGATCCGCTACACCCATGCGCGCAATCCGCAGGGCGTACTCTCGGCCTATCGCGACAACGCCGCCGTCATGGAGGGTGCGGTGGGATGGCGCTACTTCGCCGACCCGAGAACCGGCGCCTACGGCGGCAGCCGCGAGCCCATCGACATCCTGATGAAGGTCGAGACCCACAACCATCCGACCGCCATCTCGCCCTTCCCCGGGGCGGCCACGGGCTCGGGCGGTGAGATTCGCGACGAGGGGGCGACCGGGCGCGGTGCGCGGCCGAAGGCGGGGCTCACCGGCTTCTCGGTGTCGAACCTGCGCATTCCGGGCTACGAGCGCCCGTGGGAGCGGCCGCCCTCGATTCCAGCGCGCATCGCCTCCGCGCTCGACATCATGCTCGAGGGGCCGATCGGCGCCGCCTCGTTCAACAACGAATTCGGCCGCCCGGCGATCTGCGGCTACTTTCGCAGCTTCGAGCTCGCAGTGGCGGGTGATTCGCCCGGCAGGGTGCGCGGCTATCACAAGCCGATCATGATCGCGGGCGGGCTCGGCAACATCCGGCGCGCGCACGTCGACAAGGCGGAGGTGCCCGTGGGAGCGAAGCTCATCGTGCTGGGTGGCCCTGCGATGCTCATCGGCCTGGGCGGCGGCGCCGCCTCCTCGGTGGGCAGCGGCGCCTCGAACGCCGACCTGGATTTCGCCTCCGTCCAGCGCGGCAATGCCGAGATCCAACGCCGTGCGCAGGAAACCATCGACGGCTGCTGGGAGTTGGGTGACGCCAATCCCATCCTCCTCATCCACGATGTCGGCGCCGGCGGCCTTTCCAACGCCGTGCCGGAAGCGGTGGCGCACAGCCATAGAGGCGCGCGAATCGACCTGCGTGCGATCCCGAGCGCCGAGCCGGGCATGTCGCCGCTCGAGCTCTGGTGCAACGAGGCGCAGGAGCGCTATGTCGTCGTCGTGACCCCGCAGTCGCTTGCGGCCTTCGCGGCCATTGCGGTGCGGGAGCGCTGTCCTTACGCGGTCATCGGCGAAATCGACGGCACCGGCCGGCTGACCGTCGCCGATCCGCTGCTCGGCGGTGATCCCGTGGACATGCCGCTCGAAGTCCTGCTCGGCAAGCCGCCGCGCCTGGTTCGTGACGTGCGCAGCACGGCGATGGAGCCGCGGCCGCTCGATCTCGAGCGCATCGAGCTGCGTGAGGCGGTGTATCGCGTGCTGCGGCTGCCCGCCGTGGCCGACAAGACATTCCTCATCACCATAGGCGATCGGACCGTGGGTGGCATGGTGAGCCGCGATCCGCTCGTCGGCCCCTGGCAGGTGCCGGTGAGCGACGTGGCGGTGACGGTGGCCGACTATCGCGGACATGCGGGCGAGGCGATGTCGATGGGCGAGCGCACGCCGGTGGCGTTGCTCGATGCCCCTGCCTCGGGACGGCTCGCGGTCGCCGAGGCCATCACCAACATCCTGGCGGCGGACGTGCCATCGCTGAGCCGCATCCGCCTGTCCGCCAACTGGATGGCTGCATGTGGGGAGGTTGGGGAGGACGCGGCCCTCTATGCGACGGTGCAGGCCGTCGGCAAGGAGCTCTGCCCCGCGCTCGGCATAGCCATCCCCGTGGGCAAGGACTCGCTGTCGATGCGCACCAGCTGGCAGGACGGTGGAGTGGACCGCAGCGTGGTTGCGCCGGTATCGCTCATCGTGTCGGCTTTCGCGCCCGTCGATGATGCCCGGCGCACTCTGACGCCCGCGCTGTCGACCCAGGAGGGTCCGACGGCGCTGTGGCTCCTCGACCTCGGGGCGGGTCGCAACCGGCTGGGAGGCTCCGCGCTCGCGCAGGTCTACGGCGAGCTCGGCGCGGAGCCGCCCGACCTCGACGACAGTCAACGGCTGGTGCGCTTGGCCGCGGCACTGGCGGAGCTGAGGCAGGCCGGGCTCCTGCTCGCCTATCACGATCGCTCCGACGGCGGCTTGCTCGCCACACTGTTGGAAATGGCGTTCGCCAGCCACTGCGGCCTCGATATCCGCCTGCCGGAGACCGGCTCGCCGGCGGCGCAGCTCTTCGCGGAGGAGCTGGGTGTGGTCCTGCAGATCGCTGTCGCCGACGAGAGGCGGGTGCGGGAGATCCTCTCGCGGCACGAGCTCGCCGAGCTCGCCATGCGGGTGGGCGTGCCGCTTCGGGACCTGCGGGTCCGCATCCACGTCGGCGGCGACCGGGTGCTCGATGAGTCCTGGGTGGATCTGCGCGGCGCCTGGTCGGAGACCTCATGGCGAATGCGGCGGTTGCGCGACGATCCGCACTGCGCCGACGAGGAGTACGCGGCGCAGACCGCACCGGCGGATCCGGGCCTCGAGGTTGCACTGAGCTTCGATCCCGAAGAGGATATTGCCGCGCCCTACATCGGGCGCGGAGCGCGACCCCGCGTGGCCATACTGAGAGAGCAGGGCGTCAACAGTCACACCGAGACGGCTGCGGTGTTCGATCAGGCGGGATTCGCGCCCTACGACGTTCACATGACGGACATCGTCGCCGGCCGGCATCGGCTGGCGGACTTCGCCGGGATCGTCGCCTGCGGCGGCTTCTCCTACGGCGATGTGCTCGGGGCCGGTGAGGGCTGGGCCAAGTCGATCCTCTTCAATCCCGCCCTGCGCGAGGAATTCCAACGATTCTTCGAGCGGCCGGAGACTTTCGCTCTCGGAGTGTGCAACGGCTGCCAGATGTTTGCCGCGCTCAAGAGCATCATCCCCGGCACCGCGCACTGGCCGCGCTTCGTCCGCAACCGCAGCGAGCAATACGAGGCCCGCTTCTCGCTCGTCGAGGTGCTGCGCTCGCCGTCGGTGCTGCTCGCGGGCATGGAGGGCTCGTTCCTGCCGATCGCGGTCGCGCACGGCGAGGGGTATGCGGAGTTCGAGTCCGGCGCGGCGGCCGAGGAGTGTCTGCAAGGCGGCTGGGTCGGGTTCCGCTACGTCAACCACGACCGCAGCGTGGCCAGCCGGTATCCCTTCAATCCCAGCGGCTCGCCGCTCGGAATCGCGGCTCTCAGCAACCTCGATGGCCGCGTGACCATAACCATGCCGCACCCGGAGCGGTCCTTCCGCTACGTGCAGAATTCCTGGCGCCCGCGCGATGCCGGAGAATACAGCGGTTGGATGAGGTTGTTTCGCAATGCCCGGCGGTTCGTGGGGTGAGCAGTATCTGCCGGCCGGCCCACGTTGGTTGACGTCTGACTCGGACGTCGGAAACGACGTCGCTCAATTTCTCCGCGTTTTCACAAAAAAGTACATAAGAGCTGCTGGCCACTCGAGCTCCCCCTACAATGGGATCCACGCATTGCGGCCAAATCGGGCGTGGACAGATGAGTACACTCACAGATGTTGAAAATGCAATTCTGACGCTGCCGCAGGTGGAGTGCGACAGGCTCGCCGAATGGCTGGAGGCGATTCGGCGGGATCGGCTGCGAGTATTCGAGCCGGCGGCGAAGTACAGAGCCGACCCGCAGTATCCGATGACGTTCGGGGAGTATCTCGAACTCGAGGCCAATTCCCGGGTCCGCCACGAGTATCTGGCCGGCGAAGTGTTCGCGATGTGCGGCGTGACACCCCGCCACAATCGGATAGCGAGTCGGCTTCATGGTGCCTTTCGCGAGCGCTTGAACGGAGGACCGTGCGAGTCTTACATTGCCGAGGTCGCGGTGAGGTTGCGCATCAGTCGGGATGATTACGCCTACTATCCGGACGTCATGGTCGTCTGCAGGCGGGAGAGGGGGGAGGAGCGATTCTTCACCGATCCCAAGCTCATCGTGGAAGTCCTTTCGCCTTCCACTGCTGCTGTGGACCGGCACGAGAAGCGGATTGCCTATCGCCGGATCGCGGCGCTCGAGGAGTATGTCATCGTTGCGCAGGACGCGATCGAAGCGACGGTGTTTCGGCGGGAAGAGAGGTGGGAGCCGGTGCTTCTCGAGTCTCGCGACTCGACCCTCGAGCTGCGATCCATCGATCTGCGGCTGTCGCTGGCGCAGATCTACGAGGGAGAGGCGCTGCCGTGACCACGCTGCCTGAAATCGAGAACGCCATTCTCCGTCTGCCACCGGCGGAATGCGCGAGGCTGGCGGAGTGGCTGTCAGCCCTCATGCGCACGCCGCGTCGTGTTGCGGAGCCCGCGGCGACTGACGCCGGAGCGATGTCCTTTCCAATGACGCTCGAGGAGTATCTGGAATTCGAGGAGCAGTCACGCGTTCGCCACGAGTACATCGCCGGCGAAATATTACTACCCGGATGTGATGGTCGTGTGTGACCGCGATCCGGATGAGGATCGCTACGTCGCGGATCCCAAGCTCATCGTCGAAGTCCTTTCGACATCCACCGCTGGCGTCGATCGGCACGAGAAGCGTATCGCCTACCGCGAGATTACGGCGCTCGAGGAGTATGTCATCGTTGCGCAGGAGGCAATCGAGGTCACCGTGTTCCGGCGGGAGGAGAATTGGCAGGCCGTCGTCTTGGATTCCTGCGACTCGGTTCTGGAGCTGCGCTCCATTGGCCTCGGGATCCCGCTGGCGCAGGTCTACGAGGGTGAGTCGAGATAGGTCTCGCGTTCCGGCTGGATGCGGTTGCTTCGCGGCGGCGGTCGTGGGCCGAGACTACGCCGACTGCTGCTCGGCGGCGGGAATGACGAAACTGACGAATGACGAAATGATGTACTTGTCCTCCGACCGGGGGACCTCGCCGCAGTGCGCATGTGTCCAGAACGTCGGAAAGAACAGTCCATCGCCGGCCGCGGGCTTGACCCGCAGGCTCTGCCGATGGAAGCACGTTTCGCCACCGTCCCGGACCGAGTTCAGATAGATGATCATGGCGATCTGACGGTGCCAGGTGCCGGGCCCGAGGGCATCGAAGTGCCATTTGAAGTGGCCCTGATTCTTCTTGTAGTGCTGAATCTTGTAACCCGTCCACCACAGCGGCCACGCCGGCAGCAACGGAATCTGCGCCGCCACGCTGGTGACGCCGGCGTCGACGGCCTGATTCAATTCGTCGAAGGCCGCCGTCCAGGCACCTCCCTTGGTGATCTCCAGGTCCGTGCTGACTTTGATCTCGTCCTGCAGCTTCGTTTCACCCTGGTGACCGACGGTATAGCCCGGGTGCTTACGCGGGTCCTGGTGGTAGTTTTCGATGATCGTGCGGCAGAGATCCGTCGAGATCAGCTCTTTAACATAAAAAATACACTCGGCGGCAGGGACAATCTTCATGCTCGCACCTGGCTGACCATAGCCTTCCGGCCTTCTTATCGGCCGCGGCGCGCGAAAATTGACCTTGCGAGTTCACAGCTATTGCAGGCTCCGACAGACCACGTGGCATAGCCGCATTGCCGGCCACTTCATCTCGCAGTCAGGACGGGCCCGCCCCGTTTGATCAAATCCACGACTCGATCCATCTCTTCGAGCGAGAGCGCCGGATGGATCGGCAGGCACAGAATGCGTGAGGCAATGCTCGTGGCGGTCGGAAGCAGCTCGGGCGCCGCCGAGGGAAGTCCGCGATACATCGGAAAGTCGCTGATCAGCGGGAAAAAGTAACGACGAACGATCACCCCGGATTGCCTCATCAGGTGGTAAAGCTGATCGCGGGTGATCGCGTATTCCCCCTCGACGAGAATCGGGAAGTACGAGTAATTGTGCCTGGTATTACCGGGCAGGGGGAGGCATCGAATCCCGCGAACCGAGCTCAGCAATGCGCGGTAGCGCTGGTCTATGTCGCGTCGCTTGACTATCGATGCATTGATGTGCCGCAATTGCAGGAGTCCGAAAGCGGCCTGTATCTCATTCATCTTGCCGTTGATGCCAGGCGCCACGACCGTGACCTCATCGGCAAAGCCGAAGTTCTTCAGATAATCGATCCGCTGCTTGGTTTTGGCATCCGGACATACGATCGCGCCGCCCTCGAACGTGTTGAACGCCTTGGTGGCGTGAAAGCTGAGTACGGAGAGATCGCCGAAGTTGAGCACGCTCCTTCCCTTGTGACTCACGCCGAAAGCGTGGGCGGCATCGTAAATCACCTTGAGGCCGTACGTGTCGGCGATCTTTTGAATGCGATCGACGTCACAAGGATTGCCATAACAGTGAACGGGCAGGATTGCAGTCGTGCGCGGCGTGATGGCCGCCTCGATCCTTTCCGGATCGAGATTGCAGGTCGTGGCCTCGATGTCCACGAAGACCGGCTCGATGCTATTCCAGAGCAGCGAGTGCGAGGTGGCCACGAAAGAATATGGAGTCGTGATCACCTGGCCGCTGATGCGCAAACACTGTAGAGCCGTCACCAGGGCGATCGTGCCGTTGGCAAACAACGCCAGATGCTCTACGCCGAGATGCTCGCACAGTGCTTTCTCCAATCTCTGATGGAATGGCCCCGCGTTGGTCAGCCACCCGCTCTCCCAGATTTCCTCGAGATAGGGCAGAAACTCCGCCAGTGGAGGCAGCAGAGGTCGAGTAACATAAATCGGCGCATCGGTCTTCGCGTCGCCGCCTTCGATCGGCTGCCGGAGGGCTTGGGTGCTGGCTTTCGTCATTTTCGGATCACCGCTTTCGTATCGCCGGAACTCCCGCAACCAGCGCTCGCGGTTCCACCGGCTTGGTCACGCATGCGCCCGCTGCGACCACCGCGCCGTCGCCTATCGAGAGCGGCGATTCGGCCGTACCGTTGATGATGGCGGCACCGGTGCCGATGAATGCTCCGTTGCCGATGGTTACATTCCCGGATACATGGACTCCAGGGGATAGTGTTGCGTAATCGCCGATGATCACGTCGTGTCCGATGGTGCAGTCGAGATTGACATGCGCATGGGCGCCAATGACGATGTTCGTGGTGGCGATGACGCCGGCGCATATAATGGATCCGGGGCCGATCTCGACCCAACGTGAAGCCTCGACGCGCGGGTGAACCAATGTTGCCGGCCGCATCCCCATTGCCTCGTAAAGGCCGACGACGCGCATCCGCTCCACGGGATTGCCTATGGCGACGACGTACGCGAGCTGGCCGCCGCTGTCGTGGGCAAAGTCTTCAAGCAATTTCACGGGAATACCGTTCACCGGTTCGGATAGGTAGCGGGGCTGATCCACGCAAAACGCAATGTCCGTGCGCTCGCCCCAGCACTGCTGCGCCAGCCACGCAACCTCGCGCCCGAATCCACCGGCGCCGAAGATCAGCAAGCGCCCATAGCCGCGCGCCGCAGCGGAATGAGGATTGCAATCCGTCATCCGCGAATGCCATCCACCGCCGCTTCACCGCGCGCGTGGCGCTCCTGGCTCGATCGCTTGCGCAGCCTGCTCTCTATGTCGTTCATGAAGTCTTTTGCGTTCTGCTGCGAGTTCCTGTCGAGGGAGATCTGGCGCTCCAACGCCAGATGTCTCGTCGCGAGGGCAAACTCGATGTCATCGAAGCCGTAGGCAACGCCATAGCGGTCTTCGACGTTCGGCTTCCACTGCTCCTTCGTCGTGTAGTCAGGCGGCACGACGACGGAATCGCAACCCGCGATTACCGCCAGATACGAGTAATGGGTCTGCGGGTCGTAACTGATGAATCGCCTCACCGATTTGAATATCGTCGCAACCTCCTTGTGGGATTTCCCATCGATGAGTATGGAATTTGCGGTGTCGTGAACCATGGCTCTGCCTTTGCCCTTCCTGATGCAATAGGCCGTTCCCGTTCGTTCCTGTTCCGGTTCGTCGGGCTGTCTGCGGTACAGGTCGAACGGTGAGTATTGAACACGGAGCGTCATGTCGGCCATCTCCGACCCGGGGAACTTGAATTCGCCGGTGAAGTAGTCGGCATACCGATAGTAGATCTCTCCGGATCCGAAATAGATCTTGCCGGTATGATGGCCAGGGTTGTGCAGCAGCCAGCGCACGACGTTCCTGGCCCGCAGCGGGTTGCCGAAGGCAATTTCCGGATAGATGACGATGCAGTCATCTCCCGGAGCGGAGCTGTCGTGGGGCCTGAGGACCGGTGTTCTGAATGTTTCGTTGATGCGGTAATTCGCGAGATTGCTGGCCTCGTAGATTGCCTTCGCGTACCGGCCGATTTCCGCCGCGTTGTAGTGATGAAGCTCGTAGCTCGGCATGAAAGGATGGAGGTACGCCTCGCCGCCGCATTCGTTTATCAGGTGGCAGAGCCGGTGCAGCGCGATGCAGCCGCCCCCGTTTTCGTCGTAAGGCGGCGCATAGAGGATGTATTTGTACTTCATGAGCACACGACGGCAGCGGGATCAATCTCCCCATTTCTCGAGATAACGCTCGTAACCCTGGCGCCAGCCGTCGCTCACGAATCCTCCCCGGCTCTGGTGCACGACGGAGATGGGCCACGTGCCCATGGTCAGGCCCGACCGCTCGGCCTGGCGGCAGAAATCGAGGTCGTAGAAGTGGAAATCGAAGCGCTCGTCGAAGCGGACGGACCTGGACTGCAGCGCCTCGCTGCGCGCCGCGATGAAGAGGCCATCGAGCAGCACGACTTTCTGGTTCGACGGGCCGAATACGTCGATGGTCTCGGGCGGAAAACCCTCACCGTGGCCGACCGCGCCGCTGAGGTGGACGCGCTTGTCGAGCGTGAATTTCTCGTCGATGAATGCCCAACCGGGCTGTCCGGGCAGGCGGCGGCGGTTGCCCACGAGACCGACGATGTCGAAGGCGGTCAGCGCTTCGCGCAGCCTGTCCGCCCAATGAAAATCGCAGAGGTACACGTCGTCGTGCACGAAGACGAGTGCGACCTGGTCGTGAGCCGACTCCCCCATGGCGGTGTTGTAGACCGACGGCAGGCCCTGCTCGTTGCGTGGAAAGAGGCGCACTTCCACACCCTGTGGCCGGTGCAGGGTCAGAGATCGACCGAGCGCCGTGGACGAGAAGAAACCGTCCCGGTCCGCGCGCGTCGCGCAGATCATGCGTATCCGCATCGGCCCGGCCGCGGGCGCCGTTGCGGGCAACGCCTGAGCTGCGGCAGGCGTCACCGGCGCCGGTGGGGCCGACTGAGCGGCTGGGTCGACTCGAGCCGCGGCCGCATGCCGCTGGCCGACGCGCTGTCCCAACTGCTGGTAGACTCTGAGGTATTGCTCGGACCCGGTGCTCGTGTGAGCGATCTTCAGCGCCTCCAGCACGATGAGCTCGGGTCCGGTGACGGCGACCGGCGCCTGAGAGCTCGAGCTACCCGGCTGACTATCCGACTCTGACATGACTTGCGCTCACCGCCGGCTATAGGTCAGTTGAGATCCAGATGCTCGGGGGGGAGCCCCGAGTGATGCCTGAGGTACATCCGCTCGTAGAGCGCCTCGAGGCTGCGGGTGAACTTGCGGGTATCGAACAGGGCGCAGGTGGACCGGTTCTGCGCCAGCCTGTGCTTGTACTCCGCGAGCCGTTCCGGCCGGGTCGCGAGCTCGATCGCGAGGCGCTCGTATGCCGCGCGGTCCGGCGCGATCAGCTCCGGGAGACCCACGGCCGTGAGCAGGCTGGCCGCGATCCGGGAGGAGAACGCGCGGCCGATGCAGGTGAGCACCGGCAACCCGGCCCACAAGGCATCGCTGCCGGTCGTTCCGGCGTTGTAGGGCGCAGTGTCGAGGAAGAGATCCGCGGCGCGATATCTCGCCAGATACTCCCCGAACGGCAGCAAGCCGCCGAACACGAGCCGCTCGGGTGACAGCCCGAGAGCGGCCGCCTGACGTCGCAGGTTGCGCTCCACCGGAGCGGTTCCGGCGAGGAGCAGCAGCACGCTGTCCGGCACCGCCGTCAGGATTCTCATCCAGCTCGCGAAGGTCTCGGGAGTGATCTTCCAGCTCGCGTTGAAGCAGCAGAACACGAAACCGCTCGCCGGCAGGCCGAGCTCGGCCCGCGCGAAGCTCCGGTCCGCGATGATCCGCTTCGAGTCGTTGACCTGGTAGCTCGGCAGATAGGCGATCTTTTCCGCGTAATGGTCGCGGGTCTCCGCCGGTATGATGACCGGGTCGGCCAGCAGGTAGTCCATGAACTCCCCGCCCATCGTGCCGAGGTAGCCGAGATAGCTCACCTGCACAGGAGCCGCGCGCAGCGCAAGGATGTAGGGGCGCGCATCGCCGGTGTAGCCGCCGAGGTCGACGGCGATGTCGATCTCGAGCCGTCTGGCCAGCTCTGCGACCTCGTGATCGGATTGGCCGCCGACTGCCAGGAAGCGGTCGAATGCCGGCTCGATCCGCGCCCGCAGCCCGTCACGGACATCGGCGCCCAGGGAGAACGCTGTGAGCTCGAACCGCGAGCGGTCGTGAGTCTCAAACAGCTCCGCGGTGAGGGCTGCGACCGCGTGGTTGCGCAGGTCGGCCGAGAAATAACCGACTCGCACCCGTTCGTGGCGCCGGTAGCGCGCAAGCGGTGGCAGCTTGATCCTTGGCGAGCACTCCGTTCGCAGCCACTCTTCCGTGGCCTTGCGCTGCAGTGCCGGCGAATCGAGCAATGACTGCAGGGGGAAGGGCTTGACTACCTGGCGCCCCTGCTCGATGCCCTCGGCAAGCAACGCGAGATCATCGTCGAAGCCAGTCCAATCGCAGACATGCATGCGGGCATGACGGCTGGCGCCCAATAGAAAGCCCGCATCCGGTGCGAGCGAGCGCACACGCTCGTAGCAGGTCACAGCCTCTTCGGTGCGCTTCAGCTCGTGCAGCACCACTGCCTGCGCCGCGTAGCATTCGGCGTCCTCGCGCAGAGCGAGCGCCCGCTCGTAGCTTGCCAGCGCCTCATCGTGCCGCTTGAGCTCGAACAGAACCGCCCCTCGGTTTCTGAGCGCGTTGACATAATGCGGGTTTATCTCGAGCGCACGGTCGTAGCTGGCCAGTCCCTCTGCCCGCCGCTTGAGCATGCGCAGCGCCGAGCCCCGATTGTTGTAGGCTTCCGCATAGTCAGGCTCGATCTCGAGCGCGCGCTCGCAGCTCGTGACCGCTTCTTCGAAGCGCTCGAGCGCTTTCAGTACGACGCCGCAATCGTTGTGAGCCTCCGCGTAGTCGGGTCGGATCGAGATGGCGCGCTCGTGGCTCGCGAGGGCCTCCTCCAGCCGTCCGAGCCGCTGCAGCGAGACACCGTAGTTGTTGTGCGCCTCGGCGTAGTCCGGCTTGAGCGCAATGGCGCGCTCGTAGCTCGCAGCGGCTTCCTCGAAGCGCGCCAGCTCGTGCAGCAGGACGGCGCGGTTGTTGTGAGCCTCCGCGTATCCAGGTCTGATCGCAATCGCGTGCGTGTAGCTGTCGAGTGCCTCCTCCGGGCGGTCGAGCGAGCGCAGGGCCGCGCCGCGGTTGTTCCAGGCCGAGGCGTAGTCCGGCTTGAGGGCTATCGCCCGGTCATAGCTCGCTACCGCCTCCTCGGGCCGCTGCAGGTCGTGCAGCGTGACGCCGCGGTTGTAATGTGCGTCTGCATAGCCCGGCAGAATGGCGATTGCGCGGTCATAGCAACTCAGGGCCTTGCCGTAGCGACCGAGATCCCTCAGCACGTTGCCGTAGTTGTTGTGCGCCGATGCATCGTGAGGCGAGCCGGCAGCAACCCGCTCGAGCAGCGTGGCGGCTTCCGTGCTTCGTTGCGACTGAGCAAGGATGACCCCGAGCAGGGACATGGCCGCGATGTCGTCGGGCCGCCCCGCGAGGATCGACCGGCACAGGGCCTCCGCGTCGTCCCGCTGATGGCGCGAATACAGTGCCCATGCCCGCTGAATCGCCGTGGCCGCCGGGCTGGCCCCGACGGCTCGCGGCGCGGCCGGCTGCCCCCTCGAGGCGGCGCGTGCATGGTGTCTGTTCATTGACCCAACCTTGGCAGAAACCACTGCAAGGCCGCAGCGAAATATGTCGCATTTCGCCGTCTCCCTACGCGCTCCTCGCTAGGGGAGACGGGTCGTCCCTGCTCACACCGCGCGAGTGGAGGCGGCCTAGGCGGCCGACGTCATGTCCGGTTGCGACTGACCTCTCACTTCCGGGCCAATGGCCGCCCAAGCGCCGCGGATCTCCGCGAGCAGCTTGACGACTTCCGTGACGGCGTCGGCATCACTATTGAGATTGGCATGCATCAGCCGGCGGGTCATGTATTCGTACAGGTTGCTCAGGTTCTGCGCCAGCGGGCCACCCTTCTGCAGGTCGAGGCTGCCGCGCAGCTCGGCGATCAGGATGACGGCGCTGTGGAGCAGGCCGGCCATGCGGCGAGTCTCACCTCGTTCGATGCAGGAGCGCGCCGCGTTCATCCGCTCGATGGTGGCATCGAACAGGGTCAGAACCAGTGCGTGCGGGTGGCTGTCGGCCACGGCGCCATGCGCGCTGACGCTACGGTAGGCGGCCAGTTTCGACTGCGGTGAGTGGGGGTTCACGAGCTCAATTCCGTCGGTTGCCGATACCGCAGAATAGCGGCTCGCCGGCGCGGAACTTGAGCGCGCCGGCCTCAGGCGTTCTGCGTTCCCTGCACCTGCGGCAGGCTCGCGAACGCCTGTGTGAGGTACGAGGAGGTCGTCTGCAACGAAGACAGCAGCGTGTTGAGGGACGAGTACTGCTGCGTCAGGCTGGCCGACAGCGCGTTCATCTGCTGCTGCAGCTGGTCGCTCTGCTGGGTCAACGAGTTCTCCTGCTGCACCAGCGTCTGGCTGGTCGTGGCGATGGGGCCGCCGGAGGCCAGGTCGGACGTGATCTGGCTGTTGAGCGATGTGGCGATGCCGCTCGTGCCACTGAAGAGCTGGCTCACGGCGCTGTAGTCGGAGGAGAGCGCCGTCGAGAGGGTCGTCTGGTTCAGGCTGAGCGAGCCGTCGCTGTTGGTCGTGATGCCGATGCTCGCCAGGGAATTATAGGTCGACGATCCTGTGTCGACGATGCTGTAGAGCGCCGCATTGAGCTCGTTCTGGATGCCGAGCAGCAGCGGATTGCCCTCCATCGGGCCGGCCGTTTCCGTCGTGGAGTCGTAGCTGCCGAGCGAGGCGAGCGCGCTCTGCATCGTGTTGTAGGCCGAGACGAACGCCTCGATGTTGGTCGCGATGCTCGAGGTATTCGTGGCCACCGTCAGGGTGGCGGGCGTGTCCGTGGTCGTGCCCGAGCTCGAGGTCGTAGTCGTGGTGCCGGTCAGGCTCAGAGTCACGCCACTCAGTGCGTCAGTGACCGTGTTGCTGGCGCTGGTATATGCAACGCCCGCTATGCTGAATTCGGCGTCCTGGGGCGTGCCGCCGGTCGGCTCGGTGTAGTTGGTGGTGTTGCCGGAGCCATAGGTCAGGTCCGAGAGTCCGGTGCCGCCGTCGGTCTCGCTGACCTGGATGGTGTTGGATGCTCCGGTCAGGGACGAGGTCAACACCAGATGTGCGCCGTCGGTGCCCGTGACCACGCTCGCCTCGATTCCGGGGTTGCCGGTCGCTGAGTTGATCGCGGCGGCGATTCCGGCGACGGTGTCGTTGCTCGAATTGACGGTGATACTGAAGCTCGTGCCTCCCAGCGAAAGCTGCAATGTGCCCGTACCGGTGACGGCGGAGCTGCCGCCCGCAAAGGCGGTGGAGACGAGTTGCTGAGCCTGGGCCAGCTGGGTCACGCTGACCGAGTAGGAGCCGAGGACCGCGTCGGTCCCGGCAGTCGCGGTGAATGCGGCCGTATTACTGCTCGTGGCACTTTCGGTGCCGAAAGCTTGCGGCGTGTCGAGCGCGCTGAGTGAGGACTGGAACGTGGAGAGCGCGCCCTGCAGTGTGCCCACGGCCGAAATCTCGGACGTGACCGACTGCGTCTGATTGGAGATGATGGCTTCCTGCGGGCTCTGGGTAGCCGAGACGAGCTCGGAGACGAGCTCGCTGACGTCGATCACCGATCCGCCCGCCGCGCCCGAGCTGGTGCTGCTGGCTACGGAGACGATCGGCTGGCTGCTGCCGGAGACGCTGGAAGTCGTGGTCATCGCAATCGCTTTCCCATGAAGCGAAACGAGGGTGGGGCCTTGCGGCACCCACCCTCGGGATCGCTAGTGGCTGAAGACTCCTGTGTTCAGCGGCTCTCCCCTTACGACAGCTTCTGCAGCAGCGTGAGGATGTTCTGCGGGATGGTATTGGCCTGAGCCACCATCGCCGTGCCCGCCTGCTGCAGGATCTGAGCCTTCGACAGGTTCGAAGTCGCCGCAGCGTAGTCCGTGTCCTCGATCGAGCTTTCCGCGGAGCTCAGGTTCGTCGAGTCGGTGCTCAGGCCCGTGATGGCGGCCTGGAACCGGTTCTGGTAAGCACCGAGATCCGCGCTGCTCGTTGCAAGCTGCTGCAGCGCGTTGTCGATCGAGATCAACGTGAGGTTCGAGTTGTCGACTGTGTTCACGTTGAGGCCGCTGAGGTACTCGGCCGACGAGGTCGTCGTCGCGGTGCCGCCTGTCGGTGTGTAGAAGCCGACGGTGTCGGAGCTGTCGAGGCCGAGATCGGTCGTAATGGCCGCGCTGTTCGTGGTGGCCGCAGTGATTGCGTTGCCGGACGCATCCGTGGCACTCGCCACCGAGAAGTCCACGACGTCGCCCGCGCCCGCGGCTTCCGTACCGCTCAGCTGGATGCCGTTGCCGGCGCTGTTGACGGTGGCAACGATGCCGCCGGCGGAGCTCAGCGCCTGGTTGACGGCCGCGGCAATGCTCTTGAGGTCCGTGGACTCGGTGCCGGTGAGCGTGATCGCGTTGGTGGTGTAGGTCGTGCCGTCCACTTTCACGTTCAGCGTCACGGAGGAACCATCGACGGCAGTTCCGAGGTCCGTCGAGGCAGCAAGATTGGTGGCGTTGTAAGCGCCCGCGGTACCCGCAACAGTCGTGATCGACGTCCCGGAGGCCGTCTTCACGGTCCCGGCGACGCTGGTGGTGCCGTTGTAATAGGTCCCGATGGAGCTCGCGCTCGCGCTCGAAATCGCACCGATGGTGATCGACTGGCCGGCATTGGCACCGACCTGGAAAGTCGCGCCCTGGAAGCTGCCGTCGAGCAGGTTCACGCCGTTGAACTGGGTCTGCGAGGCGACGCTGTTGATGTCGTTCATCAACTGCGAGAACTGCGCGTTCAGGTCGCTGCGGTCAGCGGAGCTGTTCGAGGCGTTGAGCGACTCTACCGCCAGATCGCGCATGGACTGCAGGTCGTTCGTGATTTCCTGCATCGCGCCCGAGGCGGTCTGGGCGAGCGACACGCCGTCGTTCGCGTTCTGCGAGGCCTGGTTGAGGCCGTCGATCTGGGAGGTCATGCCCTGCACGATCGCGTATCCGGCGGCGTCGTCAGCCGCGGTATTGATACGCAGACCGGTCGAGAGCTGCTGCAGGGACGTCTGCAATTGATTGCCCGACGTGCTCAGAGCGTTCTGAGCGATGAGCGAATCAATGTTCGTGTTAAGGACGAGTGACATGGTATGAGGACTCCTGAAAGTTTCTCTCAGGCGCCGGACACCCGTCCGTCGCGCTGCCCCGGTAAGCACCCCTTGGGGTGCCTCCGGTCAGGTACCTTATCGGTGCCCCGCGGCGGAACTTGAACGGTCCGGAGGCGGACTGGGGAAAGTGCGCAGCGCATCACAGGCATTGTCCGCCTAGCCGGAGATGTAGTTGAACAGCGACAGTTTGGCCAGGGAGGCATAGGACTCTTCCGCCGCCTGCAACGCGACCTCCTCGCTGCTCAGCTGAGTCGTCGCGGCCGCGTAGTCGGTCGCCGACAGGTTCGAGATCTGGGTCTGGTAGGCGGTCTGGTCGCTCGTCTCGGTCGATTGCGCGGTGGTTACGGCGTTGATGCGGGCGCCGACCGAGGCCTGCACGTCGTTCAGGTTATTCACCGTCGAGCTGAGCTGCTCGATGGCCTGGGAGATCTGGGTGGCCATCTGGCCGGAATTGAGGCCCGTCGAATTGAGGGTGGTGATCAGACCCTGGATGGTGGCGAAGGCGCTCGAGGTGCCCGCGGGCGCCACCGTGAACTGATCGCCCGTGGCCGGGTCGCCGCTGATGGCGACCTGAATGCCGTTGAAGGAGATCGTGCCGCCGCTCGTGCTGTCGTAGGTACCCGTGCTCAATACGGTGCCCGTGCTGTTCGTGATCTGGTACGCGGTGGGACTGGTGAAGCCGATCGTGTACGTCCCGGATGCGGCCTGCCACGCCGGGGGGTCCGTCACGGTGCCCGGGCCGATCGAGGCGGTGCCGGTGTTCGCGGCCGCGGCCGCGGTCGTGAAGGTGCCGTTGCCGGCCGGAATGTTCATGAAGACCGAGCTGCCGGTATCGCCGGTGGACACCGACTGATCCGCGCCGATCTGCACCTGGCTCGTCTCCTCGGCCCCGGAATATGTCACGCCGGCGCCGTTCTGGGAGAAGGGCTGGGTGGTGCTGGCGTAGCCGGAGAAGAGATAGTTGCCGTTGCCATCCGTGCTGTTGGCGATCGACACGAGCTGCTGCAGCTGCTGGCTGAGCTGGGTGCCGATGTCCTGCAGCTGCGAGCTCGACAGCGAGGAATTGTTCGCCTCGTCGGCCAGGCTCTGCACGCTCTGCAGCACGTTGGTGGCGTTGGTGAGCGCCTGCTCCTCGAGCTTCAGATTGGTGCTCACCAGGTTGCCGTTGGTCGAATACTGCTGCGAGGCGGACAGCTGAGTATTGAGCTGATTGACCTGCACCATCGCGGCCGGGTTGTCGGCGGCGTTCTGCAGCGTGAGCCCGGTCGAGAGCTGGTTCTGGGTCGTGGAGATGGAGTTTTCCAGCGCCTCGATCGAGTCGTCGGCGTTGGTCTGGAAAGTCAGGGTGGATATGCTCGTGAGACTCACGGTGATTACCCCGTGCCGTTGGCGCTGACTGCGCTGATGAGGGAGCTGAAGAGCTGCCCGGAGACCTGGATCACCTCCGCCATGGCCTGATAGGCCTGCTGATACTGCAGCATGGCCGCCGCCTGCGTGTCCAGATTCACGCCGCTCACATTGTTGAGACTGGTGGTGGCGTTCTGGTTCGCGGTCTGCTGGGTCGTGGCGTTGTTCTGCGCCTGCTGCGTCACCGTGCCAATCTGGCTGACGATGTTGTTGGCGGCATCGTTGACGGAAGTGGTGCCGCCGTCCAGCGTCGAGGCCGACAGGGTGTTGATCATGGCGTACAGATTGCTGTTGTCGCCAGTGTTCGACGCACTGTTCGGACTCACGGTGAAGGTGTCACCGCTGGCCGGCGAGCCGGTCAGGGTGAGCTGGATGCCGTTGAAGTCGATGGGGTCGCCGCTCGTGTAGGTGCCCGTGGCAACGCCGGTTCCCGAGCTGTTCGTCACCGTGTACGCGTTGCCGGCCGAGAAGCTCACCGTGTAAGTGCCCGATGTCCAGGTGCTCGGGTCGGTAACCCCCGCCGAGCTCACGGCACCCGTGCCCGTGTTTGTCGAGCCCGCGGAGGCCTGGACCAGAGATGCCGCGGCGACCTGCGACGGACTGGTCAGCACCATGGAGAAGCCGGCTGCGGCGCCGGCGGTGGGCTGGATGAGGAAGCTGTCGCCGGGCTGCGCCGTGCCGCTCACTACGATGGAAAGGCCGGCGCCCGTGAGCGGGCTCGCGCTCGTGCCGCTTCCCGTCAGGGCGACCGACTGATCGGTGGTCTCATCCGTGAGCTGCCAGGGGTTTGCACCTCCGGTGTACTGCAGCTCGTAGTCGTCCGCGGTCAGGTCGCTCAGGTTGCCGCGGGTGACGGCGAGGCTGGCACTGCCGGCGTTGCTGCTGTCGGGAAGAACCTGCACGCCGCCGACGGAGAACATCGCCTGGCCCTGCGCACCCGTCGCGTCCATGCCGGACTGCTGCTGCTGGTTGACGACCGTGGCGACCCCGACGGCGATCTGGCCGATGGCGTTTATAGCCGGATCCAGCACTTGGCTGCGGGCGCTCAGCAGGCCGCCGAGCTCGCCGCCGCTGATCTCCGAGGTGATGTCTGCGGTGGTGCCGCTGCTGCCGCCACTCGTGACTCCGATGTCGAGTTGCGAAGGATCGTAGGCGTTGGGGATCGTCGTCAGCGTCTGCGCGTTCCCTCCTGTGACCAGCGCCTGGCCGCTGCCGATGTAGACATTCACCTCGTTGTTGCCTTGGGAGGCTGTCTGCACCGAGACGTACTGGCTGAGCTGGTTGATGAGCTGATCGCGCTGGTCCATCAGCTGGTTCGGCGTCTGTCCGTTGGACGAGCCGGCGGCGATCTGCTGGTTGAGCTGCGCGATCTGGCTCGAGAGGGTATTGACCTGGGTGACGTCATCGCTCAACTGCGACTCGAGCTGGCTGCCATATTGGGAGAGCTGCGAGCTGTACGTCTGGACCTGCTGCGCGAGCGCCTGACCGCTGCTGAGGAGGGCCTGTCGCGCGGCGGTCGAGGTCGGCGTGCTGGCGGCCGTCTGCAGCGCGTTCACGAAGCTCTGCAGCGTGGCGGTGAGCCCGGTGCTCGAGTCGCTCAGCATGTTGTCGACCTGGGACGCCTGCGTCGACAGGGTGTTCGAGCTCGAATAGCTCGACTGTGTGGAGTTGACCTGCGCGGCGAGATAGGCGTCGTAGGCGCGCGTGACGCTCGACACGTCGACGCCGCTGCCGATGTAGCCGGACCCCGTCTGCTGGCCGGGCTCCTCGCTGAAGTTGGCAGTCTCGACGTCATAGCCGGGCGTCTCGGCGTTCGAGATGTTGTTGCTCGTGACGTCCAGCGCCTGCTGGAACGCGAGGAGCCCCGAGACGCTGGTGGAGAGCAGGTCGGCCATCCGTCACCTTTAGAGCGTATTGCTGCCGGAGGTTGTCGGCAGCGAGGCCGCCGACTTGAGGGAGCCGCCGGTCGAGTAGCCGCCGCCCGCCGCGCCCTGGAGGGCCTGCGTCAGGGTGCGGGTAAGAGTATTGGCCACCGCCCCGAGCTTGCTGGCGTAGGCCGGGTCAGTCGCGTAGCCGCCGCTTTGCAGAGCGGCCGCGAACGCCTGGGTATTGGTGCCGGTGCCGAGAGCGCCCGCATAGCGCGGGTTGCTCTGCAGCAGGGAGACATAATCCTGGAAGCACTGGCTCGGCGAGGAATAGGAGCGGAACTGCGCTTTGACCTCGGTCGCCGCGCCGCTGTCATATTCCTGGGTGGTGCTCTGGACGCTGCTCCCACTCCAGGCCGAGCCGGCTTTGATGCCGAACAGATTGTTGCTGGTCGAGCCGCCGGCTGTGCGTGGCATGCTGCGCCCCCAGTTGGTCTCCAGAGCCGCCTGGGCGACGAGGCTCACGGGACTGACGCCGAGCTGCCTGGCGGCCTGCTGCGCCTGGGGCCAGAGCGACTGGGCGAACTGCAGCTGCTGCGAAGTGCTCGGACAGGAGCTGGTGGTCGAGCTCGATGTGGCTGCGGCCGCGGTGGATGAGGTGCCGCTCGCGCCGGTACCCGCCGAGCTGCCCGGCGCCCCGGTAGCGCCGCTCGGTGAGCCTGACAAGCCCGTAGCGCCCGATGCGCCGGCGCTTCCCTGGGTGGTGCCGGGCAGCCCGCTGCGCCGCAGCTGCTGCACCAGCATGTCCGCGAGGCCGAGTCCGCGGCCCTTGCTGATCTCCGACGCGATCTGATCGTCGTACATGTCCTGATACATGTCCGCCTGGTCGGAGCCGAACAGCGAGTCGCCGAAGTTCGCCTCGCGCATGCTCTTCAGGACCATGCCGGTGAAGAGGCTCTCGAATTGCTGCGCCGCCTCCTTTAGCGCCTGCGGGTTGTGCGCCGCGGCGGCCTGTTGCAGCGCCGTCAGGTTGCCCGTATCGGCGAGCGCGCTGGAGTCGACGATGGGCAGGGTCATATGACGATCAGCTGGGCGCGCAACGCCCCCGCCTCCTTCAGAGCCTCGAGAATGGCCACCAGATCGCCGGGCGCGGCGCCCACGGAGTTCACTGCCCGCACGATCTCATCGAGATTGACGCCGGCCGGGAACTCGAACATGTGCGCCTTCTCCTGCTTCACATCGAGCGTGCTTCGCGGAGTGACGGTGGTCGTGCCGTTGCTGAACGCGTTCGGTTGACTGACGTCGGACCGTTCCGTAATGGTGACAGTGAGCGAGCCACTGGCGACGGCCGCGGCCATCACGTGCACTTCCGAGCTGATGACCACGGTACCCGTTCGGGAATTGATGATCACGCGCGCCGGCGGCGTCGCCGGGTCGATTTCGATGCCCTCGAGCGTCGAGACATATGCGATCCGCTGGCTCGGATCCACCGGTGCCCGTACCCGCACCGACACCGCATCGAGCGACTGCGCGGTTCCGACGCCAAGCAGCTTGTTGATTGCATCGGTCAGTCTGGCCGCCGTCGTGAAGTCGGGCGTGTCGAGGTTCAACGTTACGTAGGGAGTGGCATCGAAGTTGTTTGGCACGGACCGCTCCACCGTGGCGCCGTTCGGGATGCGCGCGCTGCTCGGAATGTTCACCGTGATGCTCGACCCGTCCTTGCCTTCGACGCCGAAGCCGCTGACCAGCACGCTGCCCTGCGCCATCGCGTACACCTGGCCATCAGCTCCGCGCAGCGGTGTCATGACGAGACTGCCGCCCCGCAGGCTCTTGGCGTTGCCGATCGAGTCGACGGTGACGTCAATCGTCTGGCCCGGCTTGGAAAACGGCGGCAGACTGGCGTGCACGGTCACGGCTGCGACGTTCTGCAGCATCGGATTGGTGTTCGAAGGAACCACTACGCCGAACTGCGCCAGCATGTTCTCGATGCTCTGGATCGTAAACGGCGTCTGCGTGGTCTGGTCGCCGGTGCCGTCGAGCCCGACGACCAGCCCGTAGCCGATCAGCTGGTTGCTGCGCACGCCGGCCACGGTTGCCAGGTCCTCGACCCGCTCGGCGCGCGCGCTGCCGACTGTCAGGAACAGCCCCACGAGCAGCAGCGCGAGCCGGAAGATTGGAGGTCCGAGTCCATATTTCATGCGAATTTCTCATCCAGCGGCGATAGCCGCGAGGTCTGGAGCAGCACGATCCTGTAGCCCAGGCACAGGTGCGCAGCGCAATGTTCGGAGCCAGCGCATCAAAAAGGCAGCCACGAGAAGTTGAAGAAGCGCGAGAGCAATCCCGGGGCGTTCGCATCGTTCAGCGCTCCGTGTTGCCCGTAGGCGATGCGCGCATCGGCGACTTCCGTGGACGGTATGGTGTTGTCCGAGGCTACGTCGATCGGCCGGATGATCCCCTCCAGGCGGATGAACTCGCTCCCCTGGTTGAGATCGATCTCTCTCTGCCCCCGGATCACCAGATTGCCGTTCGCCAGCCGCTTGATCACGGTCACCGAGATGTTGCCGGCCAGACTGTCGCTTTGCTTGCTGTCGCCGGCGCCGCTGAACGAGTTGGCGTTGTTCAGGCTGCCGCTGAGAACCGCAGTGCCGTGAATGGTCACCGGCAGCCCGAGTATCGTGGGCGCGGCGAGCGCGTCCTTGGTGGTCTTCGACGTGTCGGTCTGGGAGCTCTTGGCCGCGGTGGTGGCCTCCTCGAGCACTACGGTCACGACGTCGCCGACGTTGCGGGCCGTCGGGTTTTCGTACAACCCGCCATTGTACCCGGAGTGGAAAATGGCGCCGTCCGATGGCGGCGCCGACGGCATCGGAAAATCGTCGAACGCCTTGTCGTCGCTGCGCTGGCGATGACTGGCGCAGGCGGCGAGCAGGGACAGCGCCACGACCGGTAGCGCCCGCAGCAGGGTTCGCACGGATGACTTACATGTTCTCGGTTGCATACTGCAGCATCTGGTCCACGGTGGAGATCGCCTTGGAGTTCATCTCGTAGGCGCGCTGGGTCTGGATCATGTTGACAAGCTCCTCGACGACATCGACGTTGGAGCTTTCGAGATCGCCCTGAGTGACGGTGCCGAGCCCGTTCACCCCGGGCGTGCCGGTCTGCGGCGAGCCGCTGGAGGCCGACTGCACCAGCAGGTTCTGGCCGATCGGCTGCAGGCCGGGAGGGTTGATGAAGTTCGCGAGCTGCAGCTGCCCTACCTGGGTGGGGGTGGACTGGTTCGGCAGCAGGACCGTGACCGTACCGTCGGTGCCGATCGTCACGCTCTGAGCGCCCTGGGGAATGGTGATGCCGGGCTGCACCACGTAACCGGTCGACGTGACGAGCTGGCCTTCGGCGTTGGTCTGGAACGTGCCGTCGCGCGTGTAGGCGAGGGTGCCGTCGGGCATCTGCACCTGGAAAAATCCCTGCCCCGAGATGGCGACATCGAGCGGGTTGCCGGTCTGCGTCGGCGTCCCCTGGCCGTACTCCTTCTCGGTGGCGACGACCTCCACGCCGGTACCGATGTTCATTCCGGAGGGAGACTGGGTCGTCTGCGAGGTATCCGCGCCCACCTGAGTCTGATTCTGGTACAGCAGGTCCTCGAATACCGCCCGGTCCTCCTTGTAGCCGGTCGTATTGACGTTGGCGAGGTTGTTCGAGATGACGGACATCTCCGTCTGCTGCGCGTCGAGGCCGGTTTTGGCCGCCCAAAGTGCTGCATCCACGGATCTGGTCTCCTATTCAGGTGGACTGGAGGAGTTGCGAGGAGGACTGCGCGTTGGTGTCCGCGGTCTGCATGGCCTTGACCTGCAGATCGAAGCTGCGGGCCAGGTCGATCATGTTCACCATCGCGCTCGCCAGGTCGACGTTGCTCGACTCGATTGCGCCGGAGGCGATCTTGACGGAGGCGTCGGCCGGAGCCGTACCGCCGGCGGCGAGCTGGAAGAGCCCGCCGGATTCGCGCACCAGGCTGTCGGCCGGCGGATTGACCAGCTTGATGCGTCCCACGTTGGCGACGGTGCCCGGCGTCGAGCCTTGCGGCACGACCGACACGGTGCCGTCGTCGGCGATCTGGATCGAGCTGCTCGGCGGCACGGTGATCGGTCCATTGTCCCCCAGCACCGGCTGTCCGGAGCTCGTCTCCAGCACCCCATCGGCGGTCAGGTGCAGGTCGCCGTTGCGGGTGTAGGCCTCCTGGCCGTTCGCTGCCTGCACCGCGATGAATCCCTGCCCCTGGATGGCGACATCGAGCGGGCGGCCGGTGGTGGCGATCGAGCCCTCGCTGCCGTCCCAGCCGGACGAGGCGTCCGTCGCGTACACGCGCGAGGCATAGCCGGTACCGGCGACCGCCTGGCTCTGGAACGCGGTCAGGTCGGCCTTGAAGCCCGTGGTGTTGGCGTTCGCCAGGTTGTAGTTGTTGACGGCCTGCGCCTGCAGGATCTCCTTGGCGCCGGTCATCGCAACGTAGAGGGACTTGTCCATGTTTGGGGACTAACGATCAGCCCTGGCTGGGAATGTTGATGACGGTTTGTGTCAGCTGGTCCTCGGTCGAGATCATCTGCGCGTTCGCCTGGAAGGCCCGCTGGGCAGTGATCATGTCGACCAGCTGCGAGGTGATGTCGACGTTCGAGTCCTCGAGCGCGCCGGACTGGATGGTGCCGAAGCCGCTGCCGCCCGCGACGCCCTCTACGGGCGCGCCGGAGGCATAGCTCTGCGTCCACTGCGTGTTGCCGATCTGCTGCAGGCCCTGCGGGTCGGCGAAGTTCGCCAGCGCGAGCTGGCCGAGGGTGGTCGATTGGCCGTTGGTGAAGTTCGCCTGCACGACACCCGTCGAGCTGATGTTGATGCCGGTCAGGCTGCCGGTCGTATAACCGTTCTGTGACAGGGAGTTGACGCCGAAGCTGTCGCCGTATTGAGTCGAGCCGCTGAAGTCGAACGTCATGTTCATGGCGGCGGCGCCGGTGGCGGGCGTGTAGCCGTCGAAGTCGAGCTGGCCGCTCGCCGGGGAAGTCAGCGTTCCGGCATTCGAGAAGGTCAGAGACTGTGCCGCGCCCACGGCCGTGCCGTCCACGTACAGCTGGGCGCTCCACGTATTGGCGGGCCCGGTGGCCGCCCCCTTGATGAAGTAGAGCTGCGCGGTATGCGCCGCCCCCAGGGAATCGTAGACGGTGAGCGACGTGCTGTCGGTGTAGCTATTGGCGTCCGAGGGACTGAAGGTCGTGTCAGTGGGCGCAGTGGCGTTCGACGGCAGGTTGAGATTGACGGTGGCGGTCGTCGTTGCCTGCGGCTGGCTCTCGGCGGTGGTGAGCTGCATGTTCGAGAGCTGGCCGGTGTTGAAGCCACCGGTCGACAGCGGCGCATAACCCTGCACCAGGTCGCCCGAGCTGTCGACCAGGTCGCCGGTCGAGTTGACCTGGAAGGCGCCGTTGCGGGTGTAGGAGACCGAGCCGTTGTTGCTGAGGATGAAGAATCCGTTGCCGCTCAGCGCGAGGTCGAGGTTGTTCGACGTCGTCGTGATGTTTCCCTGTGCGAACTGCTGCGCCACGTCGGCGACCGCGACGCCGTTGCCGGTGGCCGTCGATGCGACCCCCTGCTGCGTCTGGGCGTAGACATCGGCGAACTCCGTATCGGATTCCTTGAATCCGGTGGTGTCGACGTTCGCGATGTTGTTCGAGATGACGTTGAGGTCCGTATTGGCGGCGTCGACGCCGGACAGGGCAATGTCGAATGACATGGATGTGGTCTCCTTACTGGACCTGGACGACCGAGCTCAGGGGTACGGAGCCGGCATTGGTATTGATCGAGAGGGCCTGGGTGCTCGGATTCACCGAGACGCTTTGCACCGTGCTCGCGAACATCGGCGTCAGCGTCGTCGACGTGCCGCCTCCGGCGGCGGTGACGTTGAACGTATAGACGCCCGTGGGCGCGGCGGCGCCGGAGCTGGCGAGCCCGTTCCAGGTGAAGGTGGTGTCGCCACCGCCCGATGGCGGAGTCACGGAGAAGGTCGACACCGCGTTGCCGTTCGAGTCGGTGACCTGCACCTGCACGCTGGTGGCGGTCGCGGGAACGTCCAACGCGCCGGTGACGGTGCCGCCGGCCGTGAGGGAGGCGGTGTTGGTCGAGGCGACCACCTGCTGGCCGATGAGGCTAGTGCCGCTGGCAACCTGCGAGGCGAGCATGGAGCTCGCGAGGTTGTTCATCGAGCTCTGCATGCTGTCCATGCCGCTGACCTCGCTGAAGCTGGCGAGCTGGCTCACGAACGCGGTCGGATCGCTCGGCTGCGTCGGGTCCTGGTCCTGAATCTGCGCGACCAGGAGCGACAGGAAGTCGCTCTCGCCGAGCTGCGGCGTGGCGATGCCCGAGGCCTGGGAGCTCGCCAGGCTCGCGGCGGTGTCGGCCGCGGCGGTTGCGGTCTGGGCGGCGTAGGCGCCCACTGAATCGACGGACATGGGTATTGATCCTCGCTGTTACGGTGACTCAGCTCTGCCCGAGCTTGAGGGTGTCCAGCATCAGCTGCTTGGAGGTGTTGAGAACGTCCGCGTCGTTCTGGTACGAGCGGGACGCCGAGATCATGTCGGCCATCTGTTCCACGACGTTGACGTTCGAGGAATAGACGTAGCCGCTGGCATCGGCGAGCGGATTGCCTGGATCGTAGCTCGCGGTGCCCGGGCTGGTGCTCTGGACGATGCCGTCCACCTTGACGGAGGCGTCGGCGGCCCCACTGAGGCCGGTGACGGCCGCCAGGGAGTCCTGAACCGCCTGAAAGACCGGATAGCGCGCCTTGTACGCGCTCTGCGGGCTGTTGCTGACGCTGTCGGCGTTCGCCAGGTTGCTCGCCACGGTGTTGAGGCGGACCGACTCGGCTGACATGCCGGAGCCGGCGATATCGAATATGTTGGAGAGGGCCATGAGGGGACCTGCTAGTCGCTGATCACGGTGTTCAGATCGCTGAAGTCGCCCTCGATGAAGGTGAGGGCGGCCTCGTAGCGCACGTTGTTGTCGGCGAATGCGCTCTCTTCCATCTGCGAGTCGACGGTATTGCCGTCGAGAGACGGGGCGAGGGGCACGCGGTACTTCAGGTATTGCTCGGTCGACAGCCCGCTTTGCGGCGAGCTCGCGGTGAGATCGTCCGGGCTGGTGGTGAGCGGCTGCAGCTCGCCGCCGGAGGAACTGGTCCCTCCCTGGCCGTCGCCCTGGCTGGCGGCCGAGAGCGCCGCACGGAAGTCGATGTCCTTCGCGAGATAACCGGGGGTGTCGGCGTTGGCGAGATTGGCCGCCAGCACGTCGGCGCGCTGCGAGTAAACCTCGAGGGCATCGGGTTGGATGCCGAGATAGGAATCGAGGTTGAACGACATGTCGGAATTCCGGCGGTCAGAAAGCCTGCCGGACAACGAGCAAGACGCATGCCAAGCCGGCGTCGCGGCGGCTGGGGCACCCCGAGGTGCGGCGGCGGGCGCCGGAGTGTGAGTTGGCTCACACTCGTGCGGCAACGGCTCGCCGCCCGCGGCATCTTGCGGTCAGGACGACCGCTCCCGCAAGAGCCGTGCGGGCGTACATGTCATCGGCACGTCGAATTACTTCTTGAGTTGCGGCCGACCCGCGGCCCTCTGGCGCGGGGCTTGCAAGCCTATCCGCGCATGAATGAGCTCGCGTCGAAATTCCGTCGCCGTGGTACGCACCGCGCCGCGGGCGTCTTGTTGTGCGGCGGGCTGTGTCTGGCGGCTGCCGCTGCCGCGGGGACCGCGACTCAGGCGCTCGATTCCATCAGGAGCGCGGCGCAGGCCTTCGTGCGCTCGCAGCTGCCGCCCGGGCAGAGCGGCATGGTGATAACGGTTGCCCGGCTCGATCCGCGGCTGCGCCTCGCGCACTGCGGTGGGAGACTCGAGGCCTCTCTTCTCTCCGGCATGCGCATGCAGTCGCAGGTGTCGGTTGCCGTCGGCTGTCACCGGGGAGGCGATTGGACGATCTATGTGCCGGTGACGGTGCAATCGCGCATTCGTGTCTGGGCACTGCGCACGCCCGAAGTCCAGGGCACCCGGCTCACCACCGGGGATGTCGCGCCCGAGGTGCGCCTCGTGGGTGGAATGCCGGTCGGATACCTGACCGATCCCGCGCAGCTCGGTCACGCTACACTCCGGCATTCCCTGCCTGCGGGAGCCGTTCTGACTGCAGACGACCTGCTGCCGGATTTCATGGTGCGCCAGGGCGAGCAGGTGACGATGGTCGCCGCCGTCGACGGCATCGAGGTGCGCGCCGCGGGGCTCGCCCTGCAGAACGGGCGCCAGGGGGCGCTGATCCGGGTGCAGAACGCCAGCTCTTCCAGGGTGGTTCAAGGGGTCGTCGAGAGCGATCGTGTGGTCGATGTCACGCCCTAAAGTATTCCACCCAACGGCCGATACCCGATTGAAGGACCTCGTGGAGATCCGATATGCCTACTAAAATCAGCGGGTTGAGTGGAAGCCTAGGGGCTTCTGCGCTCGATGCGGGCCGCCCGGCCGCGAATGCCCGTGACGCGACCACGGGTGGCGGCTCGTCCGCGCCCGAAGGCTCGTCCTCGGGCACGAGCGACGTGCACATAACGGACTCCGCCAACCAGCTCGCCTCTCTCGAGCAGACGCTGCGCAGCCTACCGGCAGTGGACAGCGCGCGCGTATCGCAGCTGCAGACGGCCATCGAGCAGGGTACGTACACGGTGCAGCCGCAGCAGGTCGCAGACCAACTCATCCAGCTCGAGCAGGCGCTCGGCGAGCTTCCCGGAGGCTGACGCGTGGATCCGGGCGTCTGCCGCGAGCACCTGTCGACGCTGTTGCGCGAGGAGTCCGCGCTGCTCGCCGAGCTCGAGGAGCTGCTGCGGCGCGAGGCCGGCATTCTCGAGTCCTCCGACATCCAGGCCCTGGAGACGACGACCCGCGCCCGACAGGAGCGGGTAGGTGCGCTCGCGCAAATCGAGGAGCAGCGGCGCTCGCTCTGCGCGCTGCACGGCTTCTCCGCGGATCGCGCCGGCCTGGAAGGTTTGATGGCGTGGTGCGACAGCCAGGGGACGCTGCTGCCGCGCCTGCGCGAATGTGCCGAGCGCGCCGTGCGCTGCCGCGATCTCAACGATCGCAACGGCATCATCGTCGGGGCGAAGCTGAAGCGCGTCGAAGGAATGCTCGGGGCGCTGACCGGCCGGCCCACCCGGTTCGATACCTACGGTCCGCGCGGCTATGGCAAGCCCGGCGGCCGTCCCGGCCGAGTGCTCGGCGCGGCTTAGTTTATGAGCGCTGGATCCGGGCATCCTGCCCGGCGGGGCACAGTCCCTGTGCCTGGGAATGAGCGCGCCTCGGTCAAAAAGCGTGGGTTAGCCGAGCGCCTCTCTCAGGGTTTCGACTTCCTGGGCGGATTCCGTGAGAAAACGCTCGCACGCCTGTTGATCGAGCCGCAGGCGCTGTAGCGGCTTCGCGCACTGCACCTGAGCGGCGAGGGCGGTCGCATCGCCGTTGAGCTCCGCCAGCAGCGTCCCGACTACCAGCACGTCCGTCAGGGCGGGCGTGCCGCGCGATTCCCGCTCGAGGCTCTCCGACTCGTGCACCGCCTGCACGATCTCATCCGCGATCCCCCAGTTCTCGAGCAGCGCAGCGGCGATGCTGAGATGCCAGTCCTGCTCGATCGCCTGGTAGGCGGCCTCATCGCAGAAGAGGGAGCGATGCCGGCTGGCCCGTGTCAGGATGTAGAGCCGGCCGATACCCTGCAGCAGGCCCGCGAGAAGGGCCGTGTCTGGATTGACGTTGGTCAGGCGGCGGGCGACGACGCAGCAGAGGCTGGCCACCTGCACGCTGCGGCGCCAAAGTATGCCGAGCTGCATCTCCAGTCCCCGCAGCGCCGGCGCCTCGCGCAGCTGCTGGATGGCGAAGGCCATGGTCGCAGTGCGCACGGTGTCAACGCCCACTCGCGTCACTGCCGCGCGCAGGTCCGTGACGGCAGCCCCTCCAGGGTTCAGGGCCGCGGAGTTGGCCATGCGAATGAGCTGGGTGGCAAGCACCGGGTCGCTGCCGATGACTCGCACGATCTTGGCGGCGTCCGTTTTCTCGTCACTCAGCACTCGCTGCACACGCATGACGATGTGCGGAAATCCGGGCAGCTCCACTTTGCCGCCGGAAAGTTCCGCGGCGAGAGCCTGCACGAAGGTGAACGCGACGTCGTGCTCGGCACCGGTGTGATCGCCGGGAGAGGGGGGAGTACGCTGGGCCTGCATGATGGCTGGGCGGTCGGGAAACGGTCAGACGCCGAGCGCTTGACGCAGGGCTTCGATCTCGTTCTCTGACTCGTCGATCAGCTTCTCGTAGCTCCCGCGGTCGATGTTCATGCTCTTGCAGGCAGCGACATCGTGCATGTTGAGCTCCAGGCTGTCGGGGTGCTCCTTGAAGGCCGCAAGCAGGTAGCCGACGGTCAACACATCGGTGAGGTCCGGGGGGCCGTCGTGCTCGCGCGAGAAGTCCTCGTATTCGCTCACGGCCGCGATGATCTCCTCGGCCATATCCCAGTTCTCGAGCAGCGCCTTGGCGACCGGTGCGTGCCAGTCGCGCACGATGGCGTTGTAAGCGGCCTGGTTCTCGAAAAGCGCGGGGTGCCTGTTCGAGCGCGTGAGAATGTAGAGCCTGCCGATGCCGTGCAGCAGCCCTGCGAGCATGGCGGTGTCGGGATTGACGCGGGTGAAGCGGCGCGCCACGGCGTGCGACATGGCTGCAACCGCGGCACTGCGCTGCCAGAGCTCATCGAGCGGCTGCTCTAGCCCCTTCAGCGAGTCGACCTTCTTCAGCTGCGACATCGCGAACGCGATGGCGGCGCTGCGCACCATGTTGAAGCCCATGCGCGCGATGGCGGTACGCAGCTCGGTGATCGGCTTGCCGGTGAAATTGATGGCCGCGGAGTTGGCGATCTGCATCAGGCGGGCGGCGAGCGCGGGCTCCGAGCCCACCACACGCACCACCTTCTCCTGGGAGACTTCCTCGTCCGCAAGCACCTTGCGCACGCGCAGGGCGATGTCCGGAAAACTGGGCAGGTCCACCTTGCCCTTCGACAGCTCGGCCGCCAACGCCTGCACGAAGGCGAAGGCTTCGGGATCGCCGACGCCCTGGGAATTCTCTGCAGCGGAGCTGGTCATCGCATCGCCCTCTTCCTGTGGTATCGGCGGATCGTGCCCGCAATTGAGACCTGCGTCGTCATATTGGTTCACGGATCGTCCGCGCCGCCGAGCGCCTTGGTCTCCCGTGTGATGTCCATCGCGTCGGCCAGCGCGAGCACCTTGGCCGCCACGCTCTCCAGGGCGACGATGTGCTCGGCCGCTCCGAGCGCAACGGCCTCGCCGGGCATGCCCCAGACGACGCTGCTCGCCTCATCCTGGGCGATCGTGCGGCTGCCGCCGTCCAGCATCTCCTTGAGACCGCGCGAGCCGTCCTTGCCCATCCCGGTGAGAAGCACACCGATGGCATTGCGGCCCGCGTTCTGTGCCACTGAGCGGAACAAGACATCGACCGACGGCTTGTGCCGGTTCACCGGTACTCCGTCATCCAGACGGCAGACGTACCGGGTGCCGTCGCGCACCAGCATCAGGTGGCGATCGCCGGGGGCGATGTAGGCATGGCCGGGCAGCAGGTGCTGCCCGTCCTGCGCCTCACAAACCGACACCGGACAGCAATCGTTCAGGCGCCGCGCGAAGGGCGTGCTGAACGCCTTGGGGATGTGCTGCGCGATGACGACGCCGGGAGAGTCCGGCGGCAGCCGCATGAGCACTTCCTTGATCGCTTCCGTGCCGCCGGTCGAGGCGCCGATCGCGATGACACGATCGGTGGTGCGCAGTGGCCGCGCGCGGGGCGGCGCCTTCGGCAGCACGGCATCGGCGCTGTGGGCCGGCCCGACGGCGCCGGGCGCCCGGACCTGTCTCGGATCGAGCGCCCGCACGCTGGCGCGGGCGGCGATCCGGATCTTCTCGATGAGCTCGTCGGCGTAGTCCTTGAGTGTCGCGGCGAGATCGATCCTGGGCTTTGAGAGATAGTCGACCGCGCCGAGCGCCAGCGCATCGAGCGTGACATCGGCACCGCGCTCGGTGAGTGACGAGACCATCACCACCGGCATCGGCCGCAGCCGCATGAGGTTGCGCAGAAAGGTGATGCCGTCCATCTTCGGCATCTCCACATCCAGCGTGAGCACGTCCGGGTTGAGCTGCTTGATCTTCTCGCGCGCGACATGCGCATCGGCTGCGACTCCGACGACCTCGATGCCCGCGGCCGCGTTGAGGATGTCGGTGAGGAGACTGCGCACCAGCGCGGAGTCGTCCACGATGAGCACGCGGATCGGCCGCTTCGCTGCGGGCGCGGCCTTGCATTGCGGGGTGGGAATCATGCTCGTGACTCTCATTCGAACAGCTCGACGTCGCCGCCGGCGGCCTGTCTGCCGAGGCTGGCGAGATAGAGCTGCTCGTGATGACTGATGATCCGGTTCTCCACCGGACGGAGCTTGCGCAGCCGGGCACGGCCGCTCGCAGGAAAGTAGACGACCTTGCGCGGCTGGGTTCCGCCGAGGTCTTCGGCCGCGACGCGATAACCCTCGAGGGACATGTAATTGCGGATGAAGTCGACGTTGCGTCCGCCGACGTCGGTCATGGCGGCGAGAATCCGGCCGCCGCCGAAGAGCTTGATCTCCAGGCGCTCGCGCGCCGCGCCGAGCTTGAGGAGGTCGTTGATGAGGCTTTCCATGGCATAGGAGCCATATCGCGTGGCGAGACCGACCGCCGGATCGAGCCAGTCGTTCGGGCCGACCGCGGCGTCCTCCGGCAGCATGAAGTGATTCATGCCGCCGAGGCCGCGTGCCGGATCGCGCACGCAAGCGGACACACAGGAGCCGAGCACGGTGGAGATCGCCTCGTCGCTGCGGCTCACGTAGTACTCGCCCGGGAGGATCTTCACCATCCAGCACGCGTTCTCGCGATCCCAGAAGCGCTGGAAATGCTCGAAGCCGTGCAGCAGCGGCGGTGGCTCGTCGTCCGTGCCACTGGCCATCCCTGGCGGCGGGGCACCCGGCGGCTCGCCCTCAGACGCGCCGGTGAATGGTTTTCCCGATGAGGGCATAGTTGTCGCAGACCTTGAAGAGGCTCTCGGAATGGCCGAGGAAGAGCAGGTCGCCGGGGCGCTGCAGCCGCGCGATGCGCGCGAACAGCTCCCGCTGGGTTTCCTTGTCGAAGTAGATCACCACGTTGCGGCAGAAAATAGCATCCAGCGGTCCTCTCATCGGCAGGGCGTGGATGAGATTGAGCTGTTTGAAAGTGACCAGCGCCGCGACCTCGGGCGCGATCTGCCGGCAGATCCCGCCCGCCTCCTGGCGCTCGACGAAGAAGCGCTGCAGGCGCTCGGGTGAGACTGTGCCTGTCCGCTCGGGCGGATAGATGCCGCGGCGCGCGCGCGCGAGGACCTCCGAGTCGAGGTCGGTGGCAAGGATCCGCACGTCCCAGCCATCGAGGTCGGGCAAAGCCTCGAGCACCGTCATGGCGATGGAGTAGGGCTCCTCGCCGGTCGAGCATCCCGCCGACCAGATGCGCAGCCGCCGTCTGCCGCGCGGAGCCGCGACGAGCGGCGCCAGCACGTGCTCACGCAGATACTGGAAGTGGTGCGGCTCGCGAAAGAAGGAGGTGAGATTGGTCGTGATGGCGTTGCAGAGCTCAGCCAGCTCCTGCACGTTGCCATTCAGCTGCTCGCGATACTCGGCGAAGGTTCGCAACTGCAGCGCGCGCAGACGCCGCGCCAGGCGGCCATAAACGAGCTCGCGCTTCTGCTCCGAGAGATGGATGCCGGTGAGCGACTTGACGAGCGCGCGCAGTGCCTGGAAGTCCTCCTCGCCAAAGGCGAACTCCCGCATCCGCAGCGTGGTGGTGGCGCCCGTGTCCCGCGCCGAGCCTGTGTGGGCGGGCGTGGTCAAAAGAGCTCCACACTGCCTTCGCTGGCGTGGAGGGAAGGAACGTGACTGTGACCCTCCGTATCCGGCATGAGCAGGTTGAAGAGGATGCGGTGCGACTCGGAGGTGAAGCGCGCACGCAGATTCTCCATCAGCACCGGCCAGCTCTGCCGCCCGCCCGGCGCCGACTCGCCGGACCCGGCGGCGGCTACCGCGGCCAGCAGATCGCGGACCTGCGAGAGCTGCTGCGCCAGCCGGTCGTGAAACTGGAGGCATTCGACGCATGCATCGAGATCGGCCGCCGCCGGCGGACTGCCGGCGGACACCGCCGCGCTGACGCGCGACAGCGCCTCGCCGAGCTCCCCCACGGGCCGCTGCGACTCACCGAGCGCGAGCTCGATCAGCGCCGCGGCGGTGGCCGCCGCGCACGCCAGGTCGTACGCGGAGTTAACGGGGCTCGCGGCGCGCGAGCCCCGGGCCGGCAGTGACACTTGCTCCTCAGCCGTGCTTCGATTTGAAGGTTTTGACCTGCTCGTTGAACTCGTCGGCGACATGGGTGAGCTGATCGACGGCGGCGTTGTGCAGGCTCGTCTGGTCGCCGGGGCTCAGCTGGTTCTGACGGGCCTCGAAGTCGAGGCACTTGAGATACGTCTGCACGTCGTTGTTGTACTGCTTGATGGTCTCCATGGCCGTGATCATTTCCTGTTGGCTGGCCGTGCTGCCGTCGGGAATCTTGCTCGGCGCCGGCGGCAGCCTGCACTGGTCGGCGTGGGCCGGGAGGCTCACGGCGCAGGCAGCCGACAGGACGGCCAGGGCCAGGATTCGCTGCGGGGACTTCATGGGTGTGTTCCTCGTTGTCGACATAATGAATCGGTGAATCAGCCGAGCACCTTGGCGATGGTCGCGAGCAGCCGCTCGGGGTTGAAGGGCTTGACCAGCCAGCCGGTCGCGCCGGCGGCCTTGCCCTGCTGCTTGCGCTCGAGCGTCGCCTCCGTGGTGAGCACGAGCAGCGGCACGTAACGGTAGTTGGCGCGGCTGCGCAGCTCGCGCACCAGCGTGATGCCGTCCATCTTCGGCATGTTGACGTCGGTGATCACGAGATCGAATTTCTGCCGCTCCGCGATCTCGAGCGCCTCGGCGCCGTCGGCGGCCTGCTGCACGTCATGGCCGGCGCCCGTGAGGGTGATGCCTACCATCTGGCGCATCGCCGCCGAGTCATCTACTGCGAGTATGCGGGCCATTACGGCGCTCCGGGAGTTGGGTTTGGTGTCGACATGGTCTAGAACTCCTGCCACTCGGAATCACCGGTATCGCCGGTTCCGACGCTGCCGTTGCCGCGGGCGACGATCGCCGCGCGCACGGGCTCCGCTGTTGGTTTCAGCTGGGCGGCCTTGGCCGCGCCGCCGCGCCCTGTCCAGGGCCTGTTGCCCCCGCGGCGCTCCACTCGGGACTGGGCGGCGACTTCGCCCGCCCGGGATGCCTGACCCACCGGCGCGAATGCCGGCGTGACGAGCTCCGACATCCCCACCTGGAAGCGCCCCAGCATCTCGTTGAGCCCCCGCACCTGCTCCACCATTGCCTGGGAGGCGGCAGTGGCCTCCTCGACCAGCGCCGCGTTCTGCTGCGTGAGCTCGTCCATCTGCATGACGGCGCGGTTGACCTGCTCGATTCCGGACGATTGCTCGCGCGAGGCGGCGGCGATCTCGGCGACGATGTCGGAGACCTTCTTCACCGAGGCCACGATCTTCTCGAGCGTCTGGCCGGACTGGGTGACGAGCACCGAGCCGTCCTCGACCTTGCGCACCGAGTCCTGGATCAGCTCCTTGATCTCCTTGGCCGCCGTGGCGGAGCGGCCGGCGAGGCTGCGCACCTCGCTCGCCACCACCGCAAAGCCCCGGCCCTGCTCGCCGGCGCGCGCGGCCTCCACCGCCGCATTGAGCGCCAGCAGGTTCGTCTGGAAGGCGATGTCGTCGATGACGCCGATGATGTCCGCGATCTTCTTCGACGCCTCGTTGATGCCGGTCATGGCCGAGACCGCCTGGCTCACCACGGTGCCGCCCTTCTCGGCCTGGTCGCGCGCCGCGAGGGCGAGCTGGTTGGCCTGAGCCGCGTTGTCGGCGTTCTGCTTGACCGTGGTGGTCATCTCCTCCATCGAGGAGGCGGTCTCCTCGAGCGAGGAGGACTGCTCTTCCGTGCGCTGCGACAGGTTGGCATTACCGGCGGAGATCTCGTCGGCGCCGCGGTGCACCTCGGCGGCGACGCGCTTCACCCGCGAGACCACCTCGGCCATGTTGTCGGCGAGCTGGTTGACACCGCGGCTCATGGCCTCGAAGAATCCGCTCTTGCCTCCGAGATCGATGCGACTGCCGAGGTCGCCCGCAACGACCGCCGACAGCATCCCCTGCATCTCCTTCTCGACGGCAACCTCCTGGGTGCGGTCGGTCCATTCCATCACCGTGCCGATGCGCGCACCGCTCTCGTCGAGCACCGGGTTGGTGACCGTGCGGAAGGTGCAGGCGCCGAGCTGCCGCTCGGCGGCGCGCGAGCCGGCGAGAGTGTCGAGCTCGCGACGCTCGCCGGCCGGATCGGCCGACAGCGCCTCGAGGCTCGCCCCGCGCAGCCGCTGCACGTCGAAGTCGGGCAGACTGCGGCGGATCTCGTGCTGGGTGCGCGCGAAGGCTGCGCTCGCCGTGTCGTTGAGATAGATGATCCGCTGCTGCCCGTCGGCGAGCACCACGGAGGTCGACACCTTGTCGAGCGCCTGACGCACGCGGGCGTTCTCGGCGGCCACCAGCCGCTCGTGCTCGATCTGGGTGCGCAGCTTCTGCTGCATGTCATCCAGCGAGCGCAGCACCTGCCCGGCCTCATCCGAGCCGGTGAGGTCGATCGCATTGTCGTACTTGCCGGCGGCAATGCTCCCGAACACCTCGATCGCCTGCGCGAGCGGCACGGCGAGCGCGCGGGTGATGAGCCAGGAGAGGGCGAGCGCCACACCGAGGGCGATGGCGCCGACTCCCGCGGTCAGATTGCGCCAGGTCGTCACTTGCGACAGGCGCTGCTTCACCGCGGCGGCCATGGTGGAATAGCCGAGGTCGGACAGGCTCTGCAGACTCGAGCTGATGGCGCGCGAGTCGGCGAACAGCTCCGCGGTGGTGATGGTCATCTTCTGGGCGTTGATGATCCGCGCCTGGACGATCCCGTAGGAGCTGTCGAACGCACCCTGCGCCGCCTCCAGGGCGGGGGCGATCTTCGCCCGCGCCGCTGCCGGCGCGCCGTTGAGGTCGCGCGTCGCGGCCGCGAAGTCATCGACCACCTCGTCGTGGTAGAGGCTGAGCGCCATCTGGTCGTCGCCGCCGAGATAGCCCTTGATGCTCGCGCGCGTGGCGTACCACTGGACGTTGCCCGAGGCGATGAGCGCCCCCGGCACGTCGCGGGTGGCGATCTGAATGAGCGTGGCGGTCTGCGGCGAAGGATCGACGTTGAGCGCCGAGCGGCCTATCACCAGGTCGCTCAGCTTTACGATCCTGGCGATGAGCGCATCGTGGCGCGCTACCGCATCGTCGGCGGACAGCTTGGCCTCGTCGGACTTCAACTGCTGCCAGTCGGTCTTGATGCCCTGCCAATCGGCCGCGACACCGAGCCGTGCCCCGACCGCAGCATCGCTGTCGTCGACGTCGGCCATCAGCCTGTCGATCGCGGCCTCCGAGGTCGCGAGCTCGTCACGGCGCGAGGCGTCTCCGGTGAGCACGGCGAAGAGGAGGCTGCGGTGATTGGCCACATCCGCCAGCACCGCGCCCACCTGGTGGGCGTAGTCCGCGCCGGCGAGCTCGTTGCGGGCCTGCGCCACTTCGCTGTTGGCGGCGCTCAGGTAGAAGACGCCGAGCAGCGCGGTCGGCACCGCCATCGCGGCGACGAGCAGCGCCAGCTTCTGCCAGAGCTTCAAACGGTTGAGAAGTTGCATAGTCACCTCTAAACCTCGATCCATTCACCGCTCGCGGCGCGGCGGGTTTCCGATCGCGCTTTTCTCTGCGCGGCCTGGGGGTTCCTGGCGCCGGACACCTGGGGCGCCGCGGGTTGCCGCGGCGCGGCGGCGCTCTCCGCGCCGGTGTCGTACCGGCCGAGCATGTCGTTGAGCTCGCGGACCTGTCCGGCCATGGATTGCGAGGCGGCTGTCGCCTCCTCGACGAGCGCGGCGTTCTGCTGGGTGAGCTCGTCCATCTGCACCACCGCGCGGTTGACCTGCTCGATTCCAGAGGACTGCTCGCGCGAGGCGGCGGCGATCTCGGCGACGATGTCGGAGACCTTCTTCACCGAGGTGACGATCTCGCCGAGCGTGCGGCCGGACTGGGTCACCAGGCCCGAGCCGTCCTCCACCTTCCTGACACTGTCCTCGATCAGGCTCTTGATCTCCTTCGCGGCGGTCGCGGATCGTCCGGCGAGGCTGCGCACCTCGCTCGCGACCACTGCGAAGCCGCGGCCCTGCTCGCCGGCGCGCGCGGCCTCCACCGCGGCGTTGAGCGCGAGCAGGTTCGTCTGGAAGGCGATCTCGTCGATGACGCCGATGATGTCGGCGATCTTCTTCGCCGACTCGTTGATTCCGGACATCGCGTCCACGGCTTTGCCCACTACGGCGCCGCCCTGCTCGGCCTGATCCCGCGCCGCCAGGGCGAGCTGATTCGCCTGCGCCGCGTTGTCGGCGTTCTGCTTGACGGTGGTGGTCATCTCCTCCATGGAGGAGGCGGTTTCCTCGAGCGAGGACGCCTGTTCCTCGGTGCGCAGCGACAGGTTCGAGTTGCCTGCGGTGATCTCCTCGGCGCCCAGGGCAATCTCGCGGCCCGCGCTCTTCACCCGCGCGACGATCTCGACCAGGCTCTCGGCCAGACGATTGACGCCGGCTCCCAATCCCTCGAAGAAGCCGGACTTGTCGGCAAGATCGATGCGCCGGCTGAGATCGCCGCCATTGACGGCCTCGAGCACGCCCTGCAGCTCCTCCTCCACGCGCACCTCCTGGGTACGCTGGGTCCATTCCATGACGGTGCCCAGCCGCTCGCCGCGCCCGCCGGTCACGGGGTTGGTGACGGTGCGGAAGACGAGGCCGCCCAGCGCGCGCTCCTCCACGCGCTCGCCGCTGAGCGCAGCGAGAACGCGGCGCTCGCCGGCCGGATCGGCCGAGAGCGTCTCGAGGCTCGAGCCGCGCAGCCGCGCAGCGTCAAAATTCGGCAGGGAGCTGCGGATCTGCGCGGCGTGCCGCTCGAAGGTCGCCTCGGCGGCGTCGTTGAGATAGATGATCCGATGCTCGGCGTCGGCCAGCACCACGCAGGTCGAGGCCTTGTCGAGCGCATGCCGGACGCGTGAGTTCTCTGCGGCGACGGCGCGCTCGTTCTCGATCTGGCCGCGCAGCTTGTCCTGCATCAGGGCAAGCGCCCGCAGCACTTGGCCGGCTTCGTCCTCGCGGCGGGTGTCGATCTGGTTGTCGTAGCGGCCTTGCGCGATATGCTCGAAGACACCGATGGCGCGTGTCAGCGGCCGCGACAGCGACAGCCTCACGAGCCGGGCGACCGCCAGCGCCGCACCGAGCGCAAGGAGAGCGAAGAGGGCGGTGACATCGCGGTGTATGGCGATGGAGGACGCGCGCGCACCTAGGGTGGCCGTGGCGACGTCGAGGCTATCGGCGGCGAGCTTCTGCAATGCGTGACTCGCCGGTATTCCGGCGTCGTAGATCGCTCCGCCGCTGATCTTGAGACTGGAGGCCTTGACGACTTGCGAATCGACCACGCCGTCGAAATTCCCAAAGAGCTGCACTGCCGTGTCGAAGTCGCTCTGCAGCGGTTCCGCCACCTGCGGCGGCAGCTTCGCCAGCCCGGCTCGGATCTGGTCGAATTGCGACAGCACGCGGCTGCGGTAGATCGCGATGCCCATCTGATCGTCGCCACCCAGATAGCTCTTGGCGGCAGCATCGACCGCGAAACGGCGCATGCCGTCGGCCTCAGCGAGCGCGGTGGACGCATATTCGGAACCGATCTCGAGCACGGTGCGGGTCGTCTGATCGGAGTCGGAAGCGACTCCCGAGCCGGCGGCGACGGCGGCGCTGAGCTGATTCAAACGGCCGTGCAACGCCTCGTTCGCGGCGGCGACCTGGGAGGAGGACTGGGTAAGAGTCGCCGCGGCTGCCGCGCTCCACTGCGAGCGCAGCGTGGTGACATCCTCGCTGACTCCATAGAGCTCGCCCAGCCGGCCGCTGACATCCTCGAGGCGGCTCATTGCCGTGTCGACCTGGCGCTGCTCGGCCAGTACCGCTGCACGGCGGGCCGTGTCTCCGCTTGCGAAGACGAACGCGCGGGCGCCGTGAGTCAGCAGGCTGGAACCCAGGGCGTCTACGGCCTGCAGGAAGCGCACTCCCTGCTGCTCGCCGCGTACCTGGCTCAAATCCCCGTCCATGGTGGTGAAATAAAAGAACCCGACCAGGACCGCCGGGACGAGCTGGGCCAGGACGAGGGCTCCCAGCTTCTGCCAGAGATTCAGACGGTTGAGCGCCAGTTTGTTCATGAGAAGGACTCAGGCGCTGCGCGCTGTGCGCACAGCTCCCATGGATGAGGCTCGTGGGGCGCGCAGCGCCGGCGCCATGTCGTGTCCAACCCGATAGCGCCCCATGTTCTCGCTGAGCTCGCGGGCCTGACCCGCCATGTTCTGTGCCGCCGCCGTCGCTTCCTCCACCAATGCGGCGTTCTGCTGGGTGAGGGCATCCATCTGCACGACGGCGCGATTGACCTGCTCGATGCCGGCCGACTGCTCCCGCGAGGCGGCGGCGATCTCGGCGACGATGTCGGAGACCTTCTTCACTGAAGCGACGATCTCCTCGAGCGTATGACCGGACTGGGTGACGCGCGCCGAGCCGTCCTCGACTTTGCGCACCGAGTCCTGGATGAGACCCTTGATCTCCTTGGCGGCGGTCGCGGAGCGGCCGGCGAGACTGCGGACCTCGCTCGCGACGACCGCGAAGCCGCGGCCCTGCTCACCGGCGCGCGCCGCCTCGACGGCGGCATTGAGCGCCAGAAGGTTGGTCTGGAAGGCGATCTCGTCGATCACACCGATGATGTCGGCGATCTTCTTCGAGGACTGCTTGATGTCGGCCATGGCCGCCACGGCCTGATTCACCACCACGCCGCCGCGCTCGGCCTGGTCGCGTGCTGCGAGGGCGAGCTGGCTCGCCTGGGCCGCGTTGTCCGCGTTCTGCTTGACCGTGGTCGTCATCTCCTCCATCGAGGAGGCGGTCTCCTCGAGCGATGCGGACTGCTCCTCGGTGCGGCGTGACAGGTTGCCGTTGCCCGCGGAGATTTCCTCCGCCGAGCGGTTCACCTCGGTGGCGGTGGATCCGATGCCGCGGACGAGGCCGGCCATGCTCTCGAGAAGCGTATTGATGCCCTCGGCCATGGCGCGCAGCTCGGGGCTGTCGATGCGCGCATCGAGGCGCCGGGTGAGGTCGCCCTGCGATGCGGCGTTGATGACCTCGCGGGTCTCCTCGACGATGTTTCGGCTGACGCTCATTTGAGTTCTATCTCCGATCAACTGGCCGATCAACCGGCCGATCAGGCGGCGCTCGCGGCCGGCGCCTCGTCGGCGTCTGCGCCGGCGGAAAGCGCAAGGTCGCGGCCGATGAGGCGATCGATGTCGAGCAGCACCACCATGCGCTCGGCGACCGACACCAGCCCGCGGATGTACTCGGTGGCGGAGCGCGAGCCGAGCTCGGGCGCCGGTTTCACTTCGGCGAAGTTGACGTCGACCACGTCAGAGACGCCGTCGACGACGACCCCGAAATCACGCCGCCCGGCCGGGGTATTGACCGACATCACGATGATCACCGTCACCGTGGTGTACTCGGCGCGCTCGAGCGCGAAGCGCATCCGCAGATCGACGATGGGGACGATCGAGCCGCGCAGGTTGAGCACGCCGAGGACGTGCGCCGGGGCGTGGGGGATCTTGGTCACCGCGGACCAGCCGCGGATCTCCTGCACGCGCAGGATGTCGACCCCATAGGTCTCGTCACCGAGCACGAAGGTCAGGACCTGGTGGGATCCGCTGCCGGAGCCCTGTTGCCGCTCGACCGCGTTAGTGGACATGATTGTGATGCCTCGCCTTCACCGCCGTGAGCCTCACGCCGCCACCCGCATGGAGGCGGCGCGGATGAGCCCCGGCACGTCGAGAATGAGCGCCACCGAGCCGTCGCCGAGGATCGTCGCGCCCGAGACGCCCTCGATGTGCCCGTAGTTGGCTTCCAGAGACTTGATGACCACCTGCTGCTGTCCGAGCAGGTCGTCGACGAACAGGCCCACGCGCCGCCCGTCGCCTTCGGCGACGACGACCAGCCCCTCGTGCAGCGCGCGGGAGCGCGGCTCGACGCCAAAGAGCTCGTGCAGCCGGATGATCGGCAGATAATCGCCGCGGAATGAGAGCACTTCGCTGTGGCCCGAGAGCCGGGTGACGCCGGTCGACTTGAGCTGCATCGATTCCACGATGGAGATGAGCGGCACGATGTAGGTCTCGGTGCCCACCGCGACGGACTGGCCGTCCACGATGGCGAGCGTCAGGGGCAGGGTGATCGTGAATCGGGAGCCACGACCGGAGTCGCTCCTGACGTCGATCTTTCCGCCCAGCTCCTTCACGTTGCGGCGCACGACATCCATCCCTACCCCGCGTCCGGACACGTCGGTGGTCTTCTCCGCGGTGGAGAATCCGGGGACGAATATCAGCTCGTAGATCTCGGCATCCGTCGGCGCATCGTCGGCGCCGACGAGCCCGCGGGCACGGGCCTTGGCGAGTATGCGCTCCTTGTCGAGCCCACCGCCGTCATCGCTCACCTCCACGGCAATGTTGCCGCCGCGGTGACAGGCATCGAGATGCACGGTGCCCTCGGCGGGCTTGCCGGCCGCGGTGCGCGCTTCCGGCGACTCGATGCCGTGATCGATGCTGTTGCGCACCAGATGCACCAGTGGGTCGCCGATCTTCTCGAGCACGGTCTTGTCGAGCTCGGTCTGCTCGCCGGTGAGCTTGAGCTCGATCTGCTTGCCGAGCCGCTGGGCGAGGTCGCGCACCATCCGCGGGAAGCGGCTGAAGACGAAGCTGATCGGCAACATCCGCACCCGCATGACGCTCTCCTGCAGCTCGCGCATGTTGCGCTCGAGCTGGGCGAGGCCGCCGCGCAGCTTCTCCGCGTCCGGTCCGTCGAAATGCGAGCCGAGCTGGCTCAGCATCGCCTGGGTGA
>Ga0335073_10000710_pt1 | contig 43408 bp, 49 predicted proteins | sample Lox_Sample_22_FD_207093 | JGI IMG/M metagenome (GOLD analysis project Ga0335073, IMG submission 207093) | Soil microbial communities from Loxahatchee National Wildlife Refuge, Florida, United States - Lox_Sample_2.2 | ecosystem: Environmental > Terrestrial > Soil > Wetlands | place: USA...
TACATCAATTATCTGCGCAAAAAAGTGGATGCTGAATCTGAAGTCAAGTTGATCCATACGATTCGCGGAGTCGGCTACAAGCTGGAAGCAGCCCGGGTCGTGAGCCGAGGGGCCGCTTAGAAGCGAATGCGGCTCGCTGTAAGCAGAGTCGAAGACAAACAAGGGAGGCAATCATGGCAGCAGGGGCGACACTGGCTCGCGCCAGAGATGGCAAGGTTCTTATAGCGAGTTCACGGCCGGAATTCCGCGCGAACATGATCGGAAAGCTCTCCTCCGAAGCAGTGTTTACCGCAGAGGCGGAGGGCGGCGCCGACGCTCTGATGAAACTCGAAACGGGCGCATTTCGCACGCTAGTACTCGATCCACAGATAGACGATCTCGATCCCGACGAGCTTGTGGGCATGATCGAGGCCCGCTTTCCGGAGTTGAATGTGGTGCTGATGGACAGGCCATCGCAAACGGAAAGCGAACAGCTGGCACTCGATCTTTCAGACAAAGTCGTTGACGATTCGACGGTCGGGACACGGGCCGCCGGGACGGACGACTGGTCCGCGGATCAAGAGCCTCGCGCCAGGGTCGAGCCTCTGCCCGGAATGATTGGGACGAGCCGCAAAATGGAGCAGATCTATCGTCTGGCCCGGCTCGTCGCGCCTCGTGATACGACCGTTTTGATCGTGGGATCGACCGGGACAGGCAAGGACCTCGTAGCGCGCGGCATTCATGAACTGAGCCGAAGGAATCGCGGGCCGTTTGTCGTGGTGAATTGCGCCGCGATTCCGGAGAGCCTGCTCGAAGCGGAGCTTTTTGGTTTCACGCGCGGCGCGTTCACGGGCGCCGTGCAATCCAGGCTTGGCCGTATTCATGCGGCCCACGGCGGGACCTTATTTTTGGATGAAGTGGGCGAATTGCCGCTGAGCATGCAGGCCAAACTGTTGCGTTTCGTGCAGGAGGGCGAAGTGCAGCGGCTCGGCAGCGCCGATCTGTTCCGGGTCGACACGCGCGTAATCGCGGCTACCAATGCCGATCTTTTGCAACGCGTGCGCGAGAAGCAGTTTCGCGAGGACCTGTATTACAGGCTGGCCGTATTTCCTCTGGACCTGCCGTCCCTTGAGTCGCGCTCGGACGACATTCTGCCGCTCGCCCGGCATTTTCTCGAGTCCTTCTGCAAGGACAACAACTCGGCGCCGAAGTCGATTCACCCTGACGCCGCGATTCTGCTGAAGCGCCATAACTGGCCCGGCAACGTTCGCGAATTGCAGCATTCGATCGAGAGGGCGTTTGTGCTCGCGGACAGGAATCGACAGATTCGCCCCGAGGATCTAGCAATGCCGGGGGAAGCCGCCTGAATCAGAGGATTCTAAGATAACCACCCTCTGGGTGGAATCTGCCGTGCATTATCTGCCGTGCGATGTCGTCAACGCCAGCAACGCACGGACCCACGCAGCGGCGGCCGCCGATGCCACGGCCGTCCCGATCGCAAAAGCCGACTCGTGCGCACAAACAGGCGGTGGCAAGCGCGGCAGAGACTTCAGCCGCACGCAGATCGCTCGCACGCGCTTTCGAGACCTTCACTTCTGCTGCGGATTCCCTTGAACGTTCCTATTCCCACCTGCAATCGGAAGTGCTGCGCCTGCGCTTCGAACTTGAGCGGTCGAACCGTGAACTTGCATCCAGTCTCGAAGAAAACCACCGGATTCGCTCTTTCCTGGCGCAGGTTTTGGAAAGCTTGCCCTGCGGCGTGCTTGTCTCCGATCGCAATGGCCGGGTCCGTATGATGAATCCCGAGGGCCGTCGGCTCCTCGACGTGGGTGTCGGCGAGACAAGCGCGTTGCCGCCTGAAATCCTGGCGCGGGCCCTGGCGCCGTGTTGCGCCGGTGCAACCACGGAACAGGAGTGGGAAGTTGCCGCCCCTGGCGGACCGCGGACAATCGGTATCAGTTGCGCGGTGCTGGGCGAAGGCGAGGACGCCTGCGATTCGGTTCTTTTGCTGCGCGATGTAACCGAAGAACGGCGCAGAACTTCCGAGCGCGAAGCAGCCAAGCGCAAAGAGTCGCTCGCGGAGATGGCCGCGTTGCTCGCGCACGAGATCCGCAATCCGCTCGGTAGCCTGGAGCTTTTTGCCGGACTTCTTGCCGATGCAGCGGCACAGCAGTCCGATTTGCGGCGCTGGACCGATCACGTGCAGGCTGGCCTGCGTTCGCTCTCTGCGACGGTGAATAATGTCCTTCAGTTCCACAGCCAGCCCGCGCCGCAATTGGTCGCTGTAAACCTTGGCCGCTTGCTCCGTGATTCGGTCGAGTTTCTGCGCCCGCTTGCGCGACAATCAGGCCTCCGCATCGACATACAAAACTCGCTGGGCGAGCTCGAAGTTCCTGGCGACGCACACCGCCTGCAACAAGTGATCTTCAATCTCTCGCTCAACGCATTTCGCGCCATGACCAGCGGCGGTGTGCTCACGGTTAGGCTGCAATGGAACGATCTGACGCAGTTCGACGACGTGCGCCTCGAGTTCGAAGACACCGGTAGGGGCATTTCTGAAGCAAATCTCGAGAAAATATTTGAGCCGGGCTTTACGACGACGGCAGGAAGCCCTGGCCTCGGGCTCGCCGTGTGCCGGACGGTGATCGAACAGCACCAGGGCACGATTAGCGTCACGAGTAGACAAGGAGAAGGCGTGACGTTTTCGGTCGTGCTGCCGCGCGTGGGGAGTGTGGAATGAATCAGGTGATGGTGGTAGACGACGAAGCACCGATGCGCGCCGCGCTTGAGGCGCAGTTTCGCCGCGACGGCTGGGATGTGATGACGGCGTACGGAGTCAACGACGCGCTCACGAAATTCCGTGCTTCGCCGTGCCCGCTTGTCGTGACGGATATGCGCATGCCCGATGGCGACGGTCTCCGCGTGATGCGCGGATTACGAGAGCTCGATCCGCAGGTTGGGGTCGTGTTTCTCACGGCATTTGGTTCCGTGCCCGAAGCGGTCCGCGCAATGCACGAGGGCGCGTGCGACTACCTTGTGAAGCCGGTGCGCTTCGAACAACTCAAGGACGTGGCCGAGCGCGTCATGGGGCGTGCGCCACGCGGCGCCTCCGACTCGCAAGAGGGAGACAACATTTTCGTCGGGGAATCCCCCAAGCTTCAAAAGCTGTTGCAGCGGGCGCGGCAGGCCGCTCGTACAGACATGGACGTCCTGGTAGAAGCGGAAAGCGGGACAGGGAAGGAGTTGCTGGCGCGACTCATTCACCAGGCGAGCGGCCGCCGTAACCGTCCATTTGTGGCAGTGAATTGTGCTGCGTTTCCCGAAGCCCTGCTGGAAAGCGAACTCTTCGGCCATGCCCGCGGCGCCTTCACCGGCGCAACTGTTGCCAAGCCTGGCAAATTCGAACTCGCACACACCGGAACTCTCCTGCTCGATGAAATCGGCGAATTGCCTTTGCAGCTTCAGCCCAAACTGCTCCGCGCGTTACAAGAGCGCGAAGTCGACCGGCTCGGCGACACCCGCCCACTCCGCGTCGATGTGCGCGTGATCGCCACCACGAATCGTTCGCTGCGTGCGCTGGCCGAGGAAGGCAAATTCCGCGCCGATCTCTACTACCGGCTCAACGTGGTGCCACTCGCCATTCCGCCCTTGCGCGAAAGGCGCGATGATATTGCGCGCCTCGCCCGGCACTTTCTGCAAAAGCACGCAGGCTCCGCCGGGGGCACGCCCCCAACGCTCTCGCCGGCGCTGCTCACATCCCTCGAATCGCTCGATTGGCCCGGCAACGTGCGCGAGCTCGAGAACCTCGTTCGCCGCGCCGTCGCGCTGCACCCGGGCGAACAAATTGGTCTCGAATTTCTGCACGAAATCGACCGACCACCCTCGGTCGCGCAGAGCGAAGCAACACCGCGACTACAACGTGGCGCCCTAGAATCCGCGCCTGGCACTTCGCTGCGCGATATGGAGCGTCGGCTGCTCGAATCGACGCTCGAAGCCGCTGGCGGCAATCGCACGCACGCCGCGCGCATACTTGGGATCTGCCCTCGCACCATGCGCAACAAAATTCGCGAATATGGCCTGCCGCCACGGAGGTACGCATGAGCCTGACTGACACGCTGTACGTGCCATTCCTCGAGAATTATCTCGACCTCGCAGCGTTCCGCCAGACGCTGATCTCGGCGAACCTGGCAAACATCGATACGCCCGGCTACCAGACCGTCGACGTCTCATTCCAGAGCGAACTTGAGTGGGCCAGTTTCAGCGACTTCAGGCAGCCCGTGCGCCCAATCGTGCGCCCGGTCTACGGCTTGATCGCGCGTCCCGACGGCAACAATGTGAGCCTCGACCGCGAAGGGATGCTGCTTTCGGAAACGCAGCTCCAATACAAAACAGCCATCGAATTTTTGCGCGCCGAATTTCGCAGAATCCTCGGCGCAATCAACGACGGGAAGGAATCATGAACCTCTTTGACGTAATGACCATCAGCGGCACAGCGCTTCTCGCCGAACGCGAGCGCGCCGAAGTAACCGCCAGCAATCTCGCCAACGCCGAGACCACGCGAACACCCGAAGGCGGTCCTTACCGCCGCGAAAATGTAATCTTTGCGGCACGCAGGCCGTTCGGCATGCCTTTCGGTGTTCAATTGGCATCGATGGTCGACTTCAGCGCGCGCGGCGTCGAAGTCACAGCGGTCGTCCCGGACCAAACGCCTCCGATTCGCCGTTTCGAGCCCGGCCATCCTGACGCGGACGCGCAAGGCTACGTCGAAATGCCCGCCATCAATCCCATCGAGGAGCAAGTGAACCTGATGGGCGCAGCGCGCTCCTATCAGGCGAACGTATCCGCAGTGCTCGCAACGAAGAACATGATCGCGTCGGCCCTGGAAATTCTGAGTTAACTCGGCAAGCGCATAAATTCCGGCGAACCCGGCAGCGCCGCAGGAGGCAGCAATGGGGAATCCAATTCAACCGCTTTCTTCGGCGCAGCAGATTGCGCAAATGCCCGACGTTTCCGCCGCCGGAGACGCTGGTGGGGGCGCAGATTTCTTGCAGACCCTCGATGGAATGCTCAATCAGGTGGGCAGCATGCAAACGGACGCGCAACAGCAGGTCACTGACCTTCTCCAGAGCGATGGCCAGGACGTGCACTCGGCGATGATCGCAGTCGAAAAGGCCGATCTCTCTTTCCAGCTCATGATGCAGGTACGCAACAAGATCATTCAGGCTTACCAGACGATTTCGCAGATTCCGTTTTGATGCAATATCGTGCGGCGCGGCGCGAAAAAGCGCCCCAAAGCGCGAGTGCGAATGAGGCATACGGGCAGATCCGGCAACCGTGGACAAATACATTCAACAGATACTCGCCTTCCTTCGTGGCCTCTCTCTGCGCCAGAGAATTTTGCTCGGTGCGGGAGCGGTGCTGGTTGCAGCGTCCATCGCGCTGTTCGTCCGGATGACGCAGGGCGTCGATTATTCCGTACTGTACTCCGGTCTGGCGCCGCAGGACGCACAGACGATCATCGCCAGCCTGATCACAAAAAATATTCCGTACCAACTTTCAGCCGACCAAGCCACAGTCAGCGTGCCCTCGGATCAGCTGGACAAAGCTCGCCTGCTCCTGGCAGCCGAAGGCGAACCCCAAACGGGCCGCCTCGGATTCGAAATCTTCGATAAGACAAACTGGGCCGGAAGCGACTTCTCCGAACAGGTGAATTACCAGCGCGCCCTCGAAGGCGAGCTAGAGCGCACCATCCAGACTCTCGGTAATGTCGAATCTGTTCGCGTGCATCTGGTGATGCCGCACGATTCGCTTTTCAGTGATCAGGAGCGCGCAGCCAAAGCTGCGGTGGTGCTCAGGCTGCGCGGCGGCACTCTCACCGACGACGAGGTGAACGCCGTCACTCACCTCGTTGCGAGCGCCGTCGATAATTTGTCACCCGAAAATGTCACCCTTATCGGCGCCGACGGCCGCACGCCGCTCGTCGCGCAGGGGCACAGCGGAATTCAGGGCGCAGACGGCTCGCAGGCTCTCGAAACCACGCTGGCGGAAAAACTCGTCTCCACGCTCACGCCCATCGTCGGCCAGGATCATGTTAAGGCCAGCGTCACGATCGATTACGACCAAAGCTCCGGCGACACCACGCAGGAGCTCTACGACCCGACGAATCCTGTTCTCGTCAGTTCGCAAATTCAGGAAGAGAATTTCGGAGGTCCGCCGCCCGCGGGAATCCCAGGCACGCCGAGCAACGTGCCGGGCGCGGCCCCCACTTCTGGAACCACGAACGCGAGAGGCGCGCAGCCTGCAACGAACGCGAAGGCTCCCACCGAGCAGCCCAATCAAACCAACAATCCAATGGTCTCGATTTCGTCTGAGTCCGAGGGCCAGCATAGTGAGAGCAAAACCTACGCCGTGAGCAAGACGGTGCGGCACACCATCGATCCCGCCGGGCGCATCCAGAAAATTGCAGCGGCGGTTCTTGTGGATGATGCAGTTGTGCAAACCACTGATGCCCAGGGAAAGACCGTCACCACGCACCGTGCCCGCACGCCAGAAGAGATGAAGCAAATTGAAGACTTGGCGCGCGCCGCCATGGGCTTCGATGCGACCCGCGGAGATGTGCTTTCGGTAGAGAATGTCCCGTTCGTGTCAACACCGGCGGAGCAACTCCCGCCGGCGCCCATCACGCAGCGCGTCCGCGTAGTCGTCGAGGATTGGATGTGGCTCATTCGTTACGCCGCGCTTTTGCTCCTTTTCGGGCTGATTTATCTCCTTGTCCTTCGGCCCGTGAAGAATCAGCTCCTTGAGTCCTTCCATCAGTTGACTTCGCCTTCGGTTCCGGCGCTTGCGGGAGCAGCAGCAGGTGGCGAGGGTGGCGCACTGTCGGCTGGGCCAGGAGTAGTTTCCGCGTCCGACCTCGAACAGCAGTTGAATCAGACCAATTCGCAAGTCGAGCGCGTGGTGAAGATGAAGCGCCATCTTGCCGATCGCGTGAAAAACGATCCCATCGCGGCAAGCCAGCTCGTGCGTCAGTGGATCAATGAACAGGAGCCGTGATGCGGGACACCGCGGAAAATCCGGTTACCGGACTTCAGAAGGCCGCGATATTGATGGTTTTGCTCGGTGACGAGGCTTCCAGCGCCATCTATCAGCATCTCGGCGAAACCGAAATTCAGCGCCTTACCGGCCAAATCGCGGCCCTCAGCAACGTCTCGCCTGAACTCGCGGGAGAAGTTCTCACCGAGTATCACCGCCTCGCCATGACTCAGGACACGCTCGCCGAGGGCGGACCGGAGGTCGCGGCAAAACTCCTCTCCAAGGCGTTCGGCACAGAGACCGCAAAGCTTCTGCTCGATCAGGTGATGGCTGCGAGTGAGCAGACCACGCGCAACTTCGAAGCGCTGCACAAAGCGGACCCTCAGCAGCTGGTGAAATTCGTGCAGGGGGAGCATCCGCAGACGATCGCGATGGTGCTCGCGCACATGGGGCTCCGTGCCGCCGGAGGCTTGCTGGTGCTTTTGCCGGAAAAGCTCCGCGGCCAGGCCGTCAAGCGTCTCGCGGAGATGCAGCAATTCTCGCCGGAGATGGCACAGAAGATTTCCGTGGTGCTGCACCGCAAAGTGAAAGGGCTTGGAGAACAAAGCCGACGCTCTTATGGCGGTGTTAAGAGTGCGGCTGAGTTGCTCAACCGGATCGATCCCGGCGTCAGCAAATCGATCCTCGAGGGCGTCGAAGCCGAGGACGCACGGCTTGCGCTCAACATTCGCAACAGCATGTTCACGTTCGAGGATTTACTGGGCGTGCCCGAATCGGGAATTCGCGATTTGCTTTCGAGCGTGGATAAAAAGACCCTCGCAACTTCGTTGAAAGGCGCGCCCGAGGATTTGAAGAATCACATCTTCAAGACGATGTCGTCGCGCGCCGTGGAAATGCTGAAGGAAGACATGGAGTCGCTCGGCCCCGTTCGCGCGCAGGCCGTCACGCAGGCGCAGCAGGAAATCGTGCAAGCCGCTCGCAATCTGGAGGCGCAGGGCAAGCTGGTGCTCAATAATGATCAGCAAGAAGCCTACATCGTCTGAAGCTTCGCCGTCACTCGTTGCTGGCGAAAAACAAGCGGTTGCGCCGTTTGTGTATAAGCCGGCGCCCGGATGGAATGATGCCAAGCAAGCCGCAGCGGCAAGTGCCATCGTTGCGGCTGGCGCGGCTGTCGCGTCGGTCATGCCGGTCGCGCAAGAGACGCCTCCGCACGTCGAAGACGCCCGGGCACGAGAAAAACAGGCGTGGGAAGGCGGCTTTCGCGAGGGGCTGGCAAAAGGCCGCGCGGAAAACGAAACGGCAGTGACGCAGTTACGAGAATCCGTCGCGGTTGCCCTCGCCGATTTTTCACGCGAACGCCAATCTTATTTTCTGCACGTTGAAGGCGAGATTGTCTCGCTCGCCCTGGCGATCGTACGCAAAATCCTGCACCGCGAATCCGAAGTCGATCCGCTGCTGCTCACAGGCCTTGTTCGTGTGGCGCTCGAAAAGATGTCTGCGAGCCAGAACGTGCGCCTGCTGGTGAATCCGGCTCATTTGCGCGCATGGCAGGATTACTTTTTCGGGCGTGGCGATCTTCCGCTCGTCCCGGAATGCATTGCCGATTCCACTCTAGCCTTGAATCAATGCCGCATCGAAACCGATCACGGCGTCACCGATCTGCATATCGAGGCCCAGTTGAAAGAGATTGAACAAGGGCTTTTCGATCTCCTGGCTCAAAGGCCTGAGCCGAAATAGCGCCAGCATGAATCAACGGGCCACACTACGGCAGCCTCAATCGGACTGGGTGCTTGCTCCTTATTTTCGTAAGCTCGAGCAAATACCCACCTGGCGCTCCACTGGCCGCGTGAACAAAGCGGTAGGCTTTCTCGTTGAATCGGAGGGCCCGCTCTGTTCGGTCGGCGAATCCTGTGACATTGTTGGCGCCGATGGTTTGCTGCATCCCGGCGAAGTTGTCGGTTTTCGAGGTCGGACCGTCCTTTCGGTCCCGCTCGGTCGCCCAGAGGGAATTCGGTTCGGCGACCGCGTGATTACCAGTGGCATCCGTCCCCGGCTGCCGATCAGCGACGATTTGCTCGGCCGCGTGATCGATGCCACCGGCGCTCCCATCGATTCTCAAGGCAGCTATCGCGCGCCGGATAGCTGCGCCCTCAACAATCCGCCGCCGCAACCCCTCCAGCGCGCGCCAATTCGCGAAGCCTTAGGCTGCGGCATCCGCGCGATCGACGGCATGCTTACCTGCGGCCGGGGGCAGCGCGTAGGCATATTCGGGGGCAGCGGCGTTGGCAAAAGTACGCTCGTAGGCATGATGGCGCGCGGAACTTCCGCGGATCTGACAGTCGTCGCGCTTGTCGGTGAGCGTGGCCGCGAGGTGGGCGAATTCCTGGACGAAATCGGCGCGGAGGGCCGCAAACGTTCTGTGGTTGTTGTCGCCACCTCGGATCAATCCCCGCTTTTGCGCTTGCGTGCGGCCATGGTCGCGACGGCCGTAGCGGAATATTTTTCGTCCCGAGCCAAGCATGTGCTGCTCGTCGTCGATTCTCTCACTCGCTTTGCCATGGCGCAGCGCGAGATCGGCTTGGCCGCGGGCGAACCGCCCACGGCGAAAGGCTACACGCCGTCCGTATATTCCCTGCTTGCGCAACTCGTCGAGCGCGCAGGCCATTTCGGCTCCGGCAGCATCACCGCATTTTACAGTTTGCTTATGGAAGGCGATGATCAGCAGGATCCATTGGTGGATGCTGTTCGAGCTCTGCTCGACGGCCATATCGTGCTCGACCGGCGGCTCGCATCGCAGAATCATTATCCGCCGATCGCCGTTCTCGATAGCCTGAGCCGGCTTCTTACATCTGTCTGCTCGCCGGAGCATTTGACGAAAATTCAGCGCTTCCGGCAGTTGATGGCTTCCTATGCTGCGTCGGAAGACCTGGTGCGTGTTGGTGCTTATCAAAAGGGAAGCGACCCAACTCTAGACAAAGCGCTCGAAGTTCTGCCGCGATTAAACGCGTTTCTCCAGCAGAAAAAAGGTGAGAAATGTTCGCTCGACGAAGCGCGCACGCAACTTCTTGCGCTGCCTGGATAACCCATGGCATTTCGTTTTTCGCTCGATCCCGTATTGCGCCTGCGCCTGAGCTATGAGCGCCTTGAGCGTCTCAAACTATTGGCCATCGCTGCGATGCTCGCGCGTTTGAGAGAGGAAATCGCAGCGGCCGCGCGCGAAGAAGGAGGCGCGCGGCGCGTTCGCCAAGAGATGCTCTCTCACGGAGCCGCAGCGGCTGAAATTCAGTTGGGGGTTTCAGCGGAAAAGGCTCGGGCCCGCCGCAATCGAGAGCTTTTCGACCGCTTGGCGTCGCTTGAGCGACAGCACGTCAACCAAAGCCGCGCCTACCAACTCGCCCGGCGCAATCGCGAGATCATGGAAAGTCTCCGCGAACGGAAGTTCCAGGAATATCGTCGCCAGCATAACCGCCGCGAGCAGCAGAGAATCGACGAACTCCACGTCTTGCGCCGGGCGATTCCTCCCGAATAACTCTTGCCGGGCAGGTCCGGCAATGTTTGCCGCGTCAGGCTGCTTCGTGGCTGGCCGCTCGCGTAATTTAAATATCTGACTTACCTCCAGCGTCCATCTTTTCAATCACTTGCCTCGCCACTTTCATGGACTGGCTCGCCCACCGGGAATGGCGCATGGCTTGCACTTCGACCGATGGCCAAAGGTCTATTCATGCTGAGCGCAACACCAGGCACCGTCGCCGCAAACGCGCCACCGAATCCCACGATTGCCGGGTTCGGCGGGCAAACGTCGCTCCGCACTCCCAACGCGCCGACCTTTGCGCAAGCCTACTCAACGGCAAAAACGACTCAACTCACAGCTAAATCGAGCGCGCCACAAAGCACAGGACCCGGCGACTCGAAAACAAATTCACAAGGCGCGAGCGCGATGCTACGTGCCCTGAAGGAGTCGAAATCGCAAGAGGGCATTACTCCCGCGGCAGCGCCGCCCGCCGTTCCTCCACCGCCAGTGGCGCCTGTATCGACAATAAGCGTCACGCAGGCCATCCCATCGCTTATCTTGGCCGCCGGGCCGGATCATCAATCGGCGATTCTCGCAAAAGCGAGTGCGCCAGCCGTAGCAGTCCAGCCCGAAACCAAGACCGCGCCCGCTCCGACGTCCCTTCCAGTCGAAATCGAAACGAGCTCGAACAACCAAGTGCTCGAGGGAGGGGGCGCGGAGGAATTCGGCGCTGCACTGGGTGCCAAATCACAAATCGCCGAGACAGCGCCCGAGCCAGATCAGCTCAATTCTGCGACACTTCCGGCGGGGCATCCACAGCAGACAGCCATTTCCGATTCACTGGCTCATGTCGTGGTCGCACCACCGACGGCGGCTCCAAATAACCCGACCGCTCTGGCTCAACCGCCGGATGCCGAAGCTGCCAAACTCCAGGTTCCAGCAAATTCGGCCAATCAGGCGGCACCGACCGCCGTCCACGCCGAGCTCCCACTGCCCAATGTGGCAACTCTGATCGCGGCAAGCAGTGATTCAGTGCTATCGGCGAAATCGGCCCAGGAAAATCGCCAAGTCATCGCGCAGCGCATTCAAACGGCTCTGCCAACGCTCGGGCAAGTCGGCGCGGTCCAATCTATCCAGTCTTCTCTCGATTCGACTGGCAACAGCTCCAGACAAAATTCCGGTAGCGCGCCCGGTCAAAATGGGGGCCATTCCCCGGCAACAGCGACTGCACAATCTTCGTCCCAGACACATTCCACTGATGACGCAAAGTCCAGCAGCTCGACTGACTCCTCTCAATCGTCCAGCAAAGACGGGAACGGAGCGGCTGCAATCGCGCCACAGCGTTCCCCGACAGCTGCCGCGCCATCGAACACCCTGGCGAACGCCGCCGCCACCAGCCAATCGGCACACGTCGCAGTCCAGGCACCCGCGCAGGCAGATGCCACCGCGGCTACATTCGCGAAAGTACCTCAAGAGAGTTCCGCAGCCGCAAACTCATCGCAATCATCCCAGCCAATGCTGCCCTCGTTGCCGCGCTCGCTCACTGACGTCAGCCAAGCCACGCAGCTCTACCAGCGCGTGGGCGGCGCGGAGATGCATATTGCCATGGACACGGATCTCCTCGGCTCGATCGATCTTCGCGCCGTGGTTCATCAAGGCAGCCTGTCGGCCACGATCGGAGTACAGCGCGCTGACGTGCAGACGCTGCTCGTCAACGAACTGCCCGCGCTCCAGCATTCCCTCGCAGAAAAGAATTTGCAGGTTGGCCAAATCTCAGTTTTGGCGGGCTCGGTTGGCGGCGGTGCCAACTCAAATGGTCATCCGCAGCAGCAAAATCGCCAGAACACAAATACGCAAGCTGCTCCGGCTTTTCCCGACGATCCGCCATCGTTCGTCTCACCTGCGCACATAGTGGAAGTGGCGGCGGCACGGAACAACTCAGCGAGGCTCAGCGTTCTCGCCTGACGCGGTTTGATTATGCAGCTGTTCAGTAATTGCAGAGAGGAGAAGGAAAATGTCGTCCCTGGCTACAATCAACCCTCTGGTCTCACAAGCATTAGAACCTTTCGCGCGTTTTGACTCCGCGGATGCTTCGACGCAAAGCAGCACTGGCACGTCCGGCACGAACGGCACCTCAGACAGCGCGGATTCGTCGCCCAACAACGAACTCACCGGTGCATCCTTCATTCAGCTGCTCACCGCGCAGCTCCAGGCGCAAGACCCTCTCAACCCGGTCGACCCGACGACTTTCGTCACGCAGCTCGTACAGTTCAACCAACTCGAACAGCTCATTGAGATCAATTCGACCCTCTCCGGTGTCGCGGGCACAAGCTCCGCCGCCACGGCCTCGAGCACAGAGCAGCAAGCGAACCAAAATTTAACAGCAGCGCCGCAATCCCAATCGGCCTCTGCCGCAAATCAATTCTAGGAGAACTCAAATGGCATCTTTCGCAACGTCTCTTTCCGGCCTCGAAGCAAACTCGCAGGATTTGTCCGTGATCTCGAATAATCTCGCGAATCTCAACACCACCGCCTACAAAGGCGCCACCGCGTCGTTTCAGGATTTGTTTTACCAGCAGGTCGGTTCGAGCGGCGACGGCAATCCAATCCAGATCGGCGTCGGCACCACCGTTGGCTCGATTCCCACCGACTTCACCGAAGGCAACACCGAAAACACCGGCGTTCCCACCGACGTAGCCATCCAGGGCAGCGGCTTTTTCGTCGGCAATGACAACGGCGAGCAAGTCTTCATCCGTGCCGGCAATCTAAGCATCCAGGCGGACGGCACGCTCGTTTCCTCCAACGGCGCCGTAATTCAGGGCTACCAGGCCGTCAACGGCGTGATCAACCCAAATCAGGCGCCCGGCCCCCTTACGATCTCCAGCGGCACCATCAATCCTCCGAACGCCACCACCAACGCACAACTCTCCCTCAACCTCGATTCCGGCACGGCCGTCGGAGGCACGTTCAGCACGCCTCTCACCGTTTACGATTCGCTCGGCGCCTCGCACATTCTCACCTTCAACTTCACCAGCACCGGCGCCGGCCAATGGAATTACAGCATCACGATTCCTGCAGCCGATGTTGGCAAGACCGGCAATCCGGTCACCATCAACAGCGGCACGCTCACGTTCAACGGCTCTGGCCAGCTCACTTCGCCCGCCGCGGACGTCACCGGCATCAGCATTCCCGGCCTCGCCGATGGGGCCAACAACATGAGTTTCACCTGGCAGCTCTACAATTCCGACGGTACGAGCCAGCTCACGCAGGTTTCCGCGCCGTCCGCCGCTGCGTCCACAAATCAAGACGGTTACTCGAGCGGCTCGCTCACCACTTACACCATCAATTCCGATGGCACCATCGAAGGCACCTTCAGCAACGGCCAGACGCAACCGCTCGGCCAGATCCTTCTCGCCACCTTCGCCAACGAGCAGGGCCTTTCGCGCAACGGCTCCAACGAGTTCCTCGCCACACTCGCTTCCGGCGCACCCAGCATTGGCGTTCCCGGCACGGGTGGCCGCGGCACTCTCTCCGGCGGTTCGCTCGAGCAATCGAACGTAGACATCTCCACTCAGTTCGCGGACCTGATCGTCGCCGAAAGCGGTTACCAGGCGAATGCAAAAGTCGTCACCACGCTCGACACGATCGTGCAGGATACGATCAACCTGATCCAGTAAGAATTGCTTCACTCTCGCGGAGCGGGTACACACCAAAGGCGCGCGGAGGCCGATTCCGAGCCCGCTTTTCAGCCTCCGCAAGTGTCTCTTCATTAGAAATTTCAAATCGTTCGCGCACGCGCGAAGCGCCGAATAAACGCCCCGCGTCCACGCGCTTCTCGCCCAGCGCGCAAATCCCCGTGATTCAAAAACTTGCAAAGCTCCAGCAGCGATCGCATGTGAAAAACGCGCGCCGCGCGTTTCGGCTTTCCAATTGCATCACCTCTTGCCGCAACCATGGCAACCACCACAGCAACCCCCCCGGCGAAGCCGAAGCCAAAGTCGAAGCTTGCGCTGATCCTTATCGCAGCGGTTCTCGTCATCGGAGCTGGCGCAGGAGGATGGATCTTGAAGCGATCCTCCGCCAAAGCCCAGCCCGCGGCCGCGCAGACTGCCAATCAGGTGGTCTCCGTTCTCCAGCTCGATAGCTTTGTCGTGAACCTGCAGGACCCGTCGGGCAATGGCTATTTGCGCATTGGAATCACCCTCGGCCTCGGCGCACCCGCGAGTGCAGACGACAAAGACAAGCAGGCCGCCTATTTGCCGCACCTCCGCGACACGATTCTCGGAGTGCTGGGCACGCGCACCGTCGACGAATTGCTTACGCCCGATGGCAAGACCAAATTGAAGGCTGATCTGCTGCAGGCGATCGACGCAAATATTCCCGAATTGCAGTGCAAAGACGTCTACTTCACCGAATTTCTGGTGCAGCACTAGCATGGCCGCCGCGGTCACAACACCCGTGCCGGCGCCCTCAGCCAAGGCCGCGCTTCCCGGTGCAAACGATCCATTTGCCGCGTTTCCGCACATCCCGGCGGCGGTCACCGTCGAGGTGCCCGTTGTGGCACTAACGGTCCGCGATCTCTTCCGCCTCGAAAAGGGATCGATCGTCGTAACTTCGCAGCCATCGGGCGCCAACGTTCCCGTCCAGATCGCGGGCACGCTGGTCGCCTGGGGCGAATTTCAGGTTTTCGCTGACAGATTAGCCGTCCGTTTAGCCGAGCTCGTGTGAGTAGGGAAGCGCAACGAATGCACACCGAGACCCAGATTCACATTGCCGGCGGGCCGAATTGGAGAAACGGCGTGTTTGGCTTTCTTCGTTCCGCATTCGGGTTAATCACACAGCCCTCGCTTTGGAAGCGCCACCGCGAGCTGCGAATTTGCGAGACGCTTTCGCTCGGCAACCGGAATTTTGTGGCGGTTGTTGGATATCAGGATCAGCGGTTCCTCATCGCGGGTACTGCGAATTCAATTTCTTTGATTGCAGACGTAACCCAAGAGGCTGCAGCGGATCCCGACTTAGATCAAGGAGAGATTCCACCGGCTTGATTACTGCGGCCGCCATAATCGTTATGCGCGTTCTTTCACTGCTCAAAAGATTGGTCTGGACCACGCCGCTATTGTTCGCTGCGCCTGCAATGGCCGCGCCACAGCAGATCCTGCCCGGCGTACCGCTCAAATTGCCGCCCGCATCGGACACAACCACCTGGACCATCGTCATTCTCCTCACGGTCCTCACCATCCTCCCCGCGCTCATTCTTTCGATGACGCCCTTCGTCCGCATCCTTATCGTGTTCCATTTCCTGCGGCAAGCTCTTGGCACCCAGAATACGCCCAGCAATCAGACGCTCATCGGCCTCGCCCTTTTTCTCACCTATTTCGTTATGGCGCCGCTCGGAGCCCGGATCAATACCGTCGCCATCGTCCCATTCGAAGAAAACCGCATCACGGCGGTGCAGGCAATCGAGCGCGGCGCGGTCCCGCTCCGCGAGTTCATGCTGAGGTTTACGCGCGAGAAGGACCTCGCTCTACTCACCGAAATCGCAGGCCTGCCTCGGCCCGCGCAGCCCGCGGACCTGCCCATGCGCGTCGTGATCCCCGCCTACATTCTCTCCGAGCTAAAGGTGGGCTTCCAGATCGGCGCGGTGCTTTTCTTGCCGTTCATGGTTGTAGACATGGTCGTCGCAGCGGTCACCACGTCGATCGGCATGCTTCAGCTGCCGCCCGTAATTATCTCGACCCCGCTGAAGATTCTGCTGTTCGTTGTTGCCGATGGCTGGAATCTCGTCGTCGGTTCGCTGTTGAAAAGCTTTTCGTAGTGGTGTCGCCCGGCACGGAAAGGAGTCGTCGCATTGTCCGCCATAGACGTCATCGAGCTCACGCGCCGCACGCTCGAGGCCGCGTTCGTCGTATCCGCCCCGGTGCTGGCCGCCGCCATGATCGTGAGCGCGCTGATCAGCCTCGGCCAGGTTCTCACGTCGATGCAGGATGCCACGCTCTCCACCGTCCCGCGCATCGCGGCCGTCGGCGCTTTCGCTTTTTGGCTGGCGCCGTGGATGATGCGCAAACTCGTCATGTTCACGATCGCGCTTTTTGGCGATTTTCACCATCTCGCGCAATGAGGATGAACGTTCCTTGGTGACTTGTGCTCGAAGCCGACATCAGCCGCGCGGTGCTCGTCGCCATCCGCGTCGGTGCGCTCATGACGTTCGCGCCGTTCTTTGGCAACGCCTCCGTCCCCAATCAGGTGAAAGCCGGGCTCACGGTGCTGCTCACCGTTTTGCTGCTGCCTGTCTACATTTCCGGTCCGGCGCCCGCAAGTCTGCTCACCGGCGGTGTTGCACACTGGATTGCGCTTGCGCTCGGCGAAATCGCCGTCGGCATGATGGCGGGATTCACCACCCAGTTCGTATTCGACGGAATGATTCTTGCCGGTCAGATCGTCGGCTTCCAGTTCGGCTTTTCCCTGGCGAACATCATCGACCCGAATTCGCAGGTCGAGATCACCGTTCTTTCCACGCTTCACGAACTTGTAGCGCTCCTGATTTTCATGGAGATTGGCGTCCATCGTTGGCTCTTGCGGGCGACGGCGATCAGTTTCCGCATGGTCCCCTTGGGAGCGCTCGCTTCGGGCAATTTGCCGGCCCAGGAATTTCTTCGCATGTCGGCCGCCATGTGGCTCATCGGCACGGAAATCGCTTTTCCCGTCGTGCTCGCCACGATGCTCGTCGATCTCACCATCGGTTTTCTCGCCAAGGCAGCGCCGCAGTTTCCCGCTCTGTTTTTTGGAATCGCCGTGAAAGTGCTGCTTGGTCTCGCCGTTATGTACGGCGCCGTAGCGTTTTGGCCAAGCCTTCTCGGCCACTATTTCTACCACGCGCTCGAAAGCCTCGAGCGTTTGCTCTCTCTGGTTCACTAACGCACTAATCGGGGTCTGAACGGGACGAAATCACGATGGCTGACGAACAGCGAACAGAACGAGCTACTCCCAAGCGCCGTGAAAAAGCGCGCGAACAGGGCCAGCTCGTCCGCAGCCGCGAACTGCCTTCCGCGCTCACTCTGCTCGGCGTGGCGGCGCTCCTGCGCTTCGGCCAGGCGGGCTGGATTTCATCTTGGCGCGACCTTTTTCGGCATCTTCTCTCCGCCTCCTCACTTCCCGAATTGGCTTCGATCACGCCGGTTCTAGAGGCCACGGGAACGAGCGCCGTGCGCTGGGCAGCCCCGCCCCTTGCTCTGGCCTGGTGCGTTTCCGCATTCGCGCTGTTCCTGCAGGGAGGCTTTGTATTTGCGCCGGTGGCGTTTCAACCGAATTTCGAGCGTTTCAACCCGGTCAACAATCTCTCGCGCGTCTTTTCCATCGCCGGACTCAGCCCGATGCTGAAATCGCTCATCCCCGCGTCCTTCCTGCTCTATATCGCGGCCGTTATCGTCTCGCGTGAGTGGATGCCGCTGCTTCATTCGTCGCAGATGGGCCTTGGCCCTGCGCTCGACTGGCTCGCCGCCGTGCTCTATGAATTCGCTTGGAAAGGCGGCCTTGTTTTGCTCGTTTGGTCCGGCGCCGATTATGGGCTGCAGAAATGGAATTACGAGCGTTCTCTGCGCATGTCCAAGCAGGAGATTCGCGACGAATTCAAAGACACCGAAGGGAATCCTGCTATTCGCGGCCGCATTCGCCGCCGCCGGGGCGAATTGCGTCGCCGCCTTATGATGAAGCAGGTCAGCCGCGCCACCGTCGTCATCACCAACCCCGATCACTTCGCCGTCGCGTTGCAATACATCCCCGAAAAAATGGCCGCGCCCATCGTCCTTGCCAAGGGCCGCGGCATCATCGCCGAAAAGATCAAGCGCGAGGCTCGTTGGCATGAAATCCCGCTCGTCGAAAATCCGCCTTTGGCCCGCGCTCTTTACCGCACCGTCGAAATCGGCGCCTCCATTCCCGCGAAGCTCTACGTCGCGGTCGCGGAGGTCCTGGCCTTCATCTACCGGGCGCAGGCCCAGGCTCGCGCTCGCGCCGAAGCCGAGGCCCGCGCCACCGCAGCGAAAGCAAACACAAACCCATCGGCTGGAGGAAATCCTCCCAGACGCTAACGCTCATGCCCAACCCCACTCCAGCTTCCGCGCCCGCTCCTGCCGCAAAACTCAGCGGCGGCACGTTCGTTCCCATCGCTGCCGTCGCGATCGTGTTCGTCATGCTGGTGCCTGTTCCGGCGTTTCTGTTGGACCTGCTCCTGGCCACGAGCATCACGCTTTCAGTTCTCGTCCTGCTTAGCGCCTTGCAGATCCTCCGGCCCGCGCAATTTTCTGTCTTTCCTACGTTGCTTCTGCTTCTCACTCTGTTCCGCCTCTCGCTCAATTTAGCCAGCACGCGCCGCATTCTCTTGCATGGCAACGAAGGCACGGCCGCCGCGGGCCACGTGATCGAATCGTTCGGCCAGTTCGTCGTGGGAGGGAACTACGTCGTCGGCTTCGTCGTCTTCCTCGCCCTGATCGCGATTCAATACCTTGTCGTCAACCACGGTGCCGTTCGCACCGCTGAAGTCGCCGCTCGTTTCACTTTGGATGCGTTGCCCGGCAAGCAAATGGCCATCGACGCAGACATGAATGCGGGCCTCATCGACGAAAAAGCGGCTCGCGAACGGCGCCAGATGATCGCGCGCGAAGCCGAGTTTTACGGTGCGATGGATGGCGCCGCACGCTTCAGTCAACGAGATGCCCTCGCCACAATCTTGATCACAGCGATCAACATCATCGCTGGCTTTCTGATCGGTGTCTTTCAATTGGGCATGACGCTGCAGGACGCGCTGAAGACCTACACGATCCTCACGGTCGGCGACGGCCTCGTCACTCTCATCCCGTCGCTGCTCATTTCAGTCGCCGGCGGCCTCGTTGTAACTCGCGCCTCTTCTGACGAAACGATCGGCGTCGATCTCCAAAAACAACTCTTTTCCGGCCGCCGCGCGCTTCTGATCGCGTCCACCGTCATGCTCGCTCTCACGCTTGTTCCCGGTCTCCCCAAGTTTTCGTTTCTTCTGATGTCCGGGCTCACCGGCTTCATGGGCTACCGCCTGCCGGTTCCGGGCGCCGCCACATTGAAAGAACCTGAAGTCCAAACCAAGCCCGGCGCACAGGAACAGTTGGAGGGCCTGCTCAAGCTCGATGAGCTCAGCGTCGAGGTCGGTTACGGTCTGATCGCGCTTGTCGATCAGAAACAGGGCGGCCAGATGCTTCCGCGCATTCGCTCTTTGCGCCGCCATCTTGCCACCGAACTCGGCTTCATCGTCCCCGCCATTCACATCACGGACAATATGCGGCTCAAGCCGCGTGAATACGTTATCCGGCTCCGCGGCGTCGAAATCGCCCGAGGCGAAACGCATCTAGATTGGCTCCTCGCCATCAGCTCAGACGCAACACCGCCGCCGCTCGAAGGGATCGCCACCCGCGAACCCGCTTTCGGCGTCCCAGCGCGCTGGATTCCGGCAAACATGCGCGACGCTGCTCTAAGCGCAGGTTACGCCGTCGTCGAACAGACCTCCGTCATCGCCACGCACCTCGCCGAAGTCGTTCGCCGCCACGCGCATGAGGTCCTCACGCGCCAGGAGACCAAGCGCCTGCTCGACGCTCTCGCTGATACCCAACCCAAGCTCGTCGAAGAACTCGTCCCCCGCGTCCTCAGCCTCGGCGAAACCGAAAAAGTCCTCCAGCAACTTTTGCGCGAACAGGTCTCGATCCGCGATCTGCCCACGATTCTCGAAACGCTCATCGATGCCGCCGCGACAAATCGCAATCTCGTTGCGCTCGTCGAAGCGGTCCGCCAGTCGCTCGGTCGCGCGCTCGTTCAGCCTCTTTTGCAGGAAGACGGCAAACTCAAAGTCGTCGCCGTCGATCCGGCGCTCGAGGAAGAGATCAATCGCACCTTCGAGCCCCAGGCCGCCGCCGCCCGCACCGTCGCCATGCAGACCGGCTTCTTGCGCAAGGTCCTGGACGGCCTGCGTCGTGTCGCCGGCGATCAATACGCCGTCGCCTCGCCTGTCATGTTGTGTGGCACGCCCGCCCGCTTCCATCTGCGCCGCATGCTTGAGCCGTTTGTCCCGCGAGTCGTGGTGCTTTCTCCGGCGGAAATTCCGCCCGTCGTTTCAGTGCAATCCATGGGAGTCGTTCAATGACGCCGCAAACCGCAACGCAAATGGATGAAGCGAGCCGCGAAAAAATCCTGCTCGAGCATTTGCCCCAGGTGCAATACATCGCGCGCCGCATTCATGACCGTCTGCCTCCGCAAGTTCTGCTCGAAGACCTCGTCCACGCTGGGATTATCGGCCTGATCGACGCCGTGAAGAAATACGACCCGAGCAAAAATGTCCAGCTCAAGCACTACGCCGAATTCCGCATCCGCGGCGCGATTCTCGATAGCCTCCGCCAGGTCGATTGGAGCCCTCGTGCGCTTCGTCGCCAGGCTCGCCGCCTCGAGCAAGCCATCCTTTCCTGCAAGTCCAAGCTTGGCCGCGACCCGACCGAGCCCGAAATCGCCGCCGAACTCCAAATCTCGCTCGAGGACCTTCAGCAGCTTCTCGGCGATCTGCGCGGTCTCGACGTCGGCAGCCTTCAGGCGGATACCGCCGACGGCGTTGAGGACGAAGGCGCGCAGCATCGCGCCGAGCGCGAAGACGAAAGCCCGTATCATCAGGCTCTGCGCGCCGAAATGAACGGTTTGCTTGAAGCCGCCATCGGCGAACTCCCGGACCGTGAACGCCAGGTCCTCGCCCTTTACCATTTCGAGGAACTCACGATGAAAGAGGTCGGCGAAGTCCTCGGCATCGGTGAATCGCGCGTATCGCAGATTCACACCGCCGCCCTTCTTCGCCTCCGCGTTCGTATGCGGGAAATGCTCGATTCCGGGCCGCGTCGTATTGCCCCTCCCAAACCGGGACCCGCAGCCGCGCAGCACCGCGCCATCAAGGAACTGGCCTAAATGGAAAAAATACTCAACCAGGAAGAAATCGACCGCCTGTTCAACGCCGCAAAGAAAAGCGCCGCGCGTCCGCCCACCGCCACCCGCGCCGTCGTGCAGGAGTGTGATTTTCGCCAGGCCGGCCAGCTCACCAAAGACCAGGTCCGCCAGATCACCTCATTGCACGAAACCTTCGCCCCCAATCTCGCCAACTCCCTCGGCGCCTATCTCCGGGTCGGCTTTCAGACCAGCCTCGTCGCCGTCGAGCAGCTCGTCTATAACGAATTTCTCGCGCGCATTCCCGAGCAAACCTATTTCACCACCATCAACCTCATGCCCATCGAAGAAATCGGCGCCATCCAGATCGATCTCTCGCTCATTTTCCCCATGATCGACCTGCTTCTCGGGGGCTCCGGCCAGGGCGTCAGCGAACTTCGCGACCCCACCGAAATCGAGCAGCAAATCATCGAGAGCGTCGTGCAAATCCTCTGCCGCGAACTCCAATCCACCTGGCAAATGGCTTTGCCCCTGCACTTTTCTTCCGGCGAACGCCTCCAGCAAGCCCAAATCAGCGCCGTAATGCCTCTCGCCGAACGCGTCCTCAACCTCAGCTTCGAAATCCATGTCGCCGAAGTCCGCGGCACCCTGAATCTCGTCTTTCCCGGCGTCGTTTCGAATCTTCTCCTCCGCAAACTTTCCCAGCTCGGCATGACGCGCCGCCGCCGTAGCTCCGCCGACGCGGGCGCGCGCCTTCGCGAACGCCTCCTCGACGGCAAGTTCGACGTCGCCCTCGAACTTCGCCGCGTCCCCATCCTCATTCGCGACGTCGTCGAAATGCAGCCCGGCAAACTTCTTCCGCTCGGCCATTCGCTCCGCGAACCCATGTCCATGGCCATCAACGGTACGCCGGCTTTTTCCGGCATCCCCGTCAGTTGCGGCCCGGCCCGCGGCGCTCTCGTGCAGGAGATTTTGCCTCCGCCCGAACTCCTCGATAAGGAACGCAAATGAGCGCCAACCCATTGCCCGCCGTTTCCGCCGTTGATCAGGATTTCGCCCGCCTCTGGGCCGAAGCCACCGCGCACGTTCTCGAACAATCTGCCGGATCGCCTTTCACATCCACACCCCGCTCTCCCGCCACCGCGGACGAACCCTCACCCGAATCCGCCGCCGACTCCCTCTGGGCCCGCTTCAAAGTCTCCGGCCGCTTCGCCGGCGAACTCGCTTTCCAGATTCCTCGCGCCGACGCTGTCCGCCTCACGCAACTCCTCATGTCTGAGCCCCTCGACGCCACAGTCGCATTCGATGAGAGCCGCGCCGATGCTCTCAGTGAGATTCTTCGCCAGTTCGCCGGCGTCGCTTCGACGATGTGCAAATCTAAATACGGCGGCGAAGTTCAATTCGGCCTCGACGCGAACACGCCGCCCGAATGGCAGCCCTCGTCCCGATGCCCGTGGATTTTCGCCGCATCCAAGGTCGACCCTCTCCAGTGGACGCTCGTCATCAGTCCCGAGCTTCATGTCGCGCTCGACGCTCCGCCGTCTATGCCTGAAGCACTGCCCGCGCAATCCAGCGCAGCGCCCGCCGCCGCTTCGCCTCAGTCGTCCGAAGCGCCGCCCGCCAATCTCGATCTTCTTCTCGATGTCGAGCTGGAAGCCAGCCTGCGCTTCGGCCAGCGCGAAATGCTCTTGCGTGACATTCTCGAACTTCATCCCGGCTCCGTTATCGAGCTGGATCGCCGCGTCCAGGAACCGGCCGAACTCGTCGTTTCCGGTCGCGTAATTGCTCACGGAGAAGTCGTCATTGTCGATGGAAATTATGGACTTCGCATCACGGATATTGCCCAGGCCAGCCAGCGGCTCCAGTCGCTGGAAACTTGATCCGCAACCGGCAGCGCCGCGCGTCGCGCCAAGCGCGCTCGTTTCTCGAAGGAGAGACGCTTTGGACTGCGAGAATCCCGATTGCCCGTATCGCAATTCCTTGCGCCGCATGCTCCTGCGCCGCTCTGGCGAGGGTGTCTTTCTCCAGGGACGCTGGTATTGCTGCCTCGATTGCTTTGAACAGGCCATCACCGCCGAATTTGCCGGCTTGCTCAAGCTTCGAGACGAGCCCCTTTCGCGCATTCATCGCGTCCCGCTCGGCCTTTTGCTTCTCGGCCGTGGCGTCATCAGCGATGAGCAACTCAAATCCGCCCTCGCCGTCCAGCGCCAGTCCGGAGCGGGCCGGCTCGGCCGCCTGCTCGTCAATCTCGGCGCCGCCTCCGCGCAGGATATTTCCACCGCGCTCGCCGCACAATGGGGATGCGGCGTTTTCCCCATCGAACGCAACAGCCGCTATCGCGATTGCTCCCAGCTTCTACCCCTCGCCTTGATCGAATCTTCGCGCCTGATTCCCGTGCACTATCACGATAACAGCCAAATGCTTTTCGTCGCTTTTGCCGACGATATCGACCACACCACCCTTTACTCCATCGAACGCCAACTCGGCGCACGCACCGAGCCCTGCGTCATCACAGAAACCGCCATGGACCAGGCCCTGCACGAAGTTCGCTCCGTCTCCCGGCCCAGCGAAATCGTTTTCGAGACTCTCTGGGATCCCGGCGAAATGGCTCGCACCGTGCGTGACTATTCGCTTGCCCTGGGCGCCGATCAACTCGTTCTCGCGCGCCCGCGTCGATTTCTCTGGGTTCGCCTTCGCTTCGGCAGCCGTTCGCACGATTTGCTCTTCCGCCTTCCGCCACCTTCTCCCGAGGAATAACGAGGCATAAGCAAGAACGAAGGAGGCGACGGCGAAACACGAGGCATGAGGCGATTCTTATGATTTCTTTTTGCATGCCGCGGCACGTCAATCTGACATTTTTCGGCCATCCTTGTTTCCTCGATCTCTGCTGCCAAATGTCGATTTAGTGCCGCCGATTTCTAAAGCCCCCTAACCCGCTAGCCGATAATCCCGAAAGACAAGCAGGAGTCATAAGAATGCCCATCGCCCTGCAGCACGAAGCCCGCAAGGGAACAGAAGACGCTCAAAAAGCGAATGCTCCAGGCCGTAGTTCTTCCGGCCGCGTCGCCACGGCTGCCGATTTTAAGCGCCTCAGCGAATTGCTCGTCGCGGCGCCGATCGATCTCACCGCCATCAGTGGCGAGATTCGCTGCCATCCCGATCTCGAGGCGCTCGTTTTGCGCCTGGGCCTCTCGCTTCTTCTTTCTCCAGACGAGCCATTGAGCACCATCGAGGAAGCCGTCGTCGTTCTCGGCGCCAGCCGCCTTCGCATCCTCATCGAGCTCTGGTCCTCGGGCTGCGCGATTCCGGCAGACCCGCCGCTTCCGAACAACACTTTGCCCGCTTCGCACTATTCCGCGGCCACAACCCCCGAAATGCGCTACCTCCTCAGCTTTCTCCGTTCCGTAGGTTTTGAATCCCCCGAAAATACTTTCTCTGGGCCGCGACTGGCCGCCTGGGCGTCGAAAATTCCGCCCGACCAAATGTTCGCTCTCACAGACCTCTTCATGCGCGACTTTTTCTCCCTTCTGCCCGTAATTCAACCTGGCATCCGCGAAGCCGCCCCACCCCACCCCCGCCCATAAAGAGGCGGCTCAGATTTTTCAGCCGAAGCTGGGTTCCTCTGCCCTTTCTCTGCGTCGCCGTGGCAATCCTTTCCGCCTGCTCCGCCTCCGCCCGGCAAATTGTAACCACTGCGGAATCTGCCCCCGCCACGCCTGAAAATAATCCTCGCATTTTCATCACTCCACTCCTGCCGCGGGTTTGGCGCGCCGCTTGCATCCCTTCGATTCGGGTAGAACCAAATGGATAGCGGTTATTACGCAGCATTTACCGGCCTCGCAGCTCGCATGCAAGCTCTCGATGTCGTCGCCAATAATCTCGCCAACGTCAACACCACCGGTTTTCGCGGCCAGTTCGAGTTTTATGAAAGCGTCTCCGCCGGCCTCGGCAATCAGCTCCTCAGCCCGATCAATGCCGCCGCAAACGACTATGGCGTCCTCGGCGGCGCCGATGTCGATCTCGACCAGGGAAATTTCCAGCCCACCGGCAATCCGCTCGATCTCGCTATCAAGGGCACCGCATTCTTTGCGATTCGCACTGCGCGTGGCATCCGCTATACGCGCAATGGCTCATTCCACGTCAACGCTTCCGGCCAAATCGTTAATCAGGAGGGTGATCTCGTCCTCGGCCCCAATGACGTTCCCATTCAGGTTCCGCAGGGCGAAGTAAAGATTGCGGACGATGGCGCCGTCTCCGTCGCGGGCGCGCTGGCGGGAGACATTCGTCTCGTCGATTTCGCTCCCGGCACTGACCTGCTTCCCGAAGGCGACACGAATTTCATCGCCCCTGCCGGTGCCGCGAAAGATGCCGCCGATTCCACCGTTGCCGCGGGCATGCTCGAATCCTCCAACGTCAGCCCCGTCAAAGAAACGGTCGAACTCATCATGCTCCAGCGCCATTCGGAAATGCTCGAGCGGACGCTTTCGATTTTTCTCGATGATTTCAACCGCACTGCCGTTACGGACCTCGCCCGTGACTAAGGAGCCCGTATGAACGCCCAAACGAATTCCGAAGTGGATTCCAACACATCGGCATCGGGAATCCCTCAAACGCCTGATGCTAACGCAGCCTCGGCCGGTCAGGTTCCTGTCTTTCGCGCGTCCCGGGGGATCTGCAAGCTGGGTCTGAAGACGCCGGAGATGAGCGCCCGGTCCGAGGGCTGCTGCTTGCCGCTCTGTGGCCTTTCGTTTCCCGGCACCCGTCAGCTATGTCTCGAGACCTGCCTGAATCTGGGTCTCGACGAAAACAGGGAAGCGCAATCGATCCAATAGGAGGATCGCCGAATGTTTCGTTCTCTCTATACTGCGGCCAGCGGCATGGAAACTCAGGAACTCAACCTGGACAACATCGCCAACAATCTCTCCAACGCCAATACTTCCGGTTTCCGCAGCCGCCGCTTGCAGTTCGAAGATCTCCTCTATCAGAACGTGATCACGCCCGGCGCCCCCAATACGCAGCAGACGATCATTCCTGCCGGACTGCAGGTCGGCCTTGGCGCGCGCTCCGCCGCCACCGAAATCATTCAGCAGCAGGGCAACTTCGATTCCACCGGGAATCCTCTCGACCTCGCAATCCAGGGCCCGGGCTTTTTTCAGGTGCTTCTGCCGAGCGGTGAAATCGCCTATACGCGCGACGGCAATTTTACCGTAGACAACGTCGGCAACCTCGTCACGCAAGACGGCAACCAGGTTCAGCCCGGCGTCACCATTCCGCCTGACGCGCTCACCATCACCGTCGGCAACGATGGCACCGTCAGCGTCACCGAACCCGGCCAGCAGCAGCCCGCGCAGGTCGGAACGCTCCAGCTCGCCACATTCCAGAATCCCGGCGGGCTGAATAGCGTCGGCCAAAATCTCTTCGAGGCCACTGCCGCATCGGGCGATCCCATCGTCGGAACTCCCGGCGGCGCCGAGGGACTCGGCACGATTCAGCAGGGCTATCTTGAGCAGTCCAACGTCGACGTCGTCACCGAGTTCGTGAACATGATCCTCGCGCAGCGCTCTTACGAAGCCAATTCCCGTGTCGTTCGCGCCGCCGACGAAATGTTCCAGACGCTCAACGGTCTCACGACGTAGTCCGGGAAGTTTGTTGCGCGGTTGCCTTTGGTTTTTGGTTCGGTCCCGGTTCTCGCCGTTTCTGCCTTACGGTTTTCTCTGCGTCTCGGCGAACTCTGCGGTGAAAGATTTCGCCGGAGGTTTTTATTTTAAGGTTTCGCCTTCAAGGTTTTCGAGGAAACACATGAATCTGAAAATAAAATTCGCCGGCATCGCTTCATTGCTTATTGCGACCGCGCTCGCCGCACAAACGACCGGCCGCCTTCTCACTCGTGCTGAAATCGCCGCCGCCATCCAAAAATCCATCGACGCAAACGGTTTCTCCGCGGGAACTCCTCTCCAGCCCTCTGACATCTCGCTCGATTCGCACGTGTTGGTCACCGAGTCCCACCCCGTCCTCATCGTCACTCGCATGGAATCGCGCCCCGGCGCAGCCTCCACCAACGCCGCTCTCTGGACCAGCTCCGAGCCCCACACGCCGCCGTTTTGGGTCACCATAGATCGTCCAATCTCGGAATCCGCGCCAAACGAAACCGCCGCCAGATCAGCGCCTGGAGAGTCTCATCTCCAGTTACCCGCCACGCCGCCGCTTCAAACGCCGATTCACTACGTTGCCCGCGCCTCAACCGAAGCTCGCCCGGTCGCCCACATGCCTTCGAACGACCGTCCGTTAGTCCACGTCGGTAACCCAATCGAACTCATCGTCCAGGGCGCGGGCATGCGTATCACCGCCAAAGCCAAAGCTCTCGAAACCGGCCGCAAAGGCCAGCAAATCCGTGTGCAGTGCGAACCCGCAGGAAAAATTCTCGTCGCTCGAATAGTCTCCGCCGAAGCCGCTGAGATTGATTACTGAGGAGTCGTGAATGAGACTTTTTCGCCAGTGCAGCTCCGCAAGTGTTTCAAATGACCTGCCGTCCCGAGAGCCGGCACGCACGCAGCCTTCAGGATTTTGCGCCTGGCTTGCTATTCCTGTGCTTACGGCGCTCCTTTTGCCGTCCTTCGTCTGCGCGAAAACCAAAAAGCCCAAAATCCTGCCGCCCGACTCGCTCGACGCTTATCTCGTCACCGCCCGCAAAGAAGCCCCCGCAAATGCTCCCACCACGGGCAGTCTTTGGGACCCCAATGGCCGCATGAGTGACATGGCCACGGACGCCAAAGCTCGTTATATCGGTGACCTGGTCACGATCGACATCTCCGAATCCACCAATTCGGCGCAACAGGAGAGCGCGCAAACCTCTCGTGCCTTCTCAGCATCATCCAGCCTCGCCGCTCTCATCGGTACCACCAACAACCGCGCCCAAAACCTTTTTTCGCCTAGTTCGACGCAATCGCTCAACGGCAAGGGCCAGACCGCCCTGTCCACTTCGCTCACCACCACCCTTGCCGCCAGCGTCACCGAAGTCCTGCCCAATGGCATGCTGGTGATCGAGGCCCGTCGCGACGTCCTGGTAACCAATCAGAAGGAGACCATGATCCTGCGCGGCATCATCCGCCGCGAAGACATTTCCCCCACAAACTCGGTTTCTTCGACGGCGATTAGCCATCTCGAGGTCAGCGTGAAAGGGAATGGCGTAATCAGCGAGAGCACGCGCGCCCCCAACGTCGTAGTCCGCGTGCTTCTCCGCGTCTTCAACTTCTAAGGGGTTTTCGAGGCGTCGTCCGACGGTGCGGCGCCTCCGCAGTTCGGGTTTAAACGTAGCCGCGGCCTTCAGTCTGCCTGCCCAGGCGGGCGCGCGCGCTGCGAATGCGGAGGGCCAAAGCGCTGGCAGCCGTCTTCGCGCGGAGATACCAAATCGGCGTTTTTAGCGGCTTTTAAGCGACATTTAGCGGGACTTAAGGGGTGTTTAAGATGCAAAATCACGACAAACCGCGGCAAAAACTCGCGACACAACTGCCGCGTTTCAATGCAAAAATAGCGTGCCCCGCCGCGCTGCTTCTCCTCACGCTCATCCCGGTTGCATCCACCCGCGCCTCAATAGAAACGCCGCAATCCGCGCCAACCCAAGCAAGTCAGGTCCGCCTCCGCGACATTTCTTCCTTCGAAGGCGTCCGCGACAACCTGCTCATCGGCTACGGCCTCGTCGCCGGCCTGAAACGCACCGGCGACAGCCAGCAAACTTTCTTCTCGACTCAAACCCTCGCTAACATTCTGGCCCGCATGGGATTACAGATCCCTGTCTCTTCAGTCCAGATCCGCAACGTCGCCGCCGTGATGGTCACTGCCACTCTCCCGCCCTTCGCTCGGCCCGGCACGCACGTTGACGTCACCGTCTCTTCCATCGGAGACGCCAAAAGCATCGAAGGCGGCATCCTCCTCCTCACACCGCTCCACGCCAGCGATGGCCAAGTCTTTGCCGAAGCTCAGGGCCCGCTAACCATCGCCGGCTACACCGCAGGAACCAAAGCAAATAGCGTCGTCGTCAACCAGCCCACCGTCGGCCTCATAAGCAATGGCGCCATCGTCGAGCGCGACTCTTCCGTCGACCTTTCGCACATCACCACTGTTTCGCTTCTCCTCAACGACCCCGATTTCGCCGTCTCCGATGATGCCGCCATTGCCATAAACAAAGTCTTCGGCAATGGCGTCGCGCACGCCGTAGACGGCAGCCGCGTCTCGATAAACCCGCTCGGTATCGCACCGGATGGCATCCCTGCCCTCCTCGCAAAGATTGAAGACATTGCAGTTAACATTCCGCCCGTCGCCAAAGTCGTCATCAATGAGCGCACTGGCACGGTCGTGCTCGGCCGCGACGTCAGCCTCGGTGCCTGCTCAATCCTCCAGGGCAGCCTGGCCGTGGACATCACCACCACCTACCAGGTTTCTCAGCCCGCGCCCTTTTCGCCCAACGGGCAGACCGCCACCGTGCCCCAAACCAACGTTCAGGCCCAGTCCGGCCCCGCCCAGGAAGTCACCTTGAAAGAAGGTGCCACCGTCGAAGACCTCGTCCGCGGTCTCCAGGCTATCGGGGCCACGTCTCACGACATCGTTGCCATCCTGCAGGCCATAAAGGCCGCTGGAGCCCTGCAGGCCGATTTGGAGGTCATCTAGCATGACTTTAGCTGCCCCAGTCACAAGCCAAGTTGCTCAACCCCAATCTCAGCAAAGCCTTATGACTATTTCGCCGTCTGATCCGCCTCGGGTCATAAAGCTGAAAAAGGCCGCTTCCGAGTTTGAAGGGATGCTCCTGGCCAAATGGTGGTCCTCGATGAAAGACAGCGGCTTGGGCGAGCAGGACGATAGCACCGACCCAGGCCATGACACTCTCGACGATATGGGGATCCAGGCCATGTCCGGCGCGGTAGCCTCGCGGGGAGGATTCGGAATAGGTGCTATGTTGGTCCGCAGCTTGCTCTCTAATGCCGAGGAGGATGGCGCGGAAAAGAGTCCCGCCGCCCCTCCTAAGCCTCAGTCATAGCGAGACTTAATGTTCGGTCAAGTCTCCGCGGCATTGGCCGATTCTCTTGGGGTGTGCGCCGAAAAGAGCGCCGTTGCATTAAAGACTTCTCATCGCCAGCCGATGATAGAAAGCGGAAGGGCATTCGTGAAGATCAATCCCAATTTGGACCCAGCGGCAGGGCAGGTCACAACAAGCACGCGTGCATCGGGGTCTGCGGCCGTCGTTCAATCAAACAGTTCCTCGGTAGGTGGCGCACCGGCTAGCGCTGATCGCGCCGATTTGTCGCAAGAAGCGCAACAATTTGCCGCGCTCAGCAGCCACGCCACCTCCGTCCCTGCCGTGCGCGCCGATCGTGTTGCCAGCCTCAAGACCGCGATTCAGAGCGGGACCTACAACGTGAGCAATCAGCAGATCGCGCAATCAATGGTCCGCGATTTCGGCTCGGATAAGTAGCGGGCGTTTTTCACGGTAACGACTTTCGCCAAACTTGGCCAAGCGAAGTAAGGCGCCGCAGCCGTCGCGGGGGGCACAAAATGACCGACCCCACAATCAGGATCGAGGCCGCGAATTCCTTCCGCGAACCGGATGCTGAACCTGACGCACGCCTCCTTGAAGCAAAACCGCGTCTCAAACTATCGTCTCAATCGCACCAATCCATCGCTCCCATCGAGCCGGACGCCTCCGATGATGACCGAGACCGACACGAACTGGACACAGTGGGATGAGCTCCGAAATGGCAGCTGCGAGCCTGGTGGGGACACTCGAAAAGCAATTGCGCTTGTTGCGTGAGCTATCCAGTGAACTCGTCGCTTGCCGCACCGCCTACGTCGCCATGGACATCGAATCGATCTATCAGCACATCGCCACGCAGACAGCCCTCTGCGACCAGCTTCAGCGCCTCGAAAGTGATCGCAAGATGGCATGGCGAGTAACATGCCAGGCCGTCGGCATTGACCCGGGCGCGAGTGATCTCCGGACCTTGGTTAGCCGTCTCGATCCTAAAATCGGTTCCGCAATGCGCGAAGTCGTCACGAAGTTGGCATTGGCCGAAGGCGAACTTCGCCATCTCAATCGCGCTCACACCGTTTTAGTCGACGGCTCCCGCCGCACCTTGTCGATCCTCGGCAACGTCCTTGCCTCTTTCGCCCCAACCTACACACGCCCTTCTGCGCCCGAACCCGCGGCACAGCCCACTAACCAGGAAACACGCCGATGAGCCTCGGGTCGAGTCTCTCCATCGCCGTTCAAGCGATGCTCGCGGACCAGGGTGCGCTCGCGGTCACAAGCAACAACATCGCCAACGTGAATACTCCCGGTTACACGCGCGAGGTCGCCAACTTGGAAGAAGCGCCGCCTTCCCAGTTCGGAAATCTCAGCTATGGAGGCGGCGTCGAATTATCCAGCATCCAAAGCGTCCGAAATAATATCTTGCAACTTCGCCTCAATCAGGAAACCCAGAATCAAGGGAAGCTTAATACCTTCACCGATGGGATGAATCAAATTCAAACCGTATTCAATGAAGATGCCGGCACCGGCCTTCAAAGCCTGCTCAGCAACTTCTTCAACAGTTTCCAGACGCTTTCTTCGGATCCGACGAACTCGGGAGACCGCCAGGCCGTCATCGGCGCCGCCCAAAGCCTCGCCGCTGGCTTCCAGCAGATAGCTGCCACGCTCGTCCAACAACAGCAGAACGCCGATCAAGGTGTCACGCAAACGGTTCAGCAGATCAATCAACTCACCGCTCAAATCGCGAACCTGAATCAACAGATTTCCACGACCTCTGGAGCCGGACTCAATTCCAACTCGTTTGAAGATCAGCGCGACCAGCTCATCAATCAGCTCTCGGGTTTAATCGACGTGCAGACGATTCCGGCAAACGGAAACACAGTCACTCTCACCACCTCAGGCGGCGCACAACTCGTCGTCGGCAATCAGAGCTTCAATCTGCAAACAGCTACCAATCCGTCCACAAGTTTCCAGGACGTCTACGCGCAGGGAACTGACATCACTTCCACGATTCAGGGCGGCACTCTGGCAGGCGACATTCAGCTCCGCGACCAGGAAATCCCCGCAATCCAAAACAATCTCGACACCCTCGCCTACAACATCGAAACCGCAGTCAACACGCAGAACGCCGCCGGCTACGATCTCAATGGAAATCCGGGTGGCGACATTTTTCAAGCCCCCAGCGGCGTCTCCGGCGCGGCTCTGAACATGACGGTCTCGATTACAGATCCTAATTTAATCGCCGCCAGCGGCGACGGCACCCCGGGCGACAACTCTAACGCGACCGCACTCGCCAATTTGCAAAGCCAAAATATCGTAAACGGCCAGAATCCCATCTCTTATTACTCTGGAATCGTCTCGCAGGTCGGCAATGACGCTGAGACGGCCTCCACTCAACTCACGGGCGAAAATCTTCTCATTCAACAGTTGAATGATCAGATCAACTCCGTTTCCGGTGTTTCCTTGAACGAAGAAGGTGCAAATCTGATTCAGTATCAGAACGCTTATACGGCCGCCTCGCGCGTCGCGAATGTGGTTGATACGCTATACCAGGCAGCCATAGCCATGGTGCCGTCAACGTAGCGTAGCCATTCAACTGGTCGTTTTCGGCCGGTACATATTGCGCAGGAGATTCCAAATGTCCGTTCGCGTCAATCCCAATATCATTCCAGACCTTGTTGCGGGAATCGCGCAAACCCAGCAACAGCTCAATCAGGCCGATCAGGAGATCGCCTCCGGCCGCTCGATAAACCAGCCTTCAGACAATCCCGCTGGCACGTCCGCCTTGATCCTGAACCATGCGTCCCAGAGCCAAACCGACACCTTTCAAGTAAACGTAAGTAGTCTCCAGACGCGCCTGCAGACCGCCGATTCCGCGCTGAGCTCCGCGGTGACGGCTATTAATCAGGCGATATCATTGGGTGTAGAAGCAGGCAATTCCGACCTTTCGGATACGGACCGGCAGGCGATTGTGAGCCAACTTTCGGGCATCCAGCAGCAACTCGTCTCTATAGCGAATACTTCGTATTCGGGTACGTATTTGTTCGGAGGCTCGCTCGTGGAAACGCAACCATTCACTCTGGATTCGAGCTCGCCGTCAGGCGTAACCTACAACGGTAATAATTCCACCGTCTCCGTTCAGGTCAATAACAGCGAATCGGTCGCCACAAACGTCCCGGGCAGCCAGCTTTTCCTCAACTCGTCCGGAAGCGTCCTGGGCGCCATACAGGGCCTTATTACGGCCGTCCAGAACAACTCTGGCATTTCTGCCGCCAGTACGGCCCTGGGTACCGCCGCCAGTGTTTTTAACGGCCAGCGCGCCTCTTACGATAGCGCCCTGACCCAGCTCCAATCCGACGGAACATTCCTGAGCAGCGAGCAGACCCAGCTTTCCACCCAGGAAAACAACATCGACGCCGCCGATCTGGCATCAGCCTCCTCCGCCTTCAGCCAGGCCAGCGTCGCCTACCAGTCGCTAATCGAGGCCGAAAGCACCGTCCTCCAGCTCCCCAACCTCCTGACCTACCTCCAGTAGCGCCATTCAGCGTGGCAGGGCTCCGAATTAAGCCTGCAAATCATTGCCAGAGAGCTGGTTGCTGGCAATTGCTTCTTCCGGCCTGCGGAAGTCGCTGGAGATCGAAATCCTAAAAAACGTCGTGGGGGAGTGAGCTGTGGTGCAGTTCACTCCCAGGCGCGGGAGATGGTGACCGAGGGCAACACGGCCACATTGGTAGCCGCGACTCTGGCGATCAGCCGATCGAGTCTCTACTACCGAAAGAAGCCGCGAGGCAGCCGGGCCGATCGCACCTACGACGAACAAATCGTGGTGGCGTGCGGGGAAAAACCCGCGTATGGGTATCGCCGCGTGACTTGGTGGCTGCGAAGAAAAGAAAATCTTCCGCTGAATCGCAAGCGAGTGCTGCGGGTGATGCGCGAACGTGGGTTGCTGGTGCGCTCACGTCGTCTGCAGGCTCGCAGGAAGAAAGAGTGGGGCCGTGTGGAAACAGCCGGGCCGAATCATATCTGGCAGTCGGACATGACCAAGATCTGGGCGGGGCCGGCAGTGGGCTGGGCGTACCTGGTGTGCGTAATCGACTGTTGCACGCGGGAGATCGTGGGCTGGAATCTCTCGCGCCGTTGCCGAACCGAAGATGCACTGGCTGCGGTCGAGCAAGCCGTCCTGGCACGGCTGCCCGAGGGCAGCCGTGAAGCCAACGTGACGCTGACCACCGACAACGGAACGCAGTTCACTTCTTCCCGGTTCATCGAGACTCTGAACCGACTTGGCATCACTCATCGGAGGATGGCGTATCATCACCCGGAAGGCAACAGCTACATCGAGCGGTTCCATCGCAGCTTGAAAGAAGAGGCAGTCTGGACGGCGGAGTATCGCAGCCTGCCAGAAGCACGAACCTCGATCGCTCGTTGGATCGAGGAATATAATCACGACCGGCCTCACCGCGGAGTCCACAATCGCACTCCTCACGAGGCCTTCTTGGCTTTTGCAACTGACCTAAAAACCGAGGCCCTGACTGTCTAAATTAGTGGGGTGCCCTACACCGAACTCCCGATACCTCTCGCACCTGCGCCGCATCTGCCGGTCGATGATCCCGATGATCTCGGCTGCCTGATATCGCGTAATCTTCTTCGCCATCGCCCAGAAAATCACCTCCTGGATCGTTATTGTCCGCTCCGCGGCAGACTCGGAATAGAAAACCACACCTGCCTCCGGCTGGCATCTCTACCCAAGTCCCGCCCCCAACGCGGACATTCCGTCTGCAAGACTCCACCCCGCCCGACACCGATTCTGAATATTTTATGTTTGGCTTCGGAATTTCGGGCGAGGGGGAAGCTGGCTCCTGGTGATCGAGATGAGGTTAGCGGATGGCGTTTGCGGTTTTCGTCGTCCGTGGCGGCAACTAATTTTAATTCTGAAAGATTGTGAATTTGTTCCGTATTCATCGGCGGATTTGCAGAAATGTTGATTTCGGTGAGGGCGTGTTTTTGCGAGCAGGCTCGGATCAGTGGCGGGGAGGTTGAGAAAAAGCGCCACGGGCCGGTGAAATTCAAATGAGAGCGCGGGGATGTTCTGAGGGGTGGTACAGGCTGCGACTCAACGGCGATGGCGAAACCAGGTTGAAACCAGAGATCTTCGCCGCCGGCGGTGATGGCCGGCGGGACGGTTCCGCCGATGGAGCAACACCAAGGCGCGACGATTGCAGAAAACCCGGGAGGTCGGCCGGCGGCCGAAAAAGGGTGGGGCGAGGGGACGGGGAAACGTTGCCATGACGCTACGCCTGCGAGGCCTCGAGCGAGAGGCTCTTCTGGATCGATCACAGGAGTGAAGGAGTGGCTCGCGGCGACCTTCGCAAGTCGTCCGATTAGATGGGGGCCTAAAGACAAAGAGCGCAAGTCGGTCCAAAAGGCTTGGTTCAGCACTGGTAAGAACGCCGCTGCGTTCCGTGCCGGGGTCCGCTAGTCCTGGTCGGCCAGAGTCAGACGAGGGCCCGGACGTAGTTATCTGTTTCAGTTCATCTGGAGGTTCCGGGGTGTGGGGGGCGAGGACAAGTGGCGGCAGACCGTAACCTGAACAGCTTGTGCGGCTCATCATCAGGCGTGCAAGTCGAGCGGTAGCTTCTTCTTCGAAGTATTCGGCAAGCACGAGCGTCAGTTTTTTTTTGACGTTTGAGCGGGCATTAAGACGCGCAAGTTCAAAGGACTCGAGTGAAGCTTCAGTGGATCCGCTCAGGTAGGTTACTAACGGACTGATGCTCATAGTTACTCCTGTAATTTTGGGCCCGGGAGAGAGGGGGGGATGTCACGCAAGATAAAACAACTTGTCAAAAAGGGGGAAGGTACCCGGGTAACAGGAGTTGGGTGAGTGCGGAGAGTTCTAGTTCGCGCGAAGTGCCGGAGTTTCACATCTCAAAAATGCGAAGAAATGCGGAGACCTGAAGAATTGTTGCGTAGAAAAAACTGATGTTGATGCGCAAACCGCGAGTTCGACCGGCATAGATAGCCTGCGAAGGCTCGAAACTGATAAGGGTCTCCAAGTGGCCTGGATTTTCGAGCTGGCTCACGAGTTTCGTTGTTTCTAACCGAAGGAGAAACCAACATGTGTCCAAAACAAAGCTGGCCGAGGGAAGTGGTTGAAAGCGAGGGCTTCCACATGCGCGACGTCGAACGCCGAAGGAGCGCCGTTCACACGGTGTCCGCGAGCTTCCTCGGACGTTTAACCAGAGAAATCAGTTATCGCTGGCGAATCTTGTGGGGAGGTCCGAATGCGGAACGCACTCGCGAGATTGATCGCGAAAATAGGTTTGCCGAGCGACAAAGGCTCGCCGAGGAATACGCCAGAGGTTATCTGGAGGGATGGCATGAGTGCTACGCGGCGTGCCTGGAGGCCGTTGAAGAATCAGTCTCGCAGAACTGTGACATCTGGGGCGTCGGGGACTTGCTGAGTGGGACCAACGCGCCTCCCAAGATGAATTAGCGTCTCGCAAGGGGCGAGAGGCCAGGTTGGGCGACGGAGAGTGCTCCCACCCGTGGCGAGGCAACTAGTTCTTAAATTCGGGAGGATGCCGCGTGAAAGCGAAAGAGATTTTTGAAGTGTGCCATGGCAAGTACAAGGGACTGAAGAACTGCTTAGACGGTTCGACTGGTTCAGTAAAATCCGTCGATCTCTATATGCCGTCAGCTGGCTACCAGTGGCGACCCGATCGGGGAAAAGCCTGCGAATACATAGCCGATTTTGAACGAATAGGAAGGCGAGGGCTGCGTCGACCGGAGTGGAAGGGACGACTTCGTTTGTTTGAGGCATACTTTCTGTCCGGCATGGAATACAGCGCAGCGCGTTCGGCAGTGGGCGTTGCTGAGGGTACGTTCGACTACTGGTATCAAGAAGTGAAAAAGACGCTGGGCGCCGAGTTCTCGCGGACGGGGCTGTATCCGCCTTCGAGATATTTTCAGGCATGAGAAGGGCACGCTTAAGGATTGAGTTGACTCGTTCAGCTACTCCGTGCTTTGCCGAGGAGCGTTCGAACAAGCGGTATCCCCATGTGGACCGGGATCAGCAAAAGGTTCTTCAAAAGGGTTGAGCGCTGTTCGATGCGGTCATGGATGACGTCCGATTCTGCGCGCTTTGAGGCGACGACGGCATTGATATATTTCAGAAAGTCGACTCCGCATTTTTCGCAGGCGCCGCCGTGACGCTGTTCGTGACGACATGAGGGGCACTGGTAGCGCAGGGTAGCGTGGCATCGCTGGCAAAATCGGGCGACATCGCGAACGTCCGAGTTGCATTTGGGGCATCGCATCTCTTGATTCTACAGAAGCGAAAGAATCGCTGGTTGTTGCAGCTCCGGTATGAATCGCTCTCGTAACCTGCCCGAGAGTACAGGATGCCCCCTCAAAGGAAACGAACCGATCCTGCGCCGCCACGGCGAAAGCTTCCGCGCAATCTGGGACGGCGAGACGGATCCGGCGCGCGAGGCGGTTGGGCGTTTGTATGTGGGATTGAGGGGGCAACCAAAAGACGCACGACGTGCCCGAGACGTTCTTGCCGGTAAGGCTTTGCCATGCAAACTACGGCACCTAAGGAATGGGCGTTGGAATAGTCGCTTGGGTATGCCGAGCATGTAGTCAGCATGACGGGAATATGCCTGAGCCGCGGCGTTGATTTCACGTGCGCGCAGAGGTCAAACCCCGGAAGGCCCTCTCCTTCTATCTCTGATATGAGGAGCGCTGGAGTCATCATATTCAGGACCTCCCGCGCGTCTGATGCATTCTCGACAGCGATAACCCTGTATCCTTCGCCCGAAAGGTAGGCCTTCAGAGAGTTTCTCGCTTGTTGCTCTGCATCAACCGCCAGAATGAGAGGCTTGTGGCAGTCTTCTACTTCCGTGAGTGGCTTGGCTGAACTCCATCCGCTGGTGAGCCTGGGTGGAGGAGCCGCGACGTATTCGCCTGAGCCGAGTCCGAACGCAACCGCTATGGCGACCCGTCCTTCCGAGAGAGCGGAGACCCGCACAATGTTCCCGGGCTGCTCTGATTGGGGAACACAAGCAGCTTTAGTGAAGGGAAATGTCACCGCCACTTCCATGCCGCGATGAAAGCGATCATTCAAGGTTACGAAGAGAACGCCATTCCTAGAGACATCCACGGTGGTGGTGATTTCGTCGGGCCCGTTACTTTCGACGCTCCGCACGCGGATCGGGGCTGTGATGAGCGTCCGGCGCCTCTTACGACGGTCGGAGGCTGGTTTGGGCAAGCACTTGCCAGCGTCTAAGCTGCGCTTGCTAGCATCGGGCTGGTGGAACACGGGCGAATTGCTCATTCCCTCGTAGAATCCTTTCGCTTTGGAAGGTTACGAGAGAAATGGTAAGAAATTGCGGGCGGTGGGGCTGTAGCTGGGAAGTCACATTCCACTAGTACCCGCGAAAACGCTGACCCAGTACCGTGGTACCGCATTGTTCCCGGATATCAAGCGTGCCGTAAACCGCTGTCTAGGAGGAGTTTACAGACGACAGACCTTCGTGGTAATCTGACTATGTTGGTAGTGATCTCGCTGGCCTGATTCGCCGCAAAGACTCGAGATGCGCGGTGCCGTACCTACCTAGAAACAAAGGAGTTACAGGGGTAAGGCATGAGAGCCGCACCTCCATCCCGGAGATCTTCCCAACAGTTCGGAATGCCGCTGAAGGAGGATGTCTTGCAGATTCTGAGTGAGGGGCAAACGATTCGGCACGAGCAGTATGGCATCGGAACGGTAACAGAATCAAATACCGAGCGGACGACAATCGATTTCGACAACCACGGCCTGAAAAAGTTCGTTACTTCCATCTGGACGGCTGAGTTGGTGGGAGAGCCTCCCGCTGACCGCGCACCGCGGCGTCGTGGACGCCGGAAAGCCGCAAAGAAGGTTTGAGCGGCTTCGGGTCCATGCTCTTGCTTCGGCCTGTCGGCTTACAGGTCCACCAAATTATTGCGGACTGCAAACCGCACGAGTTCGCTAAAGCTTCTAAAATCCATCTTGTGCATGATATGCGTGCGATGGCTTTCCAGCGTGCGCGTCGAGACACCAAGTTCCAAGGCCGCCTCTTTATTGCTCTTGCCCTCTGCCAAAAGCTGAATAACCTCCACTTCCCGGTGAGTCAACGGAGAGCCTGGCAGGGGCCTATGGTCGGTAGGTGGAACCTCTTCAGCCGATGGACCGTTGACGAAGGTATTTGCCATCGTGGCGGCCAAGGCACCGGTGAAGAAGTGCTGGTTGTGCCTTACGTGGTCGATTGCTGCGAGAAGCTCGCTATCGGCGTCGGATTTCAGCACGTACGCAAGGGCGCCGGCGCGAAGAACTTCGCGGGCAAGCTCTTCCGAAAAATGCATGGTGAGGACTAATACGGCAGTGGAAGGCGACACCTGCTTTATTGAGCGTATAACGTCAAGGCCATTCATCTCTGGCATGGTTAGATCGAGGACGACCATATCCGGTCGCATCTTCGCGACAAACTCCAGGGTCTCGGCTCCGTTTGACGCCTCGGCACAAACTTCAAGCCCCATCTGAGCGTCAAGAAGCGCGCGGAGACCGCGGCGAACAACCGCATGATCGTCGGCTACAAGAATCCGGTATGACTTGCTGGCAACAGCCATGAAGCAATATCCTCCATCGCGAATTTGGATAAGTAACAGCGAGATGCAGTCGGTAAAAGGAGTCGGTTTCTCACGCAGAGCCTAGGTCCCATCGGTCAGCAGTTACTTTCCCGAGGGCAAACGGGCAGCATGATTCGCACGGTGGTTCCTTTCCCCGGCGCACTTTCCATTTCAAAGCTACCGTTCAGTTGCTTGACGCGTTCGCGCATTCCGACTATGCCGACACCCAGTTGAGGCCCCCGATCGCGTGGGGAAGTCGGAGCAGGCAGTCCGCAACCTTTGTCTTGAACAACGGCAGAGACGCAATCACCCTGCCGGGTGAGGGAAATGCTAGCCGTGCGGCTGCCGGAATAACGGTGGATGTTGGTAAGCGCCTCCTGCACGATACGAAAAATGGTGGTTTCGATTTCCTGACCGTGGCGGCCGAAGTCTTCGGGGACATTTACCTGAACCGAAATGCCACTGCGCTCGGCAAAACCCTTGACGTACCAGTGCAACGCGGACCGTAATCCCGCCTCGTCCAACATCGCGGGGTGCATCAAATATGAAAGCGTTCGGACCTCGCGAACAGCGTCTTCGGCGAGCTCAACGGCAGATTGCAGCAACCCATGGAGACGTTCGTCATCTTCGGGCATAGCTTCGCGCAGGCGCCCCAAGCTCATTTTGAGCGCTGCCAATGTCTGACCGGTTGATTCGTGAAGTTCGCGCGCTACGTTGCGACGCTCGTCGTCGCGGGCGCGAAGAAGCTTCTGAGACAAGCGTTGAAGTTCACCCTCAGCGTGGGTCTGGTCGCTGAAATCGTAAATAATCCCGCAAATGGAAGAGGTAACGCCATCGCCGTCCGTCAGCGGAATTCCTCTTACAAAATGATGCCGAACGCCTCCGTTAGGCAAAAAGTATCGAGCCGCATATTCAAAAGGACGACCGTTGTGCACTGCTGACCGGGTTATTTCGATGATACGTTCACGGTCGTCGGGGTGGAGCTTGCTCCAATAATCCTCCTCGGTAACTTTGAGGCCGGGTTCGATACCCAACATGTGGGCAAGATGCGGAGAAACGGTTCCGTGCTGAGCCTGGATGTTAAAGCTCCAGGTGCCAAAATTGGCGATGCGCTCTGCCTGCGCGAGGAGAATCTCGGTTTGCCGAAACGATGTCTGACGACTTTTTGCTTGTGCCGAGTGGCAGATCCCTACGACGCTTACAATTTCTCCGGACCTGTTACAAACAGGTACGGCCTGAACGTGGAGAACGCGCCCCAGAGACACTCTGGAGGCGATTTGCAGGTCCATTTCAAACGGGACGCCAAGACGCGCTGCAGCCATGCTCCGGACGAAGGATTCGCGGTCGGAAGGATTGATGCGCTCAAGAAATTCGCCGAAATGGGGTTCTGATTCATTCGCACCCGCTTTCAGGAGCTCGCGAAGGGCGATCGACCAGCAAAGGTCGTTGCGTTTAATATCGAATTCCCAACTAGCAGATGAGGGTGGCGAGCCAATCGTCGGGTGTGAACGCACGGACTTCTTGACCGCCCCGCGCGGCATGTTGGGTTCGTATGCCAATTTAGGTCTTCGGGTGGCAGCTTTAGTACTCATATCAGTGATCGACGCGGCAGAAGAGCGGCGTCTGCTGTGTAGTTCAAGACGTAAAATATCAGGACGTGAAAACCCACTGTACTTGCGGCTGATCAAGCTGTCAATGCGTCTGGTTCCAATATGGAACGGTACTCAGCAATACTGCGTAGGGCAAGCGGAAGAGACAGTATTCTTGCGCATTGAATTGAGGGACGCGATAGGCTTATCCTCTCGGCAATGATGAAGAGGGGAGTAGTTTCAGGGCGACGCGTGGTTTCCTATGAAAGGCCTTGGGGGAGACCACTGCGGATGCTCAGGGCAAAAAGAGCACGGAGCTTGGACAATCCCAAGCTCCGTGCAGTTTGCCCGGTTACCCTACGGGAACCTCCTGCGAACTGCTAGCAGGAGGGCGAAACCCGCCGCAATAGATAGCAGGCTGGCCGTTTGGGCGTTTGTCATCCCCAGAAATGATCTTGGATTTATGCGAATGAACTCGACGAAGAAACGCGCAACACCGGTCAGTATGAGGTAGAGCGCAAACACCGAGCCGGCAGCGAGGACGTGGTTGGACTTCCCTGGTTGCTTGCGCAGCTGTCGCCTCCCAAGGCACCAGAGAGCCCATGTGATAACCAGGGCTGCGATCAGCTCATAGATGGGAGTGGGGTAAACGCGACAGTCTGCTGGCCAACCACGGGCCACGCAGGTTTGGGTGGTCGGTACAAGGCCATTCGGGAATGACATACCCCATGGCCAGTGCCAAGAGGTGGGCTTTCCATAGTCGCCGTCCCCCGAGAGCAGGCATCCCAGGCGGCCAACGCCGTAACCAAGAGCGGCTGCCGGCGCGGCGGCGTCCAGCGAGTTTAGAAGTGGAATCTTATATCGGCGTGCGAGAAGAATCCAGGCGGCGGCGCCAGCGATCAGGCCACCAAACCAAGCTAGGCCATAACGACTGAAAAGTTGGCCCCACGGGTCGGCGAAGAACTCCCGAGGCGATTCCAGGACGTGATATAGCCTGGCGCCGACGATGCCGCAGACGCAAGGAACCGCGATAAAGAGCTCGGCGAGGCTGGATTCGGATCCCTTCTCAAAACCGCGGCGTGCGAAGTCAGCACGGAGAACGAAATAGGCAGCCAGCATCGCACACGCGACCATAAGTCCGTATGTGGGAATGGTAAGCGGCCCGAGATGAAGAAAAGGGATCATTCGTCCGAAAGTGGCAGCGCGGTGGACCCGCCTCCGACGGGACAGTTTGACGGAATTCCAATTATAGCGAAAGCAAGTTCGAATCGCCGGATTACGTTGGTATGGCTCGAAGTTGGGAAGACACTCTGGAGCGGTCGAGGACTGAGACGATGAGGGCGTACCGGTATTCCTAGACCGAGCGGTCGCTCCCGGGCTCGAACACTTACAGCGGAAGCGGGACTGAGGCACAATTGCCTTGGACCAATAAAAGTTTAAGAAAAAAGTACTTGCATTGTTTTGGAATCTGTGATACAATTTTCTCCGTTAACCTCGAAAAGTGCGCGACTGACCGATCTGCAGTAAATTCCCCAAAACGGAAGACGTTTGAGCGCCCCCGCGGGTGCTGATGTGTGTCTTTAGATCTAGTGTTATGTAACTGAAATAAGTGAAAGAAATAGCGCGGGCTGTGCGTATTGCTCTATAAGGAGGGAGCATGCGCACGGGACGACCGAAGGCGACGCTGAAATT
>Ga0335073_10000711_pt1 | contig 43368 bp, 46 predicted proteins | sample Lox_Sample_22_FD_207093 | JGI IMG/M metagenome (GOLD analysis project Ga0335073, IMG submission 207093) | Soil microbial communities from Loxahatchee National Wildlife Refuge, Florida, United States - Lox_Sample_2.2 | ecosystem: Environmental > Terrestrial > Soil > Wetlands | place: USA...
TTAATGCCGCGAGCCAATAGGCATGAAGCGGCCTTTCGTTCGGTCTTACACCGATCGCCGCCGCGCCACAGGAGACGCGCTGATAGCGTGTCTAGCGGCTGCCAGTGAAATAGAACAAGTTTGATTCCCGGAGATCACCCGATGTTCAGCGCTTCTTCCTCAACTGATCCAGAGTTTCAGCACCCTCGCGCTTCAGCACCGTTCCGAGTTTGGTGTCACTCCGATAGCCCTCAGCAAAATTGTCCCCATACTCCTTGCGCAGAGTCCCGACGAGTGTGTCGCTGCGCTTTTTCCGGATTTCACCGTCCTGATCCCGCATCCGGTTGTCGAGACCTTTTCGAAAATGCCTTGCCATAACTGGTACTCCTCTCTCGGTCACAGATTCACTGACGCGCAACGCTCCTGGCATATTGCAGCTCGCATTTGTCCGGCGCCGTCGGGAGGCTTCCCCGAACAATTGCCGCCGTACAGTACCCGTACCGACGAAATGCGAGAGCAGTCGAAAATTCTGTGTTTCATGCCGGATACGTCCGGCGATGATTGCCGGGTGAATTCCGAGGCTTTGCGCAAGCGCCATCACCGTGAGCGACGACGCATCAAGCCTCGCCCGGCTGGTGCTCCAAACATCGTGCGGGATCAGCCCTTCTTCCGCCCATTCGTCCGCCTCGTCCTCCTTCGGGTCGCGGCGCACGCCTTTCACGTCCCGAAGGCTCAGATCGTCGACAAAGGCCTCGCTCCGCATCTTCCCCATGTGACGACCGATATGCGCAAGCTCGTGCAGCAAGCAGAACCAGAAATTGTCGAGCCGATCGTAGCGGAGCGTTAGGCCGATGACCGGCGTGCCGTCGGCCAGTTGAAGCGCCGCTCCGTCGAGATGCGTACGCGGCAGATGGGCAAGGCAAACCAGATGAATGCCATGCTTCGCCAGGAACTCCTGGGCGAGGCGCGGGCCGTCCTCCGACCAGCTCAGCCTAACGACTTGGCGGAGGAACTCGAGATCGACGGTGCCGGGCTTATAAGCGACCGGCAGCCGCTGCGCATTCGCACGGGCTAGAATTTCCCAGCACCACGCCTTGAGCGAATACGGATCCGTCTTCGCATTCAGGCGCGCATGGTCGTTCTTCCGGTAGAGGGCGACTGGCAGGACGTGCTCTCCTCCGGCGCGGCGAATGAGATCGCGCATCACCTCCTCGGCGTGCGCGGCAAGGTCGCTGCGATTCGGAATCCAGCCCCGCTTGGCCATCTCCGCAAGCGGGAACCGGGCCCACTCGATCCCGTCGAGGGCGGAGCGCAGTTCTCCGCCCGGCTGTTGCAGCAGCACATCCGCCGGGATGCCAAGACTGGCATGAAGCGCCCGTGCCATCTGCATGGTGAGCGCGCGCTTGCCCGACAGAACCTCGGAGACCTTGGCGCGGCTGCCCATAAACGGAATCAGATCCCGAGGCGTTAGCCCGCCCTGCTCCATGCGGAACTGAATGGCCGCAAGCGGGCTCGGATATCCCATTGGGACATTCCTTTCCTCGTAGTGCTCGACGAGATCGGCGAGCACATCGAGCTCCTCGCCTTCGGGACTGCCGGGCTCGGCGTCCATGAGCGCGTCGATGCGCGCAAGCGCCGCCGCGTAATCCGCCTCGCTTCGGATCGCTCGAATCTGGCTGCTCATGTCACACCTCCTCTACGTCGATTGCATCGTATTCAACGTGCGTGCCGACAAAACGCACATAGAGCACCCGGTATGGGTAGTTGATCTTCACGACCAAGCGGTAGGCGTTGCCTTTGATATTGAACACCACCCGGTTTCCCTTCACGAAACTTGCACTGCGGTACTTCTCCTTCACCTGTGACGGCCGACTCCAGTCTTCCTTTTCGACCTCGCGATACCACGCCAGCAGTGGCTCCTCCGCGTCGGAGTGGTGCTCCCAAAATTCCCGCAGGGTGCGTTTGGCGATGATCCGCATCCTGGCACCCTAATATACTCCTAAAACGCTATCAAGTACTTTACATCGTAATGGGATCATATTATATAGGCACAAGTCCAGTAGGTTACGAGCCGTCATAAGTCGTTAAGGCCGCGTATAGCCGCTCTAGCGCGATCGGCAGGCCCGCCGGGCAGCGGATCGACGGGCAGCAAGAGAGGCCGCCCAGCGGCAGCCATGTCAGCGCCTCCGATCGAACCGCACCCGCTTTTTTGCGGATGGGATCGCTTACGTCAGGAGCAGCTTTTGAAAGGGCCGCCGCCAATGGATGCATCGACAGGTGAGGAGCCGCCTCCGGACTCGACCGATGTCGCCGGCTGGCGGCTAGCGATCACCGACGGACGATTTCGCCGCTTCCCGCTGGAAGCCATCGCGGCGGCCATCCAGGACCTCAGGCCCAATCGCGACGGCGGGCTGATCAACGCGCTCGCTGAACATCTGAGCGAAAGCGTCTATCGCATTGTACGGCGGTACGTCGGGCGCAATCACCCGAACGCGGGTTACGATATCGTCGACCGGGTGCATGATCAGTTCTTCGAGTCGTTAGCGCAGCCGCACTCAGCCGACGGCAAGGGCATCCGCAAGGCCCTGGTTTGGCGCCTCCAGTTCCGCGCAAAAGACGCGATCGCCAAAGAAGCTCGCGATCGCCGGATTCCGGACGAAACCGCAGTCAAGCCGCAGAAGCAGGCGAAGCAATCCGATCCGCCCGGCGATGAGGCTCACGACGTCGAACTCGTCGACATCGACCAGCATCCGGATTTGGCAGAGGAAGGGGGATCGTCGGATGGCGACGAGACGCCGTCCTCGAAGGCGCGCTGGAACCCAGCTTTGCTGGACGGGGTGCGCGCCACGGACGAGCAAATCGACGTCGACCGATTTCTCGAAGAGAACATCAAGGACGACCAAAAGCGCCTGGCCTTCCGCCTCTTCATGGATGGCCTGCCCTTCAAATCGAAGAAATACGACTCCATCGCCAAGGCGCTGGGAATCGACGAGAAGACAGCGAGGCTCTGGATCGAGGAGATACAGAAGCAGCTCAAAAATAAAATTGGAGACCCGACATGACCGACCGTTCGCAGACACCGGGCCGGGACGACGTGCTCTTCGCCTTTCATGAGGCATGCCCCCGTCCGACGGCCGACCAGATCATCGACTGGATCAGCCGCTATCCACAGTTCGCCGACGACATTCGCGCGCATGCGGCGGTGGCGCGGGATTGGGCGGCGCGCAAGGGGCTTCCCGGCGAGCAGCCGAGTGAAACCATGGTCGCCCGCGCCTATAGCCGCGCCCTGAACGCGCTCTACAAGGCCGACGCGGAAGCAAAGCCCGCCGAGGCGGATGCCGCCCAATCCTTTCAAGACATCATCGCCGCGCGCGGCACATCCGTCGCTGCGCTCGCGCGGGAAGTCGGCGGCACCGTCGGCATCGGCCGCAGCGTGCTCGCGGACCTTGTCAACGGGGCGATGCGCGGGCCGGTCGGTGCGCGCTTTCTCGACGCCGTCTGCCGTGCCATCGCGATCACGCACGCCCGGTTCTATGCGGCGCTGGAAATGGCGCTCGCCGCGCCCCGCCTCGGTCTTGCCAGGGCCGACGCGGCCCCGACCGTGAACGCGCGGAGCTATGAGGAGGTCATTCGGGACAGCGATATGACGCCAGAGCAGATCCGATACTGGCTCGGCGGCGATTGACCATGGACGCCTGGACCGGTATCCGCCGCAAGGCGCGGGCCTGCCACAAGAGGGCTCTGGCCAAAGCCAACGGCGACCGCCGCGCGGCGGCGATCGTCGCCGCAACCCTGACCAATGCCGACCTGGTACTCCGCTACTACGAACCGGGCACGACCTTCGGCGCAGGCGTCCTCGGCTCGTTCGACCGCGCCTCGCAGCTCGTCAACGTTGCCAGAGGCCAAGACCCACTCGACGAGCCGGTCGTCATCGCGCACGAGATCGGCCATAACGAGCTGCACCACGATCCGACTAACGAAGTCACGGTTTTGCCGGTCGGACTCGGCGGCGATCCCGTCGAGAGCGGCGCAGCCAGGGTCGAAGGCTACTCACCGCGCGAACGCAAGGAAGTTCAGGCCGACATATTCGCCGCAGAATTTCTCTGCCCCACTAATTGGCTGCGTGACGAATACATTGTCCACGGGCGCAGACCGGCAGAAGTGGCTGCCGAACTGGGGCTTCCCGAGAGCCTGGTCATGAACCAGCTCATCCGCGCTTTGCTCCTGCCGCCCCTCAGCGATGCGCCGCCGGCATCGCTCGCCCCGGTGCGCGATCTCGACCCCAGCCAAAAACTGGCCGCCACCTGGAGCGGGGGGCCATTACTGGTCGACGCAGGCCCCGGAACCGGCAAGACCCGCACCCTGGTCTACCGGATCGAGCACCTTCTCGGCAGCGGATCAAGCCCGGGGATGATCCTCGCGCTGACCTTCTCGAACAAGGCCGCGGAAGAGATGCGCGAGCGCTTGTCCGCAGCGAATCCCGATGCCGCCATCGAAATCTGGGCCGGGACCTTTCATGCCTTCGGCTATGAGCTCATCACGAAATGGCCCTCCAGCGTCGGCAGAACCGCGGCGGTCCGCATCCTGGACGAGGCCGGGTCTCTCGCCCTGCTCGAAGACAATCTGGCAAAGCTGCCGCTCCACTATTACCAAAATCTTTACGAGCCCGCTTACGAATTGGTCCATGTTCTACGCGCGATCTCGCGTTGCAAGGACGAGCTTATCAGCCCGGCCGGCTATCGCGCCGAGGCCGAAGCCGCGCTCGCAACAGCCCGGGCGATCAACGACGCCGATGCCGAGGAGGTCGCCGAAAAGGCGCTGGAGCTCGCCGAGATCTACCGGATCTATGAAGAGGCGCTCGCAGCCGCCGACGCCGTCGATTTCGGCGATCTGGTGAGGCTCGCCGGCGACCTGGTCGAGCACAACGCCCACGTCAAAGCCTCCCTCGCGAAATTCAGGCACATCCTGGTCGACGAATACCAGGACGTAAATCTCGCAAGCGCCCGACTTCTTCGCGCCATCTGTCATTCCGGAGCCGACGTCTGGGTCGTCGCCGACCAGCGCCAATCCATCTACCGTTTTCGCGGTGCGGCGCCGACGAATGTGTCGCGCTTCGCGGCGGAATTCGGCGGGTCGCGCCATTCGCTGGACCACAATTATCGTTCCTTCGCCCCCGTCGTTCGGACCTTCGAGCGGTTCTCGGCCGCGATGCAGGGCGGAACAATGCGCGGCGCCTGGACGGCAAATCGCGCCGATGGCGGCGAGGTGACCCTGACCGTGGCCCCGATCCTGGCCGCCGAGGCTGAGGCCATCCGCGACAGGATCGAACAGTTCCGCGCCAAGGGCGTGCCTTACGCCGATCAGGCCATTCTGGCGCGAAGCCACCTGACACTTGCCCGCATCACCGGCATTCTCGAGCAGCTCGGTGTGCCGCTCCTTTATCTCGGCGACCTCTTCGAGCGGCAGGACGTACGGGACTTGCTGTCGCTGGTCGCCCTCGATGCGGAGAGCGGCAATGTCGGCTTGGTGCGGGTCGCGGCCCTGCCGGAATACCAGGCCACCCGCGACGACGCCCTTTGGGTCATTCGCTGGGCGGAGGCAAACGCCGTCCGTCTCTACGAGGCGCTCACCCGCGTCGCCGAAATCGACGGTCTCAGCGAAACCGGCCGGGCCGGACTCGCCCGCCTCGGCAGCCAACTCAAGGGTCTCGGCAATGCCTCGCCTTGGACGCTTTTGACCTCGTGGCTCTTCGAGCGCAGCGACTATCTCCGGCCGCTGCTGCTCGCTGGCGATGCCAAGGCGCAGCAGAAACTGATCGCGATCTATCATCTGCTCAAGGTTTGCGGCGAACAGGGCGATTTCAGCCGAAAAGGTCTTCTTGCCCGCATCCGCCGCATCGAAGCGCTCAACCAGGACACCAGTTACCGGCTGGTCGCGTCGGAGGCGTCCGACATGGACGCTGTGCGCGTCCTGACGGTTCACGGCAGCAAGGGGCTCGAATTCGGCGCCGTCCACTTTCCCGCACTGGCGACGCGCTACATGCCGTCCACCCGGCAGGCCATCCGCTGCCCTGCGCCGCCGACCTTGTCACAGCTCGCCATGCAGCCGGGCGACCACGAGGCCGAGGAGGAGGCGATCTTCTTCGTCGGCCTGTCGCGGGCGCGCGATTACCTCTCACTTACCCGGGCCGAGCGATACACCGCTCAGAACGCGACGCCGTCGAAGTTTCTCGACTCGATCAGCAGCGTCGTCCGTGCAGCTCGTCATCAGGGCTCGGGCGCTACATTCGCCCAGCCCGCCAAGTTTATGCCGCAGACGCCCCGCGACCCCTACCCGGAGCGGGAGCTGACCGTCTACGCGGAATGCCCGGCGCGCTACCGCTACGAGGCCATCGACGGGCTGCACGGTGGCCGCGACGTCTCCGCCTACATTAAGTTTCACCGCTGCGTCTACGTCACCGTCGGTTGGCTCGAAGAGCAACGAGCGGCGGGCCAGACCGCCGATGCCGGTGCCGGTCTCGCCCGCCTCGCGGCGGAGTGGAAACAGCACGGTCCGGGCATCCACGCCTTCGAAGCATTCTACTTGGCGACTGCGGAAGCGATGGTGCGGGCGATGGTGACGACGATCGCGGCGGAACCTGGCCAATATGACCGCGGCGAATGGCTCGTGCCCGTCCGTGGGCGCCAGATCGCTGTCACGCCCGACCGCGTCGTCATCACGCCCAATGGCGTTCGCGTGCAGCGCATCCGCACCGGGCGCCGTACCAAGTCGGAGCCCGACAAGGCCATCTATGCGCTGCTTCGCCGCGGCGCCACCGCCAGATATCCCGGCAGACAGGTCAGCATCGAGACGTTCTATCTCGCGACCGGCGAGGTCGTGCCGGTCCCGCCGAAAAACGACGACAAGCGCCTACAGGAATACGTCGACTCGATCGTCTCGATCGAGAGCGGCGACTTCCACGCCGTGCCCGACGTCCGGCGCTGCCCGAATTGTCCGTGCTACTTCATGTGCGGAGCCTGACCCCGCGTCCACACCCGCCTTTTTCGCGGCTCCATCGCTTTCTTCTTAAGGCCCCATGGCGGGGCCAGATCGGAGAAGAAGGCAATGTCGAACGTCCTTATTTTCATCCAGGCCCACGACCGGCCCGAGATCCTCGAAGCCGAGATCTCCGCGACCGCCACCGTGGGCGAGCTCCATGACGCGCTCGAGGCCCGTGGCGTCGTCATTGACGCCGAAACGTTCATCTTTATCGACGAAGCAGACGAGCACGAGCACAAGGAGCGGCACGAACCGCTTCGCCATGTAAAACATGGCTCTCGCGTCCATGTCGGCCGGTGCAAGCGCATCGCGACGGCGGTCAATTTTCTCGACAAGTCCGAGACGCGCGAATTCCCGCCGGGCGCGCGGGTGCGGGCCGTCAAGGAATGGGCCGCCCATGTTTTCCACATGAGTCCCAAGGACGCCGCCGAGCACGTCCTTCAACTCTGCAACTCGACGGATCGCCCGTCGACCGACACGCCGCTGCACCAGCTCATCCACGGCCATGATTGCGCGCTGTGTTTCGACCTTGTGCCGGAGAAGCGCGTCGAGGGCTGACATGAACATGGTCCTTCCGCCCGACCGGGCGCTGCTCGAAGAGGATCTCGCCGCACCAGCGATACGATGCGGCGAGATCGAAGGAAGGTGGCGTCATGTCGCGATGCGGTGGCCGCACGTCATCTTCGGCGTCGCGGCGCCGCCACGACCAAACGCGCCGCTCGAGTACGGCTTCCGCTTCGAATGCTCGGGTTACCGGCAGACCCCAGCAACCGCCCAACCCTGGAAAATCGACACCGATCAGCCCTTGCCGGGAGGGCTCTGGCCCAGGGGCGGACCCATCGTGTCGTCGGTCTTCCGGCCCGAGTGGCGCCAAGGCCAATGCCTCTATCTACCCTGCGACCGGATGTCGATCGAGGGACATCCGGCCTGGCGCAATGAGCACCCCAGCCGCCTCTGGCAGCCCAAGCGCGGCATCATCTGCTATCTGGAGCAGCTTTATGACCTTTTCAATCAAAGCGACTATTAGGGCATGGCTCGCTCCTAAACACGGGCTCACCTGCGCATCCGGCTACTGGCGCGAGATCGTCGCCGAATTGTACCGCCGCGGAGAGAACCGCCACGAAGCCGGGGTCTTCCTCCTTGGCGCCGTGCGCGACGGGCGCCGCGAGGTGCAGGCCGCCGTCTATTACGACGAGCTCGATCCCGACGCCTATGCCACGGGCGTCTGCGTGCTGCACGGCGACGCTTTCGCGAAGCTCTGGGCGTTGTGCCGCAAACGGAAGCTGACGGTCGTCGCCGACGCGCATACGCACGCGGGGCCCGGCACCCAAAGCGATGCGGACCGGACCAATCCCATGGTCGCGAGGGCCGGGCATATCGCGATCATCGTACCTGATTTTGCCCACTGGCCGATCCAGCGGCACCGGCTCGGCGTCTACGAATATTACGGCCAGCACGAATGGATCGACCGCAGCTCGCGGCCGCGCGCCTTCTTCTACACCGGCTTTTGGAGTTGAACGTGCGCCAGCCCATCGATCACGAGAGCCTCCACCGCACGGCCAAGTATTTCATGGATAGCGGCCGCGCTGCTTCCCACGAGGCCGCCATGCACCTCTTGGAGCAATTCGGCCTCACCATCTGCATCGGCGCCGAGATCGCCCATTCCGCGCACCATCAGGTCGCCCTGTTGACGCTCGTCAACACCGCCCGCCGCACCTTGCTAGGCGGCATTGAGGTAGCCGGCCTCCCCGATTGCGCCAGCCTCACGCGCCTCGCACCGGACAGATCCCTGATCGAGGCTGTGCGCGAGCTGGGCGGCGTGCCGGTTTCGACGATCCGCGCGGGATGGCCCGCAGCGCTGATCGGCGACGCCGCAGCAATCGTCTCTGCGGCCCCCTGCTGGCGGCTGACCTGGGAGGGCTGGCGGGGCGGCGTGACCCCGGCCCGCGGCTGCCACCGCCTTGCAGAAACCGATGCGATCGCGTTGTCACCCGCGCTGGCAGCCGCGGCTTGCGCTGCCGAGGCCTTCTCATATCACGCGGGCGATCACCCGATGGCAGGACGCCGCGCCGCCGGGTTGTCGCTGTGGCGTCCCGACCGCGACTGGCTCGTCGTCGATCCGGATGAGCCGGCGCTCGCCTATCTGCCGTCGCGCCTCTGGCTCATTGGCCTCGGCAATCTGGGCCAAGCTTTCGCCTGGCTCCTCGCGTCGCTGCCCTATGACGACCCGGCGCAGGTTCAGCTCGTCCTGCATGATTTTGACCGGATCGCGCGTTCGAACGACAGCACCTCACTTTTATCATTCACCGCCGATATTGGGCGCAGGAAATCCCGCACCGTCGCCGATTGGCTGGAGGCACGACGCTTCGACACCTTTCTCGAAGAGCGCCGCTTCGGCTCTTGGACGCGAAGGGCCGACGACGAGCCGGGCGCTGCGCTGTGCGGCGTGGATAACGCGCTGGCGCGCGCCGCGCTGGACGAGGCGGGGTTCGATCTGGTCGTCGAAGCGGGCCTCGGCGCGGGTCCGCAGGCTTTCCGTAGCATCTCGATGCACACATTTCCGGCTTCGCGTTCGGCCGCCGAAATCTGGTCGCGACAGGTCTCTTCTGCCGCCGACAACTATGAGGACCAGCCCGCCTACCGGGCGCTCAAAGAAGCAGGCATGGACCCGTGCGGCCTGGCTCAATTGGCGTCACGCACCGTCGGCGTTCCCTTTGTCGGATTGATCGCGGGATGTCTGGTGATATCGGAGCTGCTTCGCCGCCTGAACGGCGGCGTCGCGCTGGAGTTTATCTCGGGCTCGGTCGCCGCACTTGCGGATTTTGAATCCGGCGCTCGTCAAGCGACAGCTTATACCGCTGGGCATGTTCCCGCTAAAGATCCGACGGCGTGATTCTTCCCGAGGTCCTGCTGATCCGTAGGTGGCTGTCACAGGTCCCGAAGACGCCCGCCCAGGGGCGAGACCAGAGACCGGAAGCGGAGCGCCACCGCCAGCCCCTCGTGGGTCGGAGGCGGCACGGACTGAGATACGGGTATTGCAAGTACTCTCACAGGGCAGCGACGTAACCCCGATTGCCACGGCATTGTTTTCTCTCATGCAAGCAGGCTTGCTTCCCTGGCACATCCCCGACAATCCGTTCCGCATACCGCGCGTCCACTTAATGATGCGCAAGAGAACACCCGGTCGGATGATGGCGGCGCGATCGACGGACCTTGCTTTGTCACATCCCGATTTGTCGCTCCTGCCATCCCGCGATCACTCGACAAATCGAGGACAATCGCGCGCAAAAAAGTTTGACCACATGAAATTGCCCTGGCAACCCGCTCGTTCGCTGTAGTGCGACGGGATTGCAAAATATAGACATTGCCGATCCTTAGCCTGCATTTCCGATGGCTCGGCTGATGGCTCCGGCCCGTTCACTGGGAAACGCTGCGTTGAAGACGCGGGTTCGCAGGAGAGCGGATCGTGACGCCAACCAAGGTGCTCGTAGGCCAATCGCTCCTCGTATTAACGATCGCGCTGCTCGGCATCTGGGGCGCCACGCAATGGGCGGCCTTCCTCCTCGGGGATCAGCCACGCCTTGGGGTTCCCTGGTTCTTCATCCAACACTATCCGGTCTACGAGCCCTTCGCGTTCTTTTTCTGGTGGTATTGGTTCGGCGCTTATGCGCCGGACGTCTTCGCCGAAGCCTCGGCCTTCGCCGCCGGCGGCGGCATCGCCGGCGCCGTGCTGGCGATCGTCGGTTCCGTCTGGCGGGCGCGCGAGCGCAAACTCTCCACGACCTTCGGCTCGGCGCGCTGGGCCAACGCTCAGGACGTTAAAGCGACAGGGCTTATCGGCAATCAGGGCCTCTTCCTCGGCCGCTTCCAGCGGCATTATCTCCGCCATGACGGGCCGGAGCATGTCATGTGCTTCGCACCAACGCGCTCGGGCAAGGGCGTCGGCCTTGTGATCCCGACCTTGCTGACTTGGCCACATTCGGCCGTCATCCATGACATCAAAGGCGAGTGCTGGGAGCTCACGGCGGGCTGGCGCTCGCGCTTCTCGCATTGCCTGCTGTTCGATCCGACTGACCTGCGCTCGGCCCGTTACAACCCGCTGATCGAGGTGCGCCGCGGCCCCAACGAGGTGCGCGACGTGCAGAACATCGCCGACATCCTGGTCGATCCCGAAGGAATGCTCGAGCGGCGGACCCACTGGGAGAAGACCGCGCATAGCCTCCTAGTCGGCGCCATCCTCCATGTCCTCTATGCCACGGCGGACAAGTCGCTCGCCGGCGTCGCGACCTTTCTCTCCGATCCCGCGCGCCCGTTCGAGCGCACCTTGCGCGCGATGATGACCACCAATCATCTCGGCACGCCGGAGGTGCCCCGCGTCCATCCCGTAGTCGCTTCGGCGGCGCGCGAGGTGCTGAACAAGAGCGAGAACGAACGCTCCGGCGTGCTCTCAACCGCCATGTCGTATCTTGGCCTTTACCGCGATCCGGTCATCGCCGCCGTCACGTCTTCCTCGGATTGGCGTATCGCGGACCTCGTCGATGCGACGCACCCCGTGTCGCTCTATCTCGTCATCCCGGCATCGGACATCAGCCGCACCAGGCCGTTGATCCGCCTCGTGCTCAACCAACTCGGCCGGCGCCTCACGGAGAACCGTGTCCGTGCCGTCGCCGACAATCGGCGTCAGCTGCTCCTGATGCTCGACGAGTTCCCGGCGCTGGGCCGTCTCGATTTCTTCGAATCCACCCTGGCCTTCATGGCGAGCTATCGCATTCGCGCCTTCCTCATCGCGCAGAGCCTCAATCAGATCGCCAAGGCTTATGGCGACAGCAACGCCATTCTCGATAATTGCGCGCTCCGCGTCGCCTTTGCCACTTCGGACGAGCGCACGGCCAAGCGCATCTCGGATGCGCTCGGCACCAAGACCGAGCTACGTGCGCAGCGCAACTACGCCGGCCACCGGCTCGCTCCCTGGCTGTCGCATCTCATGGTCTCGCGCCAGGAGAGCGCGCGCCAACTGATGACCCCCGGCGAAGTCATGACGCTGCCCGCGAGCGAAGAGATCGTCATGGTCTCGGGACAGCCGCCGATTCGGGCGAAGAAGCTGCGCTACTACAGCGACCCAAATTTCAAGACGCGCGTCGTGCCGGAGCCCATCCTGCCGACCGGCGGTCCCTATCCCGACCGGCCCGCGACCCGCCCCGACGATTGGAGCCTTCTGGCGACGCTGTCCGCTGGGACCGTCGCGATGCCGACGATCGAACCCGGCAAGGAGGGAGGCTTCGGGGAGGGGCCGCTGCCAGGCCTTCCCGACACGGAGCCGGAGCAGGACCGCACCGCCCCCGACCACGACATGGCCGTGCTCGACGATGACGATGGCGGACAGGATGACGCCGGCAGCATCTTCACGCCCGCCAACACGCTCCGCCGGGCCGTCGCCATCGATGACGGATTGGTGCCACCGTTATGAGCGCCACGAACCGCACCATTGCGAGGGAAACCGCCGAGTCGCCGCGACAGCCCCAACAGCGCCGCCGGATCAACGTTTTTGTCGCCCCGGAAGTTGGCACGCAACTCGTCGAGATCTCGCAAAAGAATCGGCGTACCCAGTCGGACATCGTCGAGACTGCCTTGCTCTCGCTGTTCTCACCGGACTCGGTCGACCGGCGGGAAGCAGCGATCACCCGCCGCCTCGACCGGCAAGCGCGCCAGCTCGAAGCCTTGTACCAGGAGCTCATCGTCGCCACCGAGAGCCTGGCGCTCTTCATCCGCTATTTCATGAGCGTGACGCCGGCGCTGCCCGAGTCGCAGAAGACCGCCGCGCGGACCAAGGGCGCCGAGCGCTTCGCCGCCTTCACCGAAAATCTCGGCCGCCGGCTGGGCGAGGGCAAGCGGCTGCTCGGCGATCTCCACCTCGAGATCCGTCCTGGCGCGAACGAGTTCAGCAACGGCAGTCAAACCCAGGCGACCGCTCCGGAGGCCGATCATGCAACCGCATGAGCTTGGCCGCGAGCGCTTCGGGCGCATGTTCAAGACGGCGCTGGGACCGGCGATCGGCCGCTTCCTCGACGACGAGGACGTCGTCGAGGTCATGCTCAATCCCGACGGCGCGCTCTGGGTCGAGCATCACCGCACCGGCATGGAGGAGACCGGGCTGACCCTCGACCAGACCGACGCCGATCGAATCGTCCGCCTCGTCGCCCATCACATGAAGCTCGAGGTCGACGCCGACCGGCCCTTCATCGAAGCCGACCTGCCCGAGACCGGCGAGCGTTTTACCGGCGTACTGCCGCCCTTGGTGCTGCGGCCGGGCTTCTCGATCCGCCGCCACGGCAGCCGCCTCTTCAGCCTTGCCGACTACGTGCACGACGGCATCATGACAGACGAACAGGCCGCGATCCTGCGTGCTGCCATCCTCTCCCGGCTCAACGTTCTGGTTGTCGGCGGCACCGGGTCGGGCAAGACCACGCTCGTCAACGCCTTGCTCCTCGTGGTCGCCGAGACCGGCGATCGCGTGGTGCTGATCGAGGACCGGCGCGAACTGCGCTGCGCCGCGCGCAATCTGTTCCCGATGCTGACGCGCCCCGGCGCCGTCGAGCTTCGCGCGCTGGTGCGCTTGGCCAAGGGCCTCCGCCCTGATCGCATCGTACTCTCCGAGGCCCGCGGGCCGGAGGCTCTCGATCTGATCAAGGCGTGGGGCAGCGGTCACCCGGGCGGCATCGGCACGCTCCATGCCGACGACGCGCCGCTGGGTCTCCTGGCGCTCGAGCAGATGATCCAGGAAGCGGTGGTCACGGTGCCGCGCGGCCTGATCGGCCGGGTCATCGATCTCATCGCGGTGATAGCCGGCCGCGGCACCGCTCGCCGGCTCGTTTCGCTGCATCACCTCCGCGGTCTCAAGCCCGATGGTTCCTACGATTTGCGCCCGGTCTCGAACCTCGCCGACCTACCGACAGGAGAACTTCATGCGACAGCTTAAGTATCTGGCTGCGGCGCTCGCCGCCGGACTCTGGGCACCAACGGCCTTCGCCGCCGGATCCAACATGCCATGGGAGCAGCCCCTGCAGCAGGTGCTCGACTCCGTTCAAGGACCGGTCGCCAAGGTGATCGCGGTCATCATCATCATCACCACCGGGTTGACGCTCGCCTTCGGCGACACCGCCGGCGGCTTTCGCCGGCTCATCCAGATCATCTTCGGTCTCTCGATCGCGTTCGCTGCCAGCTCCTTCTTTCTCACCTTCTTCCAATTCGCCGGAGGCGCCGTCATCGCCATGCCCCAGGACATCCACGACCATCTCGCCGGCTTCACCGTCCCGCTGCACCGCTCCTTGACCGAGCCGCTGCTCCTGGGCGGCGCGCCGCGCGCGCTCGCCATCCTGATCGGCACCGTCGCAGCGGCCGTCGCCCTCGGCCTCCAGCTCTGGATCCCCGGCGCGCTGCTGTGGTTGATCTGCCACCCGATCGCGGTGTGGACCGCGCGCAAGGACCCGCATTTCGTGGAGGTGCTGCGCCGCCACGTCCGCTACCCCGCGCATTTCTCGTCGTGAGCGGAGGCGGCGCATGATGAACCTCGCCGACTACCGCCGCCGCCGGCAGCAATTGCCCGACTTCCTGCCCTGGGCCGGACTGGTCGCGCCCGGCGTGGTGCTCAACAAGAACGGCAGCCTGCAGCGCACCGCACGATTCCGCGGCCCGGATCTCGACAGCGCGACCGAGGCCGAGCTCGTCGCGGTGTCGGCCCGACTCAACAATGCCCTGAAGCGGTTCGGGACCGGTTGGGCGCTCTTCATCGAAGCGGATCGCCACCCGGCCGACGACTATCCCGAGAGCCGCTTCCCCGAGGCGGCGAGCTGGGTGGTCGAAGAGGAACGGCGCGCCGCGTTCCTCGAAGCGGGAAGCCACTTCGAGAGCGGCTTCCACATCACCTTCGTGTTCCTGCCGCCGCCGGAACGGGAGGCGAAGATCGAGCGCACGCTGCTCGAAACTACATCGCCCCAGCGGCGGCTCGACTACCGTGAGGTGCTCGCCGACTTCATCGAGGGGACCGACCGGGCGCTGGCGCTGCTCGATGGGTTCATGCCGGAGATCGCCTGGCTCGATGACGCCGCGATCTTGACCTATCTCCATGACACCATCTCGACCACGCGCCACCCGGTGAAGGTGCCGGAAATCCCGTTCTTCCTCGACTGGCTTATCGCCGACAAGGATTTGAACGGCGGCTTCGAGCCAATGCTCGGAGCGCATCACGTCCGCACCCTGACCGTGACGGGCTATCCCGATGCGACCTGGCCGGCCCTCCTCGACGAGCTCAACCATCTCGGCTTCGCCTATCGTTGGATGACGCGCTGGATCGCGCTCGACAAGCACGACGCCGAGGGGGTGCTCCGCTTCATGCGCCGCGAGTGGTTCAAGAAGCGCAAGGGCATCATGGCGCTGCTGCGCGAGGTCATCTATCAGCGCGAGACCCAGCTCATCGACACGGACGCCGCGAACAAGTCGCTCGATGCCGACGAAGCGCTGCAGGAGCTGGGCTCCGACCTCGTTGCCTATGGCTACGTCACCACCACGGTCGTCGTGAGCGACCCCGATGCGGCACGCGCCGCGGAAAAGATTGGTGCGGTGGCGACGGCGATCCGCAATGCCGGCTTCACGGTGATCGAAGAGAGCCTCAACGCGGTCGATGCCTGGCTCGGCAGCCTGCCCGGACATTGCCACGCCAACATCCGGCTTCATCCCGTGAGCTCGCTCAACCTCGTTCACATGATTCCTCTTTCTGCGGTGTGGGCCGGCCCGGTCCGCAACGAACACCTCGAGGGACCTCCCCTGATCGTCGCCAAGTCCAATGGCACGACACCCTTCCGGCTGGTGACCCATGTCGGCGATGTCGGTCACATGCTCGTGGTCGGCCCGACCGGCGCGGGCAAGTCGGTCCTCCTGGCTCTGATGGCGTTACAGTTCCGGCGCTACCCGAAGAGCCAGGTGATCTGGTTCGACAAGGGCCGATCGAGCCGAGCCACCGTGCTGGCGCTCGGCGGCACCTTCTACGATCTCGGCGTCGATGATGCGGCTGGTACGAAAGGGCTCGCGTTCCAGCCGCTGCGGGGCATCGACGACCCGGCGGAACGCGCCTGGGCCGCGGATTGGATCGCCGGCCTGCTTGCGCACGAGAAAATCGCGGTGACGCCACCGGTCAAGGAAACCTTGTGGTCCGCGCTCACCAGCCTTGCCTCGGCGCCGCCGCTGCAGCGCACGCTGTCGGGTCTTGCGGCGCTCGTGCAGTCGAGCGCGCTCAAGGCGGCGCTCCAGCCCTACACCGTCGAGGGACCGTTCGGCCATCTCCTCGATGCCGAGACCGACCGCATGTCCGAGGCCGATGTCGTCGCCTTCGAGATGGAAGAGCTGATGCACGTGCCCTCGGTCGTGCCGCCGGTGCTCACCTATCTCTTCCATCGCCTCGAAGCCCGCTTCGACGGCCGTCCCACCTTCATGCCGATCGACGAGGCCTGGGTGTTTCTGGACGACCCGATGTTCGCACCCCGCCTCAGGGAGTGGCTCAAGGTGCTGCGCAAGAAGAACGTCGCCGTCGTGCCGGCGACGCAGAGCCTCGCCGACATTGCCGCTTCGACGATCGCGCCGGCGCTCATCGAATCTTGCCCCTCCCGCATCCTGCTGCCGAACGACCGGGCGATCGAGCCGCAATCCCGCGGCTTCTATGAGCGGCTCGGCTGCTCCGACCGCCAGATCGAGCTCATCGCACGCGGGCAGCCCCAGCGCGACTACTACATCCAGTCGCGCGACGGCAACCGGCTCTTCGAGCTCGGTCTCGGCCCCGTGGCGCTCGCCTTCTGCGGCGCCGGCTCGAAACAGGATCAGGCGCAGATCGACACGATCCTCGCGGCCGAACCGATCGAACGGTTTGCCGAGGTCTGGCTGCGCGCGAAGAATCTCGATTGGGCCGCCGATCTCATCGCGCCCGCCAAACCGTCTCTTCCGGAGATCGCCGCATGAAACGCATCGCAGCTTCGCTCGCCGCGGCCTTGCTCCTCGTCACGGCTTGGCCCGTCCGAGCGCAGATGGCGGTCATCGACGCCTCGAACCTTGCCCAGAACGTCATGACGGCGGCGCGCACGCTCCAGACCGTCAACAATCAGATCACCCAGATCCAGCAGACCGTGCAGATGCTGGAGAACCAAGCCCGGAACCTCACGAACCTCAATGTCTCCGACCTCAATGCCCTCAATACCGGTCTCTTCAATATCGAGAATTTGATGAGCCAGGCGCAGGGGATCGTCTTCGACATCACCCGCACCGAACTTCAATTCCAGCAATCCTACCCGCAGCAATACAGCGCCACGGTCTCCTCCAGTCAGCTCTATCAGGATGCGCAGACGCGCTGGACAAACTCGGTCCAGGCCTTCAACCAGTCGGTCCAGACGCAGAGCCGCATCGTCACAGACATTGCCAACGACCAGGTAACGCTGCAGCAGGCCGTCACGGCCTCGCAAGGCGCCGTCGGCATTCTGCAGGCAACCCAGGCGACCAATCAGATCATCGCCTTGCAGGTCAAGCAGACGGCCGAGCTGCAGGCGATGCTCGCCGCGCACGCCCGCGCCGAGGATCTGGAGCTCGCGCGCAACGCGACAACACAGGAAGCCGCCCACGTTCAGCTGCAGCAATTCCTCGGCACCGGCGTCCAGTACACGCCGCAGCCGGTGCAGGTATTCCGATGAATCGGGATCGCACCCTGCAGTCTTGGTCGTCTCGGGCGCTCGGCCTGGCGCTCGCTCTGGCCCTGACGGTCATCAGCCTGCTGCCGGCGGCGACCGCGCAAAACGAGAAGGACGACGAGGCGCTGGTGCAAAAGCTGCTGGCCGATCCGAAGGCCCTGGCCGACGCGCTCAAACATTGCCAGCCGGATGCCCTTGCCGAAGACCGCGAGTGTCACGCCGCCCAAGTGGCGCGCAATCGGCAGTTCTTTAGCACCGGGACCGTTCCCTACACGCCGCGGCCGGTCGATCCCTTCCCGACCAATCCGACGCTGACGCCAAGTCCGAGGAAGCCGTGAACGATCTTTCGGTCATCGACCAGTTCACCACGGTCTTCAGCCAGTACATCGACAGCGGCTTCGGCCTGCTGGGACCGGAGGTCGGATTCCTCACCAAGACCCTCATCGGCATCGATGTGGTCCTTGCCGGTCTTTTCTGGGTGCTCGAAGGCGAGGAGAACATCATCGCGCGGTTCGCGCGCAAGGTCCTCTATATCGGCTTCTTCGCCTTCATCCTCAACAACTTCAACAGCCTCTCGAAGATCATCTTCAACTCCTTCGCCGGGCTCGGCCTCGAGGCGTCTGGCTCCGGTCTCAGCGCCGCGCAATTCCTGCAGCCCGGCCAGCTTGCCCGCGTCGGCGTCCAGGCCGGTCAGCCCATACTGACCTACATCTCGACGCTGACGGGGTACGTGAGCTTCTTCGAGAATTTCGTCCAGATCGTGATCCTGCTCATCGCCTGGCTCGTCGTCGTGGTCAGCTTCTTCGTCCTCGCCGTGCAGCTCTTCATCGCGATCCTCGAGTTCAAGCTGACCACGCTGGCGGGATTCGTGCTCGTGCCATTTGCACTCTGGAAGGGGACCGCGTTCCTCGCCGAGCGCGTGCTGGGCAACGTGGTCGCGTCCGGCATCAAGATCCTGGTGCTCGCCGTCATCGTCGGCATCGGCACGACGCTCTTCGGGCAATTCACCGACGCGATGCAAGGCACGCCGAGCCTCAATACGGCCCTCGACCTGGTCCTTGCCTCGCTCGCCCTCTTTGGTCTCGGCATCTTCGGCCCCGGCATTGCCGGCGGTCTCGTCGCCGGCGCTCCCCAACTCGGCGCAGGCGCCGCCATTGGAACCGCCGCCGGCGCGATCGGCCTCGGCATGGCCGGCGCTGGTGCCGTCGCGTTGGGCGCCCGCGGGATCGGCGCCGCGGCAGGGGCGGGCGGTGCGGCGGTCCGCTCAGCCGCATCGCTTGCCGGCGGCACGCGCGCTGCCTACGGACTCGGTGCCGCCACGTCGGGCGAAACCGGGATGCGGGCGGCGGCGGCTGGGCTTGCCGGAGTCGCCCGCGCGGGTGCCGGGAGCGTCGCGTCGGGCATGCGCGCCATGGCCGCGCGCATGACGCAGCCCGTGAGCCAATCCTTCGAGGCTGGCGAACGCGCCGCCTATGTCGCGACCGGCGGCACGGCTCCCGTTTCCGCGGCTGCGGGTGCCACGGGCGGCACGACGCGCACCGGCCCGCCGGCGTGGGCACGCCGCCTTCAGTCGCGCCAGCGTCTCCGGACGGGCGCATCGATCGCGCATCACGCGATCCGCCAGGGCGATCACGGCGGGATCGGCGCTGCGCCCGATCTCTCGGAGCACCAGCCATGAATTTGTTCAAGAGCCAGAGCCTGCGCTTCGGCCGAGCGCCTGAGCCCGTCACGCCTTACCAGCGCGCGGGCCAGCTCTGGGACGATTATGTCGGGAGCGCGCGAGCGCAGATGCGGACCTGGCGGCTCATCGCCTTCGGCCTTGTCGGCGTCATCGCCATCATCGCGGCGGACAATCTGCGGCTGCGCGTCGAGAGCACCGTCGTGCCGTTCCTGGTGCAGATCGATCCGACGGGTGCGCTTCTCGGCATCGACAAATTGGGCAGTTCGCGCAAGCTCTCGGATGTCCAGCTTGCGTACCAGCTCGGCCGCTTCATTTCCAACTTCCGCTCCAAGTCCACCGACCCGGTCGTGATCAAGCAGAACTGGCTCGACGCGTACGCCTTCGCCAGCGGCCAGGCGCGGCAGACCTTGAACGACCTTGCCAACCGCAACGACCCCTTCGCCGATATCGGCCACAAGACCGTCTCCGTCGAGATCAATTCCGTTGTCCGGCTTTCCGAGAACTCGATGCAGGCGCGATGGACCGAACGCGCCTATGACGACGGCGCGCTCACCGCGACGGACCGTTATGTCGGCGTGCTGACCCTTCTCGAACGGCCGGTCCGCACCGAGGCCGAACTGCGCGCCAATCCCTTCGGCTTCACCGTCGATGCCATGAGCTTCACCAAGGAGAATTGAGGAGAACCCGCATGCGCCGCGTTGCCGCTTCCACACTTGCGCTTCTCCTTGCGGGCTGCACGGGCGGCCCGGCCAAACCACCGGTCATCGCCTACGACACCCCGACCCCGGCGCATCTCGAATCGGACCCGCCGAAGGCGGTTCAGGTCGTCGAGGTGCCGGAACCGCTGCCTTTGCCCGGTCAGTTGAAGCCGGCTCCGTCGCGCGTCAAAGATAAACCCGACAACCGCCCTCCGGCCGCGCGCATTGCTGCCGCCAACAGCGCGGCGCGGATCCAGCCTGACAGCAGGGGCTTCATCGACGCCATCCAGATCTGGCCCTATCACCCCGGCGCGCTCTATCAGCTCTACTGCGCCATGGACGAGGTTACCGACATCGCCCTCGAGCCCGGCGAAGAACTGTCGGGCGACCCGGCCGGCGGCGATACCGAGCGCTGGGAGATCGGCTCTGCCGTGAGCGGAGCCGGACCCAATCGGCAGGTTCACCTCCTGATCAAACCCAAACGCCCCGACCTTGCGGCCAATCTCGTCATCACCACCAATCGCCGCACCTACCATGTCGAGCTTCACTCTGCGCCCCAGACCGATCGGCAACCCGTCACCTACATGGCGGCGGTCTCTTGGAACTACCCGCTCGACCTCAAATGGAAGCTTGACCATGACAACGTCCAGGCGAGCGACCAGGCCGTGTCGGTCGTCAGCGAGCAGATCGATCTCGAGCACATGCATCACCGCTACAAGATCACCGGCGATGCCGTGCCATGGCGTCCGGTCGATGTCTGGGACGACGAGCATAAGGTCTACATCCAAATGCCGCCGGGCCTCGCGCAGGGCGACGCGCCACCGCTCTTCATCATCGGCCCCAAGGGCGATGGCGAGCTGGTGAACTACCGCGTGCGCGGCACGTGGTACATCGTCGACCGCCTCTTCGGCGCCGCCGAGCTGCGGCTCGGGACTGACCCGCCTCAGATCGTCCGCATCAGCCGCACCGACGCGGTCGCGAGCCGCTGACGGGACCGGGCCATGGCAAACGAAACGATCGCGCAGGGCAAGGCGAGCCCGCCCGACCTGACGCTGCGGGCCGCGCCCGCACCGGTCACCCGCTTCAACCGGCGCATCCTGGCCGTCCTGGTCGGCATCGCGGCGCTCGCCGTGTTCGGAGCGCTCTTCTACAGCCTCGGCCTCCACCACGGGTCCAAGCCGGAAGCGCAAGAGCTTTACGGCGCGAGCCAGCCGGTCACGGATCGCCTCAATGCGCTCCCCTCGACCTATGGCGACGTCCCGCAGCCCAAGCCGGCTCCCGAGCCGCCGCAGCTCGGCCCGCCGCTTCCCGCCGCTCTGCCGCAACCGGCGCCCCCGATCCAGGAACCCGGTAGCGGATCGTCGCAACCCAGCGCGCCCGACCCTGCGGATCGTGACGCCGACCAGGCACGCGTCTCGAAAGTCTTCTTCGGCATGAGCGGCACCGCCGGCTTCGCCGGCGCGGGCGCACTGGCTGGGCCGGCCACATCAGCCGCTGATCCCGTCGTCCTCAACACGACTCCCGCCGCGGTTCCGCCCCTTGGCGCAGACTCCGCCCAAAACGAGCAGGACCGCAAGCAGGCCTTCCTCCAGGCGCGTCCTGGCGAATCGGTCGTTTCGGCCGAGCGGCTGCGCACCCCGGCATCGCCTTATCTTGTGACCGCCGGTTCGGCAATCCGCGCTGCCCTCGTCACGGCCGTGAATTCCGACCTGCCCGGCCTCGCCGAGGCGCAGGTCACTGAGAACGTGTGCGACAGCGTAACGGGCCGCAGCCTGCTCATCCCGCAAGGCGCCAAGCTGATTGGCGAGGTCGACAGCCAAGTCTCCTACGGGCAGGAACGCCTTCTCGCCGCCTGGACCCAGCTCAAATTCCCGGACGGATCGACCCTCGTGCTCGATCGCCTCCCGGGTTCCGACGCCGCCGGTGCAGCGGGCTTCGACGCCGATGTCGACTACCACACCTGGCGGCTCGCCAAGGGCGTCATCCTGTCCTCGCTGCTGGGCATCAGCACCGAGCTTGCCGCCAATAGCGGCACTGACAACAACAACCGCATCATCGTCGCGACGCGCGACAGCACCAACGATTCGATCAATCAGGTCGGCCAGCGCATCACCCAGAAGGAGCTCGCCGTCCAGCCGACCCTGACGCGGGCCGCGGGCTATCCGTTCGCCATCGTCGTTGCCAAGGATCTGGTCCTCCGGCCGCGCGGCCCCTGCTGAGGAGAGAGATCGTGCCCACCATCAAGCTTCCCCCGATCCCGGTCGAGGAAATCATCCCGGTTCGCTTCGCCATGCCGGGCAGCAAGCATGCCGAGCTCATGGACTATCTCGCGTATTTCAACGAGAGCCATCGGAGTGAGGTCGATCTGAAAGCGCTGCTGCCGCACCTTGTCGCGGCCTATTTGGCGGACGATCGCTCGTTTGCACGCTGGCGCGCCGTCCGCTCTGCGGCGACGCAGCCCGCGGCGGCCGAGCCCGTCCCGCCGAAGCGCTCGCGGCGTCCGCCGCGACTGGTAGCCGAGAGCTCTTGAGCAACGCGACGACCGAGAGCAACGCCGACGACACGTCGTCCACGCGCCACACGGCCATCACGGGAAGCGACACGTTGACATCCGTGAGCGGCACGGCAGCGATATCCGGCCACTGGGTCACGTCGCACGCGGCCGGCACGAACGCCACGCCGCACCCCAGCGCCACCTGGTTCAGCCGCGTCATGAAATGCGCGCTCCAGTCCCCGGCGTTCGGTTCGAAGCCATTGGTACAGCAAAGATCGAGCACATGGTTGTAGTAACCGGGGCTCGCGGCGGGATGCGGCAGCACAAAGACGTCGTCGCGAAATTCTGCGACCCCGACGCTTGCACGTCGTGCGAGGGGGTGGCTTCGCGGGACGATCGCGACCAGCGGCTCCGACCAGAGAAGTTCAGAAGCCAGACCTGCCGCCTCCACCGGCCCGACCACGATTCCGACATCGAGCTGCTTGCGCTGAAGTGCCTGCAGCTGCAGAGCGGTCGGCAGGACATGGATGGTCGCGCGCAAGCCAGGCAGAAGATTTCGGCAACGGGCCAGCGCCCGCGACAACATACCCGGATCGCGATCGTCTATGACGCCGACCCTTAACGTCACCGTGTCCGCCGCAGCGGACTCGCGGGTCATCCGGACGGCATCATCGATGAGCCGCAGGATGCGGCGCGTCTCGCTCAAAAGGACTTCGCCCGGCCAGCTGAGCGATACCCGTCGCGTCGAGCGGATGAACAGCTCGGTGCCGAGCTCGATCTCCAGCTCGCGGATGCTTTCGCTCAAGGTCGGCTGCGTCACGCAGAGCTTTTCCGCCGCGTGCGTGAAATTGAGGAGTTCCGCCGTGGTCTGGAAATATCGGAGATGCCGGAGATCGATCATCGCCGCATCTCCGAATCGCCGTACTTACGGCGCGAAAGCGCTCTCTGAAGTATAAGCCCGGACCGAAACTGCCTATGTCCGTAAGAGTATGGATCCCCGCTCATGGCGACGCCTTCCCACAAGGGCGCAGCCAGCGAATTGGTGTCGGTAGCGTCGTACCACTGAGCCCCTCAGCCCATCAGAAGTCGAAGTGGACCGGCAGCATCGTCAAAACTGCGCGTACCAACAAAACAGCGATCATAAACACTCTATTTTGATCAGAATCATAATCACGTGCTGTGGCCAATTTGCGGCATCTTTCCTATCAAAAACGCGGTCAGCCAACATTGCGGAGAGTTCCGCCGCGATTTTCATGTCCTTGCGCGTGCAAGCTGAGCGAACCGCCGCGGTCGCTAGCACCTCACTTCTTGACGACGCTGCTGCAGAAACCCGCGTAAGTTAGATACCCGCCCACCAGCAGGGGAATAGCCGTATAGACATAATAAAGCCGTTCGAAGTGCAGCGCCTCGTAGAGAGCTGCCGCACCTGCCGGAGAAATGAAGACTAGGACGATTCCTCGCACCAGAATCGCCCAACCGATGAGCGTCACGATGATCGGAAGGGCGCCGCCCTTCCAGACGTTGTGAAGCAGGACCATCGCAAGTCCTGCGAGCAGGATGCACATGCCGCCGATAAAGAGCAAAGGGGGCGCCTGAGAGAGGTCGGAAACGAGCTCGATCATTGCGGTTTTGTGAACCACCATCGATAGGGAGAGGACCAACGAATAAATCCCAATCAGCCGACTCAAAAACAAAGTGCGGTGCCTCATCATGCGGTCTCCTTATCGCACCGACTGACCGTGCCAGGGCTCGTGCGGCACCCCGCAGCGTTTGCTGATACATGTCTTCCAGCTTCTTGCCGGAAGCAAAGGTCTGAGCTGTATCCAACAGTATGTCGGTTCGTTCCCGATTTCTTCTGATACTAGGTGAAGGATCGGCGGCCTTTGATCTAGCTCAATTCGGTTGCGAGGTCTGGCACTCGGGTCAATGGCAAATCCGAATCCAATTCTCCGCGACGGCATACGTATGTTTGCTTAGGTAGAGACCCGAATTGCGTCACCTTTTGAAGGAAGGTCGAATGCGTCCTCGGAAGACAATCGCTGTGATCAGAGAGTCGCGGAGAGACGGAAATGACATGCAGTGCCGAGATCAATCGCATGTTTCCAACATACCGAACCGCATTCGACTACCTGACGTCGCGCGGCTTCCTTTACGTGCCGCGGGGATGGGAGAATGGCCGCTGGTCGGCATCAGTCGAGACCGCGGGCAATGTGGTTCGCGTTTCGGTGCGCCTTCGCGCACCATGACGCCATCATAGGGTTTGCATCGGCACAGCTCCGGTCCAAAACCGGTCGTACCAAATTCGAAACCGTCGCTCCCAGCCTAACGATCGATGCGCCCTTCTTTTGGGACTGACGTTTTTCTTCGGACTCGCGTTTGAAGAAAGTGAATGCCAAACGAGGCCCATGGCGGCCCGGCGGCATACGCACCTTCCCGCTCCTCGGGATCACCGGGGCGAGCGGTACGCCTCCGCGGGGATCTAAGCGAGCTACGGCGTCGAACAATCTGTTCCACGCGCAAGGCATCAAGCGCGCTCCCTCGAGACAAGGTGCCGTCGGGCCACCGAAACGGCACCGGAGAAGATTCAACGGTTCGCGGACGCGCGGGCCACCGGGTCAGAACCGTTCGTGTCGTCATCGGACCCCTCGAGCCACAGGCGTAGAACGGCACATTGCGCTGCGACGGCGACCATTCCATTCACTAACAGCGCAAGGCGTATCCCGAAGCCGCTCACGCAAAGCCCCGTCAGCAAGCTTCCGATCGAAAGTCCTCCGCGCATGGCAAGCTGATAAAGGCTCGCGGTCTCGCCGCGGAGACGCGGCGCCGCAGTTCCTTGCAGCAGGGAATTCGCCGAGGTGTTGCTCACGGTCATCGCCAGACCGGCGGCCATGAGCAGCAGAGGCAGCGCCCAAACTGTGGCATTGAGCGCGACAGCGACGACCACGAAGCCATAGCCTGCAGCAAACCATGAGCTTATGCGGCGCCGATCTCTCCCCGGCGTCACCCCAAGGAGCGCGACTGCGCCCAGCAGCCCGCCTAACCCGAACGCGCCGATCGCGGTGCTGAAATCGCCCACATCGCCTTTGAGCACCGTCTTGACCAGGACCGGGCAAAACACGATGAGCGGACCGCAGAACATGCTTGTCAGCAGTACGGTAAGCAGCGCCCCGCGCAAGTGCGGCGACGCGGCAATCTCCCGTATTCCCGCGAAAAAGTGCTTGCGATCAAACGGCGCCTCGAGCGAGCGTCGGCGACTGCGCCGCGGCAAGATCCAGATTGCGACCCAGATGAACGGAAGATATGAAGCAGCGTTTAGCGCAAAGCACCCGACCGCACCCACGCTTGCCATCACCACGCCGGCCAAAGCCGGCCCAAGGATTCGTGAAAGATTAAACTGCGTTGCGTTGAGCGCGAGAGCGGAGGCGATCTGTCTCGGTTCGACGATCGAGGGGACGATCGACGAAAAGGACGGCATCGACAGCGCGTCCGTCACGCCGACGATCGTCGAGAGGCCGATCACCATCCAGGGCCGCACCGTTCCGCTGATCAGCAGGCCGACCAGCACCGCCGGGCACAGCATCTGGATCGACTGGCAGACTGCGATGACACGCCGGCGGTCGGCGCGATCGGCAAGCACGCCGCCCACCAGCGTCAATATCCAATAAGGCGCGGCCATGGCGAAGGAATCGAGGCCGATCAGGAACGACGACGCACCAAGGCTCAGCAAAAGCCAGGGCTCGGCGACCTGCTGTGCCCAGGTTCCGAGATTGGACAAGAGGCTCGCGACGCAAAACGTGCCAAACCGGCGCGTGCGCAACAGACGAAGCGACTTTGCGAAAGCATCGATCGCCGTTTCCGACCGAGCGTCAGCCCCCGGCGCGCTGCTCTTCGGGCTGGCGCGGCCGTCTCCTGCCATTGCGGCGTCTCATACGACTTGGTCGAATGCCCTTGGCCCTAGTGCGCGAGGAGGACGGGCAGAAGGCTCGTGCCGACCACCTGGCGGGTCGCGCCGCCAAACAGCGTCTCGCGCCACGGCCGATGCCCGTATCCCCCCATGACGAGAAGATCCGCGCCCGCGTCGCGCGCTTCCGCGAGAAGCTGCTCGCCGGGTCCCACGCCTTTGACAGGGGATGTTTTATGATGCTGTGCGCTCACGCCATGCGCCGCAAGATAGTCGAGCAGCGGGATTATATCGCGGTCCGCCGCATCGCCGACCGTGATCGCCGTGACGGCCTTCGCTTTCTCGAGGAGCGGCAACGATGTCGCCAGCGCGTGGACGGATTCCGGAGACCCGTTCCAGCCGACGGCTATCGTTTCGCCGAGCTTTTCCACCGCTTTCGCGGGTGCCAACAACACGGGCCGGCCGGACCGCGTGAGAGTCTCCTCAATTGTGTCACTATGAGGAGCCTCCACCACGCGCTCGGACCGGCCGAGCACGATCAGGTCGAAAAAGCGGGCGCGCTCGGCGACCATGATCGGCGCGTATCCCGTCTCCACTTGCCACGTGGCGCGGGCCGTCTCGCGCGGACTTGTCGCAATGGCAAGGCTGTGCCGTTTTGCCACGCGCTCGAAAGCCGCCTTCGTCCTCTCGGCGAGCGCATCCGAGTCCGCAATGAGCCGGTCTATCCAGTCGCCGGAAATCGGCATGCCGAAACTGTCCGCCGACATCATGCCGATAATCTGCTGGGGGTCAGTCTTCACATGAAGCGCTTCGAGCCGCGCGCCGGTCCGCTCGGCCAGCCGGCAGGCAGCCTCCATCGCGCCGTCGCTTGCCGTGCCGCCGCTCGCCGGCGCCAGAATCGTCCTCAGGGCCATTGGGGTTCTCCTTCCCTCGCAAGAATAATTGCTTAAGTCTCTGTTGCCTTGATCCACCTCAAGGCTCGATCCGACGTGCCAGCGTTGATGCGCCGGTCAAGCCGCCATCGCTCGCGACATGCGGCGAGGCCGGCGGCCGCCGTAGCTTCTCAACACTTCGTTGCGCTCGGCCTCGAGCGCGCGAAGCAGGAAAAGCCGGCTTGCCTGGGCGGCTGAAGGATCACGACGGATATTGGCGATTGCGGTCTCGAGGCGACGCAGCTCGCGGTCTTCCTGGACGATCAACTCTCTCATGGCCGTTCCCCTTGCGCGTGATTAGGGCGAACCTAAGGGACATGAGGAGCACGGCGAAATTCGTAACTTCTCGTACGGGATTCTACGTAGTGCTTGCGACTCGATGCGTCGCAGGCGGCCGCAGGATCAGGCCGCCCATTTGGCTTTACACCGCCCCGGAAGTCCGCGCGCCCAGCGCCTCGGCGCCGGTCGCGAGATCGAGCAACTCCTCTGTGATCTCCGATTGCCGCGCCTGCCGTGCCGATCCGCACAGCTCGTCCAGCTTCTTCGTGACGTTGTCGTGGGCAGAATCCATCGCGGCGAACCGTGCCGCATTCTCACTCGCGATCGATTCGATGGCGGCCTCGGTCAGCAGCGCAAACACGTACTCGGCCACGAGCTTTTCGAGGAGCGGCTGCGGGCGAAGGTTATGCATGGGCGCCGTGCCCTGCCTTTTTCGGCCAAGCCGCTCATAATCGAGTGGGAACACCGTGCGGCGCACGATGGCCGCGGGAGCACCTTGCCGCGTCCGCGCAAAAACCGCTTCCACGAGCGAAATTTCGGCCCGCGCGATGCGCCGGTAGAGTTCGGCGGCGACCCCGCGAATGGAAACGGCCGCGCTGGCCGCGCGGGTCGCCACCGGTCCGTGCCAGTCGATCCGCCGACCCCGTTCCGAGGCCAGCGCAGCGCCGCGGCTTCCGAGCACGAAGAGCGCATCTGCGTCCGACGGGGCGGCCTCCGGTGAGTTTAAGAGCGTCTCGTTGAAGCCGCCGACGAAACCGTGCTCGGCCATGAAGAGGAGCAGCGCGCGGCGCGGGCGCGCCGGTCGGCCCAAGACGGCGCGCTGTTCGATCAATCGCAGCGCGCCGGCGATCGAATCGTCCATCGCGTCCGCGTAGCGGCGAACCCCCGAAAGCGCGCGCTGCGCCTCTTGAACGCGGATGCCGGCGAGCGAGCGCAGCGCGCCGACAACGTCGCGCAGCTCCGTCATGCTGGCGATGTGCCGTTCGAGCTCCTGGAGCCGGCTCATGTCGCGTCGGCCCCGCGTTTGCCCAGCGTCAGCGCCAACGCGCGCAGCGCGGCCTCAAGTTCAGCTTCTGCCTCGCCGGCGAGCGGTTTCGCAGTCTCATCGAGCGCTAGGGCCGACGGATAGGTCTCGGAGAGCCAGGCTCTGAGGCGAGCGTAGAACTCGCCCACCCGTTCAAGCGGGACGTCGTCGAGGACGCGAGACTCGAGCGCAAGCAGGAGCGCGACTTCCTCGCCGAGCGACAAGGGCTGGAACTGTGGTTGGCTCAGCACGGCGCGAATCCGGCGTCCATGTTCGATGATTGTCCGGGTACGTTCGTCCACCATCGTGCCGAAGCGGGTGAACACCTCGAGTTCGAGGAACTGGGCGTATTGCAGGCGCAAGCTTTCCGAGAGCGGTCGCAGGATCGGTGCCTGGGTCTTGCCGCCAACGCGCGAAACGCTTTTGCCGATATCGATCGCCGGCTTCTGGTCCTCGTTGAAAAGCCGCGGCTCCAGATAGATCTGACCATCGGTAATCGAAATGAGGTTGGTCGGGATGTATGCACTGATGTTTCCCGCCTGCGTCTCGGCGATCGGGAGCGCCGTGAGCGAGCCGCCACCGCGTTCGGGCGCGAGCTTTGCGGCGCGCTCGAGCAGGCTCGAATGAATGTAGAAGATGTCGCCGGGATAGGCCTCGCGCCCCGGCGGGCGGCGCAGCAGAAGGGACAATTGCCGATAAACGGCGGCGTGCTTCGTCAGGTCGTCGATCACGAGGAGAACGTCCCGCCCGCGTTCCATGAAATACTCCGCCATGCTGCAGGCGGCATAGGGTGTGAGCCACTGGAGACCGGGAGCGGCGTCGGCGCCGCCGATCACGAAAAGCGTGCGCTCCGGCGCGCCATAGCGCCTGACCGCCTCGATCACTTGAGCCACCGACGAAGTCTTCTGCCCGATCGCCGCATAAACGCAGATCACGTCGCTCGAACGCTGGTTGATGATCGTATCGACCGCGATCGCGGTCTTGCCGATCGCACGGTCTCCGATGATGAGCTCGCGTTGGCCGCGCCCCAGCGGGATCATGGCATCGATGGCGACGAGCCCCGTGGCCAGAGGCCGGGTCACAAGCGCGCGATCGACAATGGGCGGCGCGGCGCGGTCGATCGGCGCGAAGCGCGCCGCCGCGACAGGCCCACCGCCATCGAGCGGCGATCCCAAGGCATCGACTACCCGGCCCAGGAGCGCCTCGCCCACCGGAACGCGCGCAACCTCGCCGGTGCCCTTGACGATGCCGCCGGCCGCGATCCTCTCCGCGTCAGCGAGCAACACGCAACCGATCGCATCCGCTCCGAGATCCACAGCAACGCCATGCATGCCGTTCTCGAAAACAACCAGCTCATCGAGCCGTGTATCCGGCAGTCCCGAAACCAATGCAATGCCGTCGCCGGCCTCGATCACGCGGCCGATCGTCTCGATCCGCGGCGCGAGCGGGGCGGCGGCAAGGCGCTCCTTGCTGGCGTCGAGCCATGTGCGGAGATCGTCAGCAAGCCTCGGCATGCGCCATGACCTCGGCCCTGACCGACTGAAGCGCGCTTTGCCAGGACAGGCGCAGCACGGCATTCGGCAGCTTCACGTCCACGCCCGCGATCAGTGCGGGATCGCACTCGAAGGCAATCGCCGTGCTGTCGCCCAGAATTGCGCTTAGCCTTCGACGCCATTCCGCGGCGACAGCGTCCGGCAGGGCCGTTGCGGTCACAACCGTGGCCGCGCTCACGCGTGTGCGGTCATGCATAAGGCGCTCGATCTCTGACCGCGACATCACTGCGAGCTGTCGTTCGATCTGGTCCAGCCAAGTCGCGGCTTGCACCCCCGCCGGCACTTGGCCGAGCAACCGCCGCGCGATCTCAATTCCGAGATCGAGAGCGGCGTTCCGTGCGAGGCCGAGCGCTTCCTCCCGCTCGCGGGCGAGTTGCTTCTTGGCGCTGTCGAGAAGCTCGCTCGCTTCTTGTTCCGCGCGGACGCGACGCGCCTTGGCCGCCGCCTCGGCTTCGCCCTCGGCCGCTTTGAGGAGGCCGATGCGCTCGTCCGCGATCGCGGCGCGGTCGGCTTCCGCCTTCGCCTGCAGCGCCGCGGCCTTCGCCTCCACGTCGCGCGCACCCTGAAACTGCTGCTCGATCGCAGCGCGCCGCGCATCGACGAGGCGCAACACGGGCTTGTAAAGGAACCGCTGCAGCAGCCAGACGAGGATGGCGAAATTCACCGCCTGGAGCGCCAATGTCCACCAATCGAATCGCATCGGGATCAGCCGACATAGGGGTTTGCGAAGAGCAGCATCAGGGCGACGACGAGACAATAGATCGCCATGGTTTCGATCATCGCGAGGCCGACGAAGAGGGTGCGCGATATCGTGCCGGCCGACTCGGGCTGACGCGCGATCGCATCCATCGCCGCGGCGACCGAACGGCCTTCGGCCAGCGCTGGTCCGATTGATCCGATCGACACCGCGACTGCGGCGAAGACGATGCTGATGAGTTTCGCGTCCATGGGTGCCTCCGTCAGCCTTTCTCGACGGAGCCGACGGCAGCGCCGATAAAAACCGCAGCAAGAATGGTGAAGATGTAGGCCTGCACGACGCCAACGAGGATCTCGAGCGCCATGAGCGGGATTGGAACGAAGAGCCCGGCAAGCCCGAGCACCAGCGCGATCGTGAACTCGCCGCTCATCACATTGCCGAAGAGCCGCACCATGAGGGAGAAGGTGCGCGTCACCTCGGATACGAGGTTGAGCGGAAGCATGATGAGCTTGGGCTGGGCGAAGCTCGCGAGATACCCCAAAAAGCCGCGTGTCAGCACTCCGTAATAGTGGACCGCGCAGAACACGATGAGTGCCAGCGCGGCCGGCGTCTCGATCTTGCCGGTCGGCGGCTCGACTCCCGGGACCACGCCCGAGAGATTCGCGGTCACGAGGAAGATGAAGAGCGTGCCCAGCAAGGGCAGGAAGGGGCGTGCGTCCTTGCGAATCACATCCTCGATCTGGGACAGAACGCCCGTAACGACCGCCTCGAACACGACCTGGCGGCGGCTTGGCCGGGCGCCGAGGTGGCGCGTCGCTACCCAGCATGCACATGTGACGGCGAGCATGATCGCCCAGGTCGTCACCACTGGCCGCGTGATCGCGACCGGGCCGACGTGGAAAAGGATGGCGCTCGAGAGCGGCGAGGAGGCCATCACGCAGCGCTCCCGACGCGGCGCAGAGCGATGCCGCGAGAGAGGACGAAGCCGCAGAACCCGGAAAGAAGCGGCACCGGCCCCAGCCGCGCGGCAATCGCGAACGCGGCCGTGGCCACGACGAAGCGCGTGACCGTCAGCATCGCCGGCCGTGCCCAGCCTCCGTCGGCGGCAAAGAGCGTCACCGTCTTGCGGAGGCAGGCGAAATAGGCCAAGCCCAACATGCCGCCAAACGCCAGGGCGGCGGTGGCTTCAAGGACGGCCGTGAGCTGGTGGTGGGTCATTCGCGATGCATCCTTTTCCAGGCCAGCGTGCAGCCGGCAGCGAGTCCCGCGACGAGAAGCCCAAGCGTCCAGAAAATTCCGGACCGGAACAGGTGATCGAGCGACCGCCCGAGAAAAATGCCCGCGAGAGCCGGAACGACGATGGTCCATCCGAGCGAGCCGATCATGGCGAGGTTTTGCCCGATCGAGCGCTCGCCCTCGCGCTCCCAACGGCCGCGCCGCTCGCGGCGCGTCTTCACCGCATCTCGGAGGTCGTGGTTCATGCTTCGAGCCCTTCGGAGCCCGGCGCGGCAAAGCGGGCGCGGCCGACGTCGTTGCCGGGGCGGAGCACGCGGAAGATCTGGCGGATCGCGGCGATGTAGAGCCGTTCCGCATCGATTCGGGCGGCTCGTTCCTCCACGATCTCCCGCTCGAAGGCGGCAAGCACCTCGTGCTCGAGCCGGTGCATGTCCTCGCCGAGGACGGCCTCGGGCGTCGCGATCGTGATGGTGTCGCCGCCGCGCACCTCGATCATGCCGCCGCGCAGGGCGATATGGTGCTCACGCCCCTGCACATCGCGCCAAGTCGCGACCGAGATCGCGAGCGCCGTCAGAAAATCGGCGTGGTGGGGCAGGATGCCGAATGCACCCGTCTCATCCTCGGCGCGCAGATGCGCGACCTCCGCGCCGTCAACGACGATGGCGAGCGGCGTCACGACCGTGAGCCTCATGCCTTGCCTCCGCGTGCCTGCTGCTCCTTGGCTCTGGCCTCGTCGATGTCGCCGATCATGTAGAGCGAGTCTTCCGCCCAAGCGTCCGTCTTGCCATCGAGGATCGCACGACAGCCGCGCAGAGTCGCATCGAGGGGCACGGTTCGGCCGGGTTTGCCCGTGAAGGCGACCGTGACCATGAAAGGCTGCGTCAGGAACCGCATCAGGCGCCGGGCCCGCTGCACGGCGCTACGGTCGGCGGCACTCAGTTCCTCGATGCCGAGAAGCGCGATGATCTCCCGAAGCTCGCGATAGTGCGCGATGGTCTTTCGGACATCCTGAGCCGTCCGGTAATGCGCCTCGCCGACCAGCCTCGGATCGAGCAGGCTCGAGGTCGAGGCGAGAGGATCGACCGCCGGATACATGCCCTCGCTCGCCATGTCGCGCGACAGGACGATCGACGAGTCGAGATGGCTGAAGATCTCGGCGACCGCCGGATCGGTGAAGTCGTCGGCGGGCACATAGACAGCCTGGATCGAGGTGATCGCCGCGCCGGCGACGGACGCGATCCGCTCCTCGAGCTCGGCGATCTCGCTCGCGAGCGTCGGCTGATATCCGACGCGCGATGGCAGCCGCCCCAGCAAACCGGACACTTCGGCCCCGGCCTGCACATAGCGATAAACGTTGTCGATCAGAAGCAGCACGTCCTCGTGCAGCGAGTCGCGGAAATGCTCCGCGATGGCAAGAGCCGTGAGCCCCGCACGCCATCTTGCGCCAGGCGCCTCGTTCATCTGGCCGAACACGAGCGCCGTGCGCGCCAGGACGCCGGACTGGCGCAGCTCCAAAAGCAGCTCGTGCCCTTCGCGCGAGCGTTCGCCGATCCCCGCGAACACCGATATCCCGGCATGCCTCTCCACGGTGGTCCGGATCAGCTCCATGATCAGAACCGTCTTGCCGACACCGGCGCCCCCGAACATAGCGGCCTTGCCGCCCTTGACGAGCGGCGCCAGCAGATCGACGACCTTGATGCCGGTGTGGAACATGTCCGGCAGCGCATGCTGCCGCGCGATGCCAGGGGCAGCCGCGTGGATCGGACGACGGAGGACATCGGAGTCAAACGGCGCGCCGCGATCGACGGGCTCGCCAAGCGCATTGAGCAGGCGCCCCAGTACTGCCTCCCCCACGGGAACCCGGATCGCGCTTCCAGGCGCGTGGACTTTCGTGCCGCGTCTCAAGCCAGTCGTTACGTCGAGTGCGACTGCGCGCACCGTCGTGGGACCGAGATGCTGGTGAATTTCGGCCATCAACGGACGCCCGCCGGCTCGCTCGATTTCCAGGCCTTCGCCGATGCCGGGCAACGAACCGGCGGGGAACTCGATATCGAGCACGGAACCGTGAACGGCGAGCACGGATCCCGCCGCAATTGGGTCATGGTCGCTCTGGCTTGCTGCGATGCTCATGATTCGTCGTGAAGCGCGTAACAGGCAGTCGCTCGGATGATGCTGGCCGATAAGGCGTTCTGCCTTGATCTCCCTCAATGCGGATTTTGCCGATCGGTCGCGTTCGTTGACCCCAGACCGTCACGGGCGGCACCTTCGTTCCGCTCAATGCGGTGTCGTGTAATAGGCGCCGAGCAAGTTCATTTCGCGTGGGGCGAGTTTTGCGGCAATCGACCGCATGCGCTGAAACACGTCATTGTGGCGGCCGCCACTGGCGAACGCTTCCAATTGCTGCGTGACATAGGTCGGGGATTGCCCGGTAAGGCTCGGCGTCTCGATCGGCCCGCCGGCGCCCGGCGCGTGACAGGCGGCACAGGGCGGCAGCGCCCGCGCCGCGTCACCCGCGGCTACCAGCGTTTCGATTTCAGGGCCGGCGAAGCTTGGATGCGCCGGGTCGAGATCGGTGCGCCGCAATCCGGCGTAATAGGCGGCGACTTCCGCCATTTGCTTCGGATCAAGCGGCTCCGCCACGGGCGACATGGTCTCGTTGGTTCGGGCGCCGCTCTTGAAGTCTTGAAGCTCCTTGTAGATGGCGAAAGCGGACTGGCCGGACATGCGGGGTATCGAAGGGTCCGCCGAAGTGCCGTCCGCGGCGTGGCAGGCGACGCAAGACGCTTGTGCCAGTGCTTCGCCGGCCGCCCGGTCGGCGTGCGCCAGCGCGGCAAACTCAGTACCGGTCCAAGCCAGCCGGGTTGCGGGCGGGCCGGCCGCAGAACCGATTTGCGCCGCGCCGCCGAGATTGATGCCAACCGCGCGGCAAATGGCGGCAAAGGCACCAAGTCCGGCGGTCTGCGCGCCGACGAGAGGAACGATCACGAAACTCAGCACGCCCAGGCCCAACACCGTCGCCGCCAGCGCGGCCACGATCCATAGACGCCAGGTCCGATCGAGCGAGTTCATCGGCTATTCCGATCCGCCGACGCGATGCACGGTCGCTTGTGGCGGCGACAGAATGAACGATTCCGCGATCGGGTAGCCGTAGGCTGACAACATCAACACCAGCACGACCACGTTCCAGAGCGCAAATCCATTGAGCGGCGCGGGAACCCGCGTCGGCGGATGCACCGCCACCGCGAACTGCTGCGGGCGCGCCGGAACGAGGTGAGAGCTTACGCCGTGAAGTCGCGCCAGGTTTGCGATGAAGAGCCCCGCGCTCACCAGCAGGATGGCGCCGCCGACGACCGACGCGTCCACCCAGGGGGCCCATCCGGCAATCGTCGGATCGCTGTAGTCGAAATGTGCTACGCGGCGCCATTGGCCATTGAGGCCAAGCCAATGCCAGGGGAGCGTCATCACCATCATGCCGATCGCCCAGAGCCAAAGCTGGGCGCACTCGCGGCCGCGGTTCCGCGTGTCGCGGCCGGTCAGGCGCGGCCAAATCTCGTACGCGATGGCGAAGTACATGATCACGACCGTGCCGCCAAAGATGAGGTGAAAGTGCGCCGTCACCCAGGACGTGTTGTGGATCATCGCGTTCATCGAATAGCTCATGTTGATGAGGCCGCCGCCGCCACCGAACCAGAGCATGACGAAGGCGAGGCCGGTCGCGAGAACCATTGGCTCATGCCATGGCAGCGCGACGATCCAGCCGAAGAGGCCTTTCCCGCCCCGCATGCGCCCGGCGATCTCGAACGAGGCAGGCACGGTGAAGATGGTGAGCAGAGTCGGGATGGTGACCAGCACCGTCAGCGACATCTGCACGAACTTGAAGCCGGTCGAATGCTCCGGATCCATGAAGAGGTGGTGGAGACCGACCGGCAGGCTGAAAACCAGGAACAGCGCGAAGCTCAAGCGGCCCATCGTGTCGCTATAGAGGCGGCCGCCGGCGACGCGCGGCGCCATCGTGTAAAAAGCGATGTAGGCCGGAATGAGCCAGAAGTAGACGATTGCGTGCAATGTCCAGGAGAAGAGCGTACGCGTGAGTCCCACATCGATGGTCTGGCGCCAGCCGAGCGCAGCGGGAATGACCAGGAAGAGGAGCTCTGCCGCGACGCCAACCGTCGTCCAGAGCCACATCACCGCGTTGGCGACGGTGGCGAACATCGCAAGCGGGACGGGCTGCCCGGGATTGGCGCGTTTCCAGGACGCCATCGCGACGATCATCTCGACGCACCAGATCCAGGACCCGACCACGACAAGGACGAGGCCAAGGTAGAAGAATACGCTGGCTGTGAGAGGGGGATAGAACGTGTAGAGCACGCTCGCGTGGCCGGACAGGATCATCGCGACCGCCATCGCCGTCCCGAGGATGCCAAGCCCGAAGGCGATCCAGGCCCAGCGCAGACTTGGGACTTCACGCCCGAGCGCCGTCTCGGCGATATAGTAGCCGAACCCCATGATGAAGAATGTGGTCAGCACATACGCCATCGCCGTCCCGTGCGCAGTCACCGAGATGTAGTAGTTCTCCGGACTGGCAAGCGGCGCATCGAGAGGACTGCGGGCCCACATCTGCCACATCCCGAGCACGGCAGCGCCGGCGAAGGCCGCAAACGCCGTCCACAAGTGCGCGAGGATGAGGCGCCTAGCGTAGACCACAGCCAACCTTCCCCTGCGTATTGGGCTGAAATTGCGATTTTGGCAGCACGCGGATGCGCGCCAGCATGTCGCTGTGCCCAAGGCCGCAGAACTCATGGCATGGCATCAGATAATCCCCGGCGTTGGCGAAGACGGTGCGAACCTCGCTCACATAGCCCGGAACGACCATCGTGTTCACATTGGTACCGGTCACAATGATGCCGTGAATGACGTCGGGGGTCGCAAAGCGAAGCACCACGGACTGGCTTTGTGGTACGGCCAGGCATTGCGGCACAAACGCGAATTGAGCGGCCACCACGCGGACCGTCACCTGCCCGTCCGGACCTACGGTCGTCCCCAGATTCGATTCGGCGAACTCGCCCGAAAGGTGCAGCGTTGTCGGATCGATGGTCTCGACATGGCCCGGTGGTGCGCGGTGCAATGCCACCGTCGCGAACAGGATAGCGCTAAACACGACAGCGGCCATCGCGCCGGCGGCGATCGCCCAACGAAATTCGTTCCGGGCTATCGTCCGGTCATCGGTTGATGGCGACATGGGTCAGCTCACCGGTCCCCGCGGCAGAAAGACAAAAACGTAGATGGCAAACCATGCGAGGAGCAGCAGCGTCACCGAAATGCCCGCGAGCGCCAGCGCGCCGCGCGGAACCTCCATCAAGGCGCGCTGGAGTTCAGGCTCATCGGTCGGGGCCGGATTCGGCGTATCGGCCATTTTATGATTTCGACGCCGATAGCGATTTCGGATGAGCCGATCCAATCATCGGCTCCGTGGAGACGATGTGCAGTACATGCTCTTTGCCATTCGCATCGCGCACAGCGAGATACTGACCTGCGCGGAAGACATGCTCGGCCAAATGGGGAATGGGCTCGTCGTCCTCTCGATCGGCGTGATAGGAAAAAACCCATTTCCGCGGTCCGCGCAAGCTCACCTGACCGACTGCATCGCCCTCACCCTCCCAGAAGCGGTGCAATGTGCAGAGTGACGGCGCCTTGCGATAGGACGCGAGGTCGGAAATTCGTGGCTGCGTGCGAGTTCAAGCCGTATGCGGGTCCAATTGGCCGCCAGATGCTTTGTCGTCATCGGTCTCCCCGGACTGGGCGAACGCACGCTAACCCTCCCGCCGAGTCTGTTACCTTGAGCTAGGTCAAATTGCCTTTGGCGGTCCGGCTGTTTCGATCGGGGTGTTTTTCAATCCCGTCGAGCTCGGACTGGTCGCAAGCGATCTCTTCCAAGACGTATCGGATGTACGCCGACGCGCCGCCTGTCTCCAGCGCGCGCCGATAGGCTTCTATCCTCTTTCGGAGAAGTTCGGCCCGATCCTTCATGCCATAGAGGGTACGGGGGCTATGGCTCCGGCATTTTGATGTGGCGCAGTATAAGTAATTTCTCTTACAGGGCACCGACTACTGCGATAGCGCGATGGCGTCACCACGGGCAGAGCTTTGACCTGTGCTGCCATTGAGACGCGCTTGATCCATCGCAAGGCGGTTATCCGAAGCCGCGATGATGATCGTCTGAATTTGTTGGAGACGAGTCGGGGTGAACCAATGGCAAGGACGGCGATCGTTACGGGCGGCGTGAGCGGCATCGGCGCGGCGACATGCCGCGCCCTGAAGGCGACAGGCTGCCAGGTTGCGGCCACATTTTACGGGAACGGTACGGACGCGAGAAAATTCAGCTCCGAGACGGGAATGCTGGCCTGCGAGTGGAATGTCGCGGATCTCGATGCTTGCCAGCGGGGCGTGACGGAGATCGCGAAAGCCTTGGGGCCGATCGATATCCTCGTCAACAACGCCGGCATCACGCGCGATGGCACGCTGCACAAGATGACCCAGGAGCAATGGCGCTCCGTCATCGACGTCGATCTCGGCGGCTGCTTCAACATGTGCCGCGCCGTGATCGAGTCGATGCGCGAACGGCGATTCGGGCGCATCATCAATATAAGCTCGATCAACGCACTGTCCGGCCAATTCGGCCAAACAAACTATGTGGCCGCGAAAGCAGGCATCATCGGCTTCACGAAGGCGCTTGCGCTCGAGGGAGCGGCGCGCGGCATCACGGTCAATGCGATCGCGCCGGGCTATACGGATACGGCGATGGTCGCGGCGGTTCCGTCCGACATTCTCAAAAGCATTGTCGCAACCGTGCCCGTCGGACGACTCGGCAGGCCGGACGAGATCGCGCGCGCCGTCGCATTCCTTGCCAGCGACGAGGCGGGCTTCATCACGGGCGCGACACTGTCCATCAATGGCGGCAAATACATGCAATAGAGGAGCATGTTCGCAATGACGACACAGGATGTGGAGGCGGACTCTCTGGCTCAGGAAATTCGCCAACTGCGGGCGGACTTCTCGCGCATGAGCGATACATTTTGCCGCTTGACGCAGCACGGCGGCGGCGAAGCTGTAGACAAAATCGAGGCAGTGGCGAGCCGGGTTTGGGAAGGTGCGACGAGCAAAATGAGTAGCGTAACCCGCGAGATCGAACGGAAGCCGATCGCCTCGGCGCTGGGCGCGTTCGGCGTAGGCCTTCTCCTCGGAATGATTTTCTCGAACCGCCGGGTCTAAAGAGCATCCGATGCGTAGCCTGCGGAACAGAATGGTCACGCTTGCCGTTGCAGCCGGGCTCGCGTCGTTGCTTGTGATCGTGGCGCTCGGCTTCGGATTCGCGGCACTTTACGTGGCGCTTGCGACTATCACGTCTCCACCCGCTGCAGCGATCGCCGCAGCTGGAACCGCGCTGGCTCTCGCGTTGGCAACGATCGCTGTGGGACAACATGTGGCCTATCGGCTTGCGCGCAAACTCGACGAGCGCCCTACGCAATGCGGTCGCGATCATGTGGCGACGGAGCTCAGACGCGAACTGGCGAAGGAGGCGGCATCCTTTGCAGTCGCTCATCCACGTCTCAGCATCGTTGGTTGCCTTCTCGTCGGCTATGTGCTGGGCGCCAATCCGAACTTGCGAACCGGCCTCCAGGATATAATCGAAACGCTGTAATCCGGCGCGGATGAAGCTCAGTCTCGGGAACCCGCGCCTTGCAGCAGGTCGAGCGCGCGCGTGACCGGGCGTTTTCCGTGGTTAGCGAGCGCCACTTGCGGGTCGTCATGCCAGCAGGGGGAGAGCGGCTGCGTCACCGCGTCCGCTACATCAGGGACCCAGAGCTCGTGCAGAGCCCGACCAAGGCTACTATCCCGAAATGCCCGAGAACGCCATTGAACATAGCGCTCTGGTCGTTTCGTCGGTTCGATCGCTGATCTCTCAGCAAGGATTTTTGAAGCGTGGAGAACGCCCGACCGCGAGGGAGCGGTCTCGCGGATACGAACGCCACTCATCGCTGCCGCAGGACGCGGCCCACCGGGAGATCGATTATTCGGCTGCTCGGCGGATCTGTTCATCGGCGGCCGGCGCTTGCGGCGGCTTCGGGAAGCTGTCACTCGCAATCTGCGTCACGATACGCGTGAGCTTGCCGGCCTCGTCAAGGTAGTCCGTGGCGGCTTTGCGCACGAACTCCTTCGGCAGGTCGAACAGCGTGTTGGCATTTGCGCCTGTCATGATGGCACTCCAGGCCCTGGCGTTTTCCTGCATCCGCGCAAGCGCAAATCCTGCCATCTCGGTGGTAAGCACGCCGATCCCGCGGCTCCAGCCCTCGATCGAGCGTTCGCCCAATCGGAAGAGCCAAAGCGGATCAATCAAGGGCGGTTGGACATGTTTCGATTGTTCTGCCATCGTTCCCTCTCATCGAAGCAGCCCAAATAGATAGCGAAGCTCGGGCGATCGGCTTTGCAGTAGATCAAGTGTCTTTGCCGCAGCGAGGATGACATCCTGCGCTGCTCTCCTTAGCGGGGCGGTCAAGGGCTCAGGAGCGGCCCGCGGACGACGCCGCCATCGATCGTGAGGTGGTTCTTGACAGTTCTTACGCCCGGCACGCCGCGCACCAGGAGCTCGGTCGCCTCCGACTGCGCTCCCGACCGCACTGTTCCCCAAAGATGGGCCGTGCGTTCGAGCACGGTCACGTAGATGTCTTCGAAGGGAACCCAACGCTCGCGCTCGAGTATGTCTTCGAGCCGCTCGCGAATGTCGGTATCGCTGTCATCTGTCGGAAGCGTGGGGCGTGCGACCGCGAATGCCCGGACCAGGTCGGCACGGGAAATGATACCGATGAGGCGATCCTCGCGCGTCACCGGCAAGCGCTTCACACGGTTGCGTTCCATGAGATCGGCGGCATCTGCGAGGGACGCGTCCGGCGCGATCGTCACGACCTGCGTCGTCATCACGTCCTTCGCCGTTAGGCCGTGCGACTTGACGAACCTCTGCGCAAGCGTTTCGGGGGCCGCGAAGACGCTGAGCCACCAGGAGCGATGCGCTTGCGTGTCCGTCTCGGGGCGCCGCATCAAGTCGCCTTCGCTGACGATTCCGACCACGTGCCGCAGGCCATCGATCACCGGGACCGCGCTGAGGCGCCGCTCGATCAGCCGCTTCGCGACCTCCGATACCGGCATGTCGGGCGGGACCGCGACGACCTTGCGCGTCATGAAACGATTGACATCCATTGGCTACTCCATGGCTCCGCTGGCGCTCGGCGCGAACGCGACGTAGCGCGTGGTTCCGTCTCGGCGGCGAAAGCGCCATGCGCTGCCCGTGGCGCCACAGCATGATCGTCGCCTTGCGGCCGAGCGTGGCCTTGACGACCACGAACGCGAGGTCGCGAAAACACGGCTCAGCATGATTGGAACTATTGGCTTCGTCCCGAGGCCCGGCTTTGACCTATGTCAAGGCGCAAACCGCTCCGCCGCTCCAATCCTTGCCGGCACGAGCGAGGGAGCCCTACATGAACGACGATCGGGTACTGCAGCAGCGGGTGATGGACGAACTGGCCTTCGATCCCATGGTGGACGCGGCCCATATCGGGATCACGGCCCGCGATGGCGTCGTAACGCTTACCGGCCACGCCAAGAGCTATGCCGAGAAGTTCGCGGCCGAACGCGCCGCGCGGCGCGTGAGGGGCGTGACGGCCGTGGCACAGGAAATCGACGTTCGCCTGCCGTCGGACAAGAAGACGGCCGATGACGAGATCGCGGCGCGGGCCGTCAAGATCCTCGATTGGGACGTCGTGATCCCGCGCGGCTCGATCAGCGTGAAGGTCGAGAACGGTACCGTGACGCTCTCGGGCGAGGTCGACTGGGGCTATCAGCGTGCGGAGGCGGAGCACGACGTGCACCGCCTTTCCGGTGTCAACCTCATCGTCAATCAGATCCGCGTGCGGCCGCAGACGCAGCCGCAGGACGTGAAGGCCAAGATCGCCGCGGCCTTCGAGCGCACCGCCGAGCATGACGCCGCGGCAATCACTGTCGACGTGCGCAACGGCGTCGTGAACCTAGGCGGCAAGGTCCAGAGCTGGCTCGAGCGTGACGAGGCCTTGCGCGCCGCCTGGTCGGTACCGGGGGTCACGTCGGTCGAGGATCACATCCTGATCGCGCGTCCGTGATGGCACGGAGGTCTCCGATGGCAGAGGATAGCGAGCCGCTGGTTGAGATTGCCGTCAGCCCGGAAAAGATCGGTTTCATCATCGTGAAGGCCCGTGAGTACGACGCGAAGGTCGAGCCGGACGATCCCGAATCGGGCTCCAATCCGGCAGACGATCTCGAGACCGACGTGCTCGAGGATTTTCGCGACGATGCCACCTTGGAGGAGCTGAGTGGCGCGATCGAATCCCTCAACGAGGACGAGGTCATCGATCTCATCGCGCTCGCCTGGGTCGGTCGCGGCGATTTCGACAAGGGCCAGTGGCGCGAAGCCCGGAAATTGGCCGACGACCGGCACCGGCGGCATTCCGCCGCCTATCTCGTCGGCATGCCGTCGCTCGGCGATTATCTTGAAGAAGGATTGGCCGTCCTCGGCTATCCCGTAACCGATCTCGGCGGCGACCATCTCTGAATTCGCCGCGAGAAAAGGCCACATGGCTGAAACCGACCAACAGGACGCCGGAACGGCGGGCGTCATCATGCGGCCGCCGCTCCTTTATCTCGCGTGCCTCGGTATTGGGCTCATCCTGGATTACTTGGTGCCGCTGCCGTTCAGCTTGCTGGGAAGCGGTGTTGTCAGTTGGGCGGCGGGGGGCAGCCTGATCCTTGCCGGCCTGGCGACTGCGGTTGTGGCCTTTCGCAACTTCTCCCGGGCAGGGACGCCGGTACCCACGAATCGGCCTGTGCGCTCACTCGTGACATCCGGTATCCACGGCTGGACCCGCAATCCAATCTATGTCGGTATGTTTGCGATTTATATCGGTATCGGCCTTGCGCTACCGAGCCCGTGGATCCTTGTCCTAACGGTTCCCCTTGCCATCATCATGCGTTACGGGGTGGTGGCGCGCGAGGAAGCTTATCTCGGTCGGCGATTCGGCGTGGCTTATCACGACTACCAGACACGCGTC
>Ga0335073_10000712_pt1 | contig 43335 bp, 40 predicted proteins | sample Lox_Sample_22_FD_207093 | JGI IMG/M metagenome (GOLD analysis project Ga0335073, IMG submission 207093) | Soil microbial communities from Loxahatchee National Wildlife Refuge, Florida, United States - Lox_Sample_2.2 | ecosystem: Environmental > Terrestrial > Soil > Wetlands | place: USA...
GCCGCCGGCGCGGACGATGTCCTGCGGAAGCCCGTCCACGTCCGCGAAATCGTGGCCCGAGTCGGCGCGATCAACCGGCGCGTCTTCGGCGAGAAGGGCCATGTGACGGTCGGCGAACTGCGCGTCTATTTTGACGGCCGCGAGCCCGAGGCGAACGGGATGCCCTTTCCCTTGCCCCGGCGGGAGCGGCGGATTCTCGAATTTCTGCTGCGCTGCCGCGGCCGGCGGGTCAGCAAGACCCAGATCTTCAACGCCGTCTATGGGCTCTTCGACGAGAACGTCGACGAGAACGTCATCGAGAGCCACATCAGCAAGCTGCGCAAGAAGCTCAAGCACCGATTGGGGTTCGACCCGATCGATTCCAAGCGGTTCCTCGGCTACTGCATCGAGAAATAGGCCGGCCAGCCGGCCTTGATCCGAAGGCGAGGATTTCGACCGCCCTTTGCGCCTCGCGCTTCCAAAGACAACCTGTCATGAGGCTCCCCGCGCGCCTCAGGGGTGGGCTTGCCGGGGGCGGGCAAGCGGCGCGCGGGGAATTCCGTGATCGCTTCTTAGGGTCCAGGGCGGCTGACGAGGTTACCTGGGCCTCGCCAGCCGCGCCGACGTTACTGGAACAGCTTCAGGATGAGCGCCGCGTTCTGGTTCGCGATCGACAGCGACTGGATGCCGAGCTGCTCCTGGGTCTGCAGCGCCTGCAGCTGGGTCGACGCCGTGTTCATGTCGGCGTCAACCATGCCGGCGACGCCGTTCGAGTAGTTGGTCATCAGGGCCGTGTTGAACGTGCTCGCCGTGGTCATCCGATCTTGGGTCGCCCCGATCTGCGCGGCGTAGTTGGTGACCGCCGACAAAGCCTGGTTGACGGCCGTCAGCGCCGTTTGCGCGTCAGAACCGCCAGTGACGCTCAGATTGGTCAGGTCGATCCCATTCTGCACCAGCAGATTTTGCGAGCCGGCCGTCGTGACGGTCGTCGTCACCGCGTAGGACGCCGCGCCGGCGAAGGTCGGCGTTCCGCCCTGGGCGACGGAATTGCCGTTGGCGTCGAGGGCGGTGTAGGTCGTTGTCGTCACCGTGCCGTCGAGCGCCTCAGACTGTACGGTCAGCGCCTGGTTGGTCGTGTCTTCGTAGATCGCGTCCTGGCCGTAGCTAGCGCTCGTCGTTCCAGCGGTCACGGCGGTCGTGTCCGCGGTGTCGGCCGTCCACTGGGCCTGCAACTGGCTCATCGTCGCGGCGTCGGAGACGGTTGACTGGCTGGTCGTCGAGGTCGAGGTCCCGCCGGTGGCCAAACCATAAAGCGCCTGGGTGGTGAAGCCGATCGTGTTGATGCTCCCGCCTGTCGCGCTGGCGTTGTAGCCGGCGACGAAGTTGAGGGACGCGACGCTGCCGTTCAGGACATTCAAACCATTGAAAGAGGCGGCGTTCACCGCATCGGTGAGCTGCTGGCCGAGCGAGGCTAGCGAGGTGTTGATGTTGCCGATCTCGGCGCCCGGCTCGGTCGCCTGGGTCAAGGCGGTCTCGATCGAATTGATGGTGGTGATGACCGAACTGATCGCCGAGGAGGCGGTCGCCAACAGCGACTGCCCCTGCGACAGGGCGTCATTGGACGCCGACACGACGCCGCTGTCGGCGTTGAGCTGGGCGGCGATCGACCAGTAGGACGAGTTATCCGCGGCGGTGGCGACGCTGAGGCCGGTTGAGACCTGGTTCTGAACGGTGTTGAGGGACTGTTGAGTCATCTGCAACGCCTGCAGCGCGCTCAACGCGGCCGAATTGTTCAGGATTGAATTCATGGACGGGCTCCTGTCGGAAATGTTCGTTACGGATTGGACGAAATTTCGGACTCGCACCGAGACGACGGACCGGCCGCATGCCCTTAGGCTCGCGCTCGGGAGCCTAACCGTCGTGTTGAGCCGGGGCGTCGCGCGCTCGCCGCACGTCCTCGCCCTGACGGCGCCGACACTAAGGGCTCAACCGCTAATGGCCGGTTAATCGAAGCGAAAATCGATTCCCCGCTGTTCGCGGTCCCGAGCGCCACGACGCTCCCGCAATGCCGGCGCAAGCTCCGCTGCTGACGATGCCTGGTGCAAATTCATCACTCAGGCTCGAATGTGGCGACGAACCTGCTGGCGCAAGTCGAACGGCTCTGGGCGAATCTCACGGGGCTGGGCGTCCGGCGCTTGGCCGCCTTGGCGATCGTCGGCCTCGTCGCGTTCGCCGTCACTGGGCTCGCAGGCTACTATCTGAGCCGTCCGACGATGGAGACGCTCTATTCGGGGCTTGACCGCGACGACATCGCCGCCATCGGCGCCGCGCTGCGCGAGGCGGGCGTCCCTTTCGACGTCAACGCCGAGAGCACGGTCGTCCTGACGCCGGCTGGACAGACGGCGGCGGCGCGGATGATCCTGGCGGAGAAAGGCCTGCCGCGCGGCGGCGCGGTCGGCAACGAGCTGTTCGACAAGCTGGGGTCGCTCGGCCTGACGTCGTTCATGCAGGACGTCACCCGCTTGCGCGCGCTCGAGGGCGAGCTTGCGCGCACGATCCAGATGATGCGCACGGTCAAGGCGGCGCGGGTGCATATCGTGCTCGCCGACGAAGGCTCGTTCCGCCGGGAGCGTCAGCCCTCCTCGGCCTCAGTCGTCATCCGGACCGACGGCGGCGACGACCGCGCGACCGGGCAGGCGATCCGCCACCTGGTCGCAGCCGCGGTTCCCGGAATGAAGCTCGACGACGTCACAGTGCTCAACGTCGACGGCCGCCTCCTGGCCTCCGGCCCCGAGTCGATCGAGAAGTCGCCGGACAATCTGCTCGCGCTGGAAAAGGAAGTGTCGCAGGAAATCCGCGACAACGTCACCCGGACGCTGACGCCTTACCTCAGCGCCCGCAATTTTCAGATCTCGGTCGCCGCGAGGCTCAACGCCGACAAGACGCAAACGAATGAGACGATCTACAATCCCGACAGCCGCGTCGAACGCTCGGTGCGGGTGACCAAGGAACAGCAGAGTTCACAGAACGCCGCCGGCGAGCAGCCTGCGGGCGTCGAGGCCAACCTGCCCAAGGCGAAAACCGGCGGCGGCGAATCGAAGCAGTCGAACGATCAGACCCAGAAGCGCGAAGAACTCACCAACTACGAGGTCTCGTCCAAGTCGATTGAGACCACCAGCGCCGGGTTCGCGGTCGAGAAACTCTCCGTCGCCGTGCTGATCAACCGCGCCGCGCTCGCCGCCTCGGCCGGCGACAAGCCTTCGCCAGAGGCGGTGGCGAACCAGGTCCACGAGATCGAGCAGCTCGTCGCCTCGGCCGCCGGCCTCGATCGCCAGCGGGGCGACGCGGTCAAGGTTTCGGTGGTCGATTTCATCGATTCGTCGCGCGATCTCGACCCTGCGCCGGGTCCCTCGCTGATCGAGATTCTCGCGCGTCAGACCGGATCGATCGCGAACGCCGGCGCGATCGTCGCGGTCGCCGCGATGGTCCTCTGGTTCGGGGTCCGGCCCGCAGTGAGAATGGCGCTTGCGCCGCCGCAGATCGCGGCGACCAGCGATGCGCGCCGCTTAACCGGCGGCCAGACGCCCGCATTGGGGGCGCCGGACCGCGGCGAGCCCGGCGAGAGCATCCTCATCGAGACCGACTCCGGCCACGACGCGTTTTTGCACGCGCTGCTCGCGCGGCGCGACAACGGACCCGAGCGCAAGCTCCAGAAGCTGGTCGAGTTCGACGAGAACCACGCCGCTGCGATTCTCAAGCAATGGATTCGTCAAGGAGCGAACGGATGAAACCCTTATCGATCGCCGACTATCTCGATCATCTCGGCGGCGGGCAGGTGGAGAAGGCGCCGCCGCGACGCGAGAGCTCGCCGTTTCGTCCTCGAAGCCTGCCGGGCGCCCAGAGCGGCGAGCCGCGGCCGCGGCCTGCCATCAACGCCTTGCCGAACCAGGCAAGCGTGAGCGAAGCGCAAGCGAAGGACGGCGCCCGGCGCACGCCGTGGGAGCGACGGCCGCTTCCGCTTGCGGGGCCGACGCCGGCGGCGGGCGGGGCGGTCAAGCCCGAGGACATCGCGGTCAGACTCGCCGAAGCGCACGCACGCGGGCGCGAGGACGGCCTTGCCGAGGGGCGGGAAGAGGCTCAAGACCGGCACGCCGCGGAACTCTCCGCGGTGCGGCGGGAGGCTGAGGCTGAACGGCTCGAGTTCGAGCGCAACGAATACGCCAGGCTCGAAGGCGCGATCCGTTCCGGACTGAAAGAGATCGAGGACAATGTCGGATCGGCGGTAACCCGCATCCTCACGCCGTTTCTGGACAGGCGCCTCGTCGAGCGCGCAATAGACGAATTGGCCAAGGCGATCGCCCGGCTCTGCGTGGCCGGCTCGCCCGGGTTGGTCAAGATTCGCGGACCCGAGCGGTTGCTCGCGCGCCTGCGCGATCACATCGTCGAGCTGCCGGTCGAGGTCAGCTTTGTCGAGGACAAGGGGCCGGAGGTCCTCGTCGAAGCCAACGCCACGCAAATCACAACCGCGCTTGGCCCCTGGGCCGAGCTGCTCGCGCCGCTCGCCGACTGAACGGCGCCGATGGCTGCGCAGCACCCGGAAATCGTCATCGTCCGGCGCCGCCGCTCGCATGAGGACGAGCACCACGGCGGCGCGTGGAAGATCGCTTTCGCCGATTTCATGACCGCGATGATGGCCTTCTTTCTGGTGCTCTGGATCATCAGCGCCACCGACAAGAACACCAAGACGCTCATCGCCCGCTACTTCAATCCGGTGAAGGTGGAGGAGCCGGCGAAAGCGCAAAAGGGCATCCACGGCGTACCGGAAAAAGACGCCTACCAGCCCGGCGCGGCCTCCGCCCCGCCGAGCGCCGGGAAGCCTTCGTCCGAGCGCGGCGAATCCGCCGGCGGCCCGGCGGACCAGGGCGCGCCGGCGAATGCGTCGGCGCAAGCCGAACAGGGGCGGGCCTCGACGCCTGAGCCGCCGCCCGATCCGGCGAGGCCCTATCCGACCATGTCGGAGCAGGAGCTGTTCAGCGATCCTCGCGCGAGTCTCGACAAGATCGCCGGCGCGCCACCGCCGGGTCCTCGCATCGATCCCTCGGCGGCGCTCAAAGGCTATGGCGAACTCGGGCCGAGCGCCGACGAGGCGCTTCGCGATCCGTTCCGGCCGCTCGGCAGCGACGAGGCGGTCAACGTCATGCGGCCGGACGCCGGCGCTCCGCCGGCCGCCGCCCCCGCTGACCAACCGCCGGCGGAAGCCGCGCCGGGCGCGCCCAAAGCTCCGCCGGCGCCTGTGGTGAGTTCGGTTCAGGCGGCAGGATCGCCTGCCCCGTCGTCAGCCTCTCCGCCCGCGCCGGACGCGGCCGAAACCCGCCGGACCGCCGCGTCGAACCTGCTCGCTGACCTGAAGAAACGGCTCGCGGGCGAGGCGCCGGCGAACCAGGGACCTCAGCTCGACGTCGAGGCGACGGAGGAGGGCATCCTCATCAGCCTCACCGACCGGCAGAATTTTTCGATGTTCGCCATCGGCTCCGCCGAGCCCCAGCGGCGCGTCCTCAGGATGATGGACGCCATCGCCGCGAGCCTTGAGACCATGCCGGGCGCGATCGTCGTGCGTGGCCACACCGACGCTCGTCCCTACAGGTCGGCGACTTACGACAATTGGCGGCTGTCGTCGGCGCGGGCGCAGATGGCCTATTACATGCTGATCCGCGGCGGGCTGCCGGAGAAGCGGTTCGAGCGGATCGAGGGCTATGCCGACCGTCGCCTCAAGGACCCTTCGCATCCGCTCGCGGCGGAAAACCGCCGGATCGAGATTCTCGTGCGCGAGCCCACGCCGTGACCCTCCTCCGGCGCGCATGGACCTCAGCCGCGCTCGCGCTTCTCGCGCCGGCCGCCGCGTTCGCCGATCCGGCCAATCTCGCCGGCATGGTCGACGACCTGCAGCGGATCCAGCTTAAGATCGCTCAAGGCGACAGAGCAGCCTACACCGCTCAGCTTGATCAATTGAAGACGATCGGCGCGGCGATCGCGGGGGCTCCGCCCGAGACCTGGAAAGACCGGCGCCAGGCCGACTCGCTCGTCATCTATATCCTCAGCGGCGGATCGCTCGCGGATGTCGCGACGCTCCTCAAAGGCGACGCCGTCGTCGAGTCCGAGCGGACGCTCGCGCTGGGCGCGCTCGCCTACGTCACCAATCACGAGGCCGACGCGACCGCTCTCCTCGGCAAGGAAGATCTGAACGCCCTCGACGCTCGTCTGGCAGGCGAGGTGGCATTCGCTCGATCGGTGCTCGAAACCAGGCGGGACGCCAAAGCCGCGGTCGGGCTTCTCGACTGGGCGCGCCTGCTTCAGCCGGGCGGACTGGTCGAGGAAGCGGCGCTGCGGCGCGAGATCGCTCTCGTCGCTGAGGCGAAGGACGTCGGCCGCGCGGCGATGCTGACCCGGCAATATGCCACCCGCTTCGCCGCGTCGCTTTACGCGGCCGACTTCTTTCGCGATCTAGCCGCGGCAATCGCCCGGTTCGGCCTCGCCGACGATCCCGACAATTATAAGCTCCTGTCGCAGGCGGTCGCGGCCCTGCCGCCGGACGTCCGCCGCGACTTCCTGCTTACGCTCGCCAAGCGCGCCGTCGTCGATGGGCGGTTCGCCGCCGCCGCCGCAGCGGCGACAGAGGCGCTTGAGGGCGCGGGCGCGGACAGTCCGGAGGCGATGCGCGCGCGCCTCTATCTGGCGGCCAGCCGAATGTTCTCCGACGCCTACGACGCGGCGGCGGCGGACCTGCGAACGATCGCGGCCTCGAAGCTCGACCGGGCCGACGCCGATCTGCTCGCGGCGGTCCGCCGGGTTGCGTCGGAGTTGCGGATCGTTCCCGAAACCGGTTTCGTCAATTCTTCGGGCGCTTCGCTCGACGACGGCGGCAAGGACAAGGCGAGCGGACCGGCGCTGACGATCGAGCGGGCGCGGGACGCGCTCGAGCGCACCGCCGGTCTTGTCCAAGTCGAGGGCGGAGGGGCTCGATGACCGCGCCAGCCGCCGCGCCAGCCGCCAGCGCCATTGCCCTGCCCGCGCTGCGGGCGGCGCCGCAGCCTGCGGCCGACCGCTTCGCCTTCGCCGCGATGCTCGATTCGCTTCCCGGCGCCGCAGCCGCGAAATCCGGGGCCGCATCCGCCGCCGGAGAGGGCTCGCGGACTTCGAGCGATGCGCGGCGGAGCGAGGCGCAGTCAGCTCAGCCGGACGGCCATCCGACGGGCGACGTTGCGCTTCTCCCAGGGTTGCCGTTCGCGCCGCCGTCCGCCCTGGCGACGGACATAGCCGCGAGCCCGGTCGAAGCGTCAACCTCCGCGCCGCCGTTGCTCAAAAGCGCGAGCCTCGCGACGAGCGTCGCGTCGGTCGCGGCGGCCGTCGAGCCGGCGAAACCCGCCGCCGCCCGACTCACTGGCGAGCGTGCTTTTCACCTGGCGCTCGCGACCTCGAGCCTCGCCAGCACGGCTCCTTCGCAGACCGCGGGCCCGCTATCGGCCGATGCGGCTTCGTTCGCGCCGGGGCCCGCCGCGGGAGAAAGCGGGAACGCGCCAAAGGGCGCGTCACGTCAAGCGCGGCTCGCGAACGAAGCCCTCGGGCCGACGCGCGCGGCGGAGCCCTCCGGCCAAAGCGTCAGTCCCCCGCCGGCCGACCCGCCGCCCTCCCCAGGCTTGACGCCGACCGCGAGCAAGGCGCCGACGGCCGCGCCGCACGAAGCGGCCCCGTCGGCGAGTCCGACCGCGAGCCCGATCCGAGCGGCGGCGCAGGATCCTGTGTCCGGCGGGCGGAAGGCCGAAGCCCCGGCGCCGCCGTCCGCCCTCCGGGTGGCCGGTCCGGCCGCCCCCTCGGCCGGGGACGAGTGGGGCGACAAGGCGGCCGACCGACCGCCCGATCCGCCCGCCTCGCCAGCACAGCCCGCCCCGCAGGCAAGCGTGTTTGGATCGCCGGCGCCGTCCGGCGCCGCTATCACGTCGTCAGGGCCTCTTGACTCTACCACGGCGGCCGAGGCCGACGCTGCGCCGCGCGCGAGCGCGCCTGCCGCATCGCCGGCGTCGGCGGCGCCGGTCAAGGAGATCGACGTCGATCTTTCCCCGAGCGGCCTCGAGCACGTCTCGATGACCATGCGGCTCGCGGGGGACCGGCTATCGGTCGTCGTCCGCGCGGCGAGCTCGCAGACCGCGGGATCGATCGAGGGCGCGCGCGACGCGATCGCCGACCGCATGGCGGCGATCGGACAACCGCTCGACTCGCTCATCGTCAGGCAGACGGGCGGGAACGCCGATGCGACCACCAACGGATATGGAGCTTCCGCGGATGAAGGCTCGACGTCGGGCGACAGCCAGGCGGGACCAGGCGCGGGCGGGCACGGCGGCTCGGGCGACCCGAGTTCGTCTCGGCGCGGCGCTTATCGCGATCGCGGCTTTTAGCGCCGGTCATCCGCGCGCCGAGGAGCGGCTTCAGTGCGAGCGGGAGATGAGCCGCGCGGCGGCAGCGACCGGCGTCCCGCTCAACGTCCTCTATTCGGTCGGGCTGACCGAGACCGGGCGAAAGGGCGAGCTCAGCCCCTACGACATGAACATCGACGGCAAGAACGTTCATCCCGCGACGCTCGCCGAGGCGATGGCGACTTTCGCCCGGGCCAAGGCGCAGGGCGCGAAGCTCATCGACATCGGCTGCATGCAGATCAACCACCACTGGCACGGCGCCGACTTCGTGTCCTTGAGCGAGATGTTCGATCCGGCGCGCAACGTCGAATACGCCGCGCGATTCCTGAAGATCCTGCGCGCCGAGGAGGGAAACTGGACGCTCGCGGTCGCGCGCTATAACGCCGGGCCGAACAATCCGGCGGCGGAGCGGACTTACGTCTGCGCCGTCATCCGCAACATGATCGCCAGCGGCTTCGGCCAGTGGACGGCGAACGCGAGCGCTCTCTGCCGGTAGCGCGACGCCCGAGCCTCGTTTCGCTTGGTGAAACCGGCGATTTCGTTTTGCGGCCTCGAGAAGCGGTTTCGCTGCGGTTTTAAGCGTTCAGCCTCGCCAAACGTTTCGCCTAGCCCCTCGTAAGCCTTTGGAATCGTTGGGCGCGAAATTTCCTGATTTCGTGGGGTCCTTTGTTTTCAAGGACTTGGAACCAATTTTGCTTCGCCATTTTCTCCGTCGCCGACCCGCCGCGCTTCGTTTTCCTCACGAATGTCTCGGCTTCTCGCGATGGATGTATGATATCCTTAGCTTCTCAAAAAAGGCAAGGCTTTTATCATCTTCCTGATTGACCGAAGAAGCTGGAGATTGGCGCAGCAGCGGCCGCGCTGCGACGCAATGGGCTGCGTCGCACATTCTTTAGGCCTCGACCTTCTGCTTGTACGAGCGCCAGCGCAGGGCTTCCTCGCCGGACTCCGATTCGGCCATCGCCGTCGCGACGATGCGCGCGTGATCGGCCGACTTCATGCACGCGGGATCGGCGTTGCGGGCGTCGCCGGTCAGCGCCAGCGCCTGACAGCGGCAGCCGCCCCAGTCGATCTCGCGCCGGTCGCACGACCGGCAGGGCTCGCGCATCCACTCCGTGCCGCGAAACGCCCGGAAAGCGGGGTTCGAGCGCCAGATGTCGGCGAGCGAGTGATCGCGGACGTTCCAGAATTCGAGGCCCGGAATCGTCTCGGCGGCGTGGCAGGGCAGCGCCTTGCCGGCCGGCGAGACATTGATCGCGATCCGCCCCCATCCGCCCGCGCAGGGCTTGGGATAGCGGGCGTAATAGTCGGGGATCACCATGTCGATGACCAGTTCGCCCTTGAGCCGCGCCCGCGCCGCTTCGACCAGCGCGATCGACTCCTCGACCTGCTTGCGCGGCGGCATGAGCGCGGCGCGGTTCGCGAGCGCCCAGCCGTAATATTGGGTATGCGCGACTTCGAGCCGGCGGGCGCCGAGTTCGACCGCAAGCTCGATGAAGGCGCCGACCTGATCGAGATTGGCGCGATGGATGACCGCGTTGATGGTGAGCGGCAGGCCGGCCTTCACGACATGAGCAGCGAAGGCGCGCTTCTTCTCCCACGAGCCGGGATAATGGCCGAGCCGGTCGTTGGTCTCCTGGTCGGCCCCCTGGAAGGAAAGCTGCGCATGGTCGAGACCGGCGTCGGCAAGTTCGTTGGTCAGTTTCTCGCCGACCCCGATCCCGGAGGTGATGAGGTTGGTGTAGAGCCCGGATCGCGAGGCCGCGCCGGTGAGTTCGACGATGTCGCGCCGCGCCGTCGGCTCGCCGCCGGAGAGATGGACGTGCAGCGCTCCGAGCGCGGCGGCCTCGCTGAACACCCGCTTCCAGGTCTCGCCGTCGAGCTCGGCGGCGGGGCGCTCGAGCGCCAGCGGATTGGAGCAATAGGGACAGCCGAGCGGACAGCGATGGGTGAGCTCGACCAGGAGCCCGATCGGGGCCATGGGCGGAAGCGGCTCATGAGCGGTCATGTTTCGAGGACTCGTTTGGCCTTGAGGTCGGCGAGCATGGCGACGACGTCCTTTTCGATCACCCCCGCGGGCGCATTATAACGCCCCGCGAGCTCGGCGACGATCGCCTTGAGATCGCGCGCGCCGTCGCAAAGCTCGAGCACCATCGCGGCGGTCGCGTCGACCTCGAAGATCCGTTCCGGCGCGAGCAGCGTCCAGCGTCCGCGCGCCTCGTCGCGCTTGAGCCTGACGCCCCTGGGCAAACGGGGCCGCGACTGCGCATGGATCTCCATCGCCGGGTCCATTTCGCTTCAATCCGGCTTGAACGCGCCCGGCGGGATCGCGCCCGTGACATAGGCGTGATGCAGCGCGTCGAGCTGGGCCCACAAGACTTCGGTCTTGAATGTCAGCGCCGCGAGCGCGCCCCGCTGCTCTTCTAGCGTGCGGGCGTTGCGCTTGACGTAGTCGAGCGCAAACTGAGCATCCTTCGGCGCCTGATCGAGCCGGCGGCGGAAATAGGCCACTACTTTCTCGTCGATGAAGCTGTAGTTGGCGAGCATGCCGGCGATGCGGCGCTTGTGGATCGAAGGGGCGAAGAGCTCGGTCAGGCTCGAGGCCACCGCCTCGATGAGCGGGCGCTCGCGGACGAAGCGCACATAGGCCTGAACCGCGAATTTGGTCGCCGGCAGCGCGCCCTCCTGCGAGATCACGTAGTCGCGGTCGAGACCCAGTCCGTCGGTCAGGATGAGCCAGCGCTCGATCCCGCCCTTATCCTCGCTTGAGCCGTCATGGTCGGCGACGCGATGCAGCCACTCGCGGCGCAGCTCGCGATCCTCGCAGCGCCCGATCAGGGAGGCGTCCTTCATCGGGATCGCCGCCTGGTAGACGTAGCGGTTGAGCGCCCACGCCTGGACCTGGCCCTTGGAGAGCTTGCCGTCGTGCAGGAGGCCATGGAACGGATGCAGGTCGTGATAGCGCTCGGGGCCGATGGCGCGCAGCGCCGCCTCGAGCGCCTCCGGACTCATCGGCTGCGGGCTTGCGTGCTTGTTCATAAGCCGACCTCCATGCCGTCGAACGCGACCTCCCAGCCGGCCGCCTTGACCTTTGCTTCTTCCGGCGATCCCTCGATCAGGATCGGGTTCGAATTGTTGATGTGGATCAGGATGCGCCGCACCTGGGCATGGCGCGCGAACGCCTGCAGAGTTCCTCCTTCTCCCGCAACCGGCATGTGGCCCATGCGCCGGCCGGTCTTGTCGCCGAGGCCGTTTACGATCATTTCGTCGTCGGTAAACAGCGTGCCGTCGAAGAATAGCACGTCCGCTTCGGCCGCGCGCGCGGCGAACTCGTCCGTAACATGGGCGCAAGCTGGCGCATAGACAAGCCTCGCGCCCCCCGCTTCCGCCGCGACGCAGACCGTCCCCTCGCCGATGTCGCCGGTGCTGACGTTCCCCTCCTCGAGCCACAGCGGAACCTTGCCGGGAACCGCGAACAATTCGACTTTAAGGCCGGGCAGGGGCTCGAAAGTCTCGCCGAGGCGCACGGCGCGGCGCGGGACGACGGCGCGGTCGACGGCGTCGAACATCCGGTTGGCCGCGATCGCCTTGAGCGTCGCGTGCGTGGCGAAGATCGAGAGCGGCTGGCGCTCGCGCAGCGCCAGCAGGCCCGCCGCTGAATCGACCTCGGCGTTGGTGAGGACGATCGCCGCGATGGGCGAATGGCGCCCCTCGCCCCTGGGGTGCAGCGCCGAAATCGCCAGGATCTGCTGCCTGAGATCGATCGAGGCGTTGAGCAGGAGCCAGTTCTCGCCGTCAACGGTGAGGGCGATTCCGGCTTGCCCGCGCGGCTTGACCCGCGGATCGCCGCTCCAGGCGAGGCGGCAGACGCGGCAATTGCAATTCCACTGCGGCACGCCGCCGCCGGCGGCCGAGCCCAGCACGAGCGCTTTGAGCCTGCCGTTAGCGGGGGACATAGTTGAAGCTCGTCGCGATATGCACCCGGCCGGCTGGCGGCGGGGGAAAATGGCTCGACTGCACCAGCGTCCGCGCCGCCGAGTCGAGGTCGCGATCGCCGGAGGACCGGGTGATCGAAAACGCGGCGACCGCCCCCGAGGGCCCGATGGTGAACGAAACGCCGACCACGCCTCTTGCCCCGCGCGCCCGCGCCGCCTCGGGATAGAACATGCGGCTGCGGATCACGCCGCTGATCTCGGAAATATAGGCGGATTGCGAGGCGGCGTCGGCCCGCTCCGCCGGCCGGCTCGCCGACGCCTCCGGCCGCCCGGTTTCGAGCGACGCCGTCCTCCGGGGCGCCGTGGACGGGGACTTGCGCTCAGCCGGCTCCGACTTCGGCCGAACGGGCTCGACCGGCTTCAGCCGCGGTTCGATTCGCGGCGGAGGCGGCGGCTTTGGCGGCTGAAGCTCGACCGGAGCGGGAGGCGGCGGCGGCAGCGGAGGCTGCTCCTCGGGCGAGGCGACATTTGCGACCGGCGGCGGCTCCGGCTGCGGGAGCGGAGGCTGCGCCTCAATCGGCGCCGGCGGGGGCAGTTCGGCGACCGGCGGAGGCGGGGCGACGGCGACGGGAGGCGTGGGTTCGGGCGGCGGCGCCTCGGCGGCGCGAGGCGGCGGCTCAGTTGCGGATTGCTCGGGGGGGTTCGGCTCCTGAGCCGGCGGCGCCGGGGTTTGCGCCGGCGGGGCTTCCGGCTCGATGTCGACGATCACTTCTCCCGGCAGCTGAGGAGCGGGTTGGGCGAAGTAAGGCAGCGTCCAGAGCGCGGCGGCGTGGAGCGCGATCACGAAGGCGACGACGAGAGGCCGGAGCCAGGGCGGGCGGACGGGCGGCGGCTCGAAGACGCGCCCGTCCAGCGTTACGGCGGTCATGGCTTGGGCGTCAGATCCGGGGAGGCGAGGGAGCGGCGCCCGCTCGAGACGATGGCGATCCGCGTCACGCCGTTCGCCGCGAGTTCGTCCATCACCGCGACGACGTCGCCATAGGCGGCGTCCTTGTCGCCGCGCAATTGCACGACTCCGTTCGAATCGCCGAGCCTGGCCTTGACCGTCGTCGCCAGCTGATCGGGCGCAACCTGGTCCTTGCCGACCGAAACGGCGCCGTCCTTGGCGACGACAACCACGACCGGGTTCTTGGCTTCGAGCGGCTGGGCCGTTCGCGCGCTCGGCAGGTTGACCTTGATGCCGCTCGCCAGCAAGGGCGCGGTGACCATGAAGATGATGAGCAGGACGAGCATCACGTCGACCAGCGGCGTGACGTTGATCTCGGCCAGAGGCTGGTAAAGACCCTCGCCGATCTTGCGCGGGCTCAGCGCCATCACGGCGACTCCGCGCGGCGGCGCGGCGCGTCCTCGCGCGCGACCTCGGACGGGCGGGCGAGCAGTGCGAGCGCGCGCTCTTCGACATACGAGGCCATATCCTGGCCGACGCGGGCAAAAGCCGCGCCGATCCGGTTATAGCCGATTGCGGCAGGGATCGCCGCCGCAAGGCCATACGCCGTCGCGGCCAGCGATTCGGCAATGCCGGGCGCGACCGTGGCGAGGCTCGTGTCCTGCGTCTGGCCGATCGCGGCGAAGCTCGACATGATGCCCCATACGGTGCCGAAGAGACCGACGAACGGCGCGACCGAGGAGATGACCGCGAGATTGGGCAAGCCGCCCTCGGCGCGGGTCAGGAGTTCACGCGCCGCGCGCGCCATCGCGTCCGAGATGCGCGACCTCAGTTCGCCGACCGTCTCGCCGGGAATGCGGCGGCGCGCCTCTTCGTCGCCAGCGGAAGCCACGCCGGCGAGCGGTTTCGGGAGCGCGCCGCCCGCGCGCGCCTGCCGAACGGCGCGGCGAAGACGCATGACCGAAACCGCGCCTTCGACGATCAGCACCCAGCACCAGAGCGAGGCCAGGAACAGGACGGCCATGACGGCCTTGCCGACGAGGCTCGCCTCAAGAAAAAGTCCGACCGGAGAAAGATCCATTCCGTTTCACCCTTCCCCCGGCTTTCCGCCCTTATCGTCGTTTTCCGTGGCGCGGCTTGTCGCGGAGGTCAGCGCGCACGCAAAAGACGCATCAGCACACGCCCCGCATGGGTCCGAGCTTCCTTCGCGTCGATCGTTCCGTCGCCGTCCGTGTCGGCACGTTTGAAGACGATTTCGACGTAATTGAGGTATTCGTCCTTGGTCAGCGTCTTGTCGTTGTCGGGATCGGCGACCGCCCAATCCTGCGGGAGTACGCGGCCTCTGAGCTCCGCGCGACTGAGCGTGCCGTCGTGATCGACGTCGAGCTTGTCGAAGACCGAGGTCGCCGCCGCCTTCGCTTCATCGAGGTCGATCGTGCCGTCGTTGTTCGTATCGATCCCGCCGAATGGCGACGCCGCGAGCGAGGGCTTGAGCGCCAAGGCAAAAGCTGAAGCCAGCAGGAAGGTCCTGCGCTCGATAAACCTCATGACTATCTCCCCATTTTCGCCGAGGAACGTCTTTTTGCGCATTACAACGTGATCCGCAATCCGCCGTAGATGGCGAAGGGCTTCGCGGGCCCGAGGCTCGTCGGATTTGTGAGGTAGGGCGCCGAATTGGGCAGGTTGGCGGTGTCGAACAGAGCGCCGCCGGTGTAAAACCGCTGATCGAACAGGTTTTGGATAAGGCCATAGACCTGAACTTGCTTGCCGATCTGATAGGATGTGTGCAGGCCGAAAACGGCATAGCCAGGCGCTTGGGGAAGCGCGCCGTTCTCGTTGCCGATAAGGACTTGGCCTGACGCGGCCACCACGTCGGCCCCGACCTTCCATTTGTCGGTCACGCTGTAGTCGACGCCCACCTTCACCGTATTCTTTGGAATGCCGGCAATCGGCGCGCCATTGGTGATGGGAATGAAACCGTTCGCGTCGGCCAACGGATTATACGGCGAGGGCTCCATGAAGGTGGTGAGATAGATCGCGTCGATATAGGTGTAGTTGGCGTAAGCCGACCATTTATCGCCCGTCCACTGGGCGCTGAGCTCGGCGCCCTGACGCAAGGTCGTCCCGACATTGGCGTAATAGCCGTAGCCGGTCACCTCGCTCTGTTGTGGCAGGATGTCGTTGGCGAGCGTCGTGCGGAAGAGACCCGCCGACCATTGCAGCTTGCCCCACGGACCAAAATCGTTGAGTCCCCTGAATCCCAGTTCGAAGGTCTGGCCGACGACCTGCTGGAGCTTCGGGTCCGAGACAAGAAAATTGTCGATGATGCACGGGTGAGAGGGATCGGCGCAGCCAAGCTCGAGCGGCGTCGGCGCGCGATTTGTCATCGCATATCCCGCGTAGAAGTTGATGTCGGGCGTGACTTTGTACGTGAGGCCGACCGTCGGATTGACGTGGTAGAAACTCGAGTACCCATTGAGCAGCGCGCCGCTCGCGCCCTCGAGATTGATCCCGGCGAAGTTGAAACGCCCGCCGCCGGTCAGCGTGAGACGATCGGTCGCGTTGAACGTGTCGAGCGCATAGAGGCCGCCGTACGCGTTGTTCGCATTGACCGAGACCGGCGCCAGAAAGCTGCCGGGCTCGTCGATCAAGTAGGGGTACGGGACGATTGGGAACGAAGTGTTGTTGTCGTTGAAGAATGTCCCGAGCTGGCTGTTGCCGTTAAAACGCGTCCATCCGTAGTCGAGCGACGCGCCGACGGTCAGGGTGTTGTCGCGGCCGAAAGACTTGTCGGTGTCGACAGCTTGCGCGCTCGCGCCCAGCGAACGCGACTGGGTCCAGTTGCGATCGATCTCGCCAAGGTCGAGCGCCCCGTTCTGCGAGATGTCGGGGATGATCCCTCCCTGCGTGTCATGCGCCGGGCTCCCGTTGAGGCACGAATACGGCGGACAAGGAGTCAGGCTGGTCGGGTTGCCGTCGACATGCGCTTGATTGAAGGCGCGGAAATAGGCCCCGCCCTGGAAGCTCAAGGTCGGCGAATATGAGTAGGCGCCGGTCCAGGAGACCATCGCCATCTTGTTGTAGGTCGTTTGGGGAACGGTGTAGACGCTGCCCCAATTGCTCTGCAGTTGCTGGATCGGCGTGAAGGCGGCGGCGCCGAACTGGGTGTCGCCTGCGGTGAGCTGAAGGTGCGATTCGAACCCGTTCGCCTTGTAGCCGACGTCGCCATAGAAGTTGCTGAGCTGCGACGCGCTGTCGATGCGCCAGCCCCCGTCGTTGATCTGCGTCGCAGCCAGATAGACTGAGTAGTTTCCGACCTGTTTGCCGTACTGAATTTCCTCTTGCGCGCGGTAGAACGAGCCGGCGCGAACATCGGCTTCAAAGCCGTCCCAGGTGAAGCCGTTTTTCATCGTCACGTTGAGCGCGCCGCCAAGCGCATTGAGCCCGAAGATCGGGTTTCCGGCGACGATCGCCATCTTGTCGATCGCATTATCCGGGATGAGGTCCCAGTTGACGGTATCGCCGAACGCCTCGTTGATGCGCACGCCATTCTGATAGACGGCGAGACCAATCGGCGTTCCGGTGACTGGGGTCGCGTCGAAGCCGCGATAGCTGATGTCGGGCTGGAAGTCGTTACCGGAAACGTTGTTGACGGTGACGCCCGGCGCTGAACGCGCGAGCGTCTCAGGGAGCGTCGTATCGTTGAAGGTCTGGATGTTCTGCGAGCCGGTCTGCCACACCGCGAAGGGAGACTGCGCTACGTTGATCTGGCCGCCGTTGAGCGGCGTCGTCGCCACGACGTCGAAGGTCGGAAGGACGATCGTATCCGCGCGTGCGGGCCACGCCGCCGCGAGGAGCGCCAGGCCGAGCAGCCCGCGCCACAAGGCCGTCCAACGCGTCATCCGCCCCTCCCGCGGCAAAGCTTCACCGGTCGAGGGCCGCCGCGCTTGCGAAGACTTGACACGCCCGGCGCCTCTTTGAGCCCCGTGGCCCCTGCGACCGGAGAAGCTTAGTCCCGCGCGGCGCGCCATGTTATTTCAATGATTGGAAGGTTTCGGCGGAATGCTTCCCGGGTTCGCCGGGAGATTTTCCCGCTCGGCCGCGCCGAAGCGCGCCTCGACCACGACGCCGCCCGCAGGCGGAGAGCCGATCGAGACCTGGCCGCCAAGCAGCCGGACCCGGTCGCGCATGCCGGCAAGCCCCATCCCGGCTTCGGTTTCGCCCTGCAATCCGCGGCCGTTGTCGGCGACGCGAATGACGAATCCCCCCAGCCCCGCGTCGCCGAAGCTCGGCTCCGACGCCGGCGTTTCGAATCGCAGCGAGACCTCGATCCGCGTCGCGCCGGCGTGGCGAAAAGCGTTGGTCATCGCCTCTTGGACGAAGCGATAGGCCGTGAGGCTGGCGCGCTCGCTCATCGCCTCGACCCGCGGATCGGCATCGAGCGTGACCGCCACGCCGGGCTCGGCTCGCCGCCAATGGGCGACAAGCGCCTCGAGCGCCTCGGCCAGCCCCAATTCCTCGAGCGCGGCCGGACGCAGGTCCGCCAGGATGCGCCGGTTCTGGCCTTGAAGCGCTTCGACTTCGGCCTCGATCGCGCGCGCCGCCGCACCCGCCGCGGGACTGTCGCTGAGCTGTTTCGCGAGCAAGGCGGCGCCGGCGCGCAAAGCGAAGAGGTGCGGCCCGAATTCGTCGTGGAGCTCGTGAGCGATCGCCTGACGCTCCTCGTCCTGTGCGTCGAAAACCCGCCCCGCCAATTCATTGTTGGCGCGCTTCAAGTCGCCAAGCGCTTCCGCGAGAGAGTCGATCTTGGCGTTAAGATTGCGGATCTCCGGCGGTCCGCCGCCTTCGGCGCGCGCCGCGTAGTCGCCCGCCTCGAGGCGCGCGAGCGCCGCGCTCGCGACCTGAAGCGGTCTCACCGCGCGCCCGATGAGCAGGCTTGTCACGCCAAGCGCCGCGAGCGCCATGATCGCCCCGACCAGCGCGTGGTCGCGCGCGCCGGCCCAGACTTCGTCGATCTCGTCGGCGGGATCGGCGACGATGACGATCGATTCCGTCCTGCCGTCGCTCAGGCGAACCGGAATGGCGGTGACTTCGCCCGGCGCATCGACGAGCGCGCGAAACCAACGCGGAGCGTCCGACTCGTTGTTCGCTTCACGCATGATTGACGAAGCGAGCACTGGCTCGCCCAATCCGGCGCGCACGTGCCTGAGGTTTTGCAGGCCGGCGACCAGCGCCTCGACCGCGCCCGGCTCGGGCGGCGCGGGCAGTCGCATAAGCGCGGTTGCGACGAAATCCTTGGTGAGCCGCATCGCGCTTTGCGTCTCTGCGCGGGTCCGCGCGCCCGCCTGCAGGACGACATGCGCCGCATCGACGAGGAGCCAGAGCGCGAACAGGGACGCGAAAATAAGATTGAGCCGCGCGCTGAGCGAGACCGAACGCCACATCCGTGCTTCACACCTCCCAAGCTGGGCGACCACCGCGCGCGAACGCCCTGCTTCATCCTGAGGGCGAGGCAAAGCCTCGCGTCTCTAAGGATGTTCCAGAGGGCTGCCGCCGCTGGGCGGGTGCTGGAACGTCCTTCGAGGCCCCTTCGGGGCGCCTCAGGACGAGGTCGACCAGGGAGGCGCTCCGTGCTTCACGCCTTTCCGGCTTCACCGTTGATTTTGCCGGCGGCGCTGTCAATGTTGGGGCGCGGGCGGGCGGCGGCAGGCGAACCGCCACGGAGGGCCTGGCTCTTGCGGGTTCTTATCGTCGACGACCATCCGATTGTCATCTCCGGCTGCCGGGCGCTTCTGGAAACGGACCCGGGCGTCGAGGTCTCGGAGGCTGAGGACGGCGCCGCCGGCTTCGCTGCGTTTTTCGCCTCGAAGCCCGACGTTGCGCTGATCGACATCAACCTGCCCGGACTTTCCGGGCTCGAGCTCATGCGCCGCATCCTCGAGCGCGAGCCCGCGGCGCGGATCGTCATCTTCAGCATGAACGACAATCCGGTCATCGCCGCGCGCGCGATCGAGGCCGGCGCCAAGGGTTACATCGCCAAGAACGACGATCCGGCGCTGTTCGCCGAAGCAGTGAAGGCGGTGGCGGGCGGCGGCCTCTACCTGCATCCCGAAATGGCGCGCCAGGTCGCCTTTCTGCGCGCCGGCGCCAACGCGGACGGGATTTCGACCCTGAGCCCCCGCGAGGTCGAAATCCTGCGCCTTCTCGCCGCCGGCCGGACGATGGCCCAGATCGCCGACCTGCTCGACGTCTCCTACAAGACCATCGCCAACAACTGCACCCAGCTCAAGCAGAAACTCGGCGCCCGCAGCGCCGTGGACCTCATGAGGATCGCGCTCGGCGCGGGGATTTGAGGGCACGCCCTATACTGGCGCCCGCACCGCCTTTAGGGCGCACGCCCGACGACGATCAACGTCGCCGTGACCTTGCCAGGATGTGTGTGGCGCGGATTCGATTGCTTTTGGTTGGGGGAACGGCGGCAAGTCTTCGCGACCTCGGTCAGCAGCCCCGCGCTGAGCAAGCAATTTGCTTGGTTTTGTCAGGCCGGGCTTGGATCGCCGCGGGGCAATTGGCCGCGCCGCGGGTCTGCTTACACCCCGAGCGCAGCGTTCTTCAGCGGCAGCGAGCGGATTCGTTTTCCCGTGACCGCAAAGACGGCGTTGGCGATCGCCGGGGCGATCGGCGGCGTGCCGGGTTCGCCGAGGCCGCCCCATTTGGCGCCGCCGGAAAGCACGAAATGGGTCTCGATCACCGGAGCGTCCGACATCCGGGCGATCGGGTAGGAGTCGAAGTTGCCCTCAACGACCCGGCCCTGCTTGATCGTGATCTCGCCGTAGAGCGCCGCGGTGAGCCCGTAGAGTACCGCGCTCTCGATCTGCATCGCCGCAGTCAGCGGATTGACGAGGTGGCCGCAGTCGACGCAGGCGACGACCCGCTCGACCTTGACCTCGCCGCGGTCGCTGACCGAAACCTCGGCGATCTCGCCCACGATCGTGCCGAACGCCTCGTGGATCGCGACGCCCCGCCCCACGCCCTTTTTCAAAGGCTTGCCCCAGTCGCCCTTTTCGGCGAGCTTGTCGAGGACGGCGAGGAAATCCGGCCGGCCCTCGAGCAGCGCCCGCCGGTATTCGAGCGGATCGCGCTTGGCCGCATAGGCGACCTCATCGATGAAGCTTTCGACCGCAAACGCGTTCTGCGACGAGCCGACCGAGCGCCAGAACATGACCGGCACGTGGGTGTTCTTGAGGTTGACGCCCACTTTGAGCGCATCCGCCCGATAGGGGCAGTTGGCGAGGCCTTCGATCGCCTGGCGCTCGACGCCGTTCTCGACCTTGCCCCAGCCGAGCGAGCGGGTGATCGAGCCGACCGCGGTGGTGAAGTCGAAGCCGGCCGGCGAGCCGTCTTCGCTGAGCGCGGCGCGCATCCTCAAGGCCGCCTGCGGCCGGTAGCGATCCGAGCGGATGTCCTCTTCGCGGGTCCAGATCAGCTTGATGGGACGCCTGAGCGCCTTCGAGACCTCGACCGCCTGTGTGAGCTCGTCGTTGATCGCGCGCCGGCCGAAGCCACCGCCGAGGAAGCAATTGTGGACGAAAACCGCCTTGGGATCGACGCCGCCGGCCCTCGCGGCGCGCTCGAGCGCGGAATCGGGATCTTGCGTGCCCATCCAGACGTCGATGCGGTCCTCTCGCCAATGGGCGGTCGCGTTGAGCGGCTCCATCGGCGCATGGGCGAGGTAAGGAACCTCGTAGAGCGCCTCGACGACCTTCGCCGGCTTCGCGAAGGCCGCGTCGATGTCGCCGTGGCCGCCGCCGTTGGCGAGCGGCCCGTCGAGCGCGGCGCGATATTCGGCGGCGAATTCGGCGCTGTCGGTCGAAGCCGCCGGGCCGAAGTCCCATTCGATCGGCATCGCCTGGAGCGCTTCCTTGGCGCGCCAAAAATTGTCGGCGACCACCGCTACGCCATTGGTCACCGGCACGGCGGCGATGATCCCGCGCCGCCCCGAGATGGCGGAGAAATCGAAGGACTTGAGCTTGCCGCCAAAGACTGGGCAATTGGCGGCGGCGGCAAAAGCCATGCCCGGCAGGCGGGTGTCGATGCCGAACCGCGCCGCGCCGGTGACCTTGAGCGGGGTATCGATCCGCTTGACCTGCGCGCCGATCAGCTTGAACTGATCGGACGTCTTGATCGCGGGCTCTTGAGCGAGCGTGACCTTTGCCGCGTCGGCGGCGAGCTCGCCGAAGGTCGCCGAGCGCCCGGAGGCTTCATGCCGGACGAGGCCGCCGCTGGCCAGGCAGGCCGCGGGTTCGACGCGCCAGCGCGCGGCGGCCGCCGCGATGAGCCGGGCGCGGGCCGAGGCGGCCGCTTGCTGCAGGAAGACGCGCGAACCGCGAATCGACCGCGAACCTCCGGTTCCCATCGCCTGATAGACGTTGCCGTCGACGACATTGCGATGGGCGGAGGCGTACTCGACCTTGACCTTGGCAAAGTCGCATTCGAGTTCCTCGGCCAGGATCATCGCCAGCGACGTCAGTACCCCTTGCCCCATTTCCGATTTGGGCACGCGGAGCGTTATCGAATTGTCCGGATCGATGACCACGAAGGCGGTCACCTCGTCGGGCGTCTTGCCCGTCTCCGGACTCCACGGTTGGCCGGCGATCGTGGTCGCGCCGGCGAACTCGGGCGCGTACGCCGCGATCATCAGGCCGCCGGCCGCGGAGAGGCCAGCCTTGATCAGCGAGCGGCGGGAAAGCATGACGGTCATCGCGGCGCTCCGTTCAGATCTTCATCAGTTCGGCGGCGCGATGGATGGCGGCGCGCATGCGCGGGTAGGTCCCGCAGCGGCAGATATTGGTCATCCCGTCGTCGATCTCGGCGTCGCTTGGATGGGGATTGCGCGAGATGAGCGCGACCGCGGCCATGATCTGGCCCGACTGGCAATAGCCGCATTGCGGCGCGTCGGCCTCGATCCAGGCCTTCTGCACCGCGTGCAGCTCTTTCTCGCCGAGGCCCTCGATGGTGAGGATCGTCCTGCCGTCGGCGGCGCTGACCGGCGTGATGCACGACCGCGTCGCGTCGCCGTCCATGAGCACGGTGCAGGCGCCGCACAAACCCGCGCCGCAGCCGAACTTGGTTCCGACCATGCCGAGTTCGTCGCGCAGCGCCCAGAGCAGCGGCATATCCGGCTCGAGGTCGAGCGTCTGCTTGCGTCCGTTGATGACAAGGCTGATCATGACCTGCACTGTCTCCGCTTGAGCTGCCGTTGGCGGAAGGCCTGGCGAATATACCGCCGGTTGGGCGGATCGGCGCCCGCTCCCGCTCAATTCGGCGCGAGCGCGGGCAAATCTGCGTGAGGTACAGCCGGATATAACGGTTGAGGCCAACCGGCCGGGCCAGCATCATCGGCGCCCGAGCCGCCGATTCGGGGTGACCCATGTCCTCGCGCCTCACTCTCCTCCGCGTCCGCCCGCAGGCCGGAGACCGGGCGCGCGGCTGGCTGACCGCGGGTCCGTTTCGCATTCCCTGTGCGCTGGGCCCCGCGGGCGTCGTGCGGATGAAACGCGAAGGCGATCGTGGCACGCCGGCCGGGCGGTTCAGGCTGCTTTGGGGCTACTACCGGCCCGATCGCGCGCGGCCTCAAGCGGCGGGGATCCTGCTCAAGCCGATGCGCCGCGACCAGGGCTGGTCAGAGGACCCGGAAAGCCCGCGCTACAATCGCCCGGTTCGGCTGCCGGCGAAAGACTGCACGGACCGGATGTGGCGCGACGACCATCTCTACGATCTGGTCTTCGTCCTCGACCAGAACTTCTCCCGCCGCTCAAAAGGGCGCGGCAGCGCGATTTTCTTCCACCTCGGCCGCCCCGGCCTGACGCCCACCTTGGGCTGCGTCGCGATTTCCTTGGCCGACATGCTGAAACTCGCCCCACGCCTTGCACGCGGCGCGGTGATGGAGATCGGTTAGGGATGAGGGAGGCCGGCCAGACCCCTCTCCCCTCGCGCCGCGAGAGGGTCCTTCAACCATGCGCCCGCGAGGGTCTTGTCCCTTCTCCCCGCATGCGGGGAGAAGGTGGCGCGAAGCGCCCGATGAGGGGCAAGGCCTAAGCCGGCCATTCGCCATGCCCCTCACCCTGCCCTCTCCCCGCCCGCGGGGAGAGAGGGTTCGCGTCGGCGGCGCGCTTCCCTATGATGGCTCCCTTTCTTGCCGAGGACGTGCCCTGTTGAGACCGTTTCGCTTCGCCGCCGCCCTATTCCTCTCGCTCGTCCCGGCCTCCGTCTCCGCCGATCCGCCGCCGCTCATCTCCCCGCTCGCCACCGCGCGGCCGGTGATCGCCCGGCACGGCATGGTCGTCACCCAGGAGGCCGCGGCGTCGCGGGTCGGGCTCGACATCCTGAAGCGCGGCGGCAACGCCGTCGACGCGGCGGTCGCGGTCGGCTTCGCGCTCGCGGTCACCCTGCCGCGCGCCGGCAATATCGGCGGCGGCGGCTTCATGCTGATCCACCGCGCCGACCGCAATCAGACGATCGCGATCGACTACCGCGAAGCTGCGCCCGCCGCCACAACCAAGGATGTATTCCTCGACGCCAATGGCAAGGCCGATCCGTTCAAGTCGCGCTATTCGGGGCTTGCGATCGGCGTGCCGGGAACCGTCGCCGGCCTCGAGCTCGCCTGGCGCAAATACGGGTCGGGCAAGTTCTCCTTCGCCGAACTGATTGCGCCCTCGATCGCGCTGGCGCGCCAAGGGCTCACCGTCGACGACGACGTCGCCGATTCGCTTCCCCTCGCCGCCAAGGCGCTCGCCAGCCACCCCTCGTCGGCGCGCATCTTTCTTCGCGACGACGGAACGGTGAAGCAGGCCGGCGATTATATCCCGCTCGACGATCTCGCTGAGACGCTCGAGGCGATCGCCGCAAACGGCGCGGCGGGCTTCTACGAGGGACCGACAGCGCAGAAGATCGTCGCTGCGGTCCAGGCGGCTGGCGGCCGGATGACGCTCGACGACCTCGCCAACTATCGCGCCGTCGAGCGTGAGCCGGTCAGGGGAACCTATCGCGACTATGAGGTCGTCTCGATGCCGCCGCCGTCGTCGGGCGGCGCCCACATCATCGAAATCCTCAACATCCTCGAAGGCTTTCCGTTGGGCCAGCAAGGCCTCAACTCCGCCGTCTCGCTGCACGAGATGGCGGAAGCGGAAAAGCTCGCCTATGCCGATCGCGCCGCCTGGCTCGGCGATCCCGACTTCGTCAGGATCCCGCTCGCCGGCCTCACCTCCAAGGCTTACGCCGACCGTTTGCGCGACCTCATCTCCCCTGACCGCGCGCGTCCCGCGAGCGACATCAGCCCGGGCAAGCCTCAGCGCTATGAGAGCGACCAGACGACCCACTTCTCGATCGTCGACAGCGACGGCGACGCGGTCGCCAACACCTATACGCTCAACCTGCCGTATGGCAGCGGGCTCGTCGCCGACGGCACGGGCGTGCTTCTGAACGACGAGCTCGACGACTTCGCCGCCAAGCCCGGCGCCGCCAACGTCTATGGGCTCATGGGCGGCGACGCCAACGCGCCGGGGCCGATGAAGCGGCCCTTGTCGTCGATGAGCCCGACGCTGGTGTTCAAGGACGGCAAGCTCGTGATGGCGACCGGCAGCCCCGGCGGCTCGCGCATCATCACGGTGGTGTTGCAGGTGATCGTCAACGTCATCGACTATGGGCTCAACGTCGCCGAGGCCGAAAATGCGCCGCGCGCCCACGACCAGCTCTTCCCCGACGAGATCGACGTCGAGCGCGGCATATCGCCGGACACCATCGCCCTGCTCGAGGAGATGGGCCATACCGTTGTCTTGAGCCGGGCGATGGGCTCGGCCAACACGATCGTGCGCGCGCCCGACGGCGAGCTTGAGGGCGCGTCGGACTTGCGGCAGCGGGGAACACTCGCGATCGGGTATTGACGGGCTAAGCCAGGCGGGGAGGACGGGCGCAATGACAGTCAACGTCGGCGTGATCGGCGTCGGAATGATCGGCCAGGAGCATATCCGCCGGCTGATGACCGCGGTCCCCGGCGCGACCGTGGTCGCGGTCAGCGACGTCGACGAATCCAAAGCGCGGGAGGCCGCTTCGCTTTTGAGCGGCGTCAAGGTCTACGTCCTCGGCGAGGACCTGATCCTCGCGCGTGAGGTCGAGGCGGTGATCGTCACCTCGTGGGGTCCGACCCACGCGGCCTATGTGCTGGCGGCGATCAGGGCCGGCAAGCCGGTCTTCTGCGAGAAGCCGCTTGCGACCACCGAAGCGGACTGCTCGGCGATCCTCGACGCCGAGGCCGCTTTCGGCCGCCGTCTGGTGCAGGTCGGGTTCATGCGCCGGTTCGATCCGCAGTACCTGGCGATGAGGGAGACGATCGCGTCGGGCGCGATCGGCGCGCCGCTCATCTTCATCAGCGGCCATCGCAACGCCTCGGTCCCGGCGCACTATACCGGCGAGATGTCGCTGACCGACACCGCGGTGCACGACATCGACATCGCCCGCTTCCTGCTCGATGACGAGCCGGAGGCGATCACCGTCCGCGCGCCGAGGCGCAACAGCCGCGCCGGCGACGTCGCAGATCCGCTGATGACCTTGATCGACATGCGCTCGGGCGCGCTGGTCGCGATCGAGACCTCGGTCCATGTCGCCTACGGCTACGACATTCGCGGCGAGGTGATCGGCGAGAGCGGGACGGTCAGCCTCGCCGACCGCAGCGAGGTCGTGGTCAAGACGAACGGCGCGGCGATGGGCCGTATTCACGCCGACTGGCGCGAGCGGTTCGCGACGGCCTTCGACGCCGAGTTCCGCGCCTTCATCGCGGCGGCGGGCGAGGGCCGGGTCTTGGGTCCGAGCGCGTGGGACGGGACCGTCGCGACCATCGCCTCCGCAGCCGGAGTCAAGGCGCTCAAGAGCAAGAAGACCGAGCCGATCAAACTTCGCCGGCGGCCGAAGCTCTACGCGTGAGACGTCGTTCCTTCTCCGCGCATAGGGCGTCGAAAGACGCCCGTCTCTCGACGGGCTATGCGGGGAGAAGGTGGCGCGAAGCGCCGGATGAGGGGCGGGGCCGAAGTCGACGGCCAGCCGCCACGCCTCTCACCCTGCCCTCTCCCCGCGAACGGGGAGAGGGTTCCCGCCGCCCGGCTCGTCCATCGCGCTGTACAGTCCGCGCGCCTCGGGCGCCGGGCCGCGCCTCTCGCCGAGCGCCTCGACCTTGACCGCCAGCCATCGCGCCCCTTGCGCGAAGGTCAGGACGTCGCCGCAATGCACCGGGCGGCTTGGCTTGTCGACGGAAGACCGCACGCCCGCGCGGGCGAGCCGGACGCCGCCCTCTTCGACAATGCGCGCGGCGAGGCTCCTGGTCTTGAAAAAGCGCGCGCGCCATAGCCAGACGTCGATCCGGCAGGCGTCTTCGGTCACGCGGCGCCGCCCCGGGCCGCTCGGCGGCGGCCCTTGGCGCGCCGCGCCCGGCGCGCGGCGGCCGCGTTCGGCCGCTTGAGCGCCGCGAGCGCCGCGAACGGCGTCGCCGCGACACCCGGTGGCGGCGGCAAGGGCGCGGGCGCCGCGCGCCGGCGCCACAGGCTCGCCTCCTCGCCTTCCTTGCGAACCCGGGCGAAGCCGAGCCCGCGCAGCACCCGCTCGGCCTCGTTCAGGCCCCAGCCGAGATCGGCGAGCAGCGCGGGCGTGAGCTCGATCGCGCCGGCTCCCTCGGGCAGGGCGGCGCGGGCGAGCGCGTCGAGCCGCTCGAGGTCGGCGATCGGCGCAGCGAGCCCGCCGACAGCGCGCAAGCCCCTGAGCGAGAGCGCCTCCGGCGGGGGAGCGGGGTGGGGCAATGGGGTCAAGGCGCCCGGGTCCGGCCGCCAGCCGGGACGGGCGAGCCCGGCGAAAGCAGCGCCGATGAGCTGAGCCTCCGCGGCGAGCAGCGAGGGCAGATAGAGGGTGAAGGCGCCGAAGCGCACGCCCAAGCCTTTGAGCATCCGCCGCTCGTGCCGGGAGAGCGCCCGGATCCTCCCCTCCGCGAGTCTCCGGTCGAGCGCGCCCGCCTGCTCGATCAGCTGATAGGCGAGGCCGCGCGCCAGTCCCTTGAGCCGTCCGTCCTCGATCGCCTCCTTGAGCCGCTTGAGCCCGGCGAGCCGTCGGCTCGCCTCGGCGGCGGCGAACGCTTCGAGCCGCCGAGCCGCCCGCTCGCGCTGGGGCTCGGCCCCGAATTCGCCGATGAGTCTCACCCGCGGCGCGAACGGCGCGCCGCCGGCGATCTCGCCCGCCGGCTCGCCCCGCCAGGCCACGACCCCGCCGGCTTGAAGCGCGAACGCTTCGTCCTCTTCGGCGGCGAGCGCTCCGAGCCGGCGTGCGACCTCCGGCGCGACAACCCGCTCGACCGCGCTACGCAAGGCCCGGTTCTCGAGCGCCGTCGCCCCGCGCTCGGGCTCGAAATGGAAGCCCGCGAGCCAGCCGACCAGATGGCCCTCAACCGTCACCGCCCCCTCCGGATCGATGCCGCCAAGGATCGGCCCGGCGCGGTCGCTCAAGGAGCGCAGGAGCGCGCTCGTCCGCCGGTCGACGAACCGCTGCATCAGCGACTGGTGCAGCGTGTCGGAGAGCCGGTCCTCGAGCGCCCGCGCCCGGCCCTGCCAGCTCTGCGGATCGGCGAGCCAGTCGGCGCGATTGGCGACATAGGCGAGCGTGCGCACCCGGGCGAGGCGGGTCGAGAGCGCGTCGATGTCCCCATCGATCCGGTCGAGACCGGCGAACTGGTCCTGCATCCAGTCTTCCGGCAACCGGCGGTCGCCTTGGGTCAGATGCTCGAACATCGCCCCGACGAGGCGTGCGTGCTCATCCTGCGTAGTCTTGCGGAAATCGGGGGTCTGGCAGACCTCCCACAGGCGCATCAGATTGGCGCGATCGCGCGAGCGCCGGATCACGAGCTCGTCGGTCGAAAGCTGGCGCAGCGTCGTCTCGTCCTGGCTTTCCTCCGAAAGCCTCAGGGTCGGCCCCGGCGAGGCCAGGGCGAGCGAGCGCATCAGCCCCTGAAGCGACTGGAAATCGAGCCGGGCGTTGCGCCATTCGGCGGCTGCGACGGGCGGAAACACATGGCCTTCGACCGCGCCGACGACGTCGGGATCGAGGTCCGGCGCGTCGCCGGTGACGCCGAAGGCGCCGTCCTTGCGGAAGCGGCCGGCGCGCCCGGCGATCTGGGCGATCTCGTGCGCATGGAGGCCGCGCAGGCGCCGCCCGTCGAACTTGCGCAGGCCGGCGAAGGCGACATGGTCGACGTCCATGTTCAGTCCCATGCCGATGGCGTCGGTCGCGACCAGGAAATCGACTTCGCCCGACTGGAAGAGGCTCACCTGCGCGTTGCGGGTGCGGGGCGAGAGCGAGCCCATCACCACCGCCGCGCCGCCGCGCTGGCGGCGGATGAGTTCGGCGATGGCGTAGACCGCGTCGGCGGAGAAGGCGACGATGGCGCTCCGCCGGGGCAGGCGGGTCAGCTTCTTCGGCCCGGCGTAGCTGAGTTGCGACAGGCGCTCGCGGAACTGGATGTCGGCGTCGGGACAGAGCTGGCGGATCAGCAAGGCGACGGTCGCCGCGCCCATCAGCATGGTCTCGGCCGTTCCGCGCGCATGAAGCAGCCGATGGGTGAAGACGTGGCCGCGCTCCGGGTCGGCGCAGAGCTGGATCTCGTCGACGGCGAGAAATTCGACCTTGCGTTCAAGCGGCATCGCCTCGACCGTGCAGACGAAATAGCGCGGCCTTAAGGGGACGATCTTCTCTTCGCCGGTGATCAGCGCGACCTCGGCCGCGCCACGCGCTTTGACCACCCGGTCGTAGATCTCGCGCGCGAGCAGCCGCAAGGGCAGGCCGATCATGCCCGAGGCGTGGCCGAGCATGCGCTCCACCGCCAGATGGGTCTTGCCTGTATTGGTCGGGCCCAGAACGGCGATGAGCCGCGAGGCGTCGCCCCGCGCTGGCGAGCGATTCATGTCCATCAATGTGGCGGATGGCGGCGCGGGCTGCAACCCCGACGCTCCACGCGAGGACACCGGGCTTGCCGGGCCGCGTTCCCGGCGATCGCTCGGGGCGCCGCCGCAGGCGCCCTTGCCGTCGGCGTTCGAAGGCGCCAACCTTGGCCGAAACAGCCATCGTCGTTTTTGGGGGAAGCGCCATGTACTACGGACAAGTCGAGGGAACCGACTTCGTCGTCCTCGACAAGCGCTTTGCCGGGTTGTTCGCCGGCCATATCCGGGTCGACCGGCTGTGGACGGGCGCGGTGTGGTCGGAAGGCCCGGCCTGGTTCGCCGCCGGGCGCTACCTCGTCTGGTCCGACATCCCCAACAATCGCATGCTGCGCTACGACGACGCGTCCGGTCACGTCTCGGTCTTCCGCCAGCCGTCGATGAACTCGAACGGCAACACCGTCGACAACCAGGGCCGGCTCGTCACCTGCGAGCACCTTATGCGCCGCGTCACCCGCACCGAAATCGACGGGTCGATCGAGGTGCTCGCTGACAAGTGGCAGGGTAAGCGCCTCAATTCGCCCAACGACGTCGTGGTCAAATCGGACGATTCGATCTGGTTCACCGATCCCTCGTACGGCATCGATTCGGACAACGAGGGCGATCGCGCCCCCCACGAGATCAACAACTGCAATGTCTACCGCGTCGATCCGAAGACCCTCGAGGTCACGCGGGTCGTCGACGACATGGTCCGTCCGAACGGCATCGCCTTCTCGCCCGACGAGAAGCTCCTCTACGTCGCCGACACCGGCGTCACCCACAAGCCGGACACGCCTCGCGCGATCCGCCGCTATGAGGTCAACGCCAACGGCAAGAGCCTCAAGGGCGGCGAGAGCTTTTGTGAGCTCTCCCCAGAAGATGGACTGTACGACGGCTTCCGCGTCGACCGCGAGGGGCGGATTTGGACCAGCACCGGCAAGGGCGTTTACTGCTATGAGCCCGACGGAACCCTGATCGGCAAGATCCTGATCCCGGAGATCGTGGCCAACGTGACTTTCGGCGGCGCCAAGCGCAATCGCCTGTTCATCTGCGGCACCACCTCCCTCTATTCGGTCCTGCTGATGACCAACGGTTCGAAGCTCGGCTGATGAGCGGGCCGGGACAATCTTGAGGGCCGGAGCCGCCTGCCCTACGGTCGCGCGACGACCGGATCTCGCTTTTTCTTGATTGCGCGGAGGCGACGATGGGAGCCGAAATCACCTTCAAGCGTCCCGACGGCGGCGACGCCAAGGGCTATTTGACCAACGCCGCGCGCGGCGACGCGCCGGGGGTGGTCGTCATCCAGGAATGGTGGGGGCTTCAGGAGCAGATCAAGGCGATCGTCGACCGCTTCGCGCTCGCCGGTTTCGACGCGCTCGCGCCCGATCTGTTCAAGGGCGTCGTCGTGCCCTACCACGACTCGGCCGCGGCGATGAAGGAGATGCAGTCGCTCGACTTCGCCGACGCGACGTCGCAGAACGTGCGCGGGGCGGCGCAATATCTTGGCCGCAACGGCGCCAAGGTCGGCATCGCCGGCTTCTGCATGGGCGGCGCGATAACGGTCCTCGGCGCGGCGCATGTTCCGGAACTGGCCGCGGCGGTCAGCTTCTACGGCCTTCCCCCGGCCGAGGCGGTCAAGCCGGCGGACATGAAAATCCCGCTTCAAGGCCATTTCGCCAACAAGGACGACTTCGTGACGCCGAGCGCCGTCGACGCCTTCGAGGCGGGGCTCAGGGCGGCGAAAAAGGATTTCGAGTTCTTCCGCTATGACGCCGGCCACGCGTTCGTCAACGAGGCGCGGATGGCCGTGCACGACCGCCACGCCGCGGAACTCGCCTGGAGCCGCGCGACGGGGTTCCTGCACCGGCGCCTCGGGTAAGTCGCGTTCGCAGCCTCGGGATCTGACGCCGATTGACCCGCCTCAATGCGGGCCGGATGTCCCTGTATCAGGCCGGCTTCTGCCGTCGAGCGCCGCGCGCGACGACGGCGCTCAGCTCACGAGGATTTCATGGACAGCCCCGTCGATCGTCCGGGCGCCGCGCCGCCGTCGGCAAAAGGGGTCGTTCCGCCGGTTTCTCCGCCGCCGATCCCGCCCTTGCCGGCATCGATCGGGGCGGAGAACCGGTTCGATCGCGTTACGCACGCGGCGATTGCGAAATTGTCCGGCGGCTTCTCGCCGATGGCGGTCGCCGAGGCCGCCTTCGATTGGGCGCTGCATCTTTCAGTTTCGCCCGGGCGTCAGTCCACCCTGGCGCTGAGCGCGCTCGCCAAGCAAGCCTCGCTCGCCGAAACCGCCTTCGAGCCGCTGCGCGCTGGCTGCGACGGCGCGGGGCGCGAGCGCCGGCGGCAGGAGGACCGCCGATTTTTGGCCGAGGAATGGCGCCGGTGGCCCTTTTCGCTCTACGTCGACGGCTTTCTCGCCGCCGAGCGCTGGTGGGACGAGGCGGGGTCTGGGGTCCACGGCGCATCGCCCCATCATCTTGCGTTTCTCAATTTTCTGATCCGTCAGGCGCTCGACACCGTCGCCCCGTCGAACTTCTTGGCCACCAATCCGGTCGCGCTCAAGCAGACCCTGAAGGAAGGCGGGCTCAACCTCTTGCGGGGCGCGATCAACTACTCGGCCGACCTTGAGCGTCTCCTGCGCAACGAGCGCAGCGAGGCGGCGAAGGCGTTCAAACCGGGCGAGACGGTAGCGCTGACCAAAGGAGCGGTCGTGGCGCGGACGCGGCTCGCCGAGATCATCCAGTATAGCCCGACAACCACGTCGGTCCGCGCCGAGCCGGTGGTCATCGCGCCCGCCTGGATCATGAAATATTACATCCTCGACCTGCGACCCGAGAATTCGCTTATCAAGCATCTTGTCGACCGCGGCTTCACCGTCTTTTGCATCTCCTGGCGCAATCCGACCTCAAGCGATCGCGAGGTTGGGTTCGGCGACTACCTGAACGAGGGCGTCATGCCCGCGGTCAGCGCGGCGCTCACGATCACGAGAGCCGCGCGGGCGCATCTCGTCGGCTATTGCATCGGCGGAACCTTGGCCGCGATCTCCGCCGCCCGAATGGCGCGCGACAATGACGATCGCCTGCGGTCGCTGACCCTGATCGCCGCGCAGACCGATTTCGAGGAGGCGGGCGAGCTCGGGCTCTTCATCGACGACAGCCAGCTTGCGCTGCTCGACGACATGATGTGGGAGCAGGGCGTGCTGGAGGCGACCCAGATGGCCGGGACCTTCGATCTCATGCGCTCGAACGACCTCATCTGGTCGCGCGCCATCCACAACTACCTGATGGGCGAGCCGGAGAAGACGGACGATCTTGCGGCCTGGTCGTCGGACGCGACCCGCATGCCCTATAAGATGCACAGCGAATATCTGCGGACGCTCTATCTCAACAACGACCTCGCGGAGGGCCGCTTCAGACTGAACGACCGCCCGGTCGCGCTGCAGGACATTCGCGCGCCGATGTTCGTCATCGGGACCGAGCGCGATCATGTCGCCCCATGGCGCTCGGTGTTCAAGATCCATCATCTCGCCGGCGCCGAGATCACTTTCGTCCTCGTGAACGGCGGCCACAATCGCGGCGTCGTCGCGCCTCCGGGGGAGGGGGATCGGCATTTCCGCATCGCCACGACGACGTCGAAGGACCCCCGGCCCAGCCCTGACGCCTGGGTCGCGGCGGCCGACTATCGCCAGGAATCGTGGTGGCCAGCCTGGTTCGACTGGCTCGACGCCCACTCTAGCCGGGACGTCGCTCCGCCGCCGCTCGGGCTTGCGAGCGCAGGCCTTGCGCCGGTCGCCCCGGCGCCGGGAGGTTACGTGCTCGGGTAGGCCGGCGGCGAAACCGGTGTTATGAGCCTTGCGCGATGGATCTCGGTCTTGAAGGCAAGGTGGTCCTGGTCACCGGCGGGTCGAAAGGCATCGGACTCGCCTGCGCGGCCGCCTTCGCCGCCGAAGGCGCCCGGATCGCCATCTGCTCGCGCTCGCGCGACAATGTCGAGCGCGCCCGAGCGGAACTGAAAGGCGCATTCGGCGTCGCCGCCGATCTTTCCGACGCCGCGGCGGCGGGCGCGATGATCGACGCCGTCGAGAGCGGCGTCGGCACGGTCGACGTTCTCGTCAATTCCGCCGGCGCGGCCAGACGGACTCCGGCGGATGAGTTGGCCCCGGCGGCCTGGCGCGCCGCTTTCGACGCCAAGTTCTTTTCCTACGTCAACGTCATCGACCCGATGGTCAAGCGGATGGCGGCGCGCGGCGGCGGGGTCATCGTCAACATCATTGGCGGCGGCGGCAAGGTCGCCTCGCCGACCCATCTCGCCGGCGGCGCGGCCAACGCGGCGCTCATGCTGGCGACCGCCGGGCTCGGCGCGGCTTATGCCGGCAAGGGCGTGCGGGTGGTCGGGGTCAGTCCCGGCCTCACCGAAACGAGCCGGGTGGCGGAAGGGCTCGCGGCCGACGCGCGGCTCGCCGGAATCTCGGTCGAGGAAGCGCGCAAGCGCAGCGTCGGACGGATCCCGATCGGCCGACTGGCGACGCCGCGCGAGGTCGCCGACGCCGTTCTGTTCCTAGCCTCGCCGAGGGCGGGCTACATCACCGGCGTCACCCTGTCGGTCGACGGCGGCCAGAACCCGGTCGTCCTCTAGTCTAGCCGAGAGGCCGCGATCGCGCCCGGGGCCATTTTTGGTGGGCGCGCGCCGGGGCGGCCGATCAGCCCTCCCGGGCGACGATACCCAGCGACGTGAATGGGGAAGACCTCCCGCGCAAGCAATAGGCTGAGCTACTCTCCCGCCGTGGCCGCCAATGTCTGCACGACCGCAATATTGGGCAGCAGGTTCTCGGGCAAGCCGTGCCGCTCTTTCAGGTACTCGGCGCTGTTGTAAGAGATCCACGCCTTTCCCTCAGAATCTTCGGCGACCAGAATCTTCAGCGGAAGATCGATGGCTGCGCTCGGCGAGGCCAGCATCAGCGGCGTGCCGCCCTTTGGGTTGCCGAAGATCAAGAGCTTGGTGGGAGGCATCTTCATTCTCGCCTTCTCCGCTTCTCCGCTGTGGTCGACCAGCGCAAACAGCGTCACTCCCTTCGATTGCAGGATGGATTTCAACCTATTGACCGTTTCGTCGACGGAATGATGGCTCGGAATTTTGACGATCCCTTGTTCCCTCTGCACGGCAAGCGCCTCCGACGACAAGAGAATAGAGGCCAGAAACAGCACTGCAGGCCGCCAAATTTTCATGACCAGCCTGCCGCAGCTTATCCATAGATGAGCGTGAAGCGTCCTGCTCGGGAAATCCACCGCTTGACGGCGTCCGCGATCGCTGTCCTGTTTCTCGACGGCCTACGCAGGACACGGTCCTTCGGCGGGGTCATTACGGACCATCGCCCCGCGGCGCCGGTTCAGGAGAGCGCCTTCCGGCGCGTCGCCCACGGGGTCATGCGTCGCATCTGCGCCGCGCTCGCCTGCTTGGGCAGCTTCTCGGCGATGCCGTAGACGCGCTCCCGCCGGTCGATCTCGTTCATCACGTCGGACGGGGAAACCCCGCACTCGGCCCAGATGACCGCGAGATGATAGAGGACATCGGCGCTCTCCAGGATCACCGACTCGCGGTTCATCTGCATCGCATCGAGCCCGACCTCGATCGCCTCCTCGGCCAGCTTTTTCGCCATTTTCTGCACCCCGTCGCGGAACAGCTTGGAGGTTCGGGAAACCGAAGGGCTTCGGTCCCGGGCCTCCTGGACGGCGGCAAACAGCCTATCGAGCGAATCAGTCATGTATTCGAATTATCCCGAATCAAACCACATAATGACGGGAAAGCGTTCCCGCACTATGACAAAAAGCCTACAAACATAAATTTTTTTGCCAAAAGCCTGGGGATTAATGTGGAGGGGCGGTCAACGACCAAGCGCGAGGGCTAGCGCTCGCGCCGGATCCGGCCTTGCCCGCCTTCACGCCGCAAGGGAAGCGAAAAGCGCGCGCCCATCGACTCCGCCGACCAGCGGATCGATCAGATTTTCCGGATGCGGCATCAACCCGAGCACGTTGAACCGCTCGTTGAACACGCCGGCAATCGAATGGGTCGAACCGTTGGGGTTTGTCGCCTCGCCGACCCATCCCGCGGCGTCCGAATAGCGGAACGCGACCCGTCCCTCGGCCTCGATTCGCTCGATCGTCGCCTCGTCGGCGACGAAATTGCCTTCGCCGTGGGCGATGGCGAATTTGACCACTTGTCCGTGCGCGTAGCGACGGGTGAACGGGGTCTGCGCGTTCTCGACCCGCACATGCTGCATCCTGCACAGGAACCGGCGCTTTGCGTTGCGCATCAGCACGCCCGGCAGGAGGCCGGCCTCGCACAGGATCTGGAAGCCGTTGCAGATGCCGAGCACCAGGCCGCCGCGCGCCGCATGGCCGCCGACCGCCGCCATGATCGGGGCGCGGGCGGCGATCGCGCCGCAGCGCAGATAGTCGCCATAGGAGAAGCCGCCGGGCAGGACGACGAGATCGACGCCCGCCGGCAGCTCGCGCTCGGCGTGCCAGACGACAGCCGGCTCCCTCCCGGTAGCCTGCTTCAGCGCGCGCGCGGCGTCCCCTTCGCGATTGATGCCTGGAAACAGGATCACCGCCGCCCGCATGCGCCGCTCAACCGGTCTCGATTGCGTAATTTTCGACAATCGTATTCGCCAGCAGGCGCTCGCAGGCTTCGCTGAGCCTCCGGCGCGCGGCCGCATGGTCCTCGCCGTCGATCTCGATGTCGAAAATCTTGCCCTGGCGCACGCTTTTGAGCCCGTTCACGCCGAGGCCCCTGAGCGCGCCTTCGATCGCCTTGCCCTGCGGGTCGAGCACGCCCGATTTCAGGGTCACGATGACGCGCGCTTTCATCCGCTCGAGGCTCCCTGCCGGTCAGGCCGCGTGCGAGGTCGGCGCCATGGTGAGAAGGGCGTAGAGCGCCGCCGGATCGCGGGTCGAGCGCAATTGGGCGGCGACGGCGCCGTTGCGCAAGAGCCGCGCGCTCATAGCCAGCGCCTTGAGATGATCGGCGCCCGCCGCTTCGGGCGCGATCAGCATGAAGATGAGATCGACCGGCAGCCCGTCCGGGGCTTCGAAATCGATCGGCCGGTCGAGCCGGGCGAAGACGCCGAAAATGTGCTGGCATTTGGCGAGCTTGCCATGCGGGATGGCGACGCCGTCGCCGACCCCGGTCGAGCCTAGCCGCTCGCGCTGCAGCAGCGCGTCGAAGATCTCGCGCGCCGGTAGGCCCGAGACCAGCGCGGCGCGCTCGCTCATCTCCTGGAGCGCCTGCTTCTTGCCGTTCACTCTGAGAGCGGCCATGACCGCGTCCGGTTTGAGGAGTTGCGATAACGACATGTTCGTCCCGCTTATGCAGCGCCTGGCAAATCGCGAGAGGCGTGCGGATCGAGCCAACCGATCGCGCCGTCGCGCCGCCGATAGACAACGTTCACCCGGCCGCTGCCGGCGTGCTGGAAGACCACCACCGGGGCGTCGGTGAGATCAAGCTCCGCGACTGCCGAGGCGACCGAAAGGGATTTGAGCTCGTCGGTTCCCTCCGCCACAACGACAGGATTGAAGCCGCCTTCGGGTTCTTCCTCGTCCGGCAGCGGCTCCACGACATAATTGGCGACCTTGCCCCGCCCGGCTCCGGCGGCGCCGGCATGATCCTTCAGACGCATCTTGTAGCGGCGTAGGCGTTTTTCAATCTTGTCGGCCGCCTGGTCGAAGCAGAGGTAAGGTTCGTGCGCGCGGCCCTCGGCGTGCAGGCTCACCCCCGAGCTCAAACGCAAGGTGCACTCCGAGCGATAACCGGAGCCTTCGCGGGTCATCACCACATGGCCGCCCACGGAGCCGCCGAAGTACCGGGCGACCGTCGCCTCGACTTTGCCCAGGACGTGCTGACGCAACGCTTCCCCGATGTCGAGGTTCTTGCCGGATACCCTCAAGGTCATCGAACGCTGGCCTTACCTTTCAAGCGAGGCGGGCGAATACCGTCGCCGCTCGTCCCTCGCCACCCATGCGTTCCCGCCTAGCCCTCTTCCGCGCCGCCCCGGTCTCCCCCGCGGCGTCCGAATGGCGGCTAGCGTTAGGAGCGTCCAGGGTTCATGTCAATCGTCGCGGCAACCTGTTCAATTTGCAAGATAAATCGACTTTAAGCCTCGACCGCGAGAGAATTGTCGCGTTCGACTCGAGTCCGTATCGGGGCCATCTTCATCTTGCGTCTCTCGACCGACGAAGGGATTCTGAGGCTGTCGCGATATTTGGCCACCGTGCGGCGGGCGACGAGGATATCCGCCTTGCGCAGCCGCTCGACGATCAGGTCGTCGGACAGCACCGCTTCCGGATTCTCGTCGTCGATCATCTGCCGGATGCGCTGGCGCACGGCTTCGGCGGAATGGGCCTGGCCGGGCGCGCTCGAGGCGATCGCCGCGGTGAAGAAATACTTCATCTCGAAGAGGCCGCGCGGCGTCTGGATGAACTTGTGGGCGGTCGCTCGCGAGACCGTCGATTCGTGGACGCCGATCGCTTCGCCGACCATCTTCAGGTTGAGCGGCTTCAGGCCCGAGACGCCTTCGAGCAGGAAGGAATCCTGCCGCCGCACGATCTCGCTCGCGACGTTCAGGATGGTGCGGGCGCGCTGCTCGAGGCTCTTGGTGAGCCAGTTCGCCGCCTGCAGCTGGGTCGAGACGTATTGTTTGTCCTCGTCGCGCTTGGCGCCGCGCTTAATCTCCGCCGCATAGACCTCATTGACGAGAACCCGCGGCAGCGCCCGGGTGTTGAGCTCGACCCGCCAGCCGAAATCCGGCGCAGGCGTGACATGGACGTCGGGGATCGCCGGCGCGGCCGGCGGATCGCCGAAGGCCCGCCCGGGCTTGGGCTCGAGGCGCCGGATCTCGGCGATCATGTCGCTCAAGTCCTCGTCGTCGACGCCGCAGGCGCGGCGCAGCAGCGGAAAGTCGCGCTTGGCGAGCGCGGGCAGGTTCTCGATCAGCGCCTGCATCGCCGGATCGAATCGGTCACGCTCCTTGAGCTGGAGCGCAAGGCACTCGGCGAGCGAGCGCGCGAACACCCCAGTAGGCTCGAGGGTCTGCATGCGCATGAGCACGCGCTCGACCCGCCCGGCGTCGGCGCCAAGGCGGTCGGCGATTTCGGCGGTCGAGCCGATGAAGTATCCCGCTTCGTCCAGAGCGTCGATCAGCGCGGCGCCGATAATGCGTTCAGCCGAGTCGGCAATGAGGATCGCGGCCTGGCGCTCGAGATGGTCGCGCAGGCTCAGCGCCTCGGCGACATAGGCTTCGAGGTCGGGGGCCTCGCCGGCGTCAGCGCCGACGCCAAGGCCGGTCCAGGCGTGGGCGCTCAAGCCGTCGGCCGCGGCGGACTTCAGCGGAGGCGCGGAGCGGTCGGCGTCGAAGGCGTTGTCGACCTCGGTGCCAAGATTGGCGGCGAGGCCGGCGACGTCGGTCTCGAGCGCCTCGGCCGCCCAGTCGCCAGGCTCGGCCGGCGCCTCCGCGGCGGGAGCGCCGTCGAGCGGCTCGGAATGGGGGTCCTCACGCTCTTCCGCCCGCTCGAGCAGCGGATTGCTCGCCAATTCGTTCTCGATGAACTGGGTCAGCTCGAGGTTCGGCATCTGCAGAAGCTTGATCGCCTGGAGCAGCTGCGGCGTCAGAACCATGGTCTGACCCTGCCGCATCGCCAGTTTGGCCGAGAGCGCCATACCTACCGCCAGCCCTTCACCGCACACCTACGCCAAACCCGGCGTCCAACGCCGCGGCTCGCTTCTTGCTTTAGCCGCTCGCGTTCATAGCATGAGCCGAACTGAATTCGACCGCAACCATGGCGCCGAGCGCGCCTGTCCATTGTTAGCGGCGTTAGCGCTGCGCTGCAACAGGCGGGATTGTCACGGGACATCAATGAATTAAGGCAATTGTCACACTTCTGTCACGGTTGCCGGAAAAGTTCTGGGCGAAAATTGATATAAAGAGTTGCTTATATGTTTATTGCACGCTGCTGGAGCCGCTGATAAGAGACGCCCGCACGAATAGCAAGGAATTTGGCCCCCATGACCGCCATGCCCAAAGCCGCCGATCACGCTGTCGCCGATCTCTCGCTCGCCGCCTTCGGGCGGAAGGAAATCGCCATCGCCGAGACCGAGATGCCCGGCCTGATGGCGACGCGGGCCGAATATGCCGCAAGCCAGCCGCTCAAAGGGGCGCGGATCGCCGGCTCCCTCCATATGACGATCCAGACCGCTGTCCTGATCGAGACGCTCAAGGCGCTGGGCGCCGACGTGCGCTGGGCCTCATGCAACATCTATTCGACCCAGGACCATGCGGCGGCCGCCATCGCCGCCACCGGCACGCCGGTCTTCGCGGTCAAGGGCGAGAGCCTCAAGGACTATTGGGACTATACCCACCGGATCTTCGAATGGGCCGACGGCGGCTCGCCGAACATGATCCTCGACGACGGCGGCGACGCGACGCTGCTCATCCACCTTGGGCTCCGCGCGGAAAAGGGCGACGTCAAGTTCCTCGACACCGCGTCGAACGAGGAAGAGGAGGTTCTGTACGCGTCGATCAAGGCGAGGCTCAAAGCCAAGCCCGGCTGGTATGGCAAGAACGCCCAATCGATCCGCGGCGTGACCGAGGAGACGACGACCGGCGTCCATCGGCTCTATGTCATGGCCAAAGAGGGCAAGCTCCTATGGTCGGCGATCAACGTCAACGACAGCGTCACCAAGTCGAAGTTCGACAACCTCTACGGCTGTCGCGAGTCGCTGGTCGACGGCATCCGCCGCGGCACCGACGTGATGATGGCGGGCAAGGTCGCGATGGTCGCGGGCTTCGGCGACGTCGGCAAGGGTTCGGCAGCGTCGCTACGCAACGCCGGCTGCCGGGTGATGGTGAGCGAAGTCGATCCGATTTGCGCGCTCCAGGCGGCGATGGAGGGCTACGAGGTCACCACCATGGACGACGCCGCGCCGCGCGCCGATATTTTCGTGACTGCCACCGGCAATGTTGACGTCATCACGCTTGACCACATGCGCGCGATGCATGACCGGGCGATCGTCGCCAACATCGGCCATTTCGATTCCGAGATTCAGGTCTCGGCTTTGCGCAATTACAAATGGAACAACATCAAGCCGCAGGTCGACGAGATCGAATTCCCCGACGGCAAACGGATCATCCTGCTGTCGGAGGGCCGCCTGGTGAACCTCGGCAACGCCATGGGCCATCCGTCGTTCGTGATGTCGGCCTCGTTCACCAACCAGACGCTGGCGCAGATCGAACTCTTCACCAAGCCGGGCAAATACGAGAAGCAGGTCTACACCCTGCCCAAGCACCTCGACGAGAAGGTCGCTTCGCTGCATCTGAAGAAGATCGGGGCGAAGCTGACCAGGATGACGCCGGAGCAGGCGAAATACCTCGGCGTGCCGGAGCAGGGACCGTTCAAGGCGGAGAGCTACCGGTATTGACGTCTGCGAGCTTCGCGCAATCGGGTCGAACCATGGTCGTCATCGCGACCGCAGCGAAGCAATCCAGCAGAACGTCGGGCGCCCTCGACTTCTGGATCGCCGCGTCGCCATAGCCCGTCGAAAGACGGGTGTCTTTCGACATCCTCTGGCTCGTTGCGATGACGATCCGGACAGATTGCATCCCTTCGAGGCCGTCGCCGCGCGAAAAGGTCGAGGTCCATTCGAAGCCGCGCAGCGAGCAGCTACTACTCCGCCACAATCCTCTCAGCCCCGTGACCTCAGAGCCCCGGCCCAACGCTCCCGCCGAGCCAATTTGCGCGCGAGCGGCCGCCGCCGGCAGTGTCCCCTCGCCGTCGCGCATCGTGGCAATGAGTTGCTTGATCCTTCAAGCATTGGGGCCGGCTGCGATAGCGGCGAGTCGTGGTAGACCGCTGAGACAACCGGCCTACAGAATGAGACGAGGCCGGCAAAAACAGCTTGAATCGCCCCTAACCCCTTGAAAAGTCCCAAATCGGGAAAACCGTTGGCGGCAAATTCAGGCGATTTCGTTTTCATTGATTTGCCCGAGGCCGCTTCTCTGGCCGCCGGACCGGCGCGCCCAGCCTCAGCCGGACGCGAGCGCCTCTTCGAGCCGGGCCCGCCACGTGGCCGGTTCGTCGGCGGGGAGGCGGAACTGCACGCGCGCGGCGCGGCCGCCGGCGGCGAGGTCGAGGCCCTCGCCGTCGAGGCCGATCGCGCGCCAAGCTGGACGCGAGGCCTTGTGTCCCGCCAGCTGCGCGAGCGCGGCTTCGCCGAGCCCGTTGACCTCGGCGATGAGCCGCTCTTCGGCCTCCGCGAGCGCCGCTTCGCCGGCGCGCGAAGCGAGGACGTCGGCCGGCGCGAGCGGCGCGGCGCGGCCGAAGCCGCCGTTGAAATGCACGCTCCCGACCCGAAGCCGGAACATGGCGAAGTCGGCGAATCCAGCGTACAGCGCCGCCTTTGGATTACGCTGCAAATACCGGGACTTGGCGCGGCTCGCCGGCTCGCGTTCGACGCGGCCGCCAAGCGTGACGCGTGGATGGTTCAAGGGGTCGCCGCGGTCGTGGCCGCCGGTCAAGAGGAGCGAGGCGCGCGGGTCGTGGGCCAGGTTTCTGGTGTGGCGCGACAGCGTCGACATCAGGAACAGCGGCGCGCCGTCGAAATCGCTGGCCACGCCGACCAATGTGGCCAGAAGCCCGCCTCCCTCCGCCTCCAGCGTCGCCAGCGCGCCGGTTCGGGCGAGCCGCATCAGCCGCTTGGCGTCGGCGACAGCCTCGGCATGGGCTTTGTCAGGATCGGCAGGGGCGTTCGCCATGGTGGCCTTGAGGCTTCGGCGGATCGGGGCGACAACAAGCCCGGAGGGCGAAAGAGGTCAAGGGCACCGTCCGGCCGCCGGTCCGGGCGTTGGCGCTCCGATCGCTGGCCAATCCATCCAACTTGATGGTAAGCTTGCACAATTCGTCCGAGCGCCCCATCTCGAGGTCGGCCGGGCGACCGGTCGCCCTCGTTGGAACACATTCAGGCGATCAATGGTTTTTTCTTTGAGCCAACCAGCCCAAGCGGCGACAGCATCACATCAAAGCGGGAGCTTCATGCCCACGATCGCGCTGGTCGACGACGACCGCAACATCCTCACCTCAGTGTCACTGTCGCTCGAGGCCGAGGGATACCGGGTGCAGACCTATACCGACGGCGCGAGCGCGCTCGAGGGCCTGAAGGGCAATCCGCCCGATCTCGCCATATTCGACATCAAGATGCCGCGCATGGACGGAATGGAGCTCCTGCGGCGTCTGAGACAGAAATCCGATCTGCCGGTCATCTTCCTGACTTCGAAGGACGAGGAGATCGACGAATTGTTCGGCCTCAAGATGGGCGCCGACGATTTCATTCGCAAACCGTTCTCGCAGCGCCTATTGGTCGAGCGGGTCAAGGCGATCCTCCGTCGCTCCAACCCGAAAGATGCGGCTACGCAGAAGGAGACCGAAGCCAAGATCCTCGAGCGCGGCCGTTTGAAGATGGACCCCGAACGGCATACGTGCACCTGGGACAATACCGCGGTGACCTTGACGGTCACTGAGTTTCTGATCCTGCAGGCGCTGGCGACGAGGCCGGGCGTGGTCAAGAGCCGCAACGCGCTCATGGACGCGGCTTACGATGACCAAGTCTACGTCGACGATCGCACCATCGACAGTCACATCAAGCGGTTGCGCAAGAAATTCAAGGTGGTCGAGCCCGATTTTGAAATGATCGAAACGCTCTACGGCGTCGGCTATCGGTTCAAGGAAGGATAGCGGCCCGGCCGCAGTCATGAGCGCCGAAACGCAGCTCGAACGTCGTCTCGCCGCCCAGCCGGCGCGCGGGAGCCGTCGATGGCTGCGGCTGCGGGCGCGCGTCGCCTGGCGATTTCTGACCGCGCGGTTCTCGTCGTCGCTCACCCGCCGGATCGTCGTCCTCAACCTTGGCGGTCTGGTCGTGCTGGTGGTCGGCTTCCTGCTCCTCGACCAGTTTCGCGC
>Ga0335073_10000713_pt1 | contig 43330 bp, 31 predicted proteins | sample Lox_Sample_22_FD_207093 | JGI IMG/M metagenome (GOLD analysis project Ga0335073, IMG submission 207093) | Soil microbial communities from Loxahatchee National Wildlife Refuge, Florida, United States - Lox_Sample_2.2 | ecosystem: Environmental > Terrestrial > Soil > Wetlands | place: USA...
TTCCCCGCCGAATAAATGACCTCAGGAAGTCCCAACCGCAGGCTGCGATGGTGATCGATCTTGGCGAAGCCCGCGTCCTCAAAGGGCAGCTTGGACAGGCGCGCCATCGCCTCCGCAGGCGTCGTCTCGCCCCGCTGAATCCTCTCCAGCATCTCCAGTATGGTTTCGCGGGTCATGCGCCCGCCGGATCGTAGGCTGGATGCTCCGCGAAGGCTACGAGTGCAGCCTCCATCACCACCTTCAGCGGAACCCCATGCTCGCGCGCCGCTCTCCGGCAATCCTCGTATTCCGGCATCGCGTTACGCCGCTCGCCACCCAGACTGCCCACCTTTACCCGGATCAGCCCATAAGCCGTCTCTACGGTGACGAAGCTCCGGTCCAGGATCACTCGCTCGTCCGTCCTCCGCCGAATACCCAACGTCGTCGTCTCCCGGAAGAGCAGACCCTCGATCGCCGCCGCATCCTCAGGCTTGGTGAGCACCGTCAGCAGCGTCCCGAGACGCCCCTTCTTCATGGTCACCGCAGCAGCCATGGCATCCAGCGCCCCGTTCTCCAGCGCCAGTTCCATGGCATGAGCCACCACCTGCGGACTGGCATCATCCACGGCACACTCCAGCACCACCACTCGATCCCGCTTCGACGTATCAGCGCTCTCGCCCACCGTCAGTCGCAGGACGTTGGGAAAGCCCTCAGGATTCGCCGTCCCCGCTCCGTAACCGATCGTCTCAGCCGCCATCGCCGGAGTCTCCCCGAAGGTACACCCCAACGCCCTCAGGAGCGCCGCCCCGGTTGGGGTTGTCAGCTCCCGCTTCGGCCCTGCCGAATAGGTCGGAATACCCTTGAGCAGCTCCGCCGTCGCCGGTGCAGGCACGGGAAACCGCCCGTGCGCGCAGTGCACATGGCCGCTCCCGACGTTCACCGCCGACGCATACCACCGGTCCACGTTGAGCGAGCACAACCCGGTTGCCCCGCAGACGATATCCACGATGGCATCCACGCCCCCAACCTCATGGAAGTGAACCTGCTCTGCCGGCACCCCATGAATCCGCCCCTCGGCCTCCGCCAGCACCTCGAACGCCCTGAGCGCCAGAGTCCGGGCATCCTCCCCCAGGGGGGCACCCCCAATCAACTCCCGTATCTCCCCCCAATTTCGGCCGTGCCGGTGAAGGTGTTCATGCGAATGTCCGTGATCATGCTCGTGAGGATGATCTTGAACATGGTCAGAATGGTCATGATGGTGTTCGGGGGCTTCCGCGAGCTCGTCGCCTGCCTTTACGTCGATTTTTATTGACTGGATTCCGCTGCGATCAACAGCTCGGATAACCAACTTGGCGTTAACGCTGAGTGCTTCCGCCGTCTGCCGCAGAAGTTCTGTCGAGACACCAGCATCCACGAGCGCTCCTAGGAGCATATCCCCACTCATGCCGGCGAAGCAGTCCAAGTATCCAATGCGCATGGCTTACGTTTTGGCCGCCCGTGTGAGGACGTCGAGAGGCAAAATCTCATTCATGGAACCCGAGCGGTACCCGTCGCAGTCCAGCGCGACGTAACTGAAGCCCGCGGCGTGCACCGCCGTCGACATCTGGCGCAAGCGTGCGGCATCGAGAGCAAAATGCAGCTCGTCCTCCGCAACTTCAATACGCGCAACGCTTCCGTGATGTCGCACGCGGAAATTTCTCAGGCCGAGAAGCCGGAGGGCATCCTCCGCCATCTCGACCATTCGCAGAGCCTCGGGCGTCACGCGTCGTCCGTATTCGATACGCGAGGAAAGGCACGCGGAAGCAGGCTTATCCCACACTTCGAGACCAGCCTGTAACGCCAGGGCACGGACGTCGTCCTTAGTCAGACCCGCTTCCGCTAGGGGGGCGACAATGTGGTGCGCGACGGCCGCGCGGTGGCCAGGGCGAAAATCTTTACGATCATCGACATTCAACCCGTAAGCGACTGTAGCGAATCCAAGCTCTGAGCGCTTCTGGTCGAGCACGGTGAAGAGCTCGTCTTTGCAGTGGAAGCAGCGGTTGGCATCGTTCACTGCATAGGCTTCACTTTCTAATTCCGCTGTTTCTACCGTCCGCAATGGAATGTCCTTCTGGCGGGCGAATTCGAGTGCGTCGCGAAAGTGACTCCGAGCGAGCGAAGGGGAATCGGCAATGATAGCGAGCATCTGGTCGCCCAAAATACGATGCGCAGCGTGCGCCAGAAAAGCCGAATCTACGCCGCCTGAATACGCTACGATGACGCTGCCTAGCCGCTGGAGAATATCTTCCAGCCCCTGCTGTTTCGTTTCGAGGCCCGGTGTCTCGGTTGGCGTCATCATTGATCCGCTCTCTGATGATCGTAACTCGCCCGCAGCCGCTGAAGCCAGTCGCGTCGATATAGCTCTGTTTTACATGAGAAACTAGGTATTAAAGATGGCCGTATTTGAGCTGCGATCTCCACTCACCGCCGAAGAGCGTCAATACAAACGAAAACTGATCTTTCGGGATCTCATAGCGCTACTGAGCTTGTTTGTCATCACGGCAGCTCTCGCCGTTGCTACTTACTTCCTGTTCAATTCGTTCTCACGCCGCAGACAATCGCTGGCAGAGCGCTGGCTTGAGCGTGGCGAATTGGCAATGTCGAATGGGCATCCTCAACAGGCCGTGGACGCATATCGCTCTGCGCTGGAATATGATCCGGGACGACGCGACACTGAGATCAAACTGGCGATGGCTCTTTCAGCTGCCAGCCGTCCCGAGGAGGCGATTTCGTACTTCAATACGCTACTCGAATCTGAGCCGGGCAACGGACTCATCAATCTTGAGTTGGCGAGATTGGCCGCGAAGCAGGGGAACCAATCTCGTGCAGTCGAGTACTATCAACGGGCGCTGGATGGCAGGTGGCAAGGCGATGGATACGAGCGCCGTAGGGCGGTTCGCTTGGAACTGGTGGGTTATCTGATCGATCGGAAGGATTACCCTAAGGCGCGTACTCAATTGCTTGTCGCTGCTGGCAACGCCCCTGACGACCCGAAGGTCAAACTGGAGATCGCTAGATCGATGGAAGACGCGCAAGATCCAGCAGACGCGCTCGAGATATACCGGAATCTCGCGGAGCGAAAGCCATACCCGATAGAGGCGCTGGAGGGCGCGGGACGAGTTGCATTCGCACTAGGGCATTTCCAGTTGGCTCTTACCTACCTCGAAAAGGTCTTGACCCATCCCGATTTCGGTTCCCAGCCAAAATCTGTTCAGACGAGCAATCGAGAATTGCTCGCAACGACCAGCCAGGTGTTGGGTTTGTTTCCCGGGACCGATTTGCCGGCTAAAGAACGAGCCACGCGTGTGATGCATGCAGCCGAGGTCGCGAAAGGTCGCCTGGAAGCCTGCTCCATGAATACCCATGCAGCTCCCGCGTCGCTTGCCGATCTCGCCGCCAAATGGCAACAGGTTCCCTCCAAGTTGACGCCGCTGGCCCTGGCGCGAGATCCACAGATGGAACAAACGATCATGAATCTGGTCTTCGATACTGAAAAGCAAACAGTTACGGCATGTGGAACTCCGGGCGGGGAAGATGTCCTCCTTCTTAAACTCGCACAGTCCCCGCTGGGGGTGGAACCTCAGTGAAAGTCGAGTCCCCCGTCGAGATTCAGGAAAAGGTCGATTCTCTGCCCAACTGGGAGATCGAGAAGATTGCGCCAACACGCGAAGAGCGCCTGTTTCTTGTTTTGTCCATATTTATTGGGATTCTCTCTGGATTACTCGTCGTGTCGTTCCGGGTAGCCATCGAGTGGATCAGAATTTTGACCCTCGGTTCGGCACCCCACCCCGGGCAATATCGACTGCTGCTCGTGCCGACACTCGCCGGCTTGGTGGTTGCGGCGCTGGTCCAATGGCTCTTCCCGGGAGCAATCGGCAGCGGTGTCAATCAGACCAAGGCAGCGCTCTACATCTACAACGGATACATTTCTTTCAGAACTGTCATCGGCAAGTTCCTGACCTCGGCGATCGCCATTGGAGGGGGGCACTCGCTCGGTCCCGAAGACCCATCCCTGCAAATCGGCGCCGGGGTTGCCTCAATGGTGGCGCGCAAATTGCGCCTGTCGCGGCAGAGCCTGCGACTCTTCGCGCCAATTGGAGCAGCGGCAGGCCTGGCCGCGGCTTTCAATGCTCCCATCTCTGCAATTCTGTTTGTCATCGAGGAGGTTATCGGACGTTGGAGTGCTGCGGTGCTTGGCTCGGTAGTGTTGTCTGCCATCTCCAGCGTCGTGGTCGCCCGCTGGTTTTGGGGCTCTGAGCCCATATTCCGAATTCCACAGGTTACGCTGCGCGATCCACGCGAGCTCACTGCTTACGCAGTGCTTGGAGTAGCTGGCGGGTTGGTCGCGCTGATATTTTCAAAGGCCCTGGGCTATTTGCGCCCGCACCTCCGAGCCTTTTCGCGCTGGACCCACTTTTTTCAGCCGGGATTAGCCGGTCTGATGGTCGGAGCCATAGGATTCTTCGGTTTCCCCCAGGTCATGGGTCCGGGCTATGGTGTCATCGACCAGGCAATGCACGGCCAGTTCGCCTGGAAACTCCTAATTGCTTTGGCATTGCTGAAGCTGTTGGCCACTACCCTGTCGTTTTCAAGCGGTACGCCCGGCGGCATGTTCGCGCCCACGCTCTTCATCGGAGCCATGCTTGGCGCAGCCGTCGGCTCGTTTGAAAAGCATTACTTTCCTCATCTTACCGGCACGGTCGGAGCCTACGCGCTGACCGGCATGGGGGTACTCTTTGCAGGATTTCTCCGTGCGCCGCTGACGTCCGTCTTCATGGTGCTTGAAGTCAGCGGTAATTACTCGATTGTTCTGCCCGTGATTCTGGCGAATACGATTGCCTATCTGCTTTCACGTAGCCTTCAGCATGTACCAATTTTCGAGATTTTCACTCATCAGGACGGTCTTGACCTGCCGTCCATGGAGGAGCAGCGCGAAGAAAGCGTGCTTCACGTTGAAGATGCTCTACATGCCCTCGACGTGCCTGTCGTGAGTGGAAGCGAACCCATTGAGGCGGTAGCGGCGACAGTTTCTTTCGACGACAAACCTGCGTTCCTTATTCAGCTCTGGGACGGTTCCTGGTATGCAATGAGCAAAGATGAGCTGACCGGCGCGGTCGCGACGCTGACCGGCAACACTCCGATTGAAAGAGCCCTGAAGCAAGATCGCACTCCGTTACTGTTTCCCGATCTTCCTCTCGACAATACGTTGCGCTACTTTCCAAGGTGGCCATTGCTGCCTGTCCTGAATCGGGCCAACAAAAACAAGCTTGAAGGTGTAATAACCTTGGAAGACGTATTGAAGCGCTACCGGAATTCCTAGTGGATGAAGTTATTTCTGAGCATGCGCAGCCTTACGTGAGAGATTTTCCATCAAGATGATGCTGACTTTGTACCAAAGGCTCGTGCTGGGCTGTCTGTTCCTCATTGCGCTGGTGACTGGGGTCAGCATGCTCGTACGTACCTCTTTTGTCCGGCTCGCAGCTCTGGACGCCTCGCTCCATACGGCCGATCAGGCGCTTGGTGCCTTGGCCGCGGTCCGGGCCTCTGTGGCAGCCGAGGAGTTGACTGCGGCGAATCTCCAGATCACAGCAGCGCCGCAGTTGTCCGCTCAGTTCGCGCAGCAGGCTGCCCAGACACAGCAGCTCTTTGCCGCCGCTGGAAAAGCCCTGGGCGCATTCACCCCGAACACTTCGATCGACGATCTTGCCGATCAGCACGCGAAAATCGCTGAACGTTCTCGCCACGCCGTCGACCGGCTCGCGCCGCAGCTCGAACAGATCAGTGCCGAGCTCACCCGGAGATTCAACATACTGAAGGCTGAGCATGACTCGGTCGTAGCCGACCTTGAGCATCAGCAGGCGCAGCTGAAGGCAAGATTGATCAGCGCGTGTGGAGCAAGCATCGCAACGGCAATCGCAATCGCCGCAGTGATGACGTTCTTTGTGGTCGCGCCTATTCGTCGCACGGCGCGCGCGGTCCGTCGCATCGGCCAGGGGGATCTTCAACAACGCATCGAGTGGCGGCAGAGGGATGATCTTGGCGTCATCGCCACCGAGTTGAACAGGATGACTGTTCGTCTCCGCGATTTGCGTGAGACCGAGTCCGGACGCCTTCAGATGGAGCATCAGCTGAGTGATGCCGTCGTGCAGTCCATCTTTGAACCGGTGATCGTCACGGACGCAAAGGGCCATGTTCTAAAGCTCAACCAGGCCTCAATGGAGTTGCTGGGCGAGAAGTCGTTGGACCGGATGGTTCTGACCAACACTCCGGGTGGCGAAAAAATCCTGAATGCGGTCCGCATCGCGGTCTCAATGCAGCGTGCTTCTACGGGTGAAGGTGAAGCCGCGCTGCTGCCAATGCGTATCGGCGAAGCGCAGCGCAGCTACCGGTTACGCGCGACCCCGATGCGCGATGGCGACGGCAAGCTGCTCGGAGCCGTTACGGTGCTTGAGGATGTGACCGAACTGCAGGAAGTCGATCGCTTCAAGACGCGATTCCTATCCGTGGCTTCGCAAAAATTGCGCGATCCACTGCAGCGGTTGCGCCTTTCTCTCTACGCGTTGTCGCGCGGTCACGCCGGCGAGCTGAGGCCTCTGCAAAGAGAACTGATCGGCAGCGCGGAAGAGGAAGCGGAACGCTTGAATGATCTGATGGCCGATCTCATTGAGGTGGGCGAGCTCGAGACAGGGCGTCGCGAATTGAGAATCGAACGCCTCCGCCCCGCCGACATATTGCGGGAGGCGATTTCCCGCCACGAAGAAGAAGCACGTTCCAGGAAGATCGACCTCCAACTCAACGCATTCAGCGATCTGGCTCATGTCAATGCCGACCGACGGGCTCTGCGCAGCATCCTCGATAACCTCGTTGTGAACGCGCTGAGGTACACGCCGGAGGGAGGGACAATCGTGCTTCAGGCTACAGAGATCAAGGACGGAGTCCAGTTTTTCGTCCGGGACAATGGGCGCGGTATCGAAAGCGAGCGCCTGCCGACTATCTTCGGACGATTTTCTGGTGGATCAGATCAAGGGACGGGGCTTGGCCTGGCTCTCGTTCGCCGATTGGTGGAATCCCTTGGCGGCCAGGTCTATGTCGAAAGCAAGTTCGGAAGCGGCACCACCTTCAGCTTTACGCTGCCTTTTGCCACTGTCACGAGCACCCGGCATCCGGTTGAGGTCGGCTAACGGATGAGCCCCATGATCGAACTTGGGCCGCCTCTTGCCGAACCAGCCAAGTTACGGGTTTATATCGGCGCAGCACCAGGCGTGGGCAAGACCTACCGCATGCTCGAGCAGGCACACCAGCTCAGAAAGCAGGGAGTGGACGTTGTCATCGGGTTAGTTGAGGCGCATGGCCGTGCGGAAACCGCTGCTTTGATAGGCGACCTCGAAGTAATCCCACAGAAGGAAATCGTCTACCGCTCAGTCACGTTGCTAGAGATGGACCTGGATGCGATCCTCGCTCGCAAGCCGAATACCTGCGTCGTCGACGAATTGGCGCATACCAACGTTCCGGGTTCGCGTAACCGCAAGCGTTACGAAGACGTCCTTGAGCTGCTCGATGCGGGAATCAACGTCATGACAGCGGTCAACATTCAGCACCTCGAAACGCTCAACGATGCCGTGTCTCGCTCCGCCAGCACGCAAATCCGCGAAACGGTTCCTGATAGCTTCCTCAAGCGAGCCGACGAGGTAGTTAACGTCGACGTGACGGTAGACGAGCTGCGCACGCGTCTTCGCGAAGGAAAGATCTATGCCCCGGAAAAAGTGGAGCAGGCGCTTGCCAACTTCTTTCGTAAGGGCAACCTGAATATGCTGCGCGAGCTCGCGCTACGAACCACAGCGGAGCAGGTTGGTACGGCAGCGGCTGAATACCGGCGTATTCAGGGACTGGAGCAGGCGCCGATCCCGGAGAAAGTCATGGTGTGTCTTTCTTCGCGGCCGGGCACAGAGCGGTTGCTGCGTGCCGGCGCGCGCATCGCCGGAAGATTAGCAACCAATTGGTACGCCGTATACGTCGAAACTCCTGACGACGATAAGAGACACGGCAACCCCGAAGCCTTCGCGCGGCTGGAAGAGTATGAACGCATGGCTCGCGAACTGGGGGCAAGGGTGGTGACCCTGAGGGGAAAGAGCGTTGCCGAAACCCTGATCGACTTCGCACAGCAGGAAAATATTTCTCACGTCGTCTTCGGGCAGTCGGCCCGCTCACGCTTTGACATCCTGTTGCGCGGATCAATTATCAATCGCTTCCTGGCCGAAATGCGCGAGACGACCGTGCAGGTCGTTCCAATGAATCGGGACAAAAAGTAGCTGCTATTGTTTCTTCAGAACCGCATTGCGATTCTCATCCGTGTTCACAACCGCTTCAAACTTCTTCAATTCCGGGTATTGATCGGGAGAGAGAGCCAGCTGCTTTAGGACATACTCTCGCGAATAGTGCAGCGTATCGCCATCCACTTTCACGTCGCTGCGGTAACTCGCAAAGCCCAGATCCAGATTCACCGGGTCGGGTACTTCGTCGACGGTGTATCCCGCAGGGATACGCACATCAAAGCTGTCTTTCCAGTCGCCGAGCGCCTCAAACTGAATCGGGTATTTCCTGGGTTTGTCATTCAGCGCCTCCACGTCCGAACCAACCACGCGTGGGCGAATGAGAAGCAATGAGCCCGCTGCCTTCGCGTATGAGTTTGCGGTGACGTCGTACTGCAGAGAGAGTTGCTGATTGAGATCGCGTACATGTTGGACGCTCCGCGAGCCAACCGAGAAAGAAGAAAAATCGCGGCGGAGAGCCTGTTCAAGACTCTCCTGTTGTTCTTTGTCACTGTTCATCGCGTAAAACTCGCGAAGCTCCCAGGCAGAAGCTCCATTGCGATTAACAGTTACCCAGCCCTTCAAGGTTCCGTCGCCGTCGAGTACGAACTTTGCAGTTCGCGTGGTGGCATCACTCTCGGGCTTCAGTACAGGCAATTGGATCACCTGGCTGTCGCCGCCCGACACCAGAATTCCATAGCCGCCCTGGAGGTACTCCGGCAACAATCCGATAGAGACATAGGAATTGGTAGGGTCGAAGATGAGATAGCGCCTGCCTGTGCGCGCCGTGACCACGGCTTTCAGCGAGGGATTGTTATAGTCTTTGGGAATCTCGATGGCCGCAATGGCATGATTGCCGTCGACAGATGGCACGCCTGGATCGATGAAACCACGATGTGTATCCACCAATACCCACGTGGCGCGGATGCCCACCGCGTCCAGCATCGCGATCAACAGCGTCGCCTTGTCCTTGCAGTCACCATAGCGATTGCGGTAAACGTCACCCGCCGCGTGGGGCTGCCATCCTCCAATGCCGATCTCAATGCCGACGTAGCGAATCTCCTCTTGCATAAAGGTCGCTACCTTCTCAATTCGCGTCATGAAATCGGCATCGGGGGCAACAATTGATCGCGACTTGGCGGCGATATCCGAAGTGCCCTCAGAACGCGGTGACGCCAGATCCTGATACCAGTTGCCAATTTTTGCCCAGAGCGCATTCCCTTCCGGCAGGCTCTGCGGCGAGTAGTGAAGGACCATGCGCGCAGCCAGGGATCGCTCCGATGGCGCGAGAGGAACATCCGTCAAATCGATTTCGGGCACATTCGTTACTTCCCAGCGGAAGTGTCCGGGCGAAATCTCTGACGGCTGAACCGGCGCGTGCTTGAACCAGACTGCTAATTTGTTCCATCCAGCTGGCAGATCAATCTCCATCGTCGAGTGCGCCACCGGAATTGTCTTCTGAAACCCCCAGGTCTCCTCGCTCATGTAGGGGCGAACCTGTCGCTCGAATTCCCAGGCCACCAGGCCTCCCGGGTCCGCACCTGGAGGAGAGGCTATCTTGAAGCGTTCATCTTCATATAGCAATCCGCCACCTTCAGCGCCCTCCTCGCGGTATTCATTGTCCTTCATCGTGTACTGGTGCCCGTCCGTTCCAATGCTCCACACGTGAAAAGACAGCAGTTTTCCGTCCTTCGAAAACCAGGCCGAGGGCTCGGCGTACTCTCGCCCTCGTGGTCGAAGTATCTTGACCGCAATGCGATAACGCTCCACGGCGCGCCCATCGCCCTGAACGGTGATCAGCCTATCGTCGAGCAACACGATAGCTTTGGCGTCGGGAGCATGATCGGGTAAGGGGGCCGCCGCCGCTTGCGTAATCCAATCGGGAAATGGGTTTGCCGCCCGCATCGTGCCACAGGCAGCGATTAACCCGCCAAGCAAAAGGGAGCCCCGCAGATACTTCATTGGCCTTTCCCCGAGGAACCGCTCGCCGTGCTCGCCGCCCCTGCCTTCAGCACCACCTGAACCTGGTCTTCAGTATTCGTCTTTTGATAGAAGCTGCGCAGTGCTGCATATTCATCGACTTTGTAGAACGGATTCGCCAGCCGCAACAGTCGCCCGTATGCGTAGGTGTTGCCCTGTACGACGAACTTAGCGATGTAATCGCCATTGGGCGCAAATGGTATTTGCGATTCCTTTGGAACACTTTCGGCGGTCAGGTTCGGGGGCAGTTCAACGCTGAATTGATCGTGCACTGAGTAGGGATAGTGCAAATCTACGGGGTTCTCCCGTTTCTCGTGTACGAAGAGAGGTTTCGCGCTGGCCTCGAAAAAGACAGCGGGAAGAAAGACGCGTTTGCCGGTTGTCGTTCCCAGCGTCCCGCTAACATCAACTGTGGCCATGAGAGCGGTCTTGTAGTCAGTCAAACCCACAAAATGATTTGTCTTGACTTCAACCCCGGGAGGCACCTGCTGTTGCAGGTATTCATCGAACTCCTTTTTCAACTCCTGCTCATCGCTCCTCAGTGCAACATGCCTCCAGCGTAGCGCCTCCGTTCCAGACATTGTCATTCGGATGAAGCCGTGTAGCTTGCCGTCAGGATCCAGAGTAAGATTCGCGATTCGATCGAGCTTGTTGTCCGGGTATATCAAGCCGGGAGTTAATGCTATCTGCGTCCCGTTGTCTGTTTGGCGTACTCCGTTTGCCCAGGTATGTTTCCAGTGCAGCTTCCCGAATTCGCAATATCTTTGCCCAGGATCGAAGTAGACTTCCTTTCCGCCCATCACGACAATCGCCAATTCATCGTCAAGCTGGTTCCAATCCAGATAGGCCGTCTGCAGCACATCTCGATCTCGATCGACGACGATCATGCCGTAGACCTTCAATCCCGCTGCCCGGACCATCGCAATGAAAAGGCGGGTGATCTCGTCCGAGGTGCCGCGTTTCTGGTTCCAGATGTCTTCCGCACTCTTCACCTTGAGACCCTCTGCCTTGTTCTCGTCAGCAGAGTGGGTCCGCGTGAAGCTGGTGTTATCGATCTTCATCACTTCCGCATAGATCTTTTCCACCTTCTGCTCTTCCGAGTCCCCAGGAGCCGTTATCTGCGAAACGGCACCCTTGATTGTGCCGGAAGGGTTGGCAAAGCGGTCAAGATCCTTTGACCAGTACTTGCCCTGATTGCGCCAATATTCGTCCGACGTGCGCCATGGTGAGTAGTAAAAGATGACCCGGTAACTGAAGCTCCGGAACGGAGGCATGTAATCTTCGTCCGGCAGCGGCTGGATATTCTCCACCACAAGGTCATATCCGTCCTGACCCTCCTTCACCTTCACGCCAGGAGGCAGACTGAAGGTGTAGAGCAACGAATTGGCAACATCTTCATGGCCATGTTCCGAGTGCAGAATGGCCAGCGAAGTCTTTGTCGGATTGAAATGGTAGTGCGCCTTATGCACGAAGACCGGTTGCGCGATGTACCAGACAGGGGAAGAAAAGTACTTGTCGTCGTACCGAAGCTTCCAGCGATATTCAACAATGCTGCCCACCTGTACATCGGGCATGCTGAATACTTTCGCCATTACCTTGTAGTTGCCCGACTTGACCACTAGCTTGTCGATAGGCTTGGAAGTGAGCGGGATTACAGTCCCGTCGGCATGAATCGTCCGGCCACCGATGTCCGTGATCCCGAAGTTCGTGGCTTCATACGGGATCTCGATGTCGCTGAACATCTCCTTGCCCTTTTCGTTAAGGATTTTGATTCGCGCATACATGCTGTGCACGTGGTAATCGTCGTTGACGGTCTCTTCCCGGAAGAGGTAGACGGCAGGAGCGTTCGGGGCAGCCGGATCCGAAGTCATCTTCAGTTCTTCCGGAGTAGGTTGCTGCCAGTCAGAGAATCCAAAGGCCGAGAGCGGGACAAGGGCAAGGCAGAGAATGAGCAGGCGACAACAGAGAGCAACCAAAGCGGACCTCAAGGTGACAAGAATTCAGCCAGAGGCTTCCTCGAAAAGGGCGCTGGGGGTCGTCCGGCTGGGAAGGTTTCTGGAAGGTGCATTCATTATTACTTCGAGTTCGATGCAGTTGGCAATAATTTCCTGCCGGTTCACTCAGATTACTGTCGCTCTTTGCTTCCTGTGCCCTTCACATCCGCCGTGAAAGCTGCGGGAAGCGAACAATGCATCTAACCCTTTCGGCGGGAAGTTCATCCAGTTTGACACCCGAATGTTTATATTTGTGGATGTGTCTTATCACCGACGTCGTCCAAGGCGCTCACACGAATCAGGAAACGACGTTGATCGTCCATGGTAATGCCTAACTCGAAGACTGGTCGTGGTGCCGCTCGCCGCCGATTCTGGTTGGCGATGGCGGGGTTTGCCATGGCGCTTGCGCTGCTGCCCTTTTCCTTCAGGGTCGAACGTCGTCTGGAAACGGCCGTTCACATCAAGGGCGGAGAATCCGAAAAAGTTGACCAGGAACTGGCGCAACGTTTTCAGTCTCCCTACGCCCGTCGGGTTGTTCTGGTAATCAGCGGTATTCCTAATCCCGACTCGGCTGAGAGTGCAAACGCATTGAGCTTTCTCACTAACTCACTGCGTAGTGTGCCGGGAGTGGCCGGTGCCATCTCTAGTCTCGATTGGCCAGATCCCATGTTCACCGGGAAAACCGCCGGGGCCTTGATCATCATCGGGTTGGACCCCCATCATCAATCTGTCGAGGCGTTGGTCCCCGAACTCAGGGCAAAAGCAGACTCGATGGAAGGTCAGCTGAAGTCGCAATACCCCAATATCAAACTGGAGATTACGGGGGAAACGCCGCTGAACTTTGATCTTCGCAAGGTCAGTTCAGACGACGTCAGGCATGCCGAGGAACGAGCGATGCCGGTAACTCTCCTGCTGCTGTTGCTGGCTTTCGGCAGTCTTGTGGCAGCGCTATTGCCGTTGGGAGTTGGAGTGCTCTCAATCTCGATGGCATTGGGTGCGTGTGCGCTACTCGCGCAGTACCTCCATTTGTCCATTCTGGTGCAGAACCTGGCGACGATGCTCGGCCTTGGCCTGGGCATCGACTATGCATTGCTGATGGTGAGCCGCTTTCGCGAAGCATTGGCCGACGGATGTGATCCCGGCTGTGCTGCCGATATTTGTGCCGGGCAAGCTGGGAAGACGCTATTAGTTTCGGCCACAACCGTTGCCATCGGATTCTCGGCGTTGCTGACCGTGCCCATCAGCGAACTGCGCTCCATCGGGATTGCTGGCCTGCTCGTAACCGTTTTGAGCGTCATGCTGTGTACATTCATTCTGCCCTGGTTGCTTGGTCTGCTCGGACATCGCATCAATGCCGCCCGAGTGCCGCTTCCATTCGGACGATTCAAAACGCGGGACAGCCTGTGCGCGGCGAGTGAGCGGTGGGCACGGTGGGGCAACATCGTCACCCGTCGGCCCTGGACAGCTCTGCTCCTCGCCGGGATTCCGCTATTGCTCCTTGCATTCCAGGCACGAAGAATCAATCCCGGGCTTCCTGACCGGGACTCGCTCCCGGCCGCTGCCCAGTCGGTAAAAGCTCTGCACACCCTTCAACGCATGGGACGGTCGGGTATTGTCCAGTCCCTCCGGGTGATTCTGGAGTTGCCGCCGCAGTCGCCACCGCTCTCCCCGCAGGGCTGGCTCGCTATCAGCCGCTTGACTGAGCACTTCCAGAGCGACCCCAGAGCGGAAGAGGTTTTATCTCTCCCGACTCTCACGGGAATGGCTGACACTCCCGATGCTGTCAACGAGGCACCCGAGGCAATCCGCAAGAGTCTTCTGAGCAGTGATGGGCAAGTTACCCTGATTGAGGTGCTGCCAAAGGCCAGTCTTACCCCCAGCGAACTGATGCGATGGGTGCGAGAGGTGCGTTCCTCTGATGTTGCGGCGATAACCGGCGTCCCCGGTGCAGTGCTGCAGGTTGGAGGTATTCCCGCGCTCAATGCAGATTATGACTCTGTGGTGAAGGAACGCTTGCCAAAGGTGATCGTTGGCGTCGTATTAGGAAGCTTGGTGGCGCTACTGATCGGACTACGTTCCTTATTTGCGGCGGTCAAAGCCATTCTGCTCAATCTGCTCTCAGTGGGCGCCTCATTTGGTGCGTTGGTGCTCGTTTTTCAGGAAGGCCACGGTAGCAGGGTGTTTGGTGTCGACGGACCGACCGGAGCCGTGTTCCCGATCGTGCCCATCCTTGCCTTTGCCATCGTCTTCGGATTGAGCATGGACTATGAGGTCTTTCTGGTCGCCCGAGTCCTTGAAGAGCGGCGGCGCGGTTTATCCGAAAGATCGGCAGTGATCGAGGGCCTGGCGCGAACGGCCGGGCTCATCACCAGCGCTGCGGCAATTATGATTGCCGTCTTTACTGCATTCACTGTGGGGAGCTTTCTGGTCGTCCAGATGTTGGGCTTCACGCTCGCCGTCGCGGTGTTCATTGATGCTACCGTCGTGCGGATGGTTGTGGGGCCGGCGCTCTTGCAACTTGCCGGCGACTGGAATTGGTGGCCTCTCGGCTTATATGGTGCCCCGGTAACATCTGAAAAGGAGCTCATCCCATGACGGGGAAGATGCTCCGATGACATCACAGCGCTTGGCAACCGCGCCTGTTAAGCGACCTGATTATTTCGATCTCTTTTCAGAAGCGCCAGACTGGCTGATATCAAAGTCTTTGAGTCCAAGCTTTGCCCTTCCAGAGCCCCCTTCGATTACGAGCATTGATGAGCCAGGTTTGCCCTGCAGTTTTGCCTCCACCTGGGACGCGGACCAGGCGCCGTCAACCTGCCGCAGACTGTAGTAGATGAATTCCTTCTGCTGCCCCGTCCCGCGAAGCGTCTTCTCCACATGCACGGGGAACAGGATGGTGCGATCAATCCACGATTTCACCGAAGCATAAGCAGAGTGGTCCTGAGCGTCGGGCGTGCTCTTAAGCACAAAGCAATCCCGAGCGCCGTATTTCTCCGGTGCCAGCAGCTCCTGACCCTTCCAGAAAAACTGGCTCTCAACCATGTCTTCATAGGAGAAGTCGGTTCCCAGAAGCGAGTCATTCCAATGTTCAAACGGCAACGGGCTGGGGGTTTTCTGACCGGGAAGTACCGTCTCGATGGTCAAATGTCCGTTCGGGGTCATGTGCAACAGAATGCTCGTCTTCTCAGAGCCAGGCCCTGTGAACACGGACAACAGACGCAGACCATCGGGAAACCAGTGAGCCTTTCCGACGAACTTGTAGTTCGTGCGCTTGCCATCAGCCTCCACCTTAGTGATTCGACCGGTTACGCGGTAGTCGAGGTTCTGAATACGCTGACGCGAACCCTTCAGCACGGCCTCGAGGTCAGAGTCCGCTGCGAAAGCCCGAGGTGACTGTACCAGCGACAACAGCACCAACAACGCGATGAACGCTTGAATCGTCCCAAAGGCGTAATTAGCCTGTCTGGCCTCTGGATACCGGCCAGACTTGCGGTTGCGAGAGAGCATTGCCACACCACGCAGGAAGGTCATAGCTATGTATACAGCCAAAGTCTGTATGATGCCCATCCTCAGCAGCGCGTCGAGAATTGTCGAGCCGGTGTGCGGGAGCCGGTCTCTCCAGCATTGACTTCGCTCAGGAATTTCCCTAGATTGAATGCGAGCGCGAAGGGCGCATCCAGTCCGCGGAAAGGGCCGTGCCCACCTTCAGTACGACAATTAGAACGAATCTTCTTTCAGCCTGACTCATGCGGACTCCCAGGCAAGCAACGAAAGGAGCTTCGTATGCCTGACAGAGAATTACTCGCCCGTCCTAACCTCGAGCAATACAAAAAGCAAGCCAAAGACCTCACGCGGGATTGTGCAATCGGCAACCCGGCCGCGACTTCGCGTGTGCGCAGACATCATCCGCGCCTGCACGCGCTGCCGGAGAACGATGCGGCACTCAGACAGATGAGTCTCACCGACGCGCAACTGGTGATTGCGCGCGAGCATGGTTTTGAGAGCTGGCCGAAGTTTGCGAAGCACATTGAGATGATTCGCATGATCGATTCGGTGCAGTCACTGGCCGATCCAGTGTCAACATTCATCGAGGTCGCGTGCGTCCCCCGTCACGGGTGGCATGGGTCAGGAACGCTGGAGCACGCGGAGATGATCCTGCAGCGATATCCCCACGTCGCAAAGAGCAACATCTACACCGCGGCAATTTTGGCCGATGAGACAGCCGTGCGAGGATTGCTCGCAGCCGATGCGAAAAGCGCGACGGCAATTGGCGGTCCCCATAGATGGGATGCGCTCACATATCTCTGTTTTTCCCGCTACCTCCGGATCGACCAAGCGCGTTCGACGGCGTTCGTCAGTACCGCGCGGGCACTGCTTGACGCCGGAGCAAATGCGAATACCGGATGGACCGAAATGATCGACCATCCCACGCCACGTCCGACTTTCGAGAGCGCAATCTATGGGGCTGCAGGAATTGCTCAGCACGCCGAGCTGACGCGGTTACTGCTGGAGCGTGGAGCGGACCCGAACGACGAAGAAACTCCGTATCATGTGCCCGAGCGATACGACAACACGGTGATGAAGATCATGTTGGAGAGCGGGCGGCTCACACCGGCGTCGCTCACGACGATGTTATTGCGCAAATGCGACTGGCACGATGAGGTCGGCATGCAGATGGTGCTTGAGCATGGAGGCGATCCGAACGCGATGACTGTGTGGGGGTATACGGCTCTGCACCAGTCCATCAGGCGCGACAACGGTATGGATATGCTCGGGCCGTTGGTGGAGTTTGGCGCGGATCCCACCTCACCAAACAACAGAGACGGCAGAACAGCCGCGCAAATCGCGGCGCATCGAGGGCGCAGCGATGCGCTGCGGCTATTCGAGGACCGCGGCTTTGTACCGGATTTCAGGGGTATTGACGAACTGATTGCGACCTGCGCGAAGGGCGATTGGGCGAGCGCGGCGGCACTGGCATCACAGGAGCCTCAGCTGCGGGCAGAATTAGTCGCCAATGGTGGCCCTTTACTATCGGAGTTTGCCGGAAATGCCAACGTCGAGGGAATGCGGTGCCTGCTCGCCCTCGGAGTCGCAGTCGATGCGCTGTATCGTGAGGGTGATCCTTACTTCGATATCGCGAAGAACAGCACAGCATTGCATGTGGCGGCGTGGCGCGCCCGGCCAGCGGCGTTGAAGGAGCTGATCGCCCATGGCGCCGACGTGAATGCACGCGATGGCAAGGGACGGAGGGCGCTGCAGCTCGCAGTCAGGGCATGCGTGGATTCGTACTGGAAGCGGCGGCGCTCGCCGGAATGGATCGAGCCTTTGCTGGCGGCGGGTGCCTCCACTGAGGGAGTCGAGATTCCGACAGGCTACGAAGAGGCAGATGTCCTGCTACGTCGCTACAAAGAGTGACCTTAGGCAATCTCAGAGGTGAGCTATTTGGCGAACCGCGCGATCAGCGGGCCAAGGATCGCCAGGAAGAGCACGTACGCCGCCGCCAACGGCCCGAGCCGTGGTTCGATTCCTGCGCCGAGGCCCGCGATCACGATGGAAAATTCGCCGCGAGCGATAAGCGCGGCGCCGGCCCGGATGCTTCCTGAGCGGTCGACGCCCGCGCGCTTCGCGCCCCAATATCCGGTTGCGACTTTGGTTAGAGCCGTGACAACCCCAAGTCCGATAGCAAGGGGCAGGGCCGGAGGAAGCGTCTTAGGGTCAATCTGGAGTCCAAAGAAGAAGAAAAAGATTGCTGCGAAGAGATCGCGCAGGGGTGACAGAAGGCGATAGGACTGTTCGGCGATGGGTCCGGAGATCGCAATGCCGACGAGGAAGGCACCGATCTCGGCAGACACCTGAAAGCGCGCTGCAATGCCCGCGACCAGGAGGACCAATCCGAATGTGCTCAGCAGGATAATTTCCTCTGATTGATGCGAGACGAATCTGCTGAATTGACGGCCGAACCTTAGCGCAAGAAACAGTACCAGGATGACGACGGTGACAGCCACGGCAACCGAGGTCGCAATCTTCAGTGGGGTGCCTCCAAGGAGCGACACGCCTACAAGCGGCAGGTAGACCGCCATGGCCAGGTCTTCGAGAATGAGAATGGACAGAACGGTCGGCGTCTCCGGATTGTCGATGCGCTTGAGTTCCGACAGAACCTTTGCAATTACTCCGGACGACGAGATATAGGTGATGCCACCCAGCAGAACCGCCGCCACTGGCTTCCACTTGAGCAGCAAGCCGGTCACCAGTCCCGGAGTAAAGTTCAGCACGAAATCCGCTCCGCCCGCGGGAAGCCCGACGCGAAGGTTGGACATCAGCTCCTCTCCATTGCATTCCAGCCCCAGCATAAAGAGCAGAAGCAACACGCCGATTTCTGCCCCAGTGCCGATAAAGTGCTGGCTCAGGGGAAGAGGACGCAATCCTCCATTGCCGAACGCGAGCCCCAGCAGGAGATAAAGTGGGATAGCCGAGAAACCCCAGCGGCTGGCTACCCGTGCAAGGAGCGCCAGCACGATAATGGCGGCGCCGATCTCGGTGAACAGTCCGGCGTCGTTGTGCGATTCAGTAAAGATCAGCAGAAAAGTCATTCGGGAATGGAGGAATTCTATCCCAGTGACTTTTCAGGTGTTTGGGTTGGTATGGAATTCCCATCGGGTGGCAATAAATTGCCTAAAATGCAGCAGTTTGGGGGAGTGATTCTTATTTGCCCCCGCCCCACCCACGGTCGGAAAAGCTGCATCCCATGAAAAGGCCCCGAAAACATGAACCCATGACAGTCACAAATTTACGATTCCCCGTTTTTGCACTTTGTACATTTCTTTTGCTGGGCGGATGTAAGAAGAATTCCGCGCAGGTCACTCCGGTTCAGGCAGATACCAAGCCGGTTCCGGCGATGAAGCCGGCCCCTCCTACACCCATCGCGGAAAAGAAGGAGGAACTGGGAGCACCGAGTTGGAATCCGGACTGGGACAAGATCGTCGAGGAGGCCCTGCCGCCGGAGATGCTTGGAGCGAAGGCAGCCCGCGATGTCCGCGGCTATTGCCCGCGCTTCTCTGCGATGAGCGAAGCCGACAAGCGGGCTTTCTGGGCGTATTTCTTTCAAGCGCTCGCTGGAGCCGAAGCGGGTCTGAAGCCGACGACGAGTGTGCGCCACACGGAGCCCGCCGTGGCGAAGGTCGATCCGGTGACGAAGCACATGGTGCGCAGCCAAGGTCTGCTGCAACTCGCCTATATGGACGCCGACCGCTACGGTTGCGATTTCGATTGGGATAAAGACAAGGTGTTGCCTCTGAAAGACCCGGCAAGGACGATACTCCAGCCCAAGAACAATCTGACGTGCGGCGTAAAGATTCTCGACAATCAGCTCTTCGCACTGAACCGCCCACTGCTTTCTCACTACAGCTACTGGTCCACCTTGCAGCCGGGAACGGTGAGCTTCCGCGTCTTCGCAAAACAGATGACCAATGTGCCTGCGGCATGCCGTCTGCACCCGAAGCATGAGACAGAACGACGCGTTGCCGAAGTAGCAAAACACTGATACCCCATCGCCTGCTCTTGTTTAACCGCTCGAACAGTAATCGGACGGCAGAAGCTGCAGTTCTATGCCAGCGCCTTCGGAACCGCCTCTTCCCAGCGACCCTGAGATTTAAGAATTAGCTCAATGACTTCGCGGGCCGCGCCTTTTCCGCCGGGGGCTTGAGTAATGTAATGGCTGACCGCTTTCAGTTCGAAGGCCGCATTGGCTACGGCGACCGCCAGTCCTGAGCGCCGGGCGAGAGGCATGTCGGGCAAGTCGTCGCCGAGATAAGCGACCTCGTCCTCAGTCACTCCCGCCTTCTCCATGCATTCCTCATAGGCCTTCATCTTCTTCGCCTGACCAAGGTAGACGAACTCGACCCCCAGCTCTTGCGCACGGCGGGCAACTGCGGGAGACTTGCGGCCCGTGATGAATCCGGTTTTGATCCCCATCGTGTGGGCCAGGCTGAGGCCCTGACCGTCATGCGCGTCGAAGACCTTCATCTCGGCGATTTCACCGCTGGGAAGCGACATGAGGCAGACGCCGCCATCGGTGAGAGTGCCGTCAACGTCCATAAGAAAAAGGCGAATATTGCGCGCGCGTTCGGTTACGGTGAGCGAGGCGTTCTCTGGCATGGCTTGATTTTACCTGCGCAGAGGTCCTTCAAAGATAATTGGCAATTTCGATCAGGTTCCGGTCAGGATCGCGGATATATACGGAGCGAATTTTACCCATGGCTCCGTTGCGTTCGACCGGACCGGCCTCAATATGGACACGAAGTTCGGTGACGTAGCGGATGACCTCATCGAGTGGAGTGCTGGTGATGAAGCAGAGGTCAGCCGACCCTGGAGTGGGGTGCGCAGCGTTGGGCTTGAACTCGTGGCCACGCTGGTGAAGCTTGATGGTCTGCGTGCCGAAGGTCAGCGCTTTTCGCCCGTCCAGGGTGACGGGATCCATGCCAAGTACTTCGGTGTAGAAATCGATGGCTGCGTCAATGTTGGCTACTGTAAGCACGAGGTGATCAAGCTGATCGAGGCTAAAGGTCATAACGTTTAGTGTCCGTTGGAAGCAGGCGCAGTGATCTCGATCGGCATATCAAGGGTACCGAGGCGGTTGTTGTTCATGTCGCTCACTCCGAGGCGCAGGCGGTAGCGGCCGGGCTTGAGAGCAAGCTTTTGCTGGAAGTGGATGCCGTCTTTGAGGATGGAAGCGTAGAGCGTAGGGTCAACATCGACGCGCATGATGCCGGAGGTCTGAGGCGGGTTTTCGGGCTGATTAATTGAGTCGTTGAGGGCAACTAACAGGACGAGCAGTCTGGCATGGCGATGTCCGCCGGCATCGGTGGTGAACTCAACCCCAGCGGGATCGACTGTAGTCTCGACGAAGGTCTCCGGATGCGTGGCGTCGGGCAGATCGACCTGGCCTTTTAACAAGAGCATGGTCGATTCGGGGGCTCCGGGCTGCAAAGCCGCGTTGAGCGCTTGTGCTGTGTCTTCGTTTGTGCCCTGGTCGGGGTTGGCAAAGTATCCGCGGCGATAGCTGATGGAGTAGCTGTGACCGGGCATTTCCACCTTGATTGGGCGGAACTTTCCGTTCCAATCGTGATTCTGCGGGCGGTAGGCGAGCGTGTAGTAGTTGGAGCCGTCCTCGATGCTGCGGCGAAGGGCCCCCGATAAATCATTCGAACCAAAGACTGCTTCGCCGCCGGTCTCATAGGCGATGTCGTTCATCGCTCCGCGCAGAGCCGAACGGTTGGTGAACTGCTGGGCCAGCGTGTCTCCCAGGGTGTGCTTGACGTTCCCCGAGCCGTATCCGTTGCTGGTGAGGCCGGCGGTGCCGCTCGTGGCAGCCATGGCGTTGCCGGAGACGTCGACGCCTACGCCGCCTGTTTCCAGACCGACCGCGCTGATGGGATAGACGGCAATCTGCGCATCGGCGATTACCTTTGCAGTGTTGGCAACGGAGTTGGTATCGGCCGTCGGCATGTCCGGGAGGTTCAGTGTGCTGTATTGCAAAGGAGCGGTGATGTTGTATTGCGCCTGCTGGGTAAGGCTGAAGGGAAAACTTCCCGAAAGCCAGAAGAGGTTCTTGCGGCCGGGATAGCCCGACGCCGCATGAGAGATCTCGCTAAAGGCCATGAGAGTGATGCGCTGCCGGATCTCGTTTGCCCTGGTTGTTTTCGAAGGTCATCTCGTTGGCGAGCGCTTGGATAGACTGACCGGGATCGCGTCGGGCGAGGGCGTCCTGCATACGGCCAAGATCGTCGATTTCGCGTTGCTGCTGGGCGTCGGACTGGTAAAGCCGCATATTTTTCGGGTTGATCATCTTTGCCGCGGCTACCAGCAGATCAGAGTTACCCGTAAAGCTTTGAAACATGTGCAGCTGATCGGAGAGCACGAAGAGCGCCACCTGCTGGCCGGGCGGAAGCGCCTTGAGGAAGTCGAGCATCTGTTTTCGTGCATATTGCTGGTCGGCAGGGGCTGTATTCACCAGGTCGAAGAGGATGATGTTGACGGAGCCCACCGGGCCACGATCTGGAACATTCGAGAAGACATTCTTTGCAGCAGGAGGTGGTGCCGTGGGGCGTGGCGCTCCGATGTCATAGGTATGGGCGGCGAAGAAGTCGATCTGTTCGGGCTTACCGTCCTCGAAGAGCTTGAAGTCATTCTCCGTCAGTCCACGAACCAGATGTCCCGATGTGTCATGGACAACGACGTCGACATAAACAAGGCGAGTGGTGATGTGGATAGTTTTGGCTGTCTCGGAAGGCGCGGTTTGCGCGAGCGCCAGCGTGGAACAGAAGAGAACGGTGAGCAACAGGCGGAGCGAGTTGAACATGAGCCTCTTTCGGAATGCGAGCAGTGAGCGAATCCGCAACATGCATGCTACGTCACAGATCGAGGACTGCGAAAGAAAATGTAAAAGGTCCTCGTGGCGGCTGAGCTTGCGTGGTCGCAGAACAACGTGCCAGTTGATGTGCTCATCGCTTCGCGGCGTTAGTCGATGTGATTTCGATCGGCATGTCGAGTGTGCCAACCCGGTGGGTGACGAGATCAGTTACGCCAAGGCGGAGCCTGTAGCGGCCGGGCGCGAGAATCAGCTCCTGGTGCATCGGCATGCCCGACGCGAAGAGTTTCGCAAACTCTTGCTGGTCGAGATCAACGATGTACATGCCGGAAGTTGGGGGCAGCGCCGACATCGGCGCCTTTCGGTCCTGAGTTGACGGAGCCGGGTCGGGCACTGCAACCAGCGTGACCAGCAGGCGGGCGTGGTGACGTCCTCGGTTGTCAGTCAGGAAATCCACGTTGGCAGGGTCGATCACTGAATCGACACGCACGGCAGAGTGCTTGGCATCCGGAAGATCGATCCTGGAGTGGAGGCGCAGCATCGTCATTTCAGGAGCGCCGGGCTGTAGGGCCGCTTTCATCGTGTCGGCCGCACTTCCGGCCGCTGGCTGATCGGGAACCGCGTAGTATCCACGCCGGTAAGCGAGTGAGCCATGCTCATCCAGCTTGATGGTGATCTTGCGGAAATGCCCGTTCCAGTTATGGTTCTCTGGCCGATACGAGAGCGTGTAATAGCTCGATCCGTCCTCGAAGCCGCGCGCAAGCGCCCCGGCAAAGTCGTTAGTGCCGTAATAGGCGCGACCGCCTGTGGTGTCGGCCATGTTGTTGAGCATCTCGTGCATGGCGTTGCGATTGTTGAATTGGCGCGCATACTCAGCACCGTTCGGTTCCAGGTTTGATTCTGGTCCAACAAACCCAACCTCCAGCCCCATCAGGCTGATGGGATAAATGGCGATCTGTGCGCTGGCTATTGCGCGGTTCGCGTCGGCCTGGTCCGCGGTGCTCGTCGTGTTGTTGCGAACCGCCTGGGCGAGGTCGTTGATTTCGAGGGTTGGGCCGCCGTAGAGCGGGAAGTTGTCTGCAAGCCAGAAGAGATTCTTTCGGCCGGGATACCCGCTGACTGCGGCGGCGAGCTGATTAAGCGCGGCCTGTGTGATGTCGGTGGCGCGCTGCACATCCTCGCCACCCTGATAGGCGAAGCCGTCACTGACAGCATTATGGGGCGATGCGCTCCTGCCAATGGCAGCCGCAAACCTGTCCGCCATATCCGCATCTTGCTGCTGTCCACCTGTCGTTTCGACTGTCGAGGTTTCGAGCTGCATCACCTTCGCCGCTGCCAGCAGCCGGTCGGTGCTGCCGGTGAAGCTTTGCAGCATCCTGAGGCGGGTTCCGAGAACGAAGAGCGCCGTCTGCCGTCCCGGAGGTAAATTCTCAAGAAAACGGATCATCTGCTTGCGCGCGTAAAGCTGGTCCTGCGGCGCAGTGTTAAAGAAATCAAACAGGATTATGTTGACTGAGGTCCCTTGCTCGCCGCCGGGATCGATATTGCTGAAACTGAGAGAGCCGTCTTTGTTCCCCGTTTCTACCGGCGCAGGCAGCGGGTCGTGCGTGTGATCCCGAAAGAAGTCGATCTTCTGCGGCTTCCCATCCTCGAGAACATGGAAGTCTTTTTCGGCGAGGCCGCGCACGACACGCCCATCACCGTCTCGGACCACGACATCCACGTATACAATGCGCGAAGTGATCTGAATTGGGGCAAGGGGCGCGGGTTGGGCGGGGGCCGGCTGGGCAATCGCCACTGCCGGCCAGAGCAGAACCGCAAGCGTTCGCCGTGCTCCCCGGACCCACACGGACATATATCGGTTCCTCACGAGCCTAAAGACGCAAATAAGGCGGAAACAGACCCATGGATATCGTGATTTCGGAAAGAAAGCCAGCCCTGCCTGCAACAAAATGTGCGCGAACGATTGCAGCCAAATCTCAATTGACAAACTAAACTAAACCGTTCAGTATTGTCAGTGGAATAGCGAGGACAGAATGATTCGCGTTCAGAATCTGGTGAAGACCTTTGGAGATTTCACCGCCGTCAAGGACATCTCCTTCGACGTGGCGCAGGGTGAGATCTTCGCTTTTCTCGGTCCGAACGGAGCCGGCAAGACCACGACCATCAAAATGCTGACAACGCTTCTGCGGCCGTCGAGCGGAAAAATTGAGCTCGACGGCCTGGACCCAACCGTACAGCAGAAGGAAGCGCGGCAGCGGTTCGGGATAGTCTTTCAGGACCCCAGTCTCGATCAGGAGCAGACCGCGTGGGAAAACATGGACCTGCATGGCGTGCTCTATCACGTGCCGCGTAAGCTCCGCGCCGAACGCACGGAGCGGCTGCTGAAGCTTTTCGAGCTCTGGGACCGCAAGGACAGCTACGTGAAGACTTTCTCAGGCGGCATGAAACGCCGGTTGGAGATCGCGCGGGGTCTGCTGCACACACCACGCATCCTCTTTCTCGATGAGCCGACGCTGGGCCTCGACCCGCAAAGCCGCAACCAGCTCTGGACGCATGTGAAGCACCTGAACGAGACGGAAAATACCACGGTCTTCCTGACCACGCACTACATGGACGAGGCGGACAAGGTCGCACATCGAATCGCGATCATGGACCACGGGAAGATTGTTGCACAGGGAACGTCGGCGGAACTGAAAGACGAGACCAACACCGAATCGCTGGAGGGAGCCTTTCTCGCTTTGACCGGATCGTCGTTGCGCGATGAGGCTGCAGATTCGAAGGCCGCCCTGCGACAGGTGGCACAGATGTGGAGGCGATAAATGGGCGCGATTTACATTCTCTGGTTGCGTGAGCTGAAGCGGTACGTGCGGTCCCGCGTGCAGATTGTTGTGTCTCTGGGCCAGCCATGCCTCTATCTGCTGGCTCTCGGCTTTGGGTTGGGGCCCGTTTTTCAAAAGGCCGGGCAGGGAAGTTACCTCCAGTTTATGGCGCCTGGCGTCATAGGAATGACGGTTCTCTTCAGCTCTGTCTTCTCGGGTATTGCCATGCTGTGGGACCGCCAGTTCGGCTTCCTCAAGGAGACGCTGGTAGCGCCAGTCTCCCGCATGCAGATCATGATCGGGCGCACCCTGGGCGGAGCGACTGTAGCGGTGCTGCAGGGTACGCTGATCCTGGTCATCTGCCTCATCGCAGGGTTCCGTCCGCACAGTTGGTTGGCGATACCCGCGGCATTTCTCTTTGTCATCCTGATTGCAATTGTCTTTGCCGCTTTGGGCACCGCGATTGGTTCAATCATCAAAGACATGCAGGGCTTTCAGCTGGTGATGAACTTCCTGGTTTTGCCGCTGTTCTTTCTATCTGGCGCTTTGTATCCTCTTGCCAATCTTCCCATCGTGCTCAGCGTCATTACGAAGTTCGATCCGCTCACCTATGGGGTCGATGGATTGCGCGGAGCGCTCATTAATCACTGGCACTTCAGTCCTGCCTTCAACGCGTCGCTGCTCGGACTGATCGCGCTGGCATTCCTGAGCCTGGGTGCATACCTGTTTTCCAGGATCGAAGTTTAGGATGAGGTCCAAAAATTTGAAGTTCCACGAATCGAAGTCGGCCAGATGGTAAGACCGAGAAGCGCGCTGGCCCACAGCAAGGTGCTGGAGGCAGCGGCGGAGCTCTTCGCCGCCTCTGGCATCGACGCCACCAGCATGGACGCCATAGCCGATGCCTCCGGTGTGAGCAAGGCGACCATCTACAAGCATTGGCCCGACAAGGATAGTCTTGCTCTCGAAGTGATGGCGCATCTGTTCGGGCTCGACGAGGAGCCGGCGGTCTTCGACTCGGGAGATTTTCGCACCGATTTGATTGCGCAGCTTCAACACGAGCATGCGCCGGAATGCAAGGCTGTGCGGGAAAGAATCATGCCGCACCTGATCGCTTATGCCTCGCGAAACCATGTCTTCGGTATGGCCTGGCGCAATCGCGCAATCGAGCCTGCGCGGGTTGCTTTGACTGACTTGATCAAGCGTGGCGAGAAACGGGGCGTGCTTAAGCGCGGAATTGATCCCGAGGTAGGACTTGCTTTGCTGCTGGGCCCAATCATCTATGGAAGGTTTTTTCTCAACAAAAAGCTCGGCAGAGCTTCTCCTGAGGACCTCGAGATCCACACCGCGGATGCATTTCTGGCGGCGTACGGGAAGCGGGCGAGCAAGAGATAGGCAAACGCGACACCATGGCAAAAACAAAAGAACATCCATAGCCTGTGAGTTTTCAATGAGCTGCAGGAGTTCCATGCTCCTCAGCCATCTCCGTCGGATCGGATCTACTTCACGCCCGAACCCGTGGGTGCCTTCCCCGCACTGATCAGATTGGCCAGAATCCGATAGGCTCCCGGCACCGCCTCAGGAAACTGCCTGTAAAGAGCATAGGCAACATATATGTACGTTCCCTTTCCGTAGGAAGCCATGATCAGGCCGCCGTGCTGAGGCTCCTGCCCCGGATCATGCGTCTCCGTCGGCGCCGAGTAATGGCTGTCCCAGGACTCCAGGAAGGAATGGCCGCGCTCCTCTACCCAATCGTCAAAGTCGGCCGAAGTGATGTGGTTAGGCCACTGAAAAAGAGCATTGTCGGTGAGTACCACAGGCGAAGTCTCATCTACGACTCTCTCCGCGTGGCCGAGGGAATAGGGATATGGCCCGTACCCGCGAAAGCCCCCACTCTGATATTGCACGATCAGATTGCCGCCGGCCTTCACATAATCGAGCAGCCTCTGGCTGTTGGCCGCCAGTTCGGGCCGGTTCGAATAGGCGCGGATGCCGATGAGGATCACGTTGTAGCGGCTCAGGTCCCCCGAAGCAATCTCGGCCGCGCTGAGCAGGTGCGGGCGAATGCCCAACTGCTCCAGCGCCTGAGGCACGTCATCGCCTGTGCCCATCACATACCCGACATTCAGGCCCGGTGCCACTTTCACATCGACTCCACGCGCCCGATAGGTGGCTGGCTGGTAGTAGTAGTAAGGGCGCAGGCCGGGATATCCGACCGTCTGAAAGCCTTCGTTGAAAATCTGGTTGCCGCTCTGCGCCATGGCTTTTAGGGTGTAGTTCTGTGTTGCGAGAGAGGTGGGATGAATCTTGAAAGAAACCGGAACAGCCTCGTTGGCGCGCAGGTGGAACTGAAACGCGGGCGGCTCTGACGTCCAGCCGGCGGGTAGATCAAGATGCAGCGTTCCGTCGCTGGCTTCCTGTTGACTGTTCTTTACTGAAACCGTCAGCGAGAACGCCGTGGAACCGAGCGGCACGATGCCGGCGGCCGAGGGCAGGTTCACCGAGATCTGCGGCACGACCACCAGCGGCTGATAGAGATCGCCGTATCCATGCTCGCGGTGCACCGTCTGCACCACTTGTCCAAGGCGTATGGGAACGCCGTTGTAGTTGAACTCCGCCCATCCCGCCAATGGATACGGCGCGAACGGCCGATTCAGCAGCTTCGGATCGAATATGTCGTAGTAAGGCTGCTCGGGAGTTGGCCGCGTGAAGTAGGGTCGCGTGTAAGCTGCGTCACGCGGCACATCCACGCGATAGATAGCATCGCCCGCACTACTCGACGTAACATCCATTCCCGGTGTACCCAGGCGCGTGGTCCTCCACTGCTTGTCGCCCGAAGACTCGAGCCCCGATGTTTCCAGCCACGTCCGCGTGAGACGCAGCTCCCCGCCCGCCGTCCAGGGCAATGCGCTGGTGACATGCAGACGAACATCAAACTCAGTGCCCGGCGAAACCGTCGTCGGCGTCTCCGCAGCGAAAATGGGCAGCGGGGACGGTTTGTCGCCGGTGTGAGGGATCACTAGCGCGTTGACATGGAGTCCCAAGGCTTCGGCGAGCGCCGTGTTGAACTGTGCCAGCTTGACCCGCAGTTCGTGGATTACGTTGGCCTTGTCCTCCTCGCTGAGTGCGCTGGCGTTGACGGCGTCAATCAGGTCCTTGGTCTTGCTGCATCCGATGGCGAGTTCCGGCGCTATCTTTTCCGGATTCGATGGCAGATAACCGAAGGTTGCTGTCATCACATGCTGGTCGATGTCCTTGAGTGCCGCAGTCAGAAACGCCGTGTCTCCGTGCGCTAGCGTGGCGATGCCAGGGAGGGTGGTATCGATGCCATCGAAGAAGCCCCTCTCCGGCTCCTTGACCGGGACACGTGAGCCATAGCGGTGGTATCCGATATTGAATTCCCCGCGTAGAGGAATATTTCCGCCACCGTTCTGCGATTTCTGTTGACTCCAGCCCTCGCGGGACATCTGGATGTACGATCGGCCGAGAATGGGATCGAAGGTGCCCTCCGCAATCTCAATGTCAGTCGACGGAACCGTGGCGGTCCACTGTTCGGTCACATAGTCGTAGAACCGCACCGGAGACCACTTATTGGTCGCGTAGTCGTAAATGCCCTGACTGGTTGCCGCGAAGAACGGAATCCGCGCGTAGACCTTGAACGGCGACCATGGCCGCAGGCCCTGCGCGATCTGGTCGGGAAAGACCGTCGGATCGCCCGCCAGCTTGAACACCTCCTGCGCGGCTTCGCCCGAGACCTGGTGGTGTCCATGCCCGTCAGTGATGTTTCCGGTGAAGACGGAAGTAATGACCATCGGACGGTACATGCGCACGGCCCTGACGACGTCATAGAGCACGCGATCCCGTCCCCACTTCTCGTGGGCTTCGTCGATCGTCTTCGAGAAGCCGTAGTCGGCCACACGCGAGAAAAACTGCTCGGTACCCGAGTATTGATCTGCGAGCAGCAGTTCGTTCGTGCGGATAAGACCAAGCGCGTCGTTCTCTTCGCTCGACATTGCGTTTTGCCCGCCCTCGCCGCGCGTCAGCGTGAGGATCGCTGTGCGTGCGCCGAAGCCGCGTGACTCCAGCGTGAGCATGCCGCCGTCTTCATCATCGGGATGCGCGACGATCATCATCAGGCTCGCCCAGGTATGCAGCTTTTTCAGAGTCTGCGCGAGACCGTCAGCGCCGCGGTCTTCGGGCAGGGGGTGCGCGTCGGGTGAGGCAGTAACGGCGGTTTGCCACGGAGTCACCTGTGCGAAGAGAGGCGCGGCGAGCAGAAAGGTTAAGACAAGTATGGCGGCAGGGCGCGGGCGAATCAGGGCGGCGTCATGCATGTAGTGCCAGTTTAACAATCCAGCGATCTGGAAAGTTGGCCCGCGCGCCCGTTCCGCAGACCGGATCTGGCGTGCGAGGAATATCACGACGAAACCGTCGGGGGCGCCGAAGGCCTCTCAAATGGAGAAAGAGCTATCGTGAGATAGTCTTGTCTTCGAGCCACCATTCCGAATTCTCGCACCGACACGATTGACCGACTCCTCCCAGCCCGCCCCTTCCCTGGAACGCAAAGTCGGTCTCGGCAGCGCCATCTCGCTCAACATGATGAACATGATTGGCGTGGGGCCATTTATCACGCTTCCTCTGGTGGTGGCGGCGATGGGCGGCGCCCTGGGCAGCTGGGGAGCGATCTTGGGCTGGGTCCTCGGAGCCCTGATTGCCATGTGCGACGGTCTGGTGTGGGCGGAACTGGGCGCTGCGATGCCCGAGGCCGGCGGCTCCTATGCGTTTCTGCGCGAAATCTACGGACGTGATGGTGCTGGACGGCTGATTTCGTTCCTCTACATCTGGCAGCTCGGCTTTACTGCACCGCTCTCTATCGCTTCAGGATGCATTGGTCTCGCCCAATATGCTGCCTATCTGTGGCCCGTCCTGAATGCTCCCATTCTGGACGGCCGAGTCCGCGTCGTGAGCCTTGTTGCGGCAGCAACGTGTGTGACGGCTGTCACGCTGCTCTACCGTAACGTGGGCACAATTGCGCGCATGGCGTGGGTAATGACAGCCGGAGTGTTGTTCACAATCGGCGCGGTGATCGTCGCGGGTGCAACGCATTTTCACCCTGCATTGCTTGCTGGGCCACACGCACCATTGTCGTTGAATGCTGGATTCTTTGAGGGGCTTGGCGCGGCGACTCTTTTGGCCACTTACGACTACTGGGGCTACTACACGGTCTGCTTTCTGGGCGGTGAAGTAAAGCAGCCCGCGCGAACCATACCACGCGCCGTGCTGTGGTCGATCGTGATTGTGGCCATCTTGTACCTGAGCATGAACGTAAGTGTGTCGGGCGTGATTCCGATGGCAGAAATGACGCGGGCGACCACAGCAAAGTTCGCAGTAGTTGCCGTTCTCATGGAGCGAACTTTTGGCGGCTTCATGGCGAAGGTGCTGGCGCTGCTGGTCATGTGGACGGCCTTCGCTTCCGTATTTTCACTCCTGCTCGCCTACTCACGAGCCCCCTACGCGGCTGCGGCCGACGGAAACTACTTCCGCGCCTTCGCGCGCCTGCACTCGCGGTACCACTTTCCACATGTGTCGTTGCTCGCCCTGGGCGCGGTCGCCACGCTGTTCTGCTTCTTTAATCTCGCGCAGGTGATTGCCGCTCTCGTCGCGATCCGAATTCTGCTCCAGTACGTGCTGCAGCAGATAGGCGTGATCGTCCTGCGCGCCCGACGTCCGGATATGATCAGACCCTTCCGCATGTGGCTGTATCCATTGCCGCCGCTGCTGGCTCTCGGTGGATTCCTGTTCATCCTGTTCTCGCGTCCGGACTCCTCCCGGGAGATGATCTACGCCGCAGTAGTTGCAGTTACAGGGAGCGCTCTGTACCTGGTGCGAGCGCGTCGTCGTGCCGAGTGGCCGTTTGCCAGCGCCGGTCATTTGTCAGACGGCAGATGATCGCGGTATTGATCCCAATGTGCCACGATGGCGTCAACCACCGGACGGCCGACTGAATATGCTGCTGCCAGCGCGGGCAGATAGGCTCCGTACTTGCCGACCTTCTGCTCCGCCAGGCTTTCAATGGCCGTAAGGCCGCGCGGAGGCTGGTCATAGTTGCTCACCGTGCGCAAAATGAGAACTCGTTTCAGATCGACCTTGCCGGCGTGTGCGAGAAAGGTCAGCGACTGAAGTGTGCCGGTATCTTCCATACCGGAGACGACAAAGTTGCCACTACCACCCGTGTAATAACGAACCCAGGCATTTGCCCAGTCGTCCATCTTCTTGCCGTGCCAGAAGGTTGAAGCCGAAAGATCGTCGCCCACCGTCACAAACGGCGGCCTCTGCGCGGCTGTCTCGGCAAAGTGAGAACGCTTGGCACGCATCGCCTCCGTATCGGTCAACGGCACATTCTTTGTGAGCTTGTAAGCCCAATCGGTGAGGGCGGAGCTGAGCTCATAGACCTGTCCATCCGGAGTCGCGACAGGCTGTTCGTAGGGAGTGGACTTGCGCAGAGGTACGTATCCGGTCGGCCAGCCAGAAGGTATCTCACGCGCGTCAATCTCGTAGCCGATGTCTCCGTCGACAACCCAATGGACCCACACAGCCGAACCGAGCGAAACATCTGCAGGATCGCCTCCGGCGATGCCCGCGACCAGCCAATATGCGTGTGTGAGATCGAAGCGCGGGTCGAGCCCCAGCGCCATAATTGTCGCTGCCGCCTTCGCCGTTCCCACTCCGGTCAGCACGGCCAGCACGCCTTGATCGTTCATACGCAGATGGTGGAAGCCCGCATCAAACGGAAGCACGTAATCGAGATGCGAGCGTTCCACCCAGTACTGATACTCGCCTGGAGTATCTCCTGTGTCTTCTCCCGCCTCGTACATTGCAACGATGACGACCTTGATGGGAATTGCTGATGATGAGGCAGCAGAGCCACGCCCCATGGCAATGAGGCAAAGAAAGAGGGGCAGCGCGACCAGACGCATCCGCATAAGCGTGCCTTTTGAAGTGAAGTTGCGAGACTCGTTCAGACTAACCGACCGCAACATTCTCTCTGCAAAACAAAATGCCAGCCACCTGTGAGTAGCTGGCCGAAGGGTGCAAGTGAGAATCGCTGCCTAAAACTTCACCAGGATCGCGCCCGTCATGCGGTTTTCGCTGTTCCTGAGATCGGGTGCCCACCCAGGAACGAATGACCCCGGTGCGCCGGTGTTGCCCCCCGGCGGTGTGACCCCGCCCGGTCCGGAGAAGTAGGGGACATCAGCGGCCCGGTGGTTGTACTCGATCCTCCATGTGATGTACTGGCTCGGCATAAAGTCGACCGTGCTCGAGACATCCCACCCCTTGTACTTGTCTCCTGGATTCTCGCTGAAGTACGGCGTGCCCGAGGTCGCTGTCGCCCCGTTAATAGGCGGCAACAGTACAAGATAGCGGCCAGGATTGTTGATCCTGCCTCCGCCAATCGTCAGGGCGAAAAGATTTCTGTCGAACCACAGACGGTTGTAAGCCATGAATCCGAGAAAGCTCTGCTTGGGTCCTTTGCTCGAGTTCCCAGCGCAGCTTACCCCACCACCGTGCTCGCATCCCATATCTCCCGTAAGCGAGAAAGCGCCTTTGCTCAGCATTCCATACGCATTGTCGTAGTACTTGTACTGAACGCTGTCGTCCGTATGATAGCGAACCCGGCCCGGCGTGTTGAGAGCATCTTCGCCCAGCGCGTATTGATTGCCGAGGATCGAGAGCCGTCCGTTGGGACGCCACAGGATTTGCCCCCCAATGCCCGGCCGGTTGTTGAAGCGGCCATAGGATTGCCATCCATTTACAAACCACGGCTCGATCTTCAACTTATCCGTAGGGAAAAACTGCGCGCGCACGCCGGTAAAGAACCACGGCGTATTTGAAGACACATAGGACGGCTGGTAAGCCCAGTTATCAAAGTTATAGTAGCTGAACAGTCCGACATAAGACACGAAGATACCTGCATCGAGGTTGATGCCATGCATCTTGTCGAAGTGATAACCGCCATAGGCTTCCGATAAATAGCGATATGCGTTGTCGAGCTGCCATTGGCCCCGTGAGTAGCTCGAGTCATTGCGGGGCGTGGTCGTCGAGTACATGCCAAACTGAGTCATTAAGCGGGCGCGGACGTTATCGTAGTGGAAATCTCCTCCAACACCCATCTGGGTGATCTGCACTTCATTGGCGCGGAAGATTTCGCTCGATCCCCCGATGGTGTCGTCTTGTGGATGGCGAAAGTCGTAAGTGTAGTCGACGTCGGCGCGGATTTCCGGCGTGAAGAATTTCGTGTCTAGTGGAATCTCTTTTGTCCGGGGATTTCCGTTCAACCAGGTGAAGTCGGCGAAAGCAAAGGGCTCAGTCTTTGCTCCGCTTTGCGCAGGAACAGCAGGTGTAGTTGAAATTGGTTTTTCGACGACCAAAGACGTCGTGGGCGAAACTACTGCAGAGGATGAGATTGCCGCGGCGGCTTCGTTGTCCGCATCCTGCGCGTGGGCTGGCTGGACACTTTCCTCGGGCGATGCCGCGTCCTGTTGATGCCGAATCTGATTTTCTAGCTCTTCGATGCGCGTGCGCATGGCAGCCAGCTCTTTCAGAAGCGCCGCATTTGAGTTATTCACTGTGACAGTTCCTTCCGAGGGCTTATTCGCGGACGGAGGATCTGTGTCGGCTTTGCCGGATTGACCGAGACAAATACCTTGAACGAAAAAGCAAATGGCAAGGAGCTTGACGATAGGCCGACTGAGCTTGGGAACACATCTTTCTGATAGCAAGCGCTGGTGGTGCATGGGTGCCTCCTGAATTTCCAAAGCCCTGCGAGTCATCGCTCAGATGGTCAAAATGGATGGCTTTGGCAAACCCTTCAGTCTAGGAGGCGATAGATAAGCGCCGCTTAAAGGAGATGTAAGGGAAACGTAAAGCATCAGTCGCGAGGTCGGACTTGAAAGCTAGCCCTGGATCGGTTTGCCGGCCTTCAACTCGTTCACCGCACGGTATGCTTGATTAATCGCGCAGTCTGTATAGGCGTAGGCGTCTGCATCCGCGTTGGCAATGGCAACACGGCCGTACGGTTGCCGCGCGACAACACACGGCAAGGGGCCACCCTCAAGCCAGAATGGGTCCCAAAGCGAGTTGTACTGGTAGGCATAGCCGTGCGGCCAGCGGTTGACGTCGATAGCCGCAATGTCGCGCGCGGGATCGAACCCCCCTGCGCCAATGCTCCGCAGCAGCTGTTCGCGGATGTTGCGTTCGAAGGTTTCGAACGTCGTCTCGTAGAGATCCTGTCGCCCTGCGCGATGTTGCTCGCGGCTTGGCATTCCGGGCGAACAGGGGTAACGATGCATCGTGATCACGATCGGCTCTGAGGGCTTGGTCGTGCATCTGTATTCGCCGATACTCACGCGATGATCCAGACTAGCCTCGCTGAAATAGCAACCCGGCGAGTAAATGCTGGATGCTTGCAGCTTCTCAAAGCTCTGCCAATTCCTAATCGCAACGTTGGTATATACGATCGGAACCTTCTCCGCGGAGCGCAGAGCCTGCTTTTGCTCAGGCGGCAGTTCGTTCGTGAGATACGGTATCACTGCGTGCCAGCAAGCCAGGACACACTGGTCAGCTCTCACCCTGTATAGCTGTCCCTGCTGTACATAAGAAATTTCGACTTCCTTGGCAGTTGCAACATCTCCCAGATGCCGCACTCGCACCACCGTGCTGTTAAGACGGATGCGCGTTGAATTGGCGGGCTGATCGAGCTGATCGTATCGGACTTGTGCAGTCACAATGTCGGAAGAAGAGTCGCCGGGCACCGCGCTCGGAACCAGTGAGCGCACCAGCAGGCGCGCGATAGATGAGTTTCCATCGGGAAAGTGGAAGAAATACGCCTCGGCCTCATCGTTGCGAATGGCATCGCGACCCATGCCGGGTCCGGGTCCCGGCGATAGCCTGAGCCCATCGAAACCAGGCAAGCCAAGTCCCCACGCGTCCTGGGCCGAGAGCGCATCAATACCCAGCCCGTACAACGGCTGTGGATGCGCTTGCAGCAAAGTGATAACTTGCGGATCGACCTTGACGATGTTCGCGAGATAGTTAGCATAGCTTATGCGCGCAAGCTTGGCCTTCTTCTCGTTGGAGTTGAGACCGGGGAAAAGATCCTCATCCAGCGTGTAGACCCGCTTTACATCCGCGATGGCCTTTGGCGACAGCGGCGCCTGGGCAGCAAACTCCTGCCAGTTCTTTCCTCCTGGATCGGCGTTCGCGGTGCCCCAGCGCGAATAGGGACTGGCGACGAGGCGGTCCGCACCAAAAGTCTCGCGGTTGAAGAAAATCTTCTGCTTCAAGCCGAGCGAGCGATACAGCGCGTCATTGTTGTGCGAAGCGTAGGAGGAGACATCGATGCCCAGCTCTCGTATTACCTGTTTTGCAACTGGACTGTAAGGTGCGGGGCTCTCGATCGAGTAAGTGCCGCCGTAGCCGAGAAGAAAGGTTCCATCGACATTGAACTCATTGCGTTTGGCGTGGCCGCCAAAATCATCGTGGTTTTCGAGAATGAGCACACGCGCCGATTTACCCGCCGCCTCGTGGAAAAAGCGAGCCGACGAGAGTCCACTGATTCCACCTCCAACCACCACCAGGTCGTAGGCCTCTCCGGTGTCGACGGGCTTGCCGGCGTTCCTCCAAAAGGTGCCGTCGCGCAGGCTATGAGCAACCTCATACGATCCTTCGTGACTGCCCCGCATGCCGTGAAGGGCCGGCGGATCATAGCCCGCTTTGTTCTGCGGCTCGACGATTGGAGCATCGTTTTGCCCGAACAGATTTGCTCGCCCGCCAATTGCAACTCCGCCGATCGCCATCGCGGCACCGTTCATGAAATCACGGCGGCTTATCGATCGATCCATGCCCAGTTCTTTGTCAGTGAAGCCCATTCAAATCGAGTCCTTCTAAAAGTCTCAATGCAGCAGGTGATGCGCCGCAATTTCTCCAGTGCTCACCGCGCCTTCCATAAAGCCCTGCCAATCACCCAGATGCTCTCCCGCAAAAAGTACTTTGCCATGAGGTGCTTCGAGCGGCGGCCGTACACGGAACCACTGCCCGGGGCGGTAGACAGCGTAGGCGCCGTGAACCCATGGGTCTTCCTGCCAGGGCTGATCGAATGTGTCGATGAGTGCCGCAGAGGCCTCGGGCGAGACCGCTTTGAGATCCCGCAATAACTGCGCCTGTCCATCCGCCTTCGTCTGCGAAGCCAGCACGTCAGCCTTGTCTCCCACAGAATAGGAACAAAGAATGCCGCGCGGGCCCGGCTGCCCTTGCGTGCTGTGGAAGTATTGTTGCGAGGTTTCATCACTCATCAACGAGAAATCCTCGGCTGGCCAGAAGCGGCGATCGAATAGCATCTGCGACTTGATAATGCGGCCATACTCCAGCTCATCGGCAGCGAGCGCTTTCGCCGGCGAGAGCGGCGGATCGAACTGGATTGAGTTCAGCACGGAGGCGGGAGCAGAGAAGACGCAGCAGTCAGCCGTGAACGATTCGTCCGGTGTGGTGACGGTCACACGTGCGTCGCGCTGCGTAATCGACTTGACCGGCGAGTTAAGGTGTAACGCGCTGGGAGCGAGCCTCGCTGTGATCGCGTCAATGAGCGCGCTGTTTCCGCCGCGAACGTGGAAGTCCATTTCATCGGTGTTGTTGGGATTGATGTAGTCGGTGTCGACATATTCATCGGCTGCGACATAAGCCGAGACTTGGCGAATGGACTCTCCGTAGTCCGTCGAGTCCATGATCTCGCGGATGCGCCGGTCGTTATTTGTGATGCCGACCTTTCCCAGCCAGGTCCACCAGTCGTACTCATCCAGGCGGCGCTTCTCCTGTTCCGTAGCGTGTTTGTACTTGTCCATGAAACGCTTCCATGCAGTCTGCGATTCGGCAGAGAAATTCCAGCTTCCCGGCGCGTGCAATTGTTCATGCTGCAGCAACCACACCCGAAACGCATGCGGTTCCAGCGCAACATTGAGTTCCTTTGCAAGAGCGAGAATCCGCGGATGATCCTTGCCGATCCACTCGCCGCCCATTTCGCATACGAGTTCCGGCGCATGAGGAAAGCGGTACGACCACGCCCGCCCGCCAGTGCGATTACGCGCTTCGAGGACTGTGACCTTCCACCCGGCGGCAGTGAGGCGATATGCGGCCGTAAGGCCGGCGAAGCCCGCGCCCACAACGATGCAGGAGTGAGTGGGCTTCGCCGCTTTGACCTGTGAATAAAGAGACAATCCGCAGGCAGCCAGCGTTACGTTGGCGATAAATGTGCGCCGCGTTATCAGAGCGGCAGGCGTTGTCGACGCGGCATCTTGCCCGTTCGTTGCGGGATTCATCGTGTCGCCCCGACAACCTCGAGGGCGCGAGCGGGCTTTGCTTCTCCTCCGGCAATCAACCGCTGTGAAATGAAAATTGCCGTGACCGAAAAAACAAAGATGAGAGTCGAAATAGCATTCATCTCTGGTGTCGCCCCACGTCGCAACCTCGACCAGATCTCCAAGGGAAGTGTGTTCTCGCGGCCTATAAGAAAGAAGGTCACCGCAATCTCATCCATAGAAAGAGTGAAGACCAACAGCGCGGTGCCCAGCAGTGATGTGCGCATGAGCGGAAGCACGATCTTCCGTATTGTCTGCAGTCCACTCGCCCCGAGATCGGCGGAAGCCTCTTCAAAGGACCGATCGAGCTTGGCAAAACCCGCAAAGATTTCTGTTGTCGCCACGGCAGTCAGGGCGGTGGCGTGTCCTAGGATCACCGTGGTGAGGCTCAAGTGGAACCCGCCGCTCACAACCAGGAGAAGCAGGGATATGCCGGTAATCACGCCGGGAACGATGAGCGGAAGCAGGATAAGGCTTCGGAATGCCGCTTTGCCGGGAAAGCCATAACGGTCGAGCGCGTAAGCTGAGGGAAATCCGACGAGGATGGAGATGACAACAGCGGCCAGCGCGACAATAACGCTGTTTCCAACCGCGCTCCACATCGCGGAGTCGCTGAAGAGGACGCGGTACCAATCAAAGGTGAGATGCCGCGGAGGGAATCCGCCGACACCGTCACGGTTAAACGAGTAAACGATCAGGATAACGATAGGGAAGTAGAGGAACGCATAGGCACAACTGGCCAATACGCCGAGCATCATGGGCCAGCGTTCCGAGTTCATGGAGCCGTGTTTCATGCGAATCTTTCCCTGCGCTCAATGCGCTGAGTGATCGAGAGGATTGCAATTACAATCACGAGGATGACGACGGCGACGGCTGCTCCGAGCGGCCAGTTGTAGTCGGCGCCAAACAGGTTCGCAACGATATTGGCGATCATAACGCTACTCGGACCGCCGAGCAGCAGCGGCGCAAGAAAGTCTCCAAAGCTGAGAAGCAGAGCAAAGGTTGCGCCTGAGATCACTCCTGGAAGCGAAAGCGGGAGAGTGACGCGAAGAAACGTCTGCCATGGCCGCGCACCTAAGTCGCTGGACGATTCCAACAGTTCGCGCGGGATTTTTTCGAGTGAGGCGACGACCGGCAGCACCACGAACGGAACGTAGATATGCGTAAGGGTGACAATCACCGCGAACGGGCTATAGAGAAGAAAGCTCAGCGGGTGAGACGTAGCGTGCAACCAAAGCAGAAGTGTATTAAGTACGCCTTCATTTCCAAAGATGACCTTCCACGCATATGCGCGCACCAGATAGCTCACCCACAGGGGGATAATCACCGCCTGATAGAGCAGAGTACGATGGCGTCCAGCATGATAGACAAGGAAAAACGCGAGCGGATAACCAATCAGCAGTGACAGCAGAACAACCGAAAACGCGATTCTAAGTGAGCGGAGAATAACCGTAACGTAGAGCGGATTGGTGAAGAGATGAGCATAATTCGTCATCGTGAAGTGATGCACGATCTGCTGAAGCTCGTTCAGGCTCCAGAAGCTGTAGCAGAAGAGCAGGCAGTAAGGCGCGAAGAGAAACAGCGCAATCCACCCTAAGGGTGGAAGCGTGACGAGCATCGCACTGCGTCGCGTCGATCGCATCGTCAGTCCTTCTCCCTGTCTTCGAGCAATACGCAATCCGAGGCCCTGAACGCGAAATTAGTGATTTCGCGGCTTGGCAGAGCCCCGGAGATGCGGGCGGTCAGTTCGACATCCCCCGCGCATCGCAGAGTGATCAGCGTATTTGCACCGTGAAATTGCTCAGCTATGACCCGTGCTCGAAACTGCATTACTCCGTCAGCGGCACTCGATGAGGCCGGAGCAATGGCCTCCGGGCGTAGAGAAAAGAGTGCCGTACCATCGGGGCATTGGACTGGGACCGCAAAGATTCCGCAATCCGCGATGCCTTGCCGGACTGTGCCGCGCAGTAGATTGCTGTTGCCAAGGAAAGTCGCGACGTAAGCTGTTCGCGGCTTGGCGTAAATCTCCCGCGGCGATCCGCACTGCTCGATTCGCCCCTGACGCAGAAGCACTACGCGATCGGAGATGGCCAGCGCTTCGCCTTGGTCATGGGTGACGAAAAGAAACGTGATGCCGAGCTCTCGTTGCAGCTCCTTGAGCTCCCCTTGCATCTCCACTCGCAGATTGGCATCGAGTGCAGAGAGCGGCTCGTCGAGCAGTAAAACCTTTGGCCGATTGACTATCGCGCGGGCCAGCGCCACCCTCTGCTTCTGGCCTCCGCTGATCTGCCGCGGATAATGCGCTGAGAAACCTTCCATGCGGACTTTGACGAGTGCTCCTTCGACCCGCAATTTGATCTCCGCTTTTGATTCTCCGCGCACGCGCAGCCCGTACGCCACATTGTCGAAAACGTTCATGTGCGGAAACAGCGCGTAGCTCTGAAGTACAGTGTGGACTGGACGGAGATGCGGCGGAAGAGTGTCGAGGCGCTTACCTTCAAGAAAGACCCGGCCACTGGTGACCTGTTCAAATCCGGCAAGAATACGCAGCAGCGTCGTCTTACCCGATCCGCTTTCACCAAGTAATGTCATGAATTCGCCGCGATTGATGCTCAGTGCGATGGACTCGAGCACTCGCTGGGCACCAAAGCTCTTGCCGACATCCTCTATGCGCAGGAACGCCGGTTCAGACCCCGGCGCTGCAGCGTCGCGCTCAACCGTGGCAGGGTAACTACTCAATTAAACTCCCGGTTTGCGTGGCGCTCATTGGCTGGCCTTCACTTCGTTCCATATTTCTGTGTACTTCGCGCGCCGCGGCACATCCTGCCAGAAGACAATCTGCTTCTGATAGTTGTCTATATCGTCCAGGTGTAGACTGTGGCGCTGGTCAGCCGTCATCAAAGAGGCGGCCTGCGGATTCGCTGGGATATACCCCGTCACATCGCTGAGCTGTTTCTGTGTCGGCGCGGAGATCATGTAGTTCAACAACGCGTAGGCCAGCTCCTTGTTCTCGCTCGATGACGTGATCATTAGATGATCGATCCATCCCGTCGTGCCCTCGGCGGGGATCTCTTCCTCGATCGGCAGCCCAGCCTTACGGAGCTGGTTCGTAACCAGTGGCCACCCCATCGCCGCAATCACTTCATGATTTTGAAATAGGTTTGTCAGCTCTCCTCCTGTGCTCCACAGCTTGCGGATATTCGGCTTTAGCGCGATGAGCTTGGCTTTGACTTCCTCGAGCTGCGCGTCGCTCAGGTTATAGATTGCTGTCGAGTCCGGCTTCCCGAATCCGAGCACCTGCGCTGTCATGTAGACAGACGAAAGATCGTCCCACAGCGATAGCTTGTCCTTGTACTTTGGGTCCCATAGTTCTCCCCACGTGGCCGGCTTCTCCGAGAAAGCAGTTTTGTCGTAGAGAAGGGGATTCGGCCCCCATGTCAGCGGAACGCCATATACCTTGCCGTCATTCTTCACCAGCGGCATGCTGGTCAGCTTGGAAGAAACCTGCGAGTAATTCGGAATCTTTGCCAGGTCAAGGGGGGTAACAAGGCCTGAACGCGACAGCATCGTCGCTACATCGCTCGACGGCGAGATCACGTCGTAGTTCGACGCGGCGCCTCCTTTGAGCTTGGCGACGAGTTCATCGCTCGATCCCATGTAGGCGGCAACCACCTTGCAGTGGCAGGTGGCCTCGAATCCCTGAATGAAGGAGGGGTCTGCATAGCCCTCCCAGACCAGCAGGCTCAGCGTTGGTGTGGGCTTCCGGCAGCTGAAAACAAAAGACAGCGTGCTGAGGACAAAAAAGAGAAAGAGCCGCCCGAGACTGGTCCGCGGGGCATTCCTTCGCAGGTTGAACAAGTACCGCTCCTCAATATCGCGGAGGCAACCTCACCGGGTCCCCTCGTAAGGATGATTCACGGAAGACAATGCTGGCGCACAGTTTCGCTTGACACGAAGTGCGAAGTTTACTTATTTTTGCAAAATTACTACAAGGTTTTGCGCGTGGCAACGTCTTTCCTGAGAAACTGAAATGAAAGCCCGCAAATCCGCGGACTGGAATTACCTGGACAGGCGAAACAGCGGAAGCAAGGGGCGCGCCAGCAATGGCTTCTCACTCAAAACAAGATGGCTGTCGAACCGCCTGCGATATCTTCTCGTCTTCTGTCCAGAACGCGTTTCGTAGAATCTCCGGGCATCTGAAGACCCCTAGCCGCATCTTCCCGCAAATCCTGTCCAGACAATTCCGCATCGCCGGTACATTCTGCCGTCAGAGGTGGTTCGCGCGCTATGCGCGGAGTGAATCGCTCCTGTGCCTGCTGCATCCGGTTTTTGAACCTGCAGACGATAGGCGATCAGTGCGCTTCGAGCCACCCGCCGCTTCTGCCTTGTTGAATCGTTGATCGCTTCCGGATCCTTCACAGTTGCCCGGGGCGCAAAGGAGCATTGTGATGCACACTCTTCTCGAAAAAGAACTTTCTACTTTTGAATCGCGCACCCCTTCCTCGCGCGCCGCACTCAAGAAGGCTGAACCGCGCCTGCCGCTCGGCGTAGCCAGCAACTTCCGCAGCTACGAGCCGTGGCCTCTCTTCGTGAAAGATGCGAAAGGCTCGCACATTCACGACTTGGACGGCAACGAGTACATCGACTTCAATCTTTGCTTCGGCGCGCTCATGGCGGGTCACTGTCACCCGGCTGTTGTAGCCGCAGTGCAGGAACGGCTTGAGACGGGCACGATGTACGGCATGCCCCACACGCTCGAATACGAACTCGCTGACGAAATCTGCCAGCGGTTCCCGGTCGAGCAGGCGCGCTTTGGCAGCAGTGGCACCGAAGTCACGATGCATGCCATCCGACTGGCCCGCGGTTTCACCGGTCGCGACAAAATCATCAAGATGGAAGGTGCCTACCACGGAGTGCACGACTCGGTGATGGTCAGTATGAAGCCCAAGGCCGAGCTTTACGGTGATGCCGATAGACCAACGCAGGTTCCTGCTGGCGGCGGCATCCCAGCCGACACCGTAAGAAATACGCTCATCGCCCAATTCAACGACCTTGACGCCGTGAAGAGGCTGTTCGCTGAAAATCCCGGAGAGATCGCCTGCATTATCGTCGAGCCGATCATGATGAACATCGGCATCTGCATGCCTGAGGCAGGCTACCTCGAAGGTTTGCGCGAGATCTGCACCAAAGAGGGCGCGCTGCTGATCTTTGACGAGGTGAAGACCGGCGCCAAGCTTGGACGCGGTGGCGCATGCGAGTACTTCAACATTAAAGCCGATATCGTCACGCTGGCCAAGTCGATCGGCGGCGGCTTTCCTCTGGCGGCCTTTGCAACGCGCAAGGAAGTGATGGACATGATCGCGCACCATAAGGTCTTTCACGCCGGCACCTACGCGACCAATCCTCTTGTAATGGCCGCCGGCCTTGCTACATT
>Ga0335073_10000714_pt1 | contig 43269 bp, 36 predicted proteins | sample Lox_Sample_22_FD_207093 | JGI IMG/M metagenome (GOLD analysis project Ga0335073, IMG submission 207093) | Soil microbial communities from Loxahatchee National Wildlife Refuge, Florida, United States - Lox_Sample_2.2 | ecosystem: Environmental > Terrestrial > Soil > Wetlands | place: USA...
GTCTGCTTGCTTTTCGGTTTCGGTCCAGAGGGTTTCGGTCCAGAGGAAGACGCGGTGGGGGCCGCTCCAAAGGCGCTGGAAGGATTGGGTGTCGTCGAAGATTTGCGGCGCGTCGGTAAAGTAAGACCCATACCACAGGTTGGCCGACCGCCCATTGAGAATCCGCACCTGCTGGCCGGTATAGTAGTTCAACGTAGATCCGCCTTCGTACTCGCCGTTGAGCTCAATAATGTCGCCAGGCTGGTAAACGCGCGCGATCGCATCCGCCAGCGGCTTCGAAGTGAGAATCGGGCTAAAGCTGACGAACGCCAGCCGTACCGCGATCAGCAAGCACGCGCTCATCACCGCGAGCGACCAATTGCCAACGCTCGGGCGATTGCGCCGGCGAGCATACCAATTGACCGCTGAGCCGGCGAACAACGCAATTCCAAACAGCAAGAGCGGCGCGCGAAAGAACGGCATCACGCGACGATTCAGATCCAGAAAGTGCCCTAAGGATAGAGCGTACTGTTGCGATTCGGCCGGTCGGGAATGCAAAAGATCAGAGATATCTCCCGTGGGTGCTGCGGAAGCCGAGGATACTGCCAGAAAGACCATCGCAATACATACCAGCAGCCCCACGAACACGAGAATTGCAGAGCTTATCCGGCTCCAGCGGCGTACCGCATCGTTTTCCGGCGCAGCCTGCTCCACGGCTAACGACGCGCCGATGAGCAGCGCGATCAGCGGCAACGCTGGAAGCACGTAATATTCCTGGCGCGTGGAAAAACTAAAAAACAAAATCACGAAGACAGCGCTCAAAGTGAAAATGACAACCGCCCGATCCGCAAGTGATCCAGCCCATCGCGAAACCCGGAACAGCGGAACCTGCCGCAGCGCCTGCGGCAGAAATGTCGACCACGGGAAAAGCCAGACGAGCACCAGGCCCCAGAAGAGCAACAGCGGAACCGTATCGTAATCGCGGGGCACGCGCTTATTGAGATACCGCAAAAAATGTTCGTTGACGAAGTAGAACCAGAAGAAACCCCGTACGCTGCCCTGCGTCGGATTGCGCAGCCCGGCCAGAATGTGCCACGGCGCGGCAATAGCGAGAAACACCAGCGAACTGGAGAATGGCCGCATTTTGCCGAGGTGACGAAACTCGCCGGTCAGCAGCAGGTAAACGCCGATCGCCGCAAACGGAAATACCAGTCCGATCAAACCCTTCGTCAGCACATTCAGCGCGCAACAAACCGCGAATCCCCAGCAGGACCACCGCGAGGGCTTGGTTCCCTCAAAACCGAGGACGAAGAATCCCAGGCTCAACGTGAGCCACAGCCCGACCAGCACATCCGGGATGAGAAACCGCGTGAAGATAAAAGGACCGAGCGCAAAACACGCAGCCAGTGCCGCCCAGAATCCGGCGATCGAACCATAGATGCGCCTGCCGAGAAAATACACCGAATACATGAGTGCGAGAACACCCAACACCAGGGGCAGGCGCGCCGCCCAATCATGGACGCCGAAAACCCAAAGGCTTCCTGCTATCATCCAATAAAGCAACGGTGCCTTCTCGAGATAGCGGATTCCATCGACGTGCAGCGTCACCGCGTCGTGGCGGATCAACATCTCGCGAGCCGCTTCCGCATGGACGGAGTCCGCATCATCAAGCAGCGGCGGGTGGAAAATCGCAGCGCCATAGACCACCAGCCAGAAAAAGAACAGCGCAGTCGCCTGCAGGAGGGCCGCGCGATTTCCGAAGGCTCTATCGGGCATTTACGGAGAGTTCCCAGGAAAGGGCGCTACTCTGTAGCTGGGCGGTCTGTGCGAACATAGTATTAGATTTTAATGCAGTATCGGAGAATGGCAAGTTGAGCGGACGGGCGTACGCAATGGGGATGGCAGTGCCGAGCGAGAAGTGGACCGGCGCTGCCTGGCGTGAGCAAATTGTCGCTCCATAATGCAATTCTGGTGTTGGCTCTCGGGCCGCTGGCCTACTGCCTGCTTGCGCTGTGGGCTTCGACTGCCTATTTTCGCGAAATGAAGCGGCGCGTTGCGCGTCCCAGCAATTTCCAGCCGCCGGTCAGCATTTTGAAACCGGTCCGCGGACTCGATCGCGAAGCTTACGAAAACTTTGCTAGTTTTTGCGCTCTGGACTACCCGGAGTACGAGATCCTTTTTTGCGTCAACGACGCCGCGGACGAAGCCGTACCCGTGATTGAAGAGCTGCAGCGCCAATTCCCGGAGCGTGCTATTCGCTTGTTGATCGGCGCGCCCATGCTGGGCGCCAGCGGCAAGGTCAACAAACTCTGCCGGCTCGTGCAGGAATCGCGCTACGACGTTCTGGTCATCAGCGACAGTGATGTGCGCGTAGCGCCGAGTTATTTGCAGGAAGTGACCGCTCCGCTGGCCGATCCGCGCGTCGGCGCGGTAACCGTATTTTTCAGGAGCGCGATTAACGGAAGTGCTGGCGCAACTCTCGACGCCGTGGGTTCGGCCGTTGAGTTCGCTGCCAGTGCCCTCCTCGCGCGGCGCCTCGAAGGCGTGCATTTCACGCTCGGCGCCACCATGGCCACCACCAAGAACGTCCTGGCAAAAATCGGCGGCTTTGAAGCGCTCGTAAATCACTACGTCGACGACTATGAGCTCGGCCGGCGCATCTTCGAATTGGGCTACCGCATCGAGTTCGCGCCGACCCCGGTCTCCATGGTCTATCCGCGAGAGAGTCTGGTGCAGTTCTTGCGCCACGAACTCCGCTGGACCATCGGATTGCGCAACGTTCGTCCCGGCGGCCACGTCGCGATGGGCTTGGTTTTGGGCCTGCCGTGGACAGTGCTCGCCATGCTCGCGGCGCCGTCAGCCTTGGTCGCCTTTCTCTATGCCTCGGCCTACCTCGCGCTGCGGTTCGCCGTTTATTCTGTAATTGGTGTGTGGGGATTGCAGGATGAGGTCGTGCGCCGAAAATGGTGGCTGATTCCCTTTCGCGACGCGGCCACTTCCGCCGTCTGGCTGGCCAGCTTTTTCTCGAATCGCATCCTGTGGCGCGGCCTCGAATTTCGCGTCCAGCACGGGCTCTTGACTCCAATTCATCAAAGCAGCCAGAGCGCCCCGGTCGCCGCGCGGCCTGGCGAGCGCCATGCCCCCATCGAAGCCTTCGAGCGGCCTTTGCAAAGAAGCTCGACTTTGGTTGAGCCGGTCGTCGATTTCGCGACTCAGCGCATTCCTGCGAGCGAAGTTGCGCTGAAGAAGACCCACGAACTGGGACGCTGAGCCCGGCTCCCTCTCAGCTCTGCAGTCCTGGTCCCGCAATCGCTCGTGGATTTGCGTCGCGGCCATCGCCGGAAGCCGGCCCCGAGACCTGTCTGCTTCTTGCGTTGTTTCCTCGCTGTTCTCTCCCGCGGATCCTTTCGTTGTTGCCTGCTCCCTCCTTGACTCACCGGAAATCTCCTTTCCCACCCTACTTGCGCCAATCGCCCGGCCAGTTCAACATATAGGGGCAGCTCGAGCGTGGCTGCCACCCGCCCCTTCAAATCACCGCCGCTCAGGACCCATGATCCTTCGCACTGTTGAACAAGTTCGCCGCCTCTCGCGCATCGTTGGCGGCTTCACGCTGCTGTTGATTGGCATCGTCATGATTGTCACTCCCGGTCCCGGCTGGCTGGTCATCCTTCTTGGACTCGGCTTGCTCGCCGCCGAATTTGTCTGGGCTCGCCGCCTCATGGACCGCATCAAGCGCGAAAGCGATCGCGTTCGCAGTGTGGTTTGGCGCGTCGCCGGCAATGCACCGGCTCGCGAGCCGGCCGAATCCAACCAGACGACTGAAGTTTCCAACTAGTTTCTTCCGGAGGCATTCATCATGGATGTTTCGCTCCTGGGGCTGGGCAGGATGGGCGCAGGCATCGCCAAGAGCCTGCTCCGCGCCGGCCATCGCCTTACCGTTTTCAATCGCACGCGCGAACGCTCCGAAGCCTTGCGCGCCAACGGCGCCCTGGTCGCCTCTTCGATTGCCGATGCTTGTCGCAACACGATCGTTTTGACTATGGTGGCAGATGACGCCGCGCTGGAGTCGTTCGTGTTCGGCGAAGGCGGGATCCTCGCGTCGCTTCCGCGCGGTGGTATCCACATTTCTCTGAGCACCATCGGTGTGGCGCTGAGCGAAAAACTCGCGGCCGAACATGCCAAAGCGGGCCAGGGTTATCTCGCAGCGCCGGTGTTCGGACGTCCCGAAGCCGCGGAAGCCGGCCAGCTGGCGGTGGTGGCCGGCGGGCCGTCAGGCCTCGTTGAAAAGTGCAAGCCGCTGTTTTCCTCCGTGGGACCGCACCTTTACGTGGTTGGCGAGCGCCCTTCGCTGGCCAACGTCGTCAAGCTCTCCGGCAATTTCCTCATTGCCACCGTGCTCGAATCTCTTTCCGAAGTCGTCGCCTTCGCCCGCAAATCCGGTGTCGACCCCGCCGCTCTGCTCGACTTTCTAACCGCCGGCCTCTTCAACGCCCCGGTCTACAAAAACTATGGCCACCTCATCATTCAGGAAAAATTCGAGCCGGCCGGCTTCGCCCTGCCGCTCGGCCTGAAAGATGTGCGGCTGGTCCTGCAAGCCGCCGAAGCCGTCAACGTGCCCATGCCCATCGCCAGCGTCGTCCGCGACCGCTTCTTAACCGCCATGGCCCGCGGCCTCCAACACCAAGACTGGTCCGCCATCGCCCAAGTCGCCGCCCAAGACGCCGGGCTCCCCTCCCCGCCAACCCAAACCCACACCGCCCACGCCGACTGAAAATATTGATTCTAAAGAAGTTAATAAACCAGTCGACCGGCGAGCCTTTCGCCATGCGCGCCCCCTTGCAAAAGCCCACACACAAATCGCCCCAACTCTAATGCCTTCATGCAGCTACACCCAAAATTCTGCGCACCCCCGGGTACGGGGTCGGACACTGTCCGGCCTACCCTCACCAGCCTTGCTCCGGTTTGCCACGAGCCTCGGGGACTGCTTCTTCGGCGCATCGCTCACGGAGCCATCCATCGTGGTAGGCTCACTCGTCTGTGGGAGGCATACTTATGGCGCCCTGGTCTGGCAAGTGGGTTCTGGTCACCGGTGCCAGCGCCGGCATCGGCAAAGCCTTGGCCGAGGAGTTAGCCCGCGGCGGAGCTAACCTAGTCCTCACAGCACGTCGCCGGGACAGGCTCGAAGCACTGGCTCAGCAGCTCTCTGCTGCGCACCAAATTCAGGTCCAGGTCTTCGTCGCCGACCTGGCGCGCCCCGAGGCGCCTCGCCAGATCTTCGACTTCACTAGTCAACAACAGCTGCCCATCGATCTGCTCGTAAATAACGCGGGCTTCGGCGCTTACGGCGAGTTCCATACCCTGGCCGCCCAGCGATTCCTCGACATGGTTCAGGTCAACTGCGCAGCGGTCGTCCACCTCACCCATCTTTACCTGCCGCAAATGCTGGCCCGCCGCCGCGGCGACATTCTTGTCGTCGCCTCCACCGCGTCCTTCCAAGCCGTACCGTACATTTCCACCTACGCCGCCACCAAAGCATTCGACCTGCTCTTTGCCGAAGGCCTTGCCGAAGAGCTTAAGCCTTACGGCATACGGGTCTGCGCGTTGTGTCCTGGCTCGACGGAATCCGAGTTTGGCGAAGTCGCCGGACAAACCAATGTAGCCGCCTCGAAGCGCCATCGCGAAACCGCGGAAAAAGTAGCCCGCACCGGCCTGGATGCTCTCGCCGCTGGAAAGAGCAGTGTCATTTCCGGACTGCCCAATTACCTTGGCGTCGTGGGGCAACGGCTGACGCCGCGACGCTTCGTGGCGCGGGTGGCCGCACGCATGTTCAAGCCGCCCAGCGCACCCTAATGAAGCAACGGCCAGACACGGCGGGGCCGCCCCATACGTCCAACTCCTTGTGAACTCGGAGGTTATCGCGTCCACCAAGGGCTGCTACAGCGCAGGAACTTTTTGCATGGCCTACGGGAAGTAAGGGGGAAGGCGGACGCACCTCGGGCGGGCCAGAACGTCGGATCACGGGAGACGAGGATCGCAACGCAAGAAAGAGACGACCTTCTGTTGCGGCGTGCCGCCAAAGGGGACGAGGAGGCTTTTGCGCTCGTCTACCGCCGGCACCAGGGTGGGCTGTACCGTTTTGCCCTCCGCATGACCGGAAGCCCGTGGGCCGCGGAAGAGATTGTGCAGGACGTATTCATGACCCTGATCCGCGAGCCGAAGAAATATGACCCGACGCGCGGCACGTTGGGAGGGCTGCTTTTTGGAATCGCGCGGAACCGGGTGTTGAAGCATCTCGAGCGCTCGCCGCGGGAAGTGCCGCTGGAAGAAAAGAATGAAGACGGCACAGGTGGCGGCGTCGTCTTGCAGGACAGCTTTACGCCGGCCATGTGGGCCGAAAAGCGCGAACGGATGGAGCGGGTCCGCGCAGCCGTCCTGGAGTTGCCGGTCGAATTTCGCGAGGCGGTCGTACTCTGCGAGCTGGAAGAGATGAGTTACGAAGAGGCCGCAAAAACGTCCGGATGCCCGATTGGAACGATCCGCTCGCGCCTACACCGCGGACGCGCGCTGCTGCTGGCCAAGCTGGAAATGCTGCGAGGTGTGCCGCGGCAGTTGCGTGCGGCGAGGTAAGGATGATGGAAACAAACGGTAAATTTCCGCTGAGCTGTGAGCAGGCCGAAGCGATTGTGCTGGACCTGTACAGCGACGGAGCTACAGATGCCGGGCAGCGGTCCGCTGCACTGGCGCATGTGAGCCACTGCTCGCGTTGCGCTGCGCTGCAGGAGTCGTGGGAAGCCGCCAAACAGGAATTGCGGGAGCTAAGCGAAGAAACTCTGGACGCGCGAGCACCCGCGCGAGTGGAAATGCGGCTGCTGCAGGAATTCCGGGCGCAGCATCGCCAAGTGCTGGTGCGGCGCGCGGGCATTGCTGCGGTGTGGGTATTGGCTGCGGCAGCTATATTTGTTGCCGGTTTTGCCTGGTGGAACGCGCACAACACGGTTCGCCACACGGGCGGAAATAGAAATGAGGTCGCCAGCCAACCGAGCGATGCAACGACAACGTCCGGCAATCTGGTAGCCGGGCTTTCCACGGGAGACGACTCCGGAGATTTCACACCGCTGCCGGGAGCAGTGGGCTCGGACTATGACGATGCCGCGATTTTGCGGGTGGGCATGCAGCGCGCTTCGCTCGGGGCTCTGGGATTGCCGGTAAACGAACAGCGGGCCGGCGACTGGATTCAAGTGGATTTGATGGTGGGAGCGGATGGATCGCCGGAAGCGGTTCGCCTGGCGCAGGAAGAAAACTAAAAGAGATTCGCTGCGGCGCATGGTGCGTGTCGCAGTCAAGGAGAGAAGAGGAGAGGGACCGATGAACCTGAAGGCGAAAACGTACGTGGCGTTGGGCGCGACGTTGCTCCTGAGCGCGGTAGCATTGCAAGCGCAGAGGCACGGCGGCCCGGATGGGCCCTTCGGAGCGGCCATGGAACTCATGGGCTTCGAAGGAATGCACGGAGACAAGGTGGTCAAGGGCGCGCCGTTTTCGGCGACCGCCACTTCGGACGTGACGCAGACCCTGCAGGACGGCTCGGTGATTCATCGCACGTCGCAGGTGACCATGTACCGCGATAGCCAGGGCCGCTCGCGGCATGAAGCGATCTTCAACGGATTCGGCCCGCTGACGCCGGGTGGCACCCCCAAGAATGTGGTGCTGATTTCCGATCCGGTCGCCGGCACGCACACGATGTTGGACAAGGACAGCAAGACTGCCCATCAGATGCCGTTCCACGCGCACAGAGCGGCTAACGGGGGCTCTCCGGATGCGGAGTTCCAGAGCCGCATGCAGGAACGCGAGCAGAAAGAGATTGCTTCCGGTCTGCTGAAAAAAGAATCGCTCGGCACGCAAACCATCAATGGCGTGGTCGCTGAAGGAACGCGGACTACGCGGACGATTCCCGCGGGGCAGATCGGCAACGAGAAGCCGCTGCAGATCGTGTCTGAGCGGTGGTATTCGCCGGACCTGCAGATCGTGCTGAAGAGTACGCGAACCGATCCGCGTTTCGGGACGACCACCTACACCGTCAACAATATCCAGAGAACGGAACCGGCGGCGAGCCTGTTCACCGTGCCTGCGGACTTCACTGTAAAGACCGGTGGCCCGGGACTGCGGCGCGGCGGACCCGGCGGTCCTCCGGCGGAGATGCCGCCTCCTCCGGACGAAGAGTAACGTAGGGAACCTGCAGCAAGGCGCTGAGCGCCGCAACAAAAAACGATCTTCTCTCCTGAAGACGGCACGCCCTTTCCGCACCTGCCCCCATCAGTGCGGAAGGGGCGTAGTCGTCTTTGCAGCGCTCCGCGCGACCGAGCGCCGGATGCAGGTTTTTTTCAGCCGGAATCAGGATTTTTCCGATTCCGTCCGACGCCGGCACCTTTTAAAATGCGGCCGCAAGGGAACCTGCGGATGGACGAAAAAGAACTAAGCCGTCAGTTGGAACGCGAGGGATTCGGCCATACGTATGTGTGGCAAGACCGGCCGCACGCTTATTACCCAGATCATAGCCACGACACCGAGACAGCGCATATCGTTCTGAGCGGAGAGCTGACCCTAAGCATGTACGGGCGGGACTCCACGTATCGGGCCGGCGAACGGTGCGATGTGCCGGCAGGCGCAGTGCATTCGGCAAAGATGGGGCCGTCCGGCTGTAGGTATCTGATCGGCGAAAGGTAAGGCCGATCCTGTCCTTCGCGGTCACAAACAAACGGTTACGGCCAGCTGCGTTGCGAATAGTAGAAGTGGTGGCAGACACAAGAAGTCCGAGCAGTGGGTTCGCACAACCCGGAGCAGGTCACTTTCGATGGCGTGCTATGCTGTGCGCCTATGAGCAAACAACATTTCTATTTGAAGTTAATCCCGCCGCGTCCCACATTCCCGAACGACATGACGGAGACCGAACGGGCGCTGATGATGGAGCACGTGAAATATACCCACGGACAGTTTGCCGCAGGCAGAGTGCTGATTTTTGGTCCGGTTATAGCGCCCGACGGAGCGTTTGGCATGGCCGTGTTCGAAACAGCCGACGAGGCGGAAGTACGGGCGATCATGGAAGAGGATCCCACCGTCAAAGCCGGATTGAATCGCTTCGAAGTGTATCCGATGCGCGTGGGCGCGGCGCAAGCGCCGCGATCGGCGTAACTGCGCGGGCCCTTCTTGGGTTTCCGTACTGGTGTGCCCAGCGGCTCCTTAGAAGCGGCCCAGCGCCGCTCAATTTAACGCGTAGACATTGCCGTCCGTGCTGCCAAAGAAGACGGTACCGTCGACCACCACCGGAGAAGAGAGAATCGCGCCGACGGACATCATTTTCTGGACGCCGCTGACCATGTCGTCATAGAAGAAATCGAAGAAAGCAACGCGGTAATTGGGATGGCCGTCGGGCAAGGTGAAGGCGGGACCGTTCTGGCGATGACCGGTGGTTTCGAAGGTCCAGGCAATTTTCTGTTGCTTCAAGTCGATAGCCAGTAGCTTCCCTTCATGAGACCCGAGGTACAGAAAGTCGCCCGCGATGGCGGGAGAAGAAAACATGGGCCACTGCTTGTTGTCCAGGGAAAATGTGGGGGCACCAGACTTGGCGTCTACTGCGTGGACCAGACCGGAGTCGGAAGTAGCGAAGAACACTTTGCCGCCCGAGACAGCGGGCGAAGCAATGACCCAGGATCCTTTATTATCGAACGACCAAAGCTGCTTTCCGGAGCGCGCATCCAGTGCATAGAACTTGGAGTCGCGGCAGCCGAAATAAACGACGCCGTCGGAAACGGCGGCGGAAGACTGAATGCCGATTTGATTGTGAATGTCGGGATCCTCACCTGTTTTGAAGCGCCAGAGCTGTTGTCCGGAGGCAGCATCAAGAGCGTAGAAATAGCTGTCCCAACTGCCGATGTAGAGGACACCGCCATCCAAGGCGGGAGAAGCGTGCACGACATCGCCGGTTTTGAATTTCCATCTGAGCGCGCCGCTCGTGGCATCGAGTGCGTAAACGTTGGAGTCGCCACTGCCGAAATAAACGGCGCCGTTCCAGACTACCGGAGAGGAAAGATAGAAGTCGAACGGGTCCGGCATGACCTCGGCGGCGGGCTGCGCGCCGTGGAGATGCGTCGCGGCGAAACGGCGCTCTCCAGCGGTGGTGAATTTCCAACGCAGCTGCCCCGTAGCGGCGTCCAGGGCGTAGAAGTTGGAATCAAAGCAGGCAAAGAAAACGGCGCCTCCGGAGACCGCGGGTGATGAAGTAATGCGGCCTTCCGTTTTGAACTTCCACTTCAAGCCGCCGGTGTTGGCGTCCAGAGCGTAGAGAAAGTGATCGCTGCTGCCGATGTACACGACGCCATCCGAAACCGCCGGCGAAGATAAGACCTGAGCCGCGGCGTGAAACTGCCACTTAATTTTTGAAAATTTAGTTACAGCTGGACCAGCATACACGCCGGTATGCTGCGGATTGCCGCGAAACATCGCCTCCTGCGCGGAAGCGCATGAACACACGACCAACCCGGCAAGCAGAAAAGATAATTTCATGGATGTGTCCCCCGTTTTCTTCATAGACGGGACGTACACGGAAACGTTTTCGCAGGATTCGGGCCAAAGGGCGGCTCGCAGCTGGCCGCCGACTTACTCCGCGAGCAAGATGCGCAAATCGCGCAGGTTGTTGCCGGTGGGGCCGGTAACGATGGCGTCGCCCAGGCGGGCGAAGTAGCTGTAAGAATCGCTCTCACGAAACATGAAGCGGGCGTTGAGGCCGATAGCTTTGGAGCGCTCGAGAGTTTCGCCGTCGGCCACGGCGCCAGCGGCGGGGCTGTTGCCGTCCACGCCGTCAGTGCCAGCACTAAGGACAGCGATTTTCTGTTCGTCGATGCGCTTGACGCAGGCCAGCACGAAGGCGGCGTTGCGTCCGCCGACGCCCTTGCCGGTGACCGGACTGCTCACTTCTCCGTCGGCGATGAGAGCCACGCGCTGGCCGGGATTTCCTTTGCGCAGCGCTTCCAATTGATCCAGAAGATAGTCCGCAGCCTTTTCCACGGGCCAATCGTCGGTCGAGTTGTCACAGCAAGCGACGAAGCCTTCGCCTTCCGCGGCATGGTGGGCCGGGTGAAAAAGATCGTCAAGGCCGAGGAGCAATTCGAAATGAGCGTTGGCGAAAATGGGATGATTTTCCTTCGGCGTTTCCGGCATTTGCCGTTCGTCGATCCAGCGGACCAGAGACTTCGGCAGCTTCTCGCGTAAAGAAAACTCGTCGATGACGCGGAGCGTGTCTGCGATGGTGGTGGGATCGGGCAGGGTGGGACCGGAAGCGAGCGCCGATTCTTTGCCAGCGGGAACGTCGCTTACAGCGATGGTGATTTTGGTGGCGCGGCCCGCGGCAACGGCGAGGCGGCCACCTTTGACGGCAGAGAGATGTTTGCGCACGGTGTTCATCGCATCGATAGGCGCGCCGCAGGTGACCAGAGCTCGGTGAAGCTGTTGGACATCGGTGAGGGTCTGCGCGGAAGGGAGCGGCAGTTCGACGAGAGCAGAGCCGCCACCAGACAAGAGAAAGAAGACCAGCGTTTTTTCGTCGCAGGCTTCCAGAAAGCGCAGCAGGACTTCGGCTGCTTTCCAGCTCTCGGCGGTGGGAGTGGGATGGCCACCCACAAAATAAGCGACGTGCTTAATCGCGCGGGCGGGCGGAGTGGGGGCCACTACCAAGCCGTTGAACGGGAGGTTTGCGCCGAGCAGCGCCTGCAGACCTTCGGCCATGGCGTGCGCCGCTTTGCCGATAGCCACTACCAGAATCGATTCGAAAAGAGATAAATCTATTTTGGTGTTTTGGAGACACAAAACCGAGCCGCGCAGTTGGAGTTTGCGCTGCATGGCTGCGGGAATATCAATCGCGGCGAGAGTTTCGTGAAAAATATGACGAGCGAGTTGTTTCAGATCGGCCATGAGCAGGTGCGTCGCTCCGCGATGAGCTGTGCGTGACAGGTGGACCTCACGCGCGGCGACTTCAACTGGACTTGAAAATTTCGGGATTGAGCATATTGGGCGGACGCTGGCCGGTGAACAGAGCGACGACGTTTTGTGCGGCCATGCAAGCCATCTTGGTGCGGGTTTCGATGGAGGCGGAGGCAATGTGCGGAGCAAGAACGACGTTCGAGCGTTTGAGGCCGGGATGAATGGAGGGCTCTTTTTCGAAGACGTCCAGCGCGGCGCCGGCAATTTTTCCGGCTTCGAGCGTTTGCACTAAAGCGGCTTCGTCTACGACGGGACCGCGGGAGGTGTTGATGAGAAACGCGGTGCGCTTCATTTTGGACAGCCGGGCTGCGTCAAAGAGGCCACGCGTTTCCGGCAACAAGGGAACGTGGACGCTGACGAAGTCGGACTGTGCGAGCAAGTCGCCGAGGTCGCGGTGTTCCGCGCGCAATTCCCTTTCCACCGCTTCCGGGGCACGGACGGCGTCGGAGTATAGCACCCGCATATTGAAGCCCAGGGCGCGGCGCGCCATCGCTTTGCCGATGCGGCCGAAGCCGACGACACCGAGAGTTTTGCCAAACACGTCAGTTCCGACAAGCTGATCGAGGTCCCAGCCCTTCCACTTCCCGCTGCGCGCCAGTTCCTCGCCTTCGATGACGCGTCGAGCGACGGCCATGAGCAAAGTCCAGGCGAAGTCGGCGGTGGTCTCATCGAGGACGCCCGGCGTGTTCGTGGCGATTACGCCGCGACTGGTACACGCGGCGACGTCAATGTTGTCGAAGCCGACGGCTACGTTGGAGGCGATACGAAGCTTTGGAGCGGCGGCGAGAAGATCTGGATCGACTTTTTCAGTAAGGAGGCAAACCAGGGCGTCGCGGTCCTTAATGCGCCGGAGGAGCTCGTCACGGGAAATACGTTCGGGATCGGTCCAATAGTCGACGTCGCAATTGGCGTTGAGGATTTGCTGAGCGGCGGGGAACAACGGGCGGGTCGCGAGCACTCTCGGCTTGGGCATCTGCTCCTCTCGTTTTCGGAGTAACAGTAGCACAGGGAGTGCGGAGGAGTCGCCTAGTGGAGCGGCAAAGAGAAAAGAAGAGAGACAAAGCGGAGACCATGCTCAGACGTGCTACGCGAGGACGACATGTTCATGCGGACTGGCTCCTCCGGAACGTATGGCCGGTACGCTCAAGAACGCCGACAGCCGCGTCAAGATTCTCGGACGAGACGAGCAAATAATCGGTGTCGAAAGTGGAGACGACAAACAAACTGATCCTGGCGGCGGCAAGAGGGCCGGCGAGTGCGGCGAGAACGCCGACTTCGGACAATACGAATGGGCCGTGGACCTTAATGACGCGCCAACCGCCCTGCAACTGAATGCCTTCGGGCACGCGCGATTCTTCGACGACGATAGAGAGCTCATCGTTCGTGCGGGTCACCGAAAAGAAAACGCCTTGGATAGCCCATTTAGGAAGATCGGCCAGCGGGGAAAGGCCGACGATGGCATAGCGTTCGGGAAGCAGCGAGAGCTGCAGATGGCGAAGCGAAAGGCTCATGGAGTGGAGACCATTCTAAAGCAGACTGCGGACCATGCCGCCATCGATTGCGATCGAAGTGCCGTTAATGTAGCCTGCGCGGTCCGATGCTAGAAACGCGACGAGTGCGGCGAATTCCTGCGCAGTTCCCAAACGCGCGGCGGGAATCTGGCGCGTCCAATCCGCGAAGACCTGTTCCGGCGATGCGCCAGTGCGTTGCGAGATGCTCGCAGCAAGTCCGTCGAGACGCGCGGTGCGCGTATAGCCGGGGCAGACGTTGTTCACCGTGATGCCGTGGGCCGCATATTCGTTGGCGAGAGTGCGAGCCAAGCCGGTCACCGCCGAGCGAATGGAATTGGAGAGCAGCAGGCCATCCACGGGCTGCTTCACGGCGGAAGATGTGATGGTGATGAAGCGGCCCCACTTGTTTTGCCGCATGCGCGGAAGAGTTTCTTTCGCGAAGTAGACGGTGCTCATCAGGAGGAGGTTGACCGCCGCGAACCAATCCTGAGGATCGGTGTCGGCGAAAGATTTCGACGGCGGTCCGCCGGAGTTGGTGATGCAGATGTCGATGCGGCCGAATTTCTCTGCTACGGCAGTAACGAATTGCGTGATCGCAGCGTGATCAGAAACGTCCACGGCCTGATGAAAGACGTCCCGGCCCGTGGAGTCGCGGATGTTGGTGGCAACAGTTTGCAGCTCGGAGGCGGTGCGCGAACAAATCGCCACGTTAGCGCCCTCGCCCGCAAGTTCTTCGGCGACAGCCCGGCCGAGTCCTTTGCTGGCGGCGGCAACGATGGCCACGCGGCCTTGTAGGCCTAGGTCCATTGTTTTGGTCCTGTATAAAACTTTTATGGTCTCGCAAGAGCGAGAGCCGGTCAAATTGAGTGGGGTGCGTGGACCGCCTCCGCGGATAAACATTCCGGAGGGAAATTCATCTAGAATGGTGCGCTTGGCGCATGGGTTTCGTGGAGGAAGCAGTGACGAACAGCGGTTTGCGAATTGAACTTTGTATGCGGTGGATGGGCGTGGCGGCATTGGCTGTCGCCAGCTGGGCTTGCAGTTCCGGAGTGGCGGCACAAAGTGCCATGGCCGGACACGTGATGCAGACACGCGACGAAATTCCTCCGGAACAATTGCCGCCGCCGCAGAAGCTGGCGGGCATTGGCAATGCGCACATCAAGATCACCGCGAATGCCGAAGCGCAAATGTGGTTCGACCAGGGACTGAATCTTTTCCATGATTTCTGGGACTATGAATCGGTGCGCGCGTTTGTGCAGGGCACGCGAGTCGACCCAAACTGCGCGATGTGCTATTGGGGCATTTACCGTGCCGAACTCTTCACCCATAGCAACGCGAAGTACTACGCGAAGCAGGCCCTGGCGAAGGCCGAGAGTTTGAAGAAGCAGGTCAGCGAGGCGGAGCGCTGGTACATCGAGGCGGCTGAGAAGTCCGAGAAGGAGTCCGGCAAGGGGCATGGTTCCGGGACGACAAAAATCTATCGGAAAATAGTGAAGAAATATCCAAACGATCTGCAGGCCCGGATTTTCCTGGCGGAGTCCGTCGGCGATGGCTATGACGACAACGGGCAGCCGAATCCCGGAAAAGAGGAACAACTGGCGATCCTGCAAAGCGTGTTAAAGGAAGATCCAGCCAATTCCGCGGCGAATCACTACTGGATTCATGCGGTGGAAGACAGCCCGCATCCGGAGCAGGCGCTGCACAGCGCGGAGATTCTGGGACGGCTGGCGCCGACCTCGGGTCACATGGTGCACATGCCGGGACACATTTTTTATCGCGTAGGCGACTACGCGCATGCCCAGAACGCCTTCGCGGCTTCCACCCAGGCGGATGAAAGCTACATGGACGGACAGCACGTGGAAGTGGACAACGACTGGAACTATGTGCACAACCTGATGTATGCCATCGCGAATTTACTGGAGGCCGGCCAGTTGGAAGAAGCCGTGACGCTCTCCGCAAAATTGAACCGCGCGCATGGACAGCTGGAAAATAGCTTATATCCCTGGTCGACGCGCGACTCGATTTCCCGCATCGACCCGCAGTTGCCCGTCGCGTTGCGTTCGGCGGATTGGAAGACTGCGTCGCAGCTGCTGCAGACCCGTGCAGTGCCGGACAACCTTCCAAACATTCAGTTTTTGCAGACGGAGCTCAAGCATTTTGCGGCAGGGATGGATGCGCTGGAGGGCCACTCCGTGGCTGCTGCGGAAAGCGCTTCCAACGAATTCGATGCGGAGCTGCAAAAAACGTCGGCACGGGTCAAGAATGATGAGACCAGACAAAAGAAAAACAAGAAGAACGATTCCAACGCGACTCCGCCCAAACTGCCGGTGATGCCGGATGCCTACAGCAAACCGCTGCTAAAAAATCTCAGTATTATGTCGCTGGAACTGCGGGCGGGTATCCTGGTGGAAAAAAAGCAAACCGCCAAAGCCAAGGAACTCTACGCCCAGGCAGCGAAAGCAGAAAAGGAGCTGGGTTACCACGAGCCACCTGCCTACATCCGGCCGGTCAGCGAAACAGAGGCTGCGGCGTTCCTGGGCGTATCCGACTGGGGCGACGCGAAAGCCGCTTATGCGGCAGCGCTGGTAGAGCGCCCGAAATCAGGGTTTCCTCTCTACGGCATTGCACTGGCCACCGAGCAGTCGGGCGACGCGGCTGGCGCGCAGAAAGCGTATGCCGATTTTCTGGCGGCCTGGAAAACGGCAGACGCGAGCCTCCCCCAGTTATCGCACGCCAAAAACTACCTGGCGACCCGCGGCGCGACAGCGCCCGCCAGCAAGTAAGCCACGCGAGAGTCCGCTCCGGAAGCACGGTCACCCGTCAGACTCCAGAGTCTTTTTTTCATCCGGCGGGAAAGACTCTATTTTTTCGGGATACGGGGCTGCACAAGGTATGATGCTTAACCCATGAGCATTTCTTTTGCCTTGTTGTTGGCCTTTGCGATTGGCATGGTGGCGGGCCTGCGGTCCATGACGGCGCCCGCGGTCACGGCGTGGGCTGCATTCAGTCATCATCTCAATGTGGCCGGTACTTTATTCGGATTCATGGCCTCCCGGGTTACCCTGATCGTCTTCGTCGTGTTTGCCGTCGGCGAACTCATCGCCGACAAACTGCCGAACACTCCGCCGCGTACCAAGCCTCCCGGGCTGATCGCCCGCGTACTCACCGGGGCGCTCTGCGGAGGCTGCCTGGGCGCAACAATCGGGCTTTCTCTGGCCCCAGGTGTTTTGCTGGGTGCCGCGGGCGGGATTGGAGGAGCGTTTGCCGGGTATCAGTGGCGGACCGGCCTGGTGCGCGCCTGGCATGCGCCCGACTACGTGGTTGCGCTCCTGGAAGACGCCATCGCCATCGGCGCTGGTTTGCTCATAGTTTCGCGCTTCTAATTTCCGCCGCGCGCATCCAACTCCCAGCAAGCACTGGCACTTTGATGAGGGCCGGCAAAGGAGCTTTTGTGAGCACAGCGGAGTCTACCCACTACGACGCAATTGTCATTGGCTCTGGCCAAGGCGGAACACCGCTTTGCCAGGCGCTGGCGAAATCCGGATTGCGAACGGCGCTCGTCGAACGGGCCCACGTCGGCGGGACGTGCGTGAATGAGGGCTGCACGCCGACAAAAACGATGATCGCCAGCGGGCGAGTAGCCTATCTGGCCCGGCGCGCCGCGGACTACGGCGTGCATACCGGGCCCATCACGGTCGACCTCGCACGCGTTCGTCAGCGGAAGCGCGATATCGTCGAGGAGTTCCGCACAGGAAACGAGAAACGGATCAAAAGCGCGGCGAATCTTGATTTGCTTTTCGGAGAGGCCAGCTTTCTGGACGCTCGCTCGCTTTCGGTGAGGTTGCCTGACGGCTCGCAGCGCCGGCTCGCGGCAGAACGGTTTTTCATCAACGCCGGCTGCCGCCCGGGAAAATCATCGATCGAAGGGCTGCGCGATGTTCCATACCTGGACAGCACTTCGATCATGGAACTGGACACGGTCCCAGAGCACCTGCTGGTCATTGGTGGCGGTTATATCGGAGTCGAGTTTGGGCAACTCTTCCGGCGATTTGGCGCGCGCGTGAGCATCGTGCAACACACCAACCAGCTCTTGCACGGCGAAGACCCGGATATTGCAGCAGAGCTGCAAAAGATCCTGGAACAGGATGTCTTGGAGATTTTTCTGAACGCCAAGGTGCAGCGAGTTACCCAAGAGCCCTCGGGAGTCACCCTGACGCTCGTCGGCGCTGGCTCGGACTCTCGCATGCTCCGCGGATCTCACTTGCTGGCGGCCACGGGCCGCGTTCCGAATACGGACGTGCTAAATCCGGCCGCCGCGGGTATCGCTACCGACAAACACGGGTACATCCAGGTCAACGAACGGCTGGAGACCAATGTTCCGGGGATTTATGCGCTGGGGGATATCAAAGGCGGCCCGGCGTTTACGCATATTTCTTACGACGATTTCCGCATTTTGCGCACGAATGTAATTGAGAAAGGAAGTGCCACGACCACGGAACGTCAGGTGCCGTATACGGTTTTCACCGATCCGCAATTAGGCCGCGTCGGGCTGACGGAAACCCAGGCCCGCTCCGAGGGACGGAAGATTCGCGTCGCGAAGATGCCGATGGCGTGGGTCGCGCGCGCGTTGGAAACAGACGAAACGCGGGGCTTCATGAAGGTTGTGGTGGATGGAGACAGCAGGCAGATTCTCGGCGCGGCCATTCTCGGAGTGGATGGCGGCGAAGTTATGTCCATGCTGGAAATCGCCATGATGGGGAAGCTGCCCTACACCGCGCTCCTGAACGGTACTTTTGCGCACCCGAACCTTTCCGAAGCCCTGAACAACCTCTTCCTGGAGTCAAACTTCGCCTCCTAGTGGCGGCTCCCGTATTTTTCCATTTGCTTCACCTCTCTCTTTCCACCATCATTTCCATTCCAGTCCGCACGCTCACTCATGAATCTCAATCTCTTTTTCGCCTTGCTCGGTGGGCTGCTGGTGCTGGCCTTCCTCGCCAACCGTCTGGTTCGCTTCACCGGCGTTCCGGACGTCATCATTCTTCTGGCTACCGGTGTGCTGATCGGCCCCGTGCTACATTGGGTGAATCCCGAGCTGTTTCGAGGGGCCGCGCATGGCTTTGGCTCGCTGGCGCTGATCCTGATTCTGTTTGAAGGTGGATTGGACCTGAAGCTGCGCGAAATTCTCAGCCATTTCGGCGGCGGTTTTTTTCTCGCGGTCTCCTGCTACGTACTAAGCCTCGCAGGAGTGGCCGCGGTCTGCCGCTACGGACTGCGCTTCGATTGGATACCGGCTCTGCTAGTGGGAGCGGCGCTCGGCTGCGTCAGCAGTTCGATTGTCCTGCCAGTCCTGCAACAAGTGAATCTCCGCCGTGAAGTCAAAGTGACCCTGCTCGTCGAAGCCTCCTTTGGCGATGCGCTCGCGGTTCTCGCCGTGACCACCTTGCTCGACATTGCGGCCGGCGGCACGGCCTCACCGAAAATTATCGCCTGGAGCCTCTTTTCCAGCACCGTGCTGGCGATTGCGTCCGGATTGCTGTTGGGAATCGCATGGACCTACCTGCTGCCGCTGCTTTCCGAAGAGCGTTTTTGGCACGTGCTCACCTTCGCGGCCGTGCTCCTGCTGTATGCCGGCGTACATGCGATCCACGGCAATGAACTGGTTTCCGTCCTTGTATTCGGCCTCACACTAGCAAATTACCCCGCGGCGCAGAGGCGAATTCACCTGGCGGAATCCTCAGGGCGGGCCGACTGGTTTGACGAGCTTCCCGTGCAACAGGATGCAGCGCAGCAGCATGGGCAGATGCTCACCTTTCATGGCGAGTTGGCCTTTTTGATTCGCACGTTCTTTTTCGTTTTGCTCGGCGCGTTGGTGGAGTTCGCCGGATTGCGGCGGCAGCTGGTGATGGCTCTCGAATGCTTCGCTGCACTCTTGATCGCGAGATGGTTGACGGTGCAGCTCGGACGATTTGCCTGGAAAACATTCAGCGGCCAGGAACGCGAAATGATGGTCTGGTTTCTCCCGCGCGGCTTGATCACTGCGGTGCTCGGAATTGATATCGTCGAAGCTCGCGGCGCGGCGTTCGAGTTTCTTCCCTCGCTGGCCTTTGCGGTGATTCTGGTGACCAATCTCGCGCTGTTGGTTGGCACCTTGCGCGCGCGCCGGCTCTTTCCGATCGTCAGCGCAACCGGAACAGCCTCAGCCGTCTCGGACGCCAGCCCTTCATCTTGATGTCCTGCTGCAGCTTAATTCGGACGCGCTTCGCTCCGAACGCAGTCGGGCGCAATTAGAACAGCTTGCGGAACACGAAGAACAAAAACCCAGAGAGCATCATCGCTGCGGGAAGTGTGAGCACCCAGGCCAACGCCAAATTGCGCACCGTTGACCATTGCAACCCCGAGCGATTGGAAGCCATGGTTCCGGCCACGCCCGAAGATAAGACGTGCGTCGTACTGACCGGCAGGCCCAGACCATCCGCGGCGCCGATCGTGGCCATCGCGGTAATCTCCGCTGCGGCTCCTTGCGCATACGTGAGGTGATTTTTCCCGATTTTCTCGCCCACGGTAACCACGATGCGCTTCCAGCCGACCATCGTGCCGAGGCCCAAAGCCAGCGCAACCGCTACCTTGACCCACAGCGGAATGAAGCGCGTCGCGCGATCGATGTGACTTTTGTAGTTCTTGAGAATAGCCACGTCCGCAGCCGCCAGCTTGGGCGTTCCGGATTTCTGCATCAGGCGCAAGGCTTCGCTGGTGAGATACATGTCGTTGCGGAAGTTGCGGACCTGCTCATGCGGGACCTTGGAAAGATCCTTGAAGATGGCCATTTCCGTGCCAACACCGTTCACCAGCTCGCGCAGCGCGAGCATGGTGTTGGGCTTGAATTCCTTGGTGCGAATGTACTCCGTAACATCCTCGCGGGGGTCGCCAATCGCGGCGCTCGGCACGACGTACTTGTCGAGGGTGTTCGCCGCTTGCTGCGACACGGCGACGAAATCGAGCGATTGTTGCGGCGTCACGGCATGGTTCAGCGCGTAGGTCGTCGGCACGGTGCCGATCAAGATGAGCATGATCAAGCCCATGCCCTTCTGGCCGTCGTTCGAGCCGTGGAAGAAGCTGACGCCCGTGCAGGTCAGCACCAGCAAACCGCGAATCCAGAATGGCGGCGGCTCGGTCCCTTTTGGCGCTTCATACAGCCGCTTGTCGCGAATCACGGCCTTCATCACGAGAAACAAAACTGAGGCCAGCAGAAAACCGAAAATAGGAGACAGGAGAAGCGATTTGCCGATCCCGGCGGCCTGCGCCCAGTCCACGCCGCTGGTTCCGCTGCGCGACTGCATCAGTTGGTTGGCGATGCCCACGCCGATAATTGAGCCGATGAGAGTGTGCGAACTGGAAGCCGGCAGGCCCAGCGCCCATGTCCCCAGGTTCCAGATGATCGCCGCCACCAGAAGCGCGAACACCATCGCAAAACCGGCGCCGCTGCCGACCTGCAAGATCAATTCCACTGGAAGAAGTGAGACGATCGCGAAAGCCACCGCGCCGGTCGAGGTCACGACGCCGAAGAAGTTCCACATGCCGCTCCAGACCACCGCCACGTGGGGCTCCAGCGAATGCGTGTAGATCACTGTGGCCACCGCGTTGGCGGTGTCGTGGAAGCCGTTGACAAATTCAAAACCCAACGCGACGAGCAGCGCGGTGCCCAGCAGAATGTAGGGCCAGGAAGAGCCGAGTGTGATGTCGCCCAAGTCACGCGAGATGCTGTAGCCGACAAAAACCAGGCCGACAATCAAGACCACCCCGAAGATCAGCATGCCCAATGCGCCAGGGCGGCGATTCAATTTTTCGGCTATGGCATGTCCTGAAGGTGGTGCAACTGCCGGTGCAGCTGCTGCGGTTGCGGTGCTGGTGGCGGATGCGGCCATAAAACTCCTCGATCTGGCGAAATTTTCAGCCAAGTAAAAAGAATTCGTGCTGGGATGCGAAGGAGGGTTATATGGGAGCGTTGTTACGCGGGGATGAACGATTCGCGAGCAGGCGTTAACATTTGGCACTTCTGGAGGGTTCGGACCGCGTCTTCGTAGTGGTACTTCCGGAACTTTTTTGTGCGGATGGGCGCGCAACGAATTCGGGAATGACGGGTTGTTACAAGGTGGGGCTACCTGTGTGTGGAGAAGCTTCCGCAATTCTTATGTAAGTGATTGAAACAGTGACGCTTAGCGGACGGGAACTCCAGCCACGCCGATCGGGGAAGTAAGTGTAGGGAACACCATGCCAACCATTGCTAACCCAGCCACGCACGGTTCGGCGAATCCCGGGATTTCCGGGCCAGCCTCACCGCTCCACTCCAGATTCACCAGCACGCTCGTCCGCCTGCTGAGAATCGTGCGTTGGACCGTCTATGCCTGCGTACTCGTCCTGCTCATTTTGTTGCTCCACAAATCGGCGCCACCGCCCGTGACCGCCACGCCCGAAGCAGCAGCCCGGGTGGAGAAGAAATTCCAGGACGTGCAGCAGGCGGTTTCCCAAGGGCAGCCGGCGACGCTGCGCATGAACGAGACCGAGCTGAACTCCTACCTGGCATCACGACTGGACTTGGGCGACGGGTCGGACGACGAGTCTAGCGATTCCAACGATCTGACCGGCGGCAACCCGGGCGCCACGAGCGCCGGAGCGCAAGTCCGGTCGAATGTTCGCGACGTAAAAGTGCAGCTCGTGCAAGACCGCGTCAGGGCCTACGTAGTGTTCGACGTCCATGGAAAAGACATGACGCTGCAACTGGAAGGCAGGCTCGGCGCGGACAACGGGTTTTTGACGTTCGAGCCAGTGAGCGGACAGATCGGCGCGTTGCCCATTCCGCAATCCACGCTGGAGACAGCGGTGCGCAAGCTGATGGAGTCGCCAGAAAGCCGCGAGAAGCTGCGGCTGCCGGATGACATATCAGATTTGAAAGTGGAAAACGGCGAAGTAGTGGCGGAATATCAGTAGCCCAGTACCAGCGCAACACAACTCCCCACGTTCTTCAGTGCGCCATCCTTCCGGTGCGATCGGTCAGCCAATCCTAGAATTTTGTGACTTCCGAGAAATGGAAGTTACGGATTTTCATGGCGGGCACGACCATTTCGAAAGCTTCTTCGCCGGTGGTGCGCAGCGACGGGCCGAGCATCTCCACGTTGCGCAACATTTCCAACACCGACTGATTGAAACGGAAGTTACGAACCGCGGAAGAGATTTTTCCGTTTTCGACTAGGAAGAGACCGTCGCGCGTCATGCCGGTCATTACTTTTTCGTAGGGATCGACTTCGCGGATGTACCACAGGCGGGTAACGAGCAGGCCGCGATCCGTCGAGGCAATCATTTTCTCGATGGAGCTGTTGCCACCGGAAAAAACCAGGTTCATGGGCGCTTCGCCGTATTCATTGGGAAGAGCGAAGCCGTGGCCGGTGGGCTTTTTGCCGGCGGCTTTGGCGCTGCGGCGCGAGTAAACGAGATTTTGCGGTACGCCGCGGTCCACCAGGACGACGCGCTGGCGGGGCATGCCTTCGCCATCGAAGGGCGCACCGAGCTGCAGCGGATGGTAGACGTCGTCGGTGATGGTGATTTCTTTGCCGAAGAGCGGCTTGCCGAGGCGATCGTTGAAGCAGGAACGTTTATCGGCGATGGCCGTGGCGGCGAAGTCGTAGAAAAGAAAACCTACCAGATCCAGCACGGCGGCGGGTTCGAGAATCACGGTGTAACGGCCGGGATCGATGGCGCGCGCGTCGGCGGCCATATGGGCTTTTTCGCTGGCGCGCTGCGCGAGTTTTTGCGGATCAAAAGCGCGCACATCGGCGGCGTTGGCTTTGGCCCAACTGGCCGCGGGATCCTGCTGCATGGTGATGGAGAAGGTGGCGTGCGTATCGCGATAGGCGGCAAAGAGCCCGCGGGAATTGGCGACGGCGGATTGCGTCAGGCTGCTGGAGAAAATGCCGGCGGCGACTTGGCCGTTTTCGATGGCGAGATCGCAAGCCTGGCGAACCGCGCGGGCGCGATCGTCGGCTGTAAGCGAGGCGGTTGCGGGGGCAAAGCGATTTACGTTGCGGTAGGCCTGTTTGCCAGGAAGCGGAAGCAGGCCGCGATCCTGCGGCTGGCTGCGCGCCAAGGAGAGCGAGGCTTCGATGGCGTTACGCAAAAAGTTGTCGTCCAAATTGTTGGTGGTGACGCGCGCGGTGCGGCCGTCGGCGACGGTGCGAATGGAGACATGCAAGCCGTGCTCGGCAACGTTCTGATGAATGGCGTTGTTGGCGAAACGCGTCAAAGCACTGGCGATTTCGTCGACGTGAATTTCGGTTTCGGCGACGCCGATGGATTTAGCCAGGCGAAGAATGTTTTGCGTGATCGCGCGGAGTTCGCGCTCGGGAAGCAGTTGCACGGGCTTATCAGCGCTGCGGGTTTTATTTGCGGAAGAAACTTTGGACGCTTTGCGTGCGGGGCTCATGATTTGGCGAAGGCCGCTCCGATGCGGACGTTGCGAAAACGCGAAGGCGAGGCGCCGTGGCCGGTGCCCATAGTTTGCATCGGCTGGCCTTTGCCGCAATTCGGGGTGCCCCAAAGCGTCCAATGGTCGCGGGAACAGATGGCGTCGCAGGAATTCCAGAATTCGGTGGTGATGCCGCTGTAGCTGGGATTTTTGAGCATGCGGCCTTTTTTTCCGTTTTTGATTTCCCAGCCGATTTCGGTGGAGAACTGGAATTGATAGCGACGGTCATCAATGGACCAGGAACGATTGGTGTCCATGAGAATGCCGTCGTCGGTGTCGCTGAGGAGATCGTCGTATTTCCAGGTGCCCGGTTTGAGGCTGACGTTGGTCATGCGAATGATGGGCAAGCGATTCCAGCTTTCGGTGCGCATGGTGCCGGAAGAGCGAGCGAGGCCGATGAGATGGGCGGTTTCGCGATTGGAGAGATAGCCGCGGAACTGGCCGTCTTTGATGATGTCGGTGCATTGCGCGGGGACGCCTTCGTCGTCGTAGGCGAAAGTGCCGAGGCCGGGGCCGTGTTCGAGGCGCGCGTCCGCGACGACGTTGACGATGTCTGAGCCGTAGCGGAGTTTGTTGAGCTGATCAAGGGTGAGAAAACTGGTGCCGGCGAAATTCGCTTCCTGGCCGAGGACGCGGTCGAGTTCAATGGGATGGCCAACGGATTCGTGAATCTGCAAGCCGAGCTGGTTTCCGGCGAGGAGGAGCGTGCCGGTTTTTTCGGGGCATTGGGCCGCGGAGTGCAATGCAGCGGCTTCTTCTGCAATGCGCGGCGCGTGCTTCAAGAGTTCGAGCGATTCAACGAGTTCGTAGCCTTCGAGAGCGTGCTGTCCGCCGAAGCTGTTGGGGTACGAGCGCTTCTGAATTTCGTCGCCTTGAAAGGAGGTGGCGCCGATGCCGCAACCGGTGATGACTTTGTTCTGGTGAATGCGCGAACCGATGCTGGAAGCAAACCACGACTCGATTTTGCGGAATTGCATGCCGGTTTCGGTGAGGGTGACGCCTTTGACGCGGCGCATTTCGGCGTCAGCGGCGAGCAGGAGTGCAAGTTGCGTCTCCAGCGGAATCTCAAATGGATCTTTGCGAAACGGGCTTTGCCAACTGTCGATATAAGCTTGTTCGCCCGCCATGACCACATCGCCACGCTTGGCCAGCGCCGAAGCCTTGGCGATGGAAACGGCTTGTGCCGCACAAGCTGCGACGCCTTCGCGCGTGAGTTGATCCGTCGAAGCAAAACCCCAGGCACCATCGGCCAGCACGCGAATCCCGATGCCGATCGATTCCGACTGCGCGAGCGTGCCGACTTCGCCGTTCTTGGTCGTCAAGTCGCGCTGGCGCAAATGCATGACGCGAACGTCAGCGTAAGAGGCGCCGCGAAGTTCGGCAGTGTGTAAAGCAGCGGAAGCAAAATCGTACATGGTCGAAGATCAGATCCTAATCCGTAGGTCGCAACGTTCTCTAAAGTAACCCAGCGGGGTAAAGTTTCAAAACACAGGAGGCGCAGGGAATGCCCTATTTAAAAGACTCCTTACTTGCCTAGCTTGGTAGATCAAGATGGCCTTAGAAGTTTGAGGTCCAGCAAATCTTCGATCACTTTGTGACACATTTGGCCGTTCCCAAAGAACGGCAAAAGCAAACATCTAGCATCGTCGGAGGTGTAGATTTTGTCGCTTTGCTGATTCCATTCGATATGAAGTAGCTCTGCAAAATCTCGCTTTCGTGTACCGTTTCTCCCGAACCCGTAGCAAACGACCAACGGGTCGTGTTTTTTCCGTGCTTTCTGCAGCTTCTTTTTTCGCCGCTCGATTTTGTTATCGAGATTTGAATCTCTCTCTCTAAACCGCTCCGCCCACGGTCCGTCAGCGGTCCTGTGAGCAGGAATTGGTGAAAGCTCCGTAAGAAAAGTGTGACCGTCAGAGCGCCCGAGCTGACGACGAATATATTCTTCCACCATGCCAGATTTTCGGTTTCTCCATTCACTGCTTCCGCTTTTGGCCAGCATAATTTTCGCCATATATTTCCAGACCTGAGTAGAGGGAGGTTTGCTCTTGATGTCAATCGGCCAGCCATTCTTCTGCAAGCTCATGTGCGCCTCGTGTAAGTCCATTGTCTCTTTAAACCTGGCGCGGGCCCTAAGATTGCGGCGCTCGTCTTCTTCGTTCATTCCTCCGAGCCCTTCTTCGATACCAATGAACCATACTGGCGCGGAAAGTCGGCCATAACCTAGAAATCCGACAATTCGCGTTATATCTTCCGGTGACAAATCAAACTCGTCTGCCACGGATGCCCCCACCCCCTCCCCTGTTTTTTGGAAGAATATGAAACTAAAGGAGTTAAGGGGTGGAGGTCGCGGAAGAATATCATTCTAAAGAGTTTAGCGGCTAGGGAAAAGTGAGCCGATTGGGGGCTTGCGAGGAAAAGAGGGAACGGATGGGCGAACTGGCCGAGGCAAACCACAATGAACTATAGCATAGAACGATGGCCGTGTCAATATGTATTTAACTGGTTACATTTCAGCGAGATACGACCACAGGCGCGAGCGGGTGCTTGGGGAGGGGGCTGGCTCGGGAAGTGACGTTTGGGACGTTTGGGGATGCGGGCTGCGCCGGGGGGGTGAAAAAAGAGAGGGGGCGGCTCTATTTAGAGATTCGAATGTTTGCGCCTCACGTGTGCTGTTGGTGGTGCCGCACCAAGTGGTCCGAATCGCCGCCGGTGAGCGTATAATCAGACGGAATGAAAGTGACTATCAAAGTTCCCGATCGGCTGGCGGCTGAAGCTCGCGAGCAAGGCTTGTCGGTCGAAGTGTACGTGCAAGAGATCCTGGCAAAGCAAGCGCTGGAAACCACGGGCCAGGGGCGCGTGCAGGCGGTTGACGCAGCGATCGACCGAATCCTGGCATTGCGCAAGGGTAATAAACTCGCGGGCCTCCAAACTAAAGAGCTCATCCGTGAAGGCCGCAAGTACTGATGGCCATTTTCGTTGTGGACGCCTCAGTTGCGCTGGCGTGGTGTTTCGAGGATGAACGCAGCACTTTCACCGACGGGCTTTTAGAGCGCCTGCGCCGAGGCGACCGAATCGTTGTTCCTGCCCACTGGCCCACTGAAATCCTGAACGGGCTTCTGGTCGCCGAACGTAGAAAACGGATCGGGCAAGGCCAACCAGCACTTTTCTGGGACGAACTGATGCGCCTGAGCATCGAGTTAGAACCCGCGGTTGGAGCTCTCCAAGCAAGGAGTGTGCTGGCGCTCAGCGAAAAACATGGCCTTACCGTTTACGATGCCGCGTATCTGGAATTGGCGCAGCGCCGCGACTTGCCCCTCGGCACACTGGACGGGGATCTGCACAAGGCTGCGCAACGCGAGGGTGTAGCACTTCTTTGAGTTTGTCCTGGCGGAAACCGTCGGGCATGTTCCACTGACAACAAAAAGATACGGGGCGGGCTGAAGCCCGCCCCGTCGTGATTCGCGAAGAGTGTTGAATCAGGCGCCGCTTAGGTGCCTTCTTGCCAGGAGGCGAGGTAGTGTTCTTGCTCGGCGGTTAGTTTGTCTAGTTTGTGGCCCATGCTGTCGAGCTTGAGGCGGGCGATCTCTTTGTCGAGGTTTTCGGGGACGACGTAGACCTGCGGCTTCAAGTCTTTGTGATGCTGGCGCAGGTATTCGGCGGAAAGGGCCTGGTTGGCGAAGCTCATGTCCATGACGGCGGCGGGGTGGCCTTCGGCGGTAGCGAGGTTGACGAGGCGGCCTTCGCCGATGAGGCAAATCTTGCGGCCGTCTTTGAGTTGGTACTCTTCGACGAGGGGGCGGACTTCCCTTTTGGCGGTGGAGAGGCGTTCGAGAGCGGGAATTTCGATTTCGACGTTGAAGTGGCCGGAGTTGCAAACGACCGCGCCGCCCTTCATGACTTCGAAGTGTTCGCCGCGAACGACGTTCTTGTTGCCGGTGACGGTGATGAAGACGTCGCCGAGTTTGGCGGCTTCGGCCATGGGCATCACGCGGAAGCCGTCCATGACGGCTTCGATGCCCTTCACCGGGTCGATTTCGGTGACGATGACGTCGGCACCGAGGCCCTTGGCGCGCATGGCGACGCCGCGGCCGCACCAGCCGTAGCCGGCGATGACCACTTTGAGGCCGGCGAGAAGCAGGTTGGTGGCGCGAATGACGCCGTCGAGTGTGGATTGACCGGTGCCGTAGCGATTGTCGAAGAAGTGTTTGGTTTGCGCGTCGTTGACGGCGATGATCGGATACTTGAGGGTGCCGTCTTTGGCCATGGCGCGAAGGCGAATGACGCCGGTGGTGGTTTCTTCGGTGCCGGCGATGACGTTGCCGACGAGATCGGTGCGCTTGGTGAGCAGCATGGTGACCAGGTCGGCGCCATCGTCCATGGTGAATTGCGGCTGGTGCTCGAGCGCGGCGCGCAGGTGCGAGTAATACGTTTCGTTGTCTTCGCCCTTAATCGCGTAGGTCGGAATGTTGTAGTCGCGATTCAGGGAAGCGGCGACTTCATCCTGAGTGGAGAGCGGGTTGGAGGCACAGAGGACCGCATCGGCGCCGCCATCGCGCAAGGTGATCATCAGGTTGGCCGTTTCGCTGGTGACGTGCAGGCACGCCGAAATGCGCAGGCCCTTCAGCGGCTGCTCCTTGATGAAGCGCTTACGGATCGATTCCAGCACCGGCATCTGCTGGTGCGCCCACTCGATCTTGCGTTTGCCGGCATCCGCCAGCCCGATATCCTTCACGTCACCCTTTTTTAATTCCGCGGTAGCCACACTCTTCTCCTTGAACTTGAATTTTTTGCGCGGTGGTAGACACGCGCAGAAATGAGCCGCTTCAGAAAATCGGCATACGCCGACGAACAAAGCTACGCCGGCGCGCCGGCTTCGACCGCGCTACCCCGGGCAGGCGCGGTGGTGGTGCCCAGGCCTGCGGCTTTGCGAAGCGCGTCGGCGTGGTCCGTGCGTTCCCAAGTGAAACCCACTCCGCTGCGACCGAAGTGCCCGTAGGCGGCGGTCGGCTTGTAGATGGGGCGGCGCAAATCCAGGGTTTCGATAATGCCCTTAGGCGTCAGCGAGAAGAATTCGCGAATGAGGGCGGAAATTTTCTCCGGCGAAACGGCTCCGGTTCCGAAGGTATCGGCCATGACGGAGACGGGTTCGGCAACGCCGATGGCGTAGGCCAACTGGACTTCCACCTTGCGCGCCAGACCGGCAGCAACGAGGTTCTTGGCGATGTAGCGAGCCATATAGCAAGCGGAGCGGTCCACCTTGGAGGGGTCCTTGCCGGAAAAGGCGCCGCCGCCGTGACGGCTGTAGCCGCCGTAGGAGTCGACGATAATCTTGCGGCCGGTGAGGCCGGCGTCGCCCATGGGGCCGCCAATGACGAAGCGGCCAGTCGGATTGATGTGGTATTTGGTTTTGCTGTCCAGCATCGATGGGGGAATAATCGGGCGAATGACGTGCTCGGCGATGGCGTCGCGCAAGTCGGCGTTGGAGACTTTCTCGCTGTGCTGCGTGGAAATCACCACGCAATCGACGCGCGCTGGGCGGCCGTCGCGATACTCAATGGTGACCTGCGACTTGCCATCGGGCCGGAGAAAATCAACTTTGTTGGATTTGCGAACTTCGGAGAGGCGCTGCGTGAGGCGGTGGGCGAGTTGGATGGGCATGGGCATCAATTCGGCGGTTTCATCGCAGGCAAAGCCGAACATCAAGCCCTGATCGCCCGCGCCACCGGTGTCCACACCCATGGCAATGTCCGGAGACTGGCGCTTTACAGTGCACAGCACGCCGCAGGTGTCGGCGTCGTAGCCGTACTTGGCGCGGTCATAACCGACGCCGCGAATGGTGTCGCGCACCAGAGTATCGTAGTCCACGATGGCGCTGGTGGTGATTTCACCGGCTACGACGGCCAAGCCGGTGGTGACCAGGGTTTCGCAAGCGACGCGGCCCTTGGGGTCCTGACGCATGACGTCATCGAGGACGGCATCAGAGATTTGATCGGCGATTTTGTCGGGGTGGCCTTCGGTGACGGATTCGGAGGTAAACAGGAAATTGCGTAAAGCTTCGCTCAAAACACGTTCTCCTTGGTGAGGTGGCGGGTCGTCCGCCCAAACTGGCTATTCATATCTGCAGGTAGTCAAGCCTATTCAACGTAGCATTCCACGCTCCAAAGCGCAACCCATTGGCAGTAAAAGGGATATATCTGCAGTGAACGGTCAAAATCAAGGGTCGAACGGCATTTAATGGCATTGAATGGTAAGCCGCAGGCCCAGCAATTTGCCGTTCTGCTAGGCGGCATCCTCATCGTCCAGTTGGACATCCAGCTTGCCTTTGGTGCGCTTGGCCATCAGATAGGAGCGGATCAAGGGGTCCAGATCGCCGTCCAAGACCCGGTCGACATCGCCGACCGAGAACTTGGTGCGGTGGTCCTTGATCAGGCGATAGGGCTGCATCACATAGGAACGGATCTGGCTGCCGAAAGAGATGTCCAACTTGCTTTCGTCGAGCTTGTCGGTGTGCGCCTGGCGTTTTTGCAACTCGAGGTCATAGAGGCGAGAGCGCATCATTTTCATGGCCAGCTCGCGGTTCTTGTGCTGGCTGCGTTCGGCCTGGCAGGCCACGACAACACCGGTGGGGAGATGGGTGATGCGGACCGCGGTTTCGACCTTGTTGACGTTCTGCCCGCCCTTGCCGCCGGAGCGGAAAGTATCCAGCTTGATGTCTTCAGGGCGAATATTGACTTCGATGCGGTCGTCAATTTCGGGGATGACAAAGACCGAGGCGAAGGAGGTGTGGCGGCGTGCGGCCTGATCGAAGGGCGAAATACGCACGAGGCGATGGACACCGGTTTCGCCGGAAAGCAAACCGTACGCGTTTTCTCCGGCAAACTGAATCGTGGCGGATTTGAGGCCGGCTTCTTCACCCGGAGTTTCGTCCAAGACATTCGCAGAGATGCCCTTACGCTCGGCCCACCGCAAGTACATGCGGAGGAGAATGGAAGCCCAATCCTGGGACTCCGTGCCGCCCGCTCCGGGCTTGATGGTCATGATGGCGTTGAGGGGATCGCTTTCGCCGGAGAGCAGAGTTTTGGTTTCTTGCTCCGCGATGTAACTTTCCGCGGCGGACAATTCGCGGTCGAGATCCTTCAGCAATTCCTCACGCTGGGCGGCGTTGGTTTCTTCCTGCGCCAAGCCGATATAGGTTTCGACGTCGCCGGCGATGGAGGAGAGCTTAGCGTCCGCAGCGATTTGCTCTTCGGCGCGTTTGCGATCTCGGAGAACGGCTTGCGCTTCTTCCTGCTTGTTCCAGAAGTCAGGCTGGCTGATGCGGGCTTCGAGGGCCTTCAGGCGTTCGTTATTTTGCGGGGCGTCAAAGATAGCTCCGCACGAGCGTGATGCGCGGTTTCAGAGTTTCGTAGCGGTGCTGCAAGTCTTCAAGAATCATGCCACTCGTCCGTTCTTAGTTATTTACGGCGTTTACGTCGGTGCGTGAGCTGGGGCTCTTCCAAAACACGATTAGAAGAATAGCGGAAATGAGGACGCACAGCCAAGCGAACCAATCGCCAAAACGCGAATACATGGTTTTGTCGGTCCGAAAATCGTAAGGCAGATCGGCGGCGGCGCGCACATCGCTGGGCAGTGGGCGGAAAATGCGGCCATAGGGGTCGATGGAGACAGTGACGCCGCTGTTGGTGGTGCGGACGATCCAGCGGCGATTTTCGACGGCACGAACACGGGCCATCCGCAGGTGTTGCTCCGCGGCGGCCGAATGGCCGAACCATCCGTCATTCGAAATATTGATGAAGACGTCGGCGCCGTTTTTTGCAAAGCGGCGCACTTCGCCGGGATAGATGGCTTCGTAGCAAATGAAGACCGCGAAGGAGTAGCCGTTCGGAAAAGTTCCGACGGAATAGCTGGTGCCCTTGCGGAATCCGCCGACTTCGCTGGAGACGTTGGAGACTACGCGATGAATCAGTGGGAAGGGTTCGTATTCGCCGAAGGGGACGAGGTGAATCTTGTCATAGGAAAAATCGCGCCGGCCGAGGCCGTCAATCATGAGGCCGCTGTTGAAGGGCTCCATGACGATGTGGGAACCGCCGAAAGTCAGATGCTTTTCCGGTTTCCATTCGACGGCGCCCATGATGAACGGGTGCTGGAATTTGACAGCGAGATCTGTGGCCATGCGGGCAAAGGTGATGTCCTGGTACGAAAATGGCGCGGGTGTTTCGGGCCAGACGAGCAAGTCGGGCTGATGGGCCGAGGGGGCGAGGCTGAGCCGCTGAATTTCTGCCAGGTCCGCTTTGTGCTGCGCGAACCAGTCACTGGGGAACTCTTCGACTTCGGGAAAGTTCAGCTGCACACCGCGCGCCGTGTGCGCTGCAACAGGCCGCGGCACCAATCGAGGGCCAATGATCATGATGGCGAGCAGCGCGACGGTGACTGTTGCCAGAATTGCGAGCCGCTTCTTCCAGGGTTGGCGAGTTTCTCCGTCGCTCCAGGCGAGCAGCGCGTTATAGGCGGCAACAACAAACGAAAGGCCGTAAATTCCCGTGACGCTCGTCATTTGAACCAAGCCAGAATTGCCGGCTGCGGGGTAGCCCAACAGGTTCCAGGGAAAACTGATTTCAGGCAGATAGGTACGAAATACTTCGAGCGAAACCCAAAAAAACGGCGCAGCGACACAGGCCAGCGTGATGCTTTTGCGCGAGAGTCGGTGAATGCCCCAGGTGGCCGTGCCGTTTCCGATGCCCCAGACCGAAGCGATCAAAAAGAGGATGCCCCAGCCGCCCGCTTTCGAAAGACCTCCGTGAACCGCCAACACTTCGGCAATCCAAGGCACGGAGGTAAAGACGAAAACGAGTCCGTGCAGGTAACCGCAGAAAAATGCCACGCGCGCGGTTGCGCCAAACACAGCGACCAACAAAACAGCGACGCAAATCCACGAGTAAATGCTGAGGTAAAAGCCGGTGAATGAAAACGAGAGCGCCGCACCAGAGAGCGCGGCGATAAACAATCGGAACCACCAAGGAGTTTCGCTGCCCGGATGCGGACGAAAATGCCCGAGCCAGCGCAGCCCGGCCATCAATGCTTCACAATGGCCTTGAAGCCGGCCAGCTCGAGGCCTTTCCTGGCGTTGTCCGCTGCCTTCTGGTCTGGATAGGGCCCGACCAACACGTGGTAATACTTGTCATTTGCGGGTGGTTGCACGAACGTTGGAAAATTTTTTCTTTGTAGGTTTCGCGCGAGGGCCAGCGCGTCGCTCTCGCGGGTCAACGCCGCCACTTGCAGATGCATGCCGCTCAAGGCAAGCGTCGGGGTAGACCGCGAGGGAGCGGGCTGCCTCGGCGAACTGCCAGCCCGGCCCGGATTGGAAATCGGCGCGGCACTGGCCACCGGTTTCAAGCGATCGTCGGCTTTGTTGGAATCGCCGGCGTGATAAAACTCCCAGTCTGAACTGGCCGGTGTTTGCGTATCGGAAGCCGGCTCCGCGATAGCGGGCTTGGTGCGGGAAGGTGGAGCGGCCACCGGCTTGGGCAGAACCTCCGGCGGAGCAAAACCACGGCCGTCCGCGGCGCGTACCTGCCCGTCGCGGCCCATGACATATCCAAGGGTGAAAAAAAGTCCGGAAAACAGCAGCATGAGCATGAACAGGCCAATGACGTGCCGACCTTCCAGCACACGCTCTCCGGCGGCCGCGCGTTTTCTCGAGGAACCCATCGTTATTTTTTCGAAGCCCCCAGCGCTTGCACCCAGCTATTAATAATATCGATGGGCAGCGGGAAAACAATCGTTGTGTTCTTCTCAACACCTATTTCCGTCAAAGTTTGCAGGTAGCGCAGTTGGATGGCGGAGGGTTGGGTTTCCAGAACCTTGGCGGCATCGGCGAGTTTTTGCGAGGCTTCGAACTCGCCGTCGGCGTGAATGACCTTGGCACGGCGCTCGCGTTCCGCTTCGGCTTGTTTAGCGATGGCGCGCTGCATCTGTTCCGGAATATCGACCTGTTTTACTTCCACGTTGCTGACTTTAATGCCCCAGGGCTCCGTGTGTTGATCCAGGATTAGCTGTAGTTTGCTGTTGACCTTCTCGCGCTGCGAGAGGATTTCGTCCAGTTCGAATTGGCCAACCACGCTGCGCAAGGTCGTCTGGGCCAACTGCGACGTCGCATATTGATAGTTCTGAACCTGGGAAAGCGCGAGGTTGGCGTTCACCACGCGGAAGTAGCAGACGGCGTTGACCTTCACGGATACGTTGTCGCGCGTGATGATGTCCTGCGGCGGTACGTCCAAAGTTTCCAGCCGCAAACTGATGCGATACAGCGTTTCAATCGGCCAGAACACCAACCGTATTCCCGCGCCCTTGGCCTGCGGCAATAACCGGCCGAGCCGCAAAACCACTCCGCGTTCCCACTCCTTGATGATGTACAACGAATTCCAGAACCAGATCAGAAAAATCGCAACGATGACCACCAGGCCGAGAAAAGGAATTTCCATGCGCACCCTCCAGAACCAGCCCGCATTCTACTTGGTTTCGGTGACGGTTGCTTGTTCCGGCTCGACATGCAGCCGCAATCCTTCGATACTGGTCACGCGCACTGGCTTGCCTTCCGCCACCTCGTGCGGAGAAATGGCGCGCCACAATTCGCCGTGCACGCGAATCATGCCCTCCGTCCCAGCCGGCAGATTCGAAACGGCAACTCCAGCTTCACCGATCAGCTCTTCCTGGCCGGTGCTCATCTTCCAGCTGCGCGAGTGCAACACCAGCCGCATCAAAAAAATCGTGATGATCGCAAAGGGAATCGTCGTGGCCAGCGCCACGCCCAGGCTGACCCCGCCGGCCGTCAACGGCGAGCGAATCAAAAACAGCGCCCCCAGCAACATGGCTATCGCGCCGCCGATGCCCAGCACGCCGTGGCTCGTAAATTTGGCTTCTAAAATGAACAAGGCCAGCGCCAGCAAAATGAGCAACACACCCGCGAAGTTCACCGGCAGCAAATGCATAGCGTAGAGCGCTAAAACCGCGGCGATACCGCCGATCACGCCCGGCGCCACCATCCCGGGATGCGTAAATTCCGTGTACAGCCCGAGCACGCCGACGAGAAGCAGAATGAAGAAAACGTCCGGCTCAACGATGCGCGCAAGAAACTTTTGCCGCGCGGATAATTGAAATTGCTCGACCGTGGGATTCTTCAGCTCCAGCGTCGTTTTGTTTCCATCGAACCGCGTGATCGTTTTTCCGTCGAGCTGATGCAGCAATTCTTCCGGAGAGTTGGCGATCACGTCGATCAGCTTACCGTCGAGCGCCTCTTTGTCCGTGAAGGCCTTGGCATCGGTTACGGCGGTCTCTGCCAGGGTGGCGTTGCGGCCGCGCTTATCAGCGTAGCTGCGCAAGAACGCGAGGGCGTCATTCAGGATTTTTTTCTTCATCGTTTCATCGATCTGCATTTGCCAGCCACCGATCAACACGACAGGCGAAGCAGCTCCCGTGTGGGTGCCCGGAGCCATAGCAGCGATATCCGCGGAAAGCAAAATGAAGAATCCGGCCGAGGCTCCCCGTGCCCCGGTTGGCGACACATACACGGCGACAGGTACCGGCGAAGTGAGAATGTGGTGGATGATGTCGGTCATCGAATCGCTCAAGCCGCCCGGTGTATCCATGGTGATCAGCACCAGCGAAGCATGCCGACCGGCCGCATCGGCCAGGCCTTCATCAATGTACGTGGCCAGCACCGGCTCTACTTCACCGGTCAGGTGGAGTTCCATCACCAGCGGATTTGGCGCATGCTCGTCCGCGGCGACGGGGGAAGTCCGCGCCAAGACGACACAATAAAGAGGAAGCAGAGCTGTGAAAAATCCCCAACGAACGGCTGCTTTCCAGCGTGGAGAAATGGTTGTAGCCCTCATAGCGTGCCTCCCGAAGGCTTCCCTTTTTGCAGATGATCCAGCAATGCTTTGGCATCCGAATATTTAGGCGCAAGCTTGAGCGCTTGTTGCAACTCCGTTTTGGCCAGGTCCGATTTTTTCTGCTCGAGATAGACGCGTGCGAGCGTGGTCCGCACGGCGGCGGAATCGCGAATCGCCAGCGAGGCCTGCAATTCCTTCACGGCATCGTCGAGCTTTCCGCGCCGGCGAAACACCTCGGCTAGCCCGTTATGCGCGGAGGCATTGTTGTTGCCGGCTGACAGGGCCGCCCGAAACTCGCTCTCCGCAGCGTCCACCCGCCCGGCGGAAAGCTCCTGCCTGCCTCGCCGAAGGTGCGCAGTCGGAGTGTTCGCGACTGTCGAAGAGGGCTCATCAGTCGCCGTCTTGGCCGCTCCGGAAGCCAACTCCAATTGCAACGCGGTGGTATCCAGTTCGGTCCGTACGCGTTCCAACTTCGCCAACGAATCGCCTTGCGGGTCCAGCTTGATGGCGGGGAGGCCGTCCGGCCCGAAGTTTTCCGCCGCCGCGTCGCGCTCTTCGTCGGCTTCCGCTTTCTTGCCGGCTTTTTCGAGCGCCAAAATCATCATGGCCCGGTTTTCGGGCTTGTCCGGCTCACGGCCTGAGGCGTCACGAAAATAGTCCGCAGCACTGGCATACTCGCCGGCGCCAAACGCCAGCAGGCCCAGGTTGAAGGGATAATCATCCTCGTCGGGGTCAAGTTCGGAGGCCCGTCGCAGCTGGGTGATCGCTTCTGGCGTTTTTCCTTGCCGTGCCTCCGCTAGCGCCAGATTATTAAGAATCTCCGGCAAGTCCGCCCCGGAGACCATGCTGTCGCGCAAATCCCCTTGTAGTGCCGCAAAGACCTCGGCGGCTTTTTCCGGCTGGTTCAGGATGAGGCGGCAAACGCCGGCGGAAAAAAGCGCTTCGGCGTAACGCTCGTGTGTTTTGGGCACTTTGGGAAACCACAGCAGCGCCGAATCACAATCGCGCCGGGCATAATACGCGTCGCCGATGGCAAAATCAGGATCGGCCCAGTCCGGCTCCAGACGCGCTGCTTCGCGCAGTTCGCGCAATTTCGTGTCGTCTTCAGACGCCAACAATCCGCGCACGTAATGTTCGAACGCATCGAGCCGCAGCGGACGCTGCAGGCGGGCGAACTCTTCCAGGCTTCCGCTATACGCGTGGTCATTCGCGGCGAGCAGGCGCCACAACATGCGCTGCTGGAGATCCATCAATGACTCGAGCGGTCCCGCTTCGCGAATCGCAGGCAACAGCCGCTCAGCACTCACCTGCAGAACCTGAGACTCTACGGTGAGAGTTTTACCGTCCGACGCGAATTTTCCCAGGATTACAAAATCAGCATCCAGATTTTGCGCGATCCGCAACATCGAAGCCCGGCTCAATTTAGCCGTTGCGGGAAGACCCGAGCGCTCCAATTCTTCAGAACGGCCTTCATGGGAGTAGACCTGTAGGCCCGCGGCGGCCAGACGCTCGATGGTGAGTTCCTCAAGCCCTTCGCTAAGCCATTCCAGCCGAGGCGAAGCGCCAACACTGTCAAACGGAAATACGAGGTAGATGCCCGCCTGGACCGAAGGTCGCTCGGACTGACCTTGCTGCCCCCGTTCCGTCGCCGCTGCGGTCGCGAAGAGGGAGCCTTTGCTGCCTGACGAAGGAGCCGGAGCGCCGTCCGCGCGGCTGCAAAAAGCCCCCGCCGCTGCGCCCGCCAGCAAAACGCAGGAAAACCAATGAGAGAAATGCTTCATCCTTGTGCAATTGTAACAGACACTGGCACGGCAGTTTCTGGGCAAGCGCGCGGAGCGGCGCATAAAGACAACTCTTCTGGCTTCGCTATCGTGGAAGCTGGGGGCTGGCGAGAAATCGCCAAGCGGAGAGTCACAACTGGCGCGAAATGAGTCTTGCCTAAAGCTGGGAAGATTCGACCGGCTTGGGAGCCAGGATCTCCTGGATTGCGGGATCTTTCATAGCCGCGGCAAAGGCGGGGTCTTTTTTCATGTCCGCCAGGTTCTTGAAGCCTTCGTCTTTAGCCTTGCGCAGGTAGTGAATACACTTCTCAAGATCGCCGGCCTGGGCGTAGGACTTTGCCAACATGTAGTAAAACCGTCCGCGATCGTCAACCGAGCGATCCTGCAGGATGGAACCGCTCCGCGAGCCATTGTGATCGAAAAGCTGGGGATCCAGGGTCAAGGCTTGGCGGAAAGAACCAATCGCGTCTTCGTATTTTTTATCGCCAAAATACGCGTAGCCGAGATTGCTGTACAACACCGGCATGTCGCCGCGCATCTTGATGGCTTTTTCGTAGGCCTTGATGGCCTTCTCGTACTTCTTCCGCTGATACCAGATGGTCCCGACGTTGTTCTCGGCGTCGGCGTACTGGGGGTCAGCCTTCACGGCTTTCTCGTAATACTTCAAGGCTAGCCCGAGGGCGGCCTGCTGGTGCAGCGCGATGCCGAGTTTATTCAGGTACACGGGATTTCGCGGATTCTCGTCGGACAACTTCTTGAAGACTCCCGCCGCCTCACGAAATTGCTTGCGAATCATGAGCAGATCGCCCATTTGCTCGTCCGTCAAGCCCGGATGGACCACGATAACTGGATCCTGCGGCGAGGGAATTTGGGGCGTTTTGGGCGCCAACATCATCGAGTGCGTTTCGGTGAGATTAGTTTGTGCTGCGGAGGGAATTGCACAAACCAAGAGGAGAAAACCTGCTGGAATCGCCACTCTAATCCTCATGGCGGGTCTCCATTCTCCGGCTTAGGCTTAGCCTTGTCGGGATCCTTCTTCTTACCCCCAAAGATACCAAAAATCTTCTTAAAAGGGTTCTTTTTCTTTTCTGCCTGTTGCGCGTCCGAGCCGTCCGGCGGGGCTGCCGCGCCTTGCCCCGTGGCGTTGTTGGGTGGCCGGTTGGGATCGTATACCGCAGCGGGCTTAGTCGTTCCGTCCACGGGCGGTTTGGGGTCGCCTCCGCCGCCAAAGATATGCGAAAGCCATGACCCAGTCGAGGAAGCAGCTGCCCGGCCGCCGTGCAATTCGCAAAATTCCGTCGGGGCCGAACCGGCGATGTAGATCTCGTCCCGAGTGTTCGGGCAATTCGGCGTGGCTAACTCCTGCGTGTCGGCATCGATCAGTACGGACTGTATGCCTTCCGGAGCGGTAAAGTCCTGGACGTCGTGATACGCCGGCAGCGCCGTGGCTTTGAGCATAAAATCAGCCCAGATCGGCACGGCGGTAATGCCTCCGGTAAAGCCCAGGTCCCGGTTATCGTCAAAGCCGATCCAGATCACTGTGAGCAGGTTTGACGTGTACCCAGCAAACCAGCCATCGCGAGAGGTTCCCGTCTTTCCGGCCGCAGGAAGTTCGAAACCCCGGGCGCGCACGCCCGCGCCGGTGCCTTTGTTCAGAACATCCTTCAACAAGCTGGTCACCAGGTAAGCTACGCGCGGATCCAGCACTTGATGGGTCTGCGGGGTGAATTTCTCGACGACGGTTCCGTCCGCGCCCACCACGCTGTGCAGAAACTCCGGCTCGGCCCGCACGCCGCCGTCGGCAAATGCCGTATAGGCCGCCGCCACGTCGACCGGCGTCATTTCGTAGGCGCCCAGCGCCACGGCCGGTGTAGCCTGGATGTTGCTGCCCAAACCCATCTGCCGGGCAATCTGAACGACGCGGCCATAACCAATCAATTCCGCTACTTTCACGGTGGCGACGTTGAGCGAGTTGGTCAGCGCATCGCGCACCGTAACGTGCCCCATGAATTTCTCGCCGTAATTGTTTGGCGTGTATTCCTTGCCGTCGAACTCGAACGTGGTCGGCTCGTCCTCCACCGTCGTGGCCGGCGTGATGATTGGCTGTACGCCATCCACGGCGTTGTCAAACGCGGCCGCGTACACAAAGGGTTTGAACACCGATCCCGGCTGCCGGTGGGCCAGCGCGTGATTCAACTGGCTCTGCCCATAATCGCGACCGCCAACTACGGCTTTGATTTCGCCGGTCTTGGGGTCGATCGCCACCAAGGCCACCTGCACTTGCGGCACGCTTTCGTTGCCACCTTTTTTCGCGGCTTCTTTCTTCCACTTGTCGTATTTCTTCGCCAGCAGGGTGTCCACGTTCTTCATACCCGCATCGACAGCCGCCGCCGCGGCGCGCTGCAAGGCCGGATCCAGCGTGGTGTACACACGGAAATTCTGGCTCAGCAGTTCGTTCTCCGGATATTTATCAAGCAAATGGTCCTTGACCATGTCCACAAAGTAGGGCGCTTCACCCGCCGAACCCGTGGCATGTACAATCTTCAACGGCTCGGCCTTGGCCAGCGCGAGGTCCTCCTGGGTGATGTACTTATTTTCCAGCATCTGGGTCAGCACGCGATCACGTGCCAGCGCGCCCCGCTCCGGATGGCGGTCCGCCGAGGAATAGTAGTTCGGCGCGCGAATGATGCCGGCCAAATAGGCGCATTCGGCCAGCGACAGCTGCCGCATGTCTTTGCCGAAATAAGCGACGCTAGCTTCCGAAAATCCGCGAATGCCGAAACTTCCCCGATTGCCCAGATAAACTTCGTTGGCATACAACTCGAAAATCTGCTGCTTGGTGTAACGCTGCTCCAGCTCGATTGACATCATCGCTTCCGCCAGCTTGCGCCGCCAGGTCCGCTCATTGGACAAAAAGAAAGTCCGCGCCACCTGCATGGTGATGGTGCTCGCGCCCTGGTAGTGCTGCGAACTGTGCCGGAGGTCCGCCCACGCCGCGCCGACAATGCGCACAAAATCGAAGCCGCCATGGTCAAAGAAGCGTTTGTCTTCCGCGGAAAGAATCGCGTGCAACAGATCCGCGGGCAGGTCGTCGTAGTGCACCGGGCGACGCTTCTCGCGCGCTTCGTCGAACAAATTGCTGATCAGTTCCGGCTCGATCTGCGCGCTCTGCTCGTTTTCCCCGCCGCTGAGCGGGCGGATCCCACGGATTCCGCGTTCGCCAAATTGCACGGCCAGCGCATTCGAGCCTCCGAAGTAGGAGAGCTTCGAGGGGCGAATATCCACCGTGTTTTTCTCAACAGTGTACTGTCCGAGCGCACTGGGATCGGCCTCGGGACGGTAGCCGACGCGCGTCAAGTAGGTGATCAGGTCGTCCGGCGTCCAAGTCTGGCCCACGGAGATCGTCTCCGGCGCGGAGAAAATCTGCGTGGTATTTTGGAACACGCGCCCAGTAAGGCGGGTATCAATCAGGCGCGAATACTTGACGTAGTAGTAGGTGAAAACGCTCGCGCTGGTAAGAATCGCAGCGAACACGACGGCCAGGAGCGTCAAGCCCCATTTGGACGTGAAAAAACCTTTTAGGATGCGAATCCGCAAACCCTCACTCCCGGGGCTGAACTCCTATTGTCGCCCAAGATGCTCTGCTAAGAAAGATGCGCGTTTCCAGCCCTGCGTTCCTGAAATGAGCAAGCCGCGGGCCAAAAAGAACCTCCGCCGCCCTGGGCGGAGAGGCGGCTTCCCGGTATTCCTTACATGATGGAGCGGTTTTCACTCGAGGGCGTAAAGTGCAGCTCCGTGCTGTAAACCATGAAATCCACCGGGACGGTATAGTCCACGGAAATGCGCACCACTGATTGCGTGGCCACCACTTTAATGTCTTCCTTTTTTACGCCTTCAATGTCCAAGTCCTGGATGACTTTGAAGACGTTGTCGCGAATCTGCTCGTCGGTGTAGCGGTTCACAACCGCAAAACGCGCCTGTTCCTGCATCTTGTCGTTCAGTTGGTATTCGCTAACATACGGCGGCACAATCTTGAAACACACGAAAACCGCGATGAGCAGAACAGCCGTGTACAGGATAGCCTTCAGGCCGCCGCCGCCGCGTTGCGCGCGCCACTGCTTGCTCGGAAATTGCGAAGCATTCGTGAGGTAAGACACCGCAGACTCCGGGCGCCGCGCCAGCCATGCACAGGCATGGTCCTGAGGTGCTTACCGGCTTCAGGTGAGCCTGAAACCACAGGAGCGCGGCAGGATTCGTTAGGTACTGCACTTTTTACGCTAGCATCCGGGCCACACTCTGTCGACGATTTGACACGCGGGTTGTTCCCACAAAGCCAACTGGCCTTTGGCAGGAGTACGGTCCGAAGGGCTAACTCTGAGAAGCTCGGCTAATAGGCGCGGGCAAAGATGGCGCGCTCTTTGGCAGCTTGGCTGCAATAGACACAGGGTCCGGCCCCACTGGCGCGCGTACCACCTTCGCCCAGCGTCTGGTCCAGCGGAATGCACCGCATCGTGGCTCGGGTCTCTTCCTTGATTTTCGCTTCGCATTCCGCACTGCCGCACCACAGCGAGTAAGCGAAGCCGCTCTCGACCGCTTTCTTGAACTCGTCGTAAGTCTTTGCGTCGTGCGTATTCGCCTTGCGAAACGCCAGCGCTTTGTCATGCAGCGATTGCTGGATTTCGCCGAGCAGCTTTTCGATGGCTGCGGTTATTCCTGCAAGCGGCGCGCTGATCTTTCCTTCTCTTCCAGGACGATCGCGCCGTGCCAGCACCGCCGCCTGCTTGGCGACGTCTTTCGGACCCAACTCCACACGCAGCGGCACGCCGCGCATCTCCCAGTCGTTAAATTTCCATCCCGGGCTCGGCCCTTCGCGTTCATCCACGGCTACGCGCAGGTTCGCCGCCACCAACTCCGCCTTTAGCTTCCGCGCCGTCTCCGTGACGCTGGCTTTCTCTTCGTCCGTCTTGTAAATCGGCACGATGACCACCTGATACGGCGCCAGCTTCGGCGGCAGCACCAGGCCCTGATCGTCGCCATGCACCATGATGATCGCGCCAATCACCCGCGTCGATAGTCCCCAGGACGTCGTCCAGCAGTGCTGCAACTGGCCGCCCTGATCCAGGTACTTCACTTCGAATGCCTGCGCAAAGTTCTGCCCCAGGAAATGCGATGTTCCGGATTGCAGCGCTTTGCCATCGCCCATCATTCCTTCAATGGAATACGTCACATCCGCGCCGGCGAATTTTTCCGCGTCCGATTTACGCCCCGGAATCACCGGAATCGCCGCGTCATTCACCGCAAAATCCGTGTACACGTCCAGCATCTGCTTGGTTTCGGCTTCCGCTTCTTCGCGCGTGGCGTGCGCGGTGTGGCCTTCTTGCCAGTAAAACTCCAGCGTGCGCAAAAACAGTTTGGTCCGCAGCTCCCAACGCACCACGCTGTTCCACTGGTTCATCAGCACCGGCAAATCCCGGTAGGACTGAATCCACTTCGACCACATGTGCCCGATAATCGTTTCGGAGGTGGGCCGGATCACCAGCGGCTCGGCCAGTTTTTCTCCG
>Ga0335073_10000715_pt1 | contig 43194 bp, 42 predicted proteins | sample Lox_Sample_22_FD_207093 | JGI IMG/M metagenome (GOLD analysis project Ga0335073, IMG submission 207093) | Soil microbial communities from Loxahatchee National Wildlife Refuge, Florida, United States - Lox_Sample_2.2 | ecosystem: Environmental > Terrestrial > Soil > Wetlands | place: USA...
GAACTGCGATAGTCCTCGCAATATCAATCGGTTATGAGGCATTCCTGAGAAACGAATGACTTACAAACCACAATCCGCAAGACGCGCAGAATGAATGAATTGAAAACCATAGAAAAATGAAGGGGGAGGGGGGTCCCGCTGTCAATCGATCACCGCGAGCACATCCCCCGCAGAAACGGTATCGCCTGGCGCGACCCGAATCTCGACAACCATGCCCGCCTTCGGAGACTTCAACTCGTTCTGCATCTTCATGGCTTCGATCACCACCACGCCCTGATGAGCCTCGACCTCTGCGCCGCGCTCGGCAAGCACCCGCACCACCCGGCCCGGCATCGACGCCTTGATCACCTTCGGACCATCGTGGCCGCCCGAGTGCGCCCGCCGCGCCTTGAGCGAGCGCGAATCCTCAACGCGATAAGGAAAGCGGCCGCCCGCAACAAGCACCGCGACTTCGCTGCCGTTGCCCGCCGGAGCATCGTCCTCGCGCACTGCGCGGTACGACCGGCCGGCGACCACCAGCGATAGCACTCCCGGCCGCAGCAGGCGCGCTTCAACCTCGAGAGCCTCACCATCTAGGGTCACGCGATAATTCCCTGGCGACTCTGCAGACTCCACCTCGATGGCTCGCATCCGCCCCTGAATCTCGACCTCGAGCTTCATCCCTGCAGCCCCTCTCGACGCCCCGCCGCCTTCCAGGCGCTCGCAGGCGGCTGCACCGCCGAAGCCGGTACCGTCTTGAATGCCTCAAACAGAGCCGCCGCAATCGCTGCCACTGTCTCGTCGCCGGCCTCGGGTGAACCGCCGTTCTGCCCGGCCGGCTCCGCCAGCAGGCGATCAAGATAGCCCGTGTCGATACGCGCTGAGCGGAAGCCCTCGTCGCTGAGGATGCGCCGGAAGAAACCAAGATTTGTGCGAATGCCGCCGATCACGTACTCGTCCAGCGCGCGCAGCAGCCGCGCAATCGCCAGGTCACGCGTCGGCGCATAAGCGATGAGCTTCGACAGCATCGGGTCGTAATCCATCGGCACGACCCAGCCTTCGTAGATGCCGGAATCCTCGCGGATGCCCGGCCCCCCCGGCTGCAGCAGCCGCGTAATCCTCCCCGGGGAGGGAAAAAATCCGTTGTCCGGATCCTCTGCATACACGCGGCACTCGATGGCATGCCCGCGAAGCTCGATGTCCTGCTGCGATAAGGGCAGCGGCTCGCCCTGCGCGATGCGGATCTGCAGGTGTACAAGATCGAGTCCCGTCACCAATTCGGTCACCGGGTGCTCCACCTGCAGCCGCGTATTCACCTCGAGGAAGTAAAAATTCTGCTCGTCATCGACCAGGAACTCAACCGTCCCCGCGTTGGTATAGCCCTGTGATTGCGCCAGCCGCACTGCTGCCTCGCCCATCCGGCGGCGCAGATCCGGACCGACCACAGGCGATGGGGCTTCCTCGATCACCTTCTGATGCCGCCGCTGTACCGAGCATTCGCGTTCGCCAAGGTAGAGGCAGTTGCCGTGCTCATCGGCGAGCACCTGGATCTCGATGTGCCGCGGCCGCTCAATCAGTTTCTCCAGGTAAACCTCGTCCGACCCGAACGACCGAAGCGCCTCGCTCTGTGCCGCCTCGAACGCCGCCTTGAGGTCCTCGCGCCGGCCGACGGCTCGCATGCCTTTGCCGCCCCCGCCGGCCGCGGCCTTCAACATCACCGGATAGCGAATCTCATCCGCGACCGAATACGCCTCGGCGAGCGAGCCCAGTGCCTGCGTCGATCCAGGAGTGCGCGGCATGCCCGCTGCATCTGCCGCCTGCCTGGCCCGGGTCTTTGACCCCAGGGCACGCATGGCCGCGGCAGTCGGCCCGATGAACTTGATGCCGGCACCCTCGCATCCCTCGGCAAAATCGGCATTCTCAGAAAGAAATCCGTAGCCGGGATGAATCGCATCCGCCCCAGTCCGCCGTGCAATGCCAAGGATCAGGTCACCGCGCAGATACGATTCTGTTGCCGGCGCTGGGCCCAGCAGAAACGCCTCATCCGCCTCCAGAACGTGCAGCGCGGCGCGGTCTGCCTCGGAGTAAACCGCGACCGTTGCGATGCCGAGCTCCCGGCAGGCGCGTCCGATACGAAGAGCTATTTCGCCACGATTGGCAATGAGAATCTTGGCGAAGGACGTCAATGGGGGACTCGGTTGCAAGAAGTCATTCTATAGGCTGAGACCAATCACAGATATACGAAAGCCCCCGGCATACCGGGGGCTCTCAGGAAAAACATGACCGGGCATTACATGACTACGCCGTTGGCCTTTTCGTTCTTCTTTTCCTCATTCGCCTTGCGCGTCGTCATGGCCTTCTCACGCCACTGATCCACCTGCGCCATGTCCGCCTTGCGCGCATCTTCGTTGCCGCATTCAAGGTCGGCCTTGCGGCGATACATCAGCTGCAGGTAAGCCATGGCGTCGTCATACGAGGGGCGGATGTCGACTGCCTTGTGCAGGTATTCAAGCCCTTCATTCACCAGCGGCGTGTTCTTCTCCACAAGTTCCTGACAGACCTTCTTCGGCATCTTCACATTGCCGGCACCATCGTCCTGCATACCGACGCCCTTTAGCGCCTCAACGGCGTTGCGGTAAGCCAGGCGCCAGTCGATGCTGCCGATGGTGTAAGCCGCCTCCGCATCTTGCGGATCGACAGCCAGCACCTTCATCTGCCACTGCTTCGCCTCATCGTACTTGTCGATGTTGAAATAGAGACTCGCCATGTTCTTCAGGCTGTTGATGTCCCTCGGATCCTTGGCCAGTACCGCCTCAAAACCCTGCATGGCGAGGTTGGCGTTCTTCAGATTCTCTGGGGTCGTCAGATCGGGAACAACCTGCTGAGCGTATGCCGTCGCGAGGTACAGGTGCGCCATGGGGAGCGAAGGATCGTAATTCACAGCCTGCTGGAAGTGATTGATGGCTTCCTCATATTTCGCGCTCTTGTATGCCTGTACGCCCTTGTTCAGCTGATCGCGGGCTTTAAGGCGTTGGCATCCGGTCACTAGGACAAGCAACGAGAGCGTTGCGACGGCCATCACCGGAAATCGTACATTTCGGTTCATTCTGTATCTCGTCTCCTTCGAATCGCCAGGACTGCCTGGTGACTGGGATGCTTCAAGAGCGCGGCAGGGCAAAAACCCTCGCGCAGTGATTGTAATTCCTTTACGCCATTAGGCAAGAGTTTCAAGGAAATTCCAGAGGGCGGGTGGGGACCCCTTGAGAAGGAAAAGTTGCAGGCCGGGCTGGCAGAAGACAGCAAAGCGGGTCTCTATTGACCCGCTTCAATCTTCGGAGTGATCAACCCAATGTGGTCAACGCCCACTGCATGGCCAATGTCGATGACCTCGGCCACGCTGGAAAAGTTGAGATTCGGATCGCCCTTGATGAACATCACCTTCTCTGCGCGGGGAGCAAAAATCTCATCCAGCCGCTGGCGAAGCTGAGTCTTGGCGACGTCGTCCTGATTGATCTTGTATGTCGGAATCCCGTTGGCCTGTCCTTCGATCTGCACGACGATGGTGCGGTCGTTGGGTTGCTGCTGGTTGGGATTCTTGGGCGGCTGAGGTACCAGCGCGTCCAGTCCCTTCGGAGTCACTGGAACGATGACCATGAAAATGATCAGCAACACCAGGAGCACGTCGATGAGGGGTGTTACGTTGATGTCCGAGTTAAGTCCGCCCGGTCCGGCGCCACTTCCCATTGCCATACGTCAGTTCCTCGTTTCTGGATCTCTTTAACTACTCGCCGCCCGTCGGTGGCTTGGTGTTGGGCTGCCGGTTCTCGGTCAGCAAGCCGACTTCGTCCACGCCGGTCGTCCGCACCGCGTCAATGGCGTCCATCACCGTTCCGTAATGGGCACGCGCATCGGAGCGGAAGTAGACCATCTTGCTGGTCTTGTTCTGCAGCAGATCCGCCACCTTCGGTCCCAGGTCGGCGATTGTCACCTGATCCTGCCCCAGATAGACCCTGCTGTCGCGCGTGATGGCGATGGTGACCGCGTCTTCCTTGCTGGCATCTTCCATGGCGACTGCGTTTTCCGTCTGCGCCAGCGTCACGTTCACCTTGTTTTCGAGCATGGGAGTGATGACCATGAAGATGATCAGCAGCACCAGCATGACGTCCACCATGGGGGTGACGTTAATGTTGGAATTAACTTTCTTGCCTTCGTCTCTTTTTACAATTGCCATTCGCTACTCCGTGGATCGAGCTTCCTTCGACTGCATGGCGATGATTCCGCAACGGGAGCAGCACCGCATGGCAGCCGCTCCCGTTGCTTGATTTCTCGCTCGTCAGGCAAACTACCGCTTGCTCTGCTTGATGAAGTAATCGATCAGTTCGCTCGACGAGTTATCCATCTCGACGTCGAAGGCCTCCACCTTATTGGTGAAATAGTTGAAGGTCATAACGGCCGGGATAGCAACAAGCAGTCCGAACGCGGTGGTCACAAGGGCCTCGGAAATACCGCTGGCGACGGCGCCGATACCAGGCGTCTTCTGCGTTGCGATTTCCTGGAAGGCCTTGAGGATACCGGCGACCGTTCCGAACAGTCCGACGAAGGGGGCCGTTGAGCCGATTGTCGCCAGACCACCGAGGCCGCGCTTCAGCTTGGCGTGGACGATTGCTTCAGAGCGCTCAAGTGCCCGCTTGGACGACTCGATCTGCTCGGCCGTAATCGCGCCGCCGCTGCCGAAGTTGCGAAACTCCTGCAGGCCGGCAGTTACCACTTCAGCAAGGTGCGACTTCTTGTTGCGATCAGCAACCTTGATGGCCTCGTCCAGCTTGCCCTCCTTGAGGGCGCCGGCAACGCGAGGAGCAAACTCGCGCGACTGCTTGCGGGCTGCATTGAAATACAGGTAGCGGTCAATAATCACGGCCAGCGACCAGATCGACATGATGAAGAGCACGAATACGACGCCGCGGGCCAACCAGCCCATGTTGTTCCAGAGATCGACAGGGCTGAATCCAACCGACTGATCCTGAAACATACCCAGGGCCGCTGGGTGGAACACAACTTGATTGAGATGAGCGAGAATCACTGAATCTTTCCTCCTACGGAGTAATTGCTGAGAATCGATTAAAACTTAAGTGGCTGCAGGTAGACACACCCGGCACTGCCGAGAAGCCTGTACCCGGGTATCAACCACCGCCGAGGGTGAAGATGACATTGACCTGAGTTTCCACCTCTACCGGCTCGCCATTGAGCAGATAGGGTCTGTAACGCCAGGTCTTCACTGCTTCCATCGCGGCCTGCTGAAGCATCGGCGGACCACTAAGGACGTGGAGATTTTCGATGGTACCGGACTTGGAAATGGTTGCCTGCAGAATTACGGTTCCCTGGATGCGGGCAGCCTTGGCAATCGCCGGATACTGCGGCGTCATGCCACCCAGTTTGTTACCCGCAATCACGCCCGCTGAAACGGCAATCTTCTTGGGTGCCGCTGCCTTTACAACCGGTGCCGGTCCCGTGCCCATACCGCCCAGAATGCCCGCCATGGCGCTGCCCGTGCCGCCGCTGCCTTCCATGCCTGCGACACCAGCCATAGCCGGCTGCGGAGGCGCGTCATCCTTCACAATCTTGATGTCTTTCGGAATCTTCGTCGGAGCTGTCAGCTGATTATTCAGCATCTCCGAAACAACCTTTTGAATATGAACCGGGGCCGGTGGGGGCGGAGGGGGTGGAGGTGGGGGTGGAGGTGGCGCCACCAGCAGCGTGGACATGGCCGCCTTAGGAAGGGCCTCGGGATAGATCAGCGGAAACAGAACCAGGGCCGCAATGATCGACCCGTTGATCACGATTCCCACCCAGGTAAAGTACTTGCTCTTGGTCTTGATCTTGCCGCCGGACTCCATAAGAGCATCTTCAAACATGGCCAACCTCGGATGTACGAAACGTCGTTATCACCTTTAGACACCGGATGGGTAGCACTTTGTTCCCACTTTGGGCTGCTTCGGTTGAATTTATTTGATGCAACCAGGCCGGGAGCAAAAGGTGAGTGTTTCCTTCTATCACAAAGATCATGCGGCAGGAAAGAGCGAGCCTGCCTTCAAACGCGAGCTCGTTTTGCCGCTGGCAACACCGCCGCCTTGCCGCGCTTTGTCCGCCAGTCCTGATAGGCCACCAGCATCGGCGCCGCAACCGCGATCGACGAGTAGGTTCCGATCAGAATTCCGATCACCAGAGCGAAGGAAAAGCCGCGCAGCACTTCGCCGCCAAAGATATACAGCGACAACACTGTAAGAAATGTAAGCCCCGACGTCAGTACCGTTCGGCTCAGCGTCTGGTTGATGCTGCGGTTTACCAGCGCTGACAACGGCTCCCGGCGCGACAGGCGCAGGTTTTCACGAATGCGGTCGAAGACCACGATGGTGTCGTTCATCGAATAGCCGACAAGCGTCAGGATCGCGGCAATCACGGTGAGGGAGATCTCTTTATCAAAGAGCGAAAATGCACCGACCGTAATTATCGTGTCGTGAAAAACCGCCACCACCGCCGCCACACCGTAAATCAGCTCAAAGCGGAACCAGAGATAAACCAGCATGCCCGCCAGCGAATAGAGCGTCGCCAGCAGCGCCTGCTTGCGTAGCTGCGCGCCCACCTGCGGTCCGACAATCTCCACATTGCGCACGGCAAAGCCCGAGAGATACGCGTCCTGCTTCAACTCGTTGACCACAGCCGGAGTCGCCACTCCCGAAAGGCTGTCGATTGAGCTGATCAGGCCGCTACGGCTATCGCGGTAGGCCAGGATGGCGTTCGCCTGCTGCGTATAGTGCTGGGTGGCCGCATCGCTTTGGCCCAGATGTTCTGGATCTTTCTCCGCCAGCCATGCCGCCAGTGCCGAGCGTCCGGCGTTGTCGAGGTCGAGCTTGCCCTGGTTCGCTGCACCGGTAGACGAGTAGTTGGCCGTCAGCGTCCCGACAATGGCCGCGCGTCCCCGATCGAGAGCTGCCTCTGTCGTGTCGCTTTGCGCCAGCGTGATGATGATCTCATCGTTCACAGCCAGTCCGTATTGCTGGATGCGCGCATCCTTCAGGCCCGCCTTGTCGGCAGCCGAGCGGATGCGGTCGAGATTGGGCTGGTGGTCAAACTTGACCCGCACCACGGTGCCGCCGCGAAAATCCACGTCGAGCGGAATATGGTGCCAGAACAATATCGACAGGACACCGGCCACGCTGAAGATCAGCGAGAATCCGAGAAAATACCACTTCTTTCCCAGCCAATCGATCTTTACTTCGCCAAACAGTTCCACGAAATCATTCCCTCAGGGGCAACGGCCCCGGGCGCTTCAATTTTAGGAGGAGCCGCCGCTCATCCCGTTCTCAATTCCCCTCGCCCGCGCGAGGCGAACATGGCCAGTCCTAAATCGACAACGCTTCGCCGCGCTGCTTGCGATTCAGGTTCGAGTCAAAGATCACACGCGAAACAAACACCGCGGTAAACAGATTGGCCAGAAGTCCAAACGTCAGCGTCACGGCAAATCCACGTACCGGCCCCGTGCCGAAGATGAACAGAATCGCCGCTGAAACAATCGTCGTCACATGGGTATCGACGATGGTTGTCCACGCGTGGGCGAAGCCCTGGTCGACCGCCACCGCAGGAGTCCTTCCCGCGCGCAGTTCCTCACGAATGCGCTCGAAGATCAGCACATTTGAGTCGACGCCCATACCGATCGTCAGGATCACACCCGCAATACCCGGCAAAGTCAGAGTCGCGCCGGTAAAGCCCATGAAACCCAACAGAATAACCAGGTTCAGGAAGAGCGCCAGGTCGGCATTGATGCCCGCTCCGCGGTAGTAAATGAGCATGAAGGCCATCACGGCCGCCATGCCCACGATGGACGCCATTACTCCTTGATGGATCGAATCCGCACCCAGCGACGGACCAACCGTGCTCTCCTGCAGATAATGCAGGGAGGCCGGCAGCGAACCGGTATTGAGCAACATGGACAGGTCATTCGCCTGCTGCGCCGTCATGCCCCCGCTGATATTGCCCTGGTCGCGAATCTGGTCGTGAATCACCGCCACTTCGCGAATTTTGTTGTCAAGGACAACTGCCAGGTCCTTGCCCTTGTTCGCACCGGTGAATTCCGCAAACCGGTCGCCCGCCGCTGACGTCAGGAAGAAGTCAACCTCAGGCTCGTTCGTATTTGCATTCTGCCCGACACGCGCGCTGCGCAGGTCCGTGCCGCCAATCTCCGCTGCGCGCTTGATCTGGTAGTACTGAATGCTGCCCGTGCGCGAAGCGCCAGCTCCCGTCGGCAGTATCTCGGAGTCGAGCGGCACCGCGCCGCCAAGCTGTTGCAGGGCATCCTGTTCGCTCGTGTACGGACCGCCGAGCACGGCGTGAATCTCCAGCCGCGCCGTCGACTGAATTACATCTTTCACGCGGCCCAGGTCGTCGACGCCCGGCAGCTCCACCAGGATCTGGTTGCTGCCCAGGTTGTATTCCTGAATGACCGGTTCCGTGGTGCCCAGCTCATTCACGCGCTGCGTGATGACCGCAATCGACTGGTCGACAGCGCGCTTCTTGATATCCGCAACGACCGTCGGCTTCATCGTCAGCGTCCACGCATTGTTCGCGCCGGAAACGACGTCGTATTGCGTCCCATACTTGGACTCGAGCACGCTGCGGATGTCTCCGCTGCGATCGGCAGGTGCGCCGGTGATCTGAATCACATCAGCCCGGCTGGCATCGGGCGCAACCGAGCTTACGGTGATGCCATTCTGCTGCAGGTCCTGTTGGATATGCGACGCGTCGCTGTCGCGCGCGATACCGACCGCCTCATCCACCATCACCTGCAGGATGAGGTGGGTCCCGCCCTTCAAGTCCAGCCCGAGATGGATGCGGTTGAGGATCGATTCTTTGAGCGCAGACCCGCTGAATCCGTGGGGAATGCCAATGATCCCGATTACAAAGAAAATCAGGATGGCGAAGATCGCAATGGTTTTCGTGGTGAGATTCTTACGCATGAGGTTCTTCTACGGTAGGAGCTACTTTGCTTCCTCTTCAGTGGTAACGGAAGCGATCGCGCTTTTGACCACTTCAAGCTTGATATTGTCAGGCGGAATCCGCAGCTGGAATACATCGTCCTTGACCGAAATAATCGTTCCCCGGATACCGCCGGTCGTCGTCACCCTGTCTCCGGTCTTCAGATTCGACAGCATCTGCTGCCAATGCTGCTGCTTCTTCTGATTGGGACGAATCAGAAGGAGATAGAAGACCGCAATGATAAGGATGAAGGGAAGGAACGAGACCAGGCTGGGAGGAATCGCGACGGCCAGAAAAGTCATTAACGTCAACACACAATCCTTTTTCGGCGAAGCAGCAAACAACCCTGCTCAGCGCGACTTGCATTCACAATTTCAGGAAAGGCCCTCGGCTAAGAGGAAAATCTTTTGCCGAAAGGGCTCCGAACAGCGCCTGCTGCTTCCTTGCTGCTAAATCGTCTTTCCGGCTACCGGCCGGACCCGCTTAGCCACACCCCGTTCCCGACGGGTGCGCACACGTTGCCGGATGCCCGAGGAGTGACTGATAACAAGCATCGCGTACCGGATAAACCGGTGTCAAGACATGAACAGACTGCGGGCGGCGCAATCAGCTTGTTATTTCGCCTCCGCCGACGCTTCAATCCCCGCTCTTACTTTGCGCATTGTCTCCAGGTAGAACGCCAGGTTGTGCAGCGTATTCAGCACTCCCGACAGCGGCTCCTGCGCCGCCATCAGATGCCGCAGATACGCCCGGCTGTACCGGCGGCAGACCAGGCACTCGCACAGCGGATCGGCTGGGCCCTCGTCCTCGGCAAACCTCTTATTCTTGATGTTCAGCCGCCCCTCTGAGGTGAATAGCAGCCCATGCCGCGCTGCCCGCGTCGGCAGCACGCAATCCATCATGTCCACGCCCATCGCTGCATATTCGACAATCTCATCGGGATACCCAACTCCCATCACATAACGCGGCTTGTCCGCCGGCAGCAGAGGAAGCGTCTCGGCAATGACCTCGCGTGTAAGCTCGCGGGGCTCCCCCACGCTCAGCCCGCCGATCGCGTACCCCGGAAAATCCATCTCCACCAGGCGCTCCGCCGACTCCCGCCGCAAGTCCTTATACATGCCTCCCTGGACGATGCCGAAGAGATTAGGCGTCAGCCCCTCGAATGAATCCCCTGTTCCCTGATCTCTGAACCCTGTTCCCTGCCTTTCTGTTTCCTGATTCCTGCTTTCTAATCCCTGATCCCTAACCCCTAATCCCTGCCTTTCTCCCCACGGCCGCTCATGCTTGTGCCGCTCGAAATGCTCCTTGCTCCGCGCCGCCCAGCGCAACGTCAGGTCAAGCGAACGTCGCGCCCGCGCATAGTCCGCCGGATACTCCGTGCACTCGTCGAATGCCATTGCGATATCCGACCCCAGCGCAATCTGCACGTCCATTGAGTGTTCAGGAGAAAAGAAGTGCGTCGACCCGTCCAGGTGCGACCGGAACTCCACTCCGTCCTCGGTAACCTTGCGCAACTCGTTGAGGCTGAAGACCTGAAACCCGCCCGAGTCGGTCAGAATCGCCCGCGGCCAGCTCATGAAGGGGTGCAGGCCGCCCATTCTCCGGATCAGCTCGTGCCCGGGCCGCAAATATAGATGATAGGTATTGCCGAGAATGATCCGCGCATCGAGTTCCTCCAACAGATGCTGCGGCACCGCCTTCACCGAGCCCGCTGTTCCCACCGGCATGAAGACCGGCGTCTCGACCGCAGCATGGGGCAGCGTCATCGTCGCCCGCCGCGCCGTTCCATCGGTTTTTAAGATTCTGAATTCAAGAGACACTTTCGCGATTGTAGCGGGAGTCACTTAACCGGGTGCCTGCTCGAAATTCCTCAGCCCAGCGTCTTACACTCGCAACAAGCCACCAATGAATCCAGTCAGCCAGACCACACCCCACCCCGGCCGCATTGAAGTCATCACCGGCCCGATGTTTTCCGGTAAATCCGAAGAGCTCATTCGTCGCCTGAAGCGCGCCCAGATCGCGAAGCTTCGCGTGCTCTGCTTCAAGCCCGACCTTGATGTGCGTTACCACCACACGGCGATTGCTTCACACAGCTCGCACACGATCGACGCAATCACCGTCGCGAACGTCGAAGCGCTCAAGGCGGTTTTCTTCCCGCAGATCAACCAGGTTGAAGTCATCGGCGTCGATGAAGCCCAGTTCTTCGATCCCGCGCTCGTCCCGCTCTCCCTCGAGCTGATGCACCTCGGGAAGCGGGTGATCCTCGCCGGCCTCGACACCACCTTCGCCGGCGAGCCTTTCCCACCCATGCCTGATCTGCTCGCCATCTCTGACGAGGTCGTCAAGCTGTCGGCCGTGTGCATGCAATGCGGAGCGCCCGCAGTTCACACCCAGCGCCTTGGTTCAAACCAGTCGCTGGTTCTCGTAGGCGCAGCCGGACTCTACGAGGCGCGCTGCCGCGCCTGTTTCCGGCCCTACCTCGACGAGCAGGGCTCACAGCAGCTCGAGCTGCCCACGACGGACTCTGTCGAATCCCGGCCAACCCGAACTTCCAGCGGGTGAGACTTGTTCTCTAAATCACGGTGCTGTCGGCAGTGCGGGCTGAAGAGCCCGCACCAGCCCTACCGCACCATCATTGACGACACACGGTTGTTCCAGGTATGCCCGCCACGAAAGGGGAGCGAGCGCAGGTCGGGAACGCTCCGGTTGAGCCACGCGCTTCCGTTCGAGAAGTTTCGGTCGTTGAAAATTCGAACCTGCGCTCCGCCGAACACCTGGATGGAGGAGATGTTGTCCCCGAAGTTGCCGGGCAGCCGAGGCAGGCTGTCGCCCGCGCGAACACAGAAGTGATTGCCCCGGAAGGGAGCCGTCGTATAAAAGCAGGCTCCGCGGCGCGGGTTCGGGCGATTATTCCACGACGGATTCCAGCTCTGCGGTCCCGGACCATACACCCACGGGTCGTTTCCCGGAGGCGGCCCAGGGCGGGGCGGTGGATAGTTCTGTGCAATCGCGGATACAGCGAACATCAGGACCAAAGCTGCTGTCAGTCGTTTCACGCGTTTCTCCCTTACACGAACACACTGCTGGCGCGATTTTATCTCGACAATAGGATGCCGGTCCGTCGACTCGCGTCTAAAGCTTGGACAAAAGGGAGGAGTATTTTCCTCCCCTTCAACTTGACTAGAGCGCCGTCGTCACTGCTTTCACTTCCGTGTAGCTGTTGAAGACATCGCCGCCCATCTCGCGGCCCCATCCCGACTGCTTGTAACCGCCGAATGGCAGCGCCGCGTCGAAGACGTTGTGGCAGTTAATCCATACCGTGCCCGACTTGATCCGCTTGGCCAGCTTGTTCGCAACCGAGATGTTCTGCGTCCAGATGCTCGCCGCCAGCCCATAGATGGACTCGTTGGCCTCGTGGGCAATGCGATCGATATCTGCGTCATTGAACGGCATCGCGCACACTACCGGGCCGAAAATCTCCTCGCGGATCACCTTCATCTCCGGCTTGGTGTCCGTCAGCACCGTGGGACGAACGAAGTATCCCTTCTTCGCATCCGGGCGGCCACCTGCCGTGGCCTTTGCACCCTCGTTCATACCCGAATCGATGAAGCTCAACACTCGCTGGTATTGCTCCTCCGAAACCAGCGGCCCCATCTGCGTCTCCGGATCGAGCCCCGACCCCACTCGAATCTTCGACGCAATGTCCGACACGCCTTCAACCACCCGGTCATAGATATCCTGGTGCGCAAACAATCGCGACCCTGCGCAGCAGCACTGCCCATGGTTGAAGAAGATTGCCGACGCAGTTCCTGCAATCGCCTTATCGAGATCAGCATCGGGAAAGACAATCGCCGGCGATTTGCCGCCTAGCTCCAGCGTCACCTTCTTCAGATTGCCTCTTGCCGCGCCTACGATCAGCTTGCCCACTTCCGTCGACCCTGTGAACGCAATCTTGTCGACCAGATCGTGCGCCGCCAGCGGAGCTCCCGCCCCCTCACCGTATCCGGTCAGCACGTTGACAACACCATCTGGAAATCCCGCCTCCTGGATCAGTTCAGCGAGACGCAGTCCCGATAACGGCGTCTGCTCGGCAAGCTTCAGGACAACCGTATTGCCCGCCGCCAGCGCCGGCCCCAGCTTCCACGCCGCCATCAGCAGCGGAAAATTCCAGGGAATGATCTGCCCCACCACCCCGATCGGCTCCCGCAGTGTGTAGGTCAGGTATTCGCCGCCCGCCGATATCGGGAACGTCTGCCCCATGATCTTCGTCGACCAGCCCCCCATGTAGCGAAAGAGATCGACAGCCAGCGGCACATCGGCCACGCGCGCCACCGCCAGCGGCTTCCCGTTGTCCATCGACTCCAGCGCAGCGAATTCTTCCAGGTGCGACTCCAGCAGATCTGCCAGTTTCCACAGCAGCCGTCCGCGCTGCGACGCCGTGATCTTCCTTTGCCACGGACCTTCATCGAAGGCGCGCCGAGCCGCCCGAACCGCGCGGTCAACGTCTACGGCTTCTGCCTCCGGAACATGCGCCATCACCTCTCCCGTGGCCGGGTTGTAGACGGGAAGTGTCTTGCCCAAGGCAGCTTTGACGAACTTGCCGTCGATCAGCATGCGGTGCTCAGAGGCGATGAAGTTTGAGGTGTTTTTGTCGAGACGTGAATCAAGAGCGATGGTGGCCATTGGAAACTCCTTGGCTGGGATATTTTTAGGCGGAAACCAAGTTACTCCTCCCAGCCGATCAGTGGCAAAGGGGCCCCGAAACCCTATAAGAATCCGGGGCTGCCGGTCCGGCCCGGCCTCGCTCGGCCTCAACTAAACCCTGCTGAGCGCTGTCCCTGGCCTTATTCGCCCCAGGTCAAATGCAGGCCGATGCGCGCAATTCTCGGCGTTCCCAGCGTCAGTGTGGGAGTCTTGCCCACCTCGATCGAGCGGTCGAATAAATTCTCACCCGAAGCGTACACATCCAGATGCCGTCCGAAGCTCCGCGACCCGTAGGCATCGAGGCGGAAATAGCTGTGCAGTAGATACCGGTTGGCATCATCGTCGTACTGCCGCCCGCTGTCGCGCGCCTGCAGACTCAGCACCCCGAGCTTGGGATGGCTTAGCCGAAGCTGTGCCGTCGCCATGTTGCGCGCCACCTGCGGAATCCAGTTACCCACCAGCTGGGGCTGCTGTGCATATTTCGTAACCGTGGCGTTGGCGTATTGGTAGCCGCCCACCAGCCCGATCCATCGCGCCGGCTGCATCGCAAAATCCAGCGAAAGCCCCCGGCTCTCGATCTGCCCCAGGTTCTCACGCTTGAGAAGAGTCTGCGTCGGCGTAGTCGCCAGCGTCAGCGCTGTAATCGGCCGATTAACCTGGGTCCAGAAGTAGCTCACGCGCAGCGTCGATCCGATCTTCGGCATGTCCGTCTGAAAGCCCGTCTCCCATCCCGTCGCCCGCTCCGAGCGCAGATTATTGTTGGGCAGCGTCACCTGCTGGCCCACCTGTCCTGTCCGGTAAAGCTCATTCTGAGTGGGTGCACGATAGGCGCGGAACGCCGACGCATTCAACGCCAGGTTAGTGTTGATGCGCCGTGTGATCCCGATCCGCGGATCGAACGGTGTCTCACTGAACGACGGCAGATCCGTGCGGGTGGTCTTCGTGTACTGCACGGCGTCGAAATTCGAGAAGTGATCTACGCGCGCCGATCCGCTTAGCGTCCACTGGTTCGGCGTGTATAGAAGCTCGCCGTAGACACCTGTCTGCCGCTGCCGAGCGGCGGTATTCAGGATGCTGCCCGCCCCGGTAAACAGCGTCTCGTTATCCGAGGCGCGCACATCATGCGTATCGGAGCCGGCTAGCGCCAGCAGGTGATCTCCAAAAGCATGATGCCAGCGCAGCGCCGCTCCAAGCTCAGTCGCGGGATCAAACGCAAAGCGTGTCGGAGTTTCGGAAGCGCGGCCGGGTGCAATCGTCGAGAACGTCTGCCGATAGTGCTCGTTATCGCCGAAAAAGCGAAAAACGAAGTCGGACACATCCGCGCCCGAGATGTACCTCCACAGACGCGTACTGTTCACCTGAAATGGCGTGCCGTTGTGGCGATCTTCGTTCAGCACGTTGCCGCGCAGAAATACATGGCTGGTCCCGGACTGCCCCAACTGACGGTCGACCTCCGCGAGCCCAGTTTGCGCATGTACATTGTTGGGCTGATCGATCGGCCCGCGATATTCAGGCGCCACAAGAATGTAGCCATCGGTCGCGACAACGCCTCCGCTGGCCAAACCCGACCACGGACCTCGCTTCAGCGTGCCCAGCCCGGCGCTATCCGTCGATTCCTCGCCACCGTAATTCGTCGTCAGCTGCAGTCCGGTCGCGTTGGCGCGCGCCGGAACCACATCAATGACTCCGCCTATCGCGCTCGACCCATATAAATCCGAAGCGCCCCCTCGCACCACCTCGACAGAGTGGATCGACAGCGATGGCAGCTCCTCCCAGTGAATCCAGCCGCCATATGGATCATTCAGCGGCACATCATCCAGCACCACCAGCGATCGACTGGCCGCCGTCGACCCCAGCCCGCGCAGCGACACTCCCTCCGTGGTTGGGTTGGCCACCAGCGAACTCGACCGGCGGAATAGCTCAAACCCTGGCACCTGCCGCAGCTTCCCATCCAGCGCCGGAGACGCCGACTCGCGCAGTTCTTCCGGGGAGAGCATCCGTGTGCTTGCCGGGCTGTCCGCCGAGGCCAGCGGCGATCGGTAGGCCGACACCATCACCGTCTCCAGCGGCCGTTCCAGCATCACCGTCAGCGGGCCCTTCTTCGAGATTGGCACTTTCACCGGCGCATAATGCGGATTGCTGACCTCTATCTCATCCGTCCCTGCCGGAACCTCAAAAGAACCGTCCGCACCCGTCGTCGCCAACTCCTTGCCAGCGGCATCGAGAATGGTCGATTGCGCCAGCGGAGCGCCGCGCGCGTCCACCACTTTGCCGTGAACAACACCCGGCTCGGCACTTTGCGCGCGACCGGGAGTCGAGAGCAGCAGCGCCGCAATCAGTGGCAGGAGCAGGGTACGCAAAAGACGAAGAGGCATGAGGCGTAGCTTCATCTTAACCGGGCGTCCCTTCAGGCCTGGTACTGTCTTGACCCCGCCGGGCGCAGCAACTGCACGGCCCTGCTGCTGTTCGCCCCTTCATCCGGTAATCGGCCCAGCAACTCACGCACCGTCCGCTTAAGAACCGGATGAACGGCATCCGGGGCAATCTCCGCCAGCGGAGCCAGCACGAACCGCCGGTGCGGTAGCTCGGGATGAGGCACCACCAGCGACGACGATTCATAGATGAGATCGCCCATCAGCAACAGATCCAGATCTAGAGTGCGAGGACCCTTCGGAACGCTTGCCGCCCGGTCCCGTCCGAACGAGCGCTCAATCACCAGCAGGCAATTCAGCAGTTTCTCGGGATCCATACCCGTGCGCAATCCAACCACCGCATTCACAAACACCGGCTGGTCTGCATAACCCACCGGAGCGGTCCGGTACAACGACGACCGAGCCACTATGACGCCCAGCGTTGCCAGCGATTCGATCGCCGCGCTCACGATCTCAGCCGGCGGTCCCGCTGGCGAGCCGAGGTTGGAGCCAAGTCCGATATAAGTGACCTGCGACATGCCTATCCAGCATAGATGGCTCGTCGCCCGCGCGATTTCAAATTCGCATGACCGCAAAGCCAGCTAGGATCAAAGCACCATGAGAGTTGCGCTCTTCGGCGGCAGCTTCGATCCCCCACATCGGGGACACGTAGCCCTCGCCCGCCTCGCCATGAATCGGCTGCATCTCGACCGCATCCTGGTAGCGCCAGTGGGACATCAGCCTCTGAAGCACGAAGTCACCAGCGCCAGCTTCGAAGACCGCATGGCCATGGCCGAACTCGCATTCGCCGGCGAGCCTTTTACCGACGTCTCGCGCGCGGATGCGCCCCGGCTGGATGGGCGTCCCAACTACACCATCGACGCCGTGACGGACCTGAAACGCACCTTGGGCGAGCAGGATAGCCTCTTCTGCCTCATGGGCGCGGACTCCTGGCTGACCCTCGGCAAGTGGTATCGCTCCGCGGATCTGCTGATGGCCTGCGACTTCATCGTGGGCGCCCGGCCGGGATTCGACCTTCACCAGATTCCCCAGGCATTGCCGCCCGGCGTTCGCGCTACCCGGCAGTCCGACGCGTCCGGATGTCTCCTTTCGGAACTTTCAGACCAGGCCGGGCACCGATCCCGCCTGTATCTGCTGCCCGATCTCGCCGAGGATGTCTCGGCCACCGAAGTGCGTGCCGCTCTTAGCCATCCAATAGAAAGGCACGCCGATCCCGACGCCGTTCTCTCTCCCGGGGTGGCTAACTATATCCATGCCCACGGGCTTTACAGTGCTGACACCGCCACAAACTCGTTTCTATGATTGGATATAGGTGGCGCTCCCGGGCGCGGCACGCTACCATAAGCATTCCAGGAGCAAAAAACCTTCCCCGATGGCATCGACTGAAACTCGCAACATGGTGCTCGCGGCCGCCACAGTCTGCGAAGACAAGAAGGGGGAAGATACAAAGATCCTGGAGCTCGACCCGATGGACTCCGGATTTACCGACTTCTTCCTGATCACCAGCGGGATTAACGAAAAGCAGACCCAGGCCATCGCCGAAGGTATCGAGCTCGAGTTGAAACGGAAGTTCGCGACCTATCCCAATTCAGTTGAAGGCAGAAAGCTTGGCGAGTGGATCCTGATGGATTACGTGGACTTCGTTGTCCAAATTTTCCTCAAAGATCGACGCGAGTATTACGATATAGAGCGGCTGAGAAAGTCGGCGCGGCACCTGGATGTCGCCGAGTTGAAGGCCGCACTTACTGAGAGAACTCTGGCCGTCAGGAAAAAGGCTCCTGTTAAGGCCGCAGCAGTCAAAAAGAAATCTGCCAGAGGTGCAGTTGCAAAAGACACCGCAGTGAAAAAGGCCGTAAAATCCGCAGCCAGAAAAACACCCAAAAAAGCTGCGGCACCTGGAAAGAAGTAGCTTGTATGCTTCCGCGTGACGCGGTATCCCGCCTTGTGTTGAGTTTCACCTGCGCCGATGCTCGAGAATTGAAAGTGCGTATATTTGGAGTCCTGCAAAGGAATCCTTGTCCGGCCTGCCGGAATCTTAAATTGCCGAAGTTGAGTAAGCCGCTCTGAAAAGTATTTTCAAGGGCGCGAACATGCCCGAACGTTCAGCAACTCCGCTGAAGGGCGATTTGCCGTATGGCTTTGCAGTCTTTTTCTCTGGTTTGCACGTCGCGGAGAATCTTAGGGCATGAACGATATTCCCTCATTGCAAGACCCAAACGATCGTTTGGAGGATGCGCAACAGTCCGCACCCTGGCCGGCAGAGATGTGCAAACAGCTCATCGAAACCGCGCCCTGGCCCATGTTTGTGGTGGATTGCGAGGCTAGATGCGTCATCGAGGCCAACCCTGCCGCGATCGCGAAATACCAGATGAGCCTCGATGAGCTCCGTAACCGCGACGTGGCCGGCCGGGTTTTGCCGCCGCAGCGCCGTGTCGAGTTGGGTAAGTTGCTCGACGCGAAACTCGACGGTCCGCCCCTCGATACTTACTCGGAACACGTCCTTCCCGACGGGACGCTGGTACCCGTCGACGTGCGCTCCTTTCCACTTCTCTGGAATGGTCGCCCCTCCCGATTCTTCATGGTCCGCGACCTTCGCGCCCAAACCGCCGGCCCCCGCGATCAGCGCCTCGATCTCACCGGACAAGTCTCAGGATCAGTCGCCCACGACTTTAACAATTTGCTCACCGTAATCCTCGCCGTCGCCGAGCAATTGCAGGAGGGCGAAGGCGATCCCGAACAGAAAATCAACCTCATCGCAAAAACCGTCCGCAGTGCGCAGGAGCTTGCGCGGCAGCGCCTGAGTCTCGGCGGCAGCCTTGTGACCCGGCGCGAGAGGCTCGATTTGAACGCAGTGCTCGGCGAGCAGGCTGACACCCTCAGGGTCCTGCTCGGAAAACACGTCGACTTCAGGATGGACTTCAACGTCGAGCTGTGGCCCGTCTTTGCCGACGCCGCTCAATGGCGGGAGCTGGTGCTCAACCTGGCGGTGAATGCGCACGACGCCATGCCCGAAGGCGGAAAACTCATCCTCTCTACGCACAACGAGTCGCTGAAGTCCGACGACCCCGAGCTTGGGCTGGCCCGCGGCAACTACATCCGCCTCGTAATCCAGGACACCGGTCATGGCATGAGCGAAGAAACCCGCCTGCAGGCCTTCAAGCCCTACTTCACCACCAAATCGAGAAGCAGGAATACTGGACTCGGCTTGGCATCGGTACTTGCGGTCGTGCAGCAGAGCGGAGGCGCCATCCGCCTCACGAGTGCTCCCGGCGAGGGCACTCGGTTCGATATTTTTATCCCCGCACTGCCTGAAGGGACCGAAATCACCCCGCACGGCGGCCTCGTTCTTCTCGTTGAAGACTCCGAAGAATTGCGCAGGATGATCCAGGACTTCCTCACGGTCCGCGGATATGAGGTCATTGCCTGCGGAAGCGCCGAAGTCGCCCTCAAATGGGCGAGAACCTTGTCCCGCAGTCTCGACCTTGTAGTCTGCGACTTCATCCTGCCCGATCTTCCCGGTGACATGCTCGTGGAGCAACTCCGTGAACGGCGGCCGGAAGCCAAAGTAATCTTCATGTCCGGGCAGCAGGGAGCGGCGGACGCCATGTTGTCGCCTTCCCCCGGCTTCGCACCCCCGCTTTGCCTCGAAAAGCCTTTCAGCCTGCACCAGCTCGCCGCCGCTGTAGCGGAAACGCTGGGTCCAGCCTACTCGGCGAAGGTTGACAGCATCCCAACTACAGGTTAGGTTTCTTCTAGATGCAGATTCGTGTCCACCATCGTCATCATCACCATCATCGCGTGACGAGCGTGCCGGCGGATCTGCGTGGCTTGAGCTGACAGCCACAGAAAAAAGATCCTCAGAAAGAGCCCGCCGGCGAAAGCACTGGCGGGCTTTTCGCATTTGGCCCAAAAAACAAACCAAGGAATAGATGATGACCGAAGCAAAGTTTGATGTAGACAAGATTGACTTCGCAAAAATGGACGGTCTGGTCCCGGGCATCGTCCAGGACGCCGGAACCGGAGAAGTCCTCATGGTCGGCTTCCTCAACGATGAAAGCTATCGCAAAACACTGGAGACGGGCTTCGTCACCTTCTGGAGCCGCACCCGCCAGAAGCTTTGGATGAAAGGCGAGACCAGCGGCAACCGACTGCGTGTCATCGACGCGGCCACCGACTGCGACCAGGACACCCTGCTCTTTCGCGTGCAGGTTGAAGGTGACGGCCTCGTCTGCCACGAGGGCACCGTAAGCTGCTTCACCCGTCCCATCGCCCTCGCAGATAAATCCGAAGAAGGGGTGCGCTGATGGCCAGCAAGCTACGTCTCGGCATCCCCAAGGGCAGCCTGCAGGACGCGACCATAGCGCTCTTCGAGCGCGCTGGCTGGCGTATCTATGCCAATGGCCGCTCCTACTTTCCCTCCGTCGACGACTCTGAGATCGAATGCATGCTCATCCGCGCGCAGGAGATGGCGCGTTACGTTGACCACGGCGTCCTTGACGCCGGCCTCACCGGCATCGACTGGGTTGTCGAAAGCGGCCTTGACGTAAAGAGCGTCACCAGCCTCACCTACGCCAAGCAAAGCCGAAGCAAAGTGCGCTGGGTCCTTGCGGTCCCCGAAGACTCCAGCTTCGAGAAAGCCGAAGACCTCAGCGAAAAGATCATCGCCACCGAGCTCGTCGAGGTCACGAAGCGCTACTTCGCCACAAAAGGCGTTCCCGTAAAAGTCGAGTTCAGCTGGGGCGCAACCGAAGTAAAACCTCCAATGCTGGCTGACGCTATCGTCGAGGTCACTGAAACCGGCAGCTCACTCCGCGCCAACCGCTTGCGCATCATCGACACCGTCATGGAGAGCGAGACCCATCTCATCGCCAATCGCCGCGCCTATCAGGATGAGTGGAAGAAGACCAAGATCGACACCCTCGCCCTGATGCTCAACGCCGCGATCTCCGCGCAGGGCCGTGTCGGCCTCATGCTTAACGTCGAAAAGAAAAATCTCCCCGCCATTCTGGCCGTTCTTCCCGCGCTGAACTCGCCCACTGTCTCCGAGCTTTCCGATCCCGCATGGGTGGCGCTAAACACCATCCTTGAAGAAGGCGCGGTCCGCGACGTCGTGCCCCGGCTCAAGGCCGCAAACGCAACTGGCATTGTTGAGTACCCCTTGAACAAGGTAGTGCTCTAAGCGATGAAGATCATCACCACATCCAGCCGCAACGCGAAAGCCCAGCTTGCCACGCTCTTCGATCGCCGCAGCCTCACCTGTGAGCGCGCTCTTCCTGCTGCACGCCGTATCGTCAATGCGGTCCGCAGCGGCGGAGATGCCGCATTGCGCCGCTACGCCACCCGCCTTGACCACATTTCGCCACAATTACCATTACGTATTTCCGACAGCGAGATAGCCGCGGCACGCGCCTCCGTCCCGCCGGATTTCAAACGCGCCCTCGAAGCAGCCGCTCGCAATATTCGCGCCTTCGCCGAACGCCAAAGACCCAAGGAATTTGGGTTCTCCTCTGTGCGCGGCATGACCGTTGGCCAGAGGGTGAGACCTCTCGACGCAGTCGGCTGCTACGTTCCCGGCGGACGCTACCCGCTGCCGTCGACCTTGCTCATGACCGTCATTCCTGCCCAGGTTGCGGGAGTTCAGCGAATCGTCGTCGCCTCTCCAAATCCCGCACCTGAAATCCTCGCCGCCGCCGCCATGCTGGGCACCACCGAGTTTTACCGTGTGGGCGGTGCACAGGCCATCGCCGCCCTTGCCTACGGCACTGAAACGATCCTGCCCGTTGACAAGATTGTCGGTCCCGGCAACGCCTACGTCACTGCCGCCAAGAAACTCATTGCTTTCGACTGTGCCATCGACATGCTCGCTGGGCCAACCGAAATCGTAGTTACCAGCGAAAACGGCGACCCGGGATGGATCGCTGCCGACCTCGTAGCCCAGGCCGAGCATGACCCCGATGCGCTGGCTATATTTGTCACAACCACAGCTACATTAGCCCGCACCGTCGCAGCCGAAACAAAGCGCCAGTCGCAATCCAATCCCATCGCTCGCGAGGCCATCTGTCGCAACGGTCTGATTATTGTTGCCCGAACCCCCGATGAGGCACGCCAGATCACAAACCGTCTCGCGCCCGAACACCTCACCGTCGACACTGACGCTGACCTTGCCTGGGTCCGCAACGCGGGCTCCGTCTTCGTCGGCCCCTACTCCGCGCAGCCCCTCGGAGACTACATCTCCGGCCCCAACCACACGCTTCCCACCGCTGGTCTGGCCCGCGCGCGCGGAGGACTCAGCGTCACTGACTTCCTCAAAGTCATCACCGTTCAGGAATACCGACCCGAAGGCCTGCGCGCCCTGGGCCCCGCAGCCGTTTCTCTCGCCGAAGCCGAGGGCCTGCAGGGCCACGCCGAAGCCATTCGAGCGCGCTTGTCCGAAATTCGAGGCGCCCGATGAATCGCGTTAAGACCGGCGCCCCCGAACCCCGCGACCTCATCCGCCGCATGAAGGAGTATCACCCGCCGCTTGGCGACCGCTCCGGCCTGCGTCTCGACTTCAACGAGAACACCATCGCCTGTTCACCGCGCGTGCTCGAAACGCTTTCGCAAATTTCGCGCTCCGAGCTGACCATGTATCCGGAGCGCGATCGCGTGGAGCAGCTGGTCGCCGAACACCTCAACCTCAAAGCCGGGCAGGTCCTGCTTACCAACGGGGTCGACGAAGCAATCCATGTTCTGTGCCAGACGTACCTCGGCGCCGACGACGAAATACTCCTGCCCGTTCCGACGTATTCCATGTATGCCGTCTACGCTTCGGCGACCGAGGCAAAGCTTGTCGAAGTCCCCGCAGAATCCGATTTTTGCTTTCCACTGGACCGGCTTCTCACCAGCATCACACCGGCGACCAAAGTGATTGCCATCGCGAATCCCAACAGCCCTACCGGACAAGCCGCCAGCCGCGATGCCATCCTCAAAATAGCCGACGCCGCTCCGCATGCCATGGTTCTGATCGACGAAGCGTACTTCCACTTCTACGGCCAAACCGTGCTCGATCTAATCGGCGCCGCCGCAAATGTAGTTGTCGCGCGCACATTTTCGAAAGCCTACGGACTCGCCGGCCTCCGTCTCGGCGTGCTCGCAGCCGATGAAGACTCGATGCACTGGCTGCGGCGCGTCATCTCACCCTACAGCGTCAATTCCATCGCACTCGCATGTCTGCCCGCAGCTCTCGCCGACAAGGCCTACATCGACGCCTATGTAGCCGAGGTCCTGCTCGCGCGCGCCGAGTTCACCGCGGCGCTCGAAGAAATGGGCGTGCGCTACTGGCCGTCCGAAGCAAACTTTATCCTCGTCTACATCGGATCTCTCCATGCCGAGTTTTCCCGGGCAATGAAGAGTCGCGGCGTGCTGGTGCGTGACCGCTCCTCCGATCACGGATGCAACGGCTGCGTCCGCATCACCATCGGAGACCGCGCCCAGATGCAGCGTGCAGTTCACACTATGGCCGAGACCCTCCGCGAAATCGAATGGACAGGAGATGCGCAATGACCCAGGCCAAGCCGAAAAACCGCGACGCAGCCCCCCGTACCGCAATCATCAACCGCAAGACCGCTGAAACCGAAATACATCTCCGCCTCACCATCGAAGGTGCCGGCCGATACAAAGTCTCAACCGGCATCCGCTTCTTCGATCACATGCTCGAGCTCTTCACTCGCCACGGCGCTTTTGATCTCGACCTCACTTGTACCGGCGACCTCGACGTTGACCAGCACCACACCGTCGAAGATGTCGGTATCGCCCTCGGCGAAGCGGTCGACAAGGCACTCGGCGACAAGCGCGGCATTCTCCGCGCCGGATATTTCCTCATGACCATGGACGAAACCCTCGGCATCGCCGCAATCGACCTCAGCGGGCGTGCAGCCTGCGTCGTCGACACGAAAGTACGCACCCGGCTCGTCGGCGATCTGCAAACCGAACTTGTTTACGACTTCTTCGAAGGCTTCTCCCGCGGAGCCCGCGCCAACGTCCATTTGAAAACTATGTACGGCCGCTCCAATCACCACAAGATCGAGGCGCTCTTCAAGGCATTTGCCCGCGCCCTGCGCGTGGCCTGCTCGCGCGACAGGCAACTCGGCAAGATGCTGCCCAGCACGAAAGGCCTCTTATGATCGCGGTTGTCGATTACAAAGCGGGCAACCTCACATCCGTCATGAAGGCCCTCGCGGCTGTAGGTGCTGACGCCGTCTCGACCGACAACCCCGGAGTCGTGAAACGCGCCGCAAAAATCATTCTCCCCGGCGTGGGACACTTCCAGGCGACCACCTTCCTTGAACAGCACGGACTTCGTCACGCCATCGGAGAACGGGTCGCGCAGGGCATTCCTTTCCTCGGTATCTGCGTCGGCCTCCAGTGGTTGTTTCGCGGCAGCACGGAAGCGCCCGGCACTCCCGGACTCGCATCCTTCGACGCTATCTGCGACCGCTTTGCTCCGGGCCGGAAAGTTCCCCACGTGGGGTGGAATTCACTCGCCACGCGCGACGATTCGCGCCTCTTGTGCGGCGTGCCCTCCGGCAGCTTTGTCTATTTCACGCACTCTTACCACGCGCCCGTTATTCAAGACACCGTTGCAGTTACGGAATACGGAGTTCCCTTCACCGCTGCCGTCGAGCGCGCCAATGTCATGGGTGTGCAATTCCATCCCGAGAAGTCCGGATCGACGGGCCTGCAGATCCTCCGCAATTTTCTGGAGATTCCATGCTGACGCGCCGAATCATCGCCTGTCTCGATGTGACCGCAGGCCGCGTCGTAAAGGGAGTGCAGTTCGTGAATCTCGTCGACGCCGGCGACCCCTCTGAGCTCGCCGCGCGCCACGCCGAGTCGGGCGCTGACGAGATCGTTCTGCTCGACATCTCTGCCACTCACGAAGGCCGCGGCACCCTGCTCGACACCGTCCGCCGCACCGCGCAGCGCCTCTTCATCCCGTTCACAGTCGGCGGCGGCATACGAATCCTGGATGATGCCGCTGCTGTCTTCGATGCCGGCGCCGACAAGGTCAGCATTAACTCCGCCGCCCTTCGTCGCCCTGACTTGATTGACGAGATCGGTGCCCGCTTCGGCGCCCAGGCTGTCATCGTGGCTATTGACGCGCGCCGTTCGCAGGGCGGCGCCGAAGTTTTCATCGAAGGCGGCCGCAAATCCGCCGACCGCAAAGCCCTCGACTGGGCACGGGAAGCCGAGCAGCGCGGCGCCGGCGAAATCCTCCTCACCTCTATGGACGCCGACGGCACCCGCGACGGCTTTGATTGCGATCTCACCGCCTCTATCAGTGAAGCCGTCGAAATCCCGGTCATCGCCTCCGGGGGCGCCGGAAACGCCAGGCACTTCTCTGAAGTTTTCTTGCGCGGAAAAGCCGACGCCGCCCTTGCCGCCAGCATCTTTCACTTCGGCATCTCCGACGCCCGCGCTCTCAAGCAGGAAATCGCGCTCGATGGTGTCCCCGTGAGGCTGCCATGCTGATTCCCTCCATCGACTTGATGGGCGGACGCATCGTCCAGCTCGTCCAGGGCGCGGCCATCAAGCTTGCCTTCGACGATTTCGAGTATTGGATCGGACGCTTTTCCTCCTATCCGATCGTTCAGCTCATCGATCTCGACGCCGCCATGCGCCAGGGGGACAACGCCACTCTCATCGAGCAGTTCGCCCGGCGCCTTCCCTGCCAGGTTGGCGGAGGCATCCGCACCGGCGAGCACGCCCGACGACTGCTCGATGCTGGTGCGCGCCGCGTGATCCTCGGATCGATACTCTTCAACCCGACCGGCGTCGACACTGATACCGCCGCATCCCTGTCTGCCGCCATCGGTCATGAGCATTTTGTCGCAAGCATTGATACGAAATCCGGGAACATCGCGGTGCGTGGCTGGAAGGAGAACGTACCCCTGACTCCTGAGCAGGCAATCAAAGCGCTGGAGCCGTATTGTTCTGCCTTCCTATACACGCACGTCGATACCGAAGGTACCCTGCGAGGCTTTCCGTTTGAGCGCGCCCAGACCCTCCGCCGATTGACGTCCCGTCAGCTCATCGTCGCTGGAGGCATCCGCGAGCGGGCCGAGATTGATGCCCTCGACGCAATCGGGGTCGACGCCGTTGCCGGCATGGCGATTTATTCGGGTTTGCTCGAAGCGTGACGGCGCAATCGGCTCTCGCGCCACTGCCGATTCTCCCACTGCCGATGCGCGACACCCACCGCTACAAAGATCAACGTGACCACTCCCGGCAGCCACGCCTGATCGGGTCTCCCGCGCGCGAGTCGAAGCACCGTATCGATCAGCCAGAGAAAGCCCAGTATGAACCAGATAGACGAACGCCGCATTTCTTTTGGCGAGCATAGCACCGAAAGATGGTCGAAGGCATTTCGGTAGGGGTGTATGCGATAGCACGGACCTTGAGTCGACGGGACCAACCGGGAGCGGCCACCCTGTGCGACTTATCGAGGGAACCCATAATTTGCAAAAATGCCTTAAGCTATGGAGTCCGGCGCCGCCACCTCCCCAGCGTCTGACAGATCGAGCAACGAATGACGACCAAGAAATCTGGATTGCGCCTGGCCAAACGCCTCGACGAGGTGGGCTTCTCCGACATTGTGCAGATTCGCAACAAAGTCCTAGAGCTGCGCGCCTCTGGACAAACCGTGCACACCTTTCATGGCGGAGAGCCCTTCTTCGACACGCCGGAACCCATCAAGTACGCGATGATGAAGGCACTCGTCGAAAATAAGACGCGCTATGCGCCATCCTCCGGAATCGACCCCTTGCGTGCAGCGCTCGCGCAAAAGCTGCAGAGCAGGAATGGCATTGAGGCAACCACCGAAGACGTGATCGTCACTGCCGGCGGTGCACACGCCTTGCATGTCGCTTTTCAAGCGGTCCTGAATCCCGGCGACGATGTGCTGCTGTTCTCGCCGTTCTGGACGCCAATCCGCGATATGGTCACCGGCGCCGAGGCCCGCGCCCTTCTTGTGCCCACTAGGACTGCGCGCCGCAGCGGCCTCACCAAAACTCTGGAGCAGTTCTCCACGCCGCATACTCGCGCCATCTACTACAACACTCCGCAGAACCCCGCCGGCACCGTCTTCACGCGCTCCGAGGCCGAAGAAGTCGCTGCCTTCGCAAGGAAACACGACCTCATCGTTATCGCCGACGAGGCCTATGAGGATCTCGTCTACGAAGGCGAGCATTGCTCGATCGCATCGCTGCCCGGCATGGCTGAGCGCACCATCACCACCTTCACTTTTTCGAAGTCCTACGCCATGACCGGCTGGCGCGTTGGCTATGCCGTGGCTCGTGAGCCCTTCATGTCGGGCCTGCGCAAACTGGTCCTCTACTCCATCAACGGAGTTTCCACACCCACGCAGTGGGCCGCACTCGAGGCGCTCTCCACTCCGCAAAGCGTGATTGATGCTAGGCGCGAAGAGTATCGCGCCAAACGCGAGCTGCTCGTTGCCGGCCTTCGCGAATGCGGGCTTGACTGCGAGATCCCCGAAGGGGCCTTTTACGCCTTTCCCGACGTCAGCAAAATTCACAAGGACAGCCGCAAAGCCGCCGCCATTCTGCTCGAAAAGGCGCATGTCGCGACCGTTCCCGGTGTAGTATTTGGCGCGCAAGGCGAAGGCCATGTGCGCTTTGGATACTCAATGTCCACCGAGTCCATCAATTCCGGACTCGCCGCCCTTAAGAGCTATTTCGCAAATCCCGCGCGCAGCGCCAGATAAGGCAACCGCCCTTCGCCGCGATTGCCTTCCGCACGCAACGCCTCCCGATGGAGGCGTTTTCTTTTCGCGTACTATCGAAGAAATCTCAAAGGAGCATACCGCGAATGCTGAAGGTCGGTATTCCCTGGTGGATCGATCCCGAATGGTTCAGCTGCTTTCCCGCCGGCATCGAGATCGAGCACATTGAGGCGGCCCCGCAGCGCACCATATCTGTCGATTTCTGGGTCGCCCCCGTTTCACCAAAGGACGGCGCACAGGCGCTGCCGCATCTTCAAGGCCTGAAAGTTGTGCAATCGCTCTACGCCGGCGTCGACTGGCTGCTGAAGCTGTTGCCGCCCGACCTCATCCTCTGCGACGCCCAGGGCCTGCACAATATCCCGACGGCGGAGTGGACCGTCTCCGCCATTCTGGCCGCCCTTAAACATTTTCCTTTCTACTTCGATCTCCAACGTGCCGGCGACTGGAAGCGACGCCGCGAGGCCGACCTTCACTACCGCGAAATGTATCCTGATGCGTCGAAGTCCCTGCCTCCCGTCTTGCAGGAAGAGCTGCACGGCAAGCGCGTGCTGATCGTCGGCTACGGATCGATCGGCCAGTCGATTGAGGAACGGCTCGCCCCCTTCGGTGTCGAAATTGTCCGCGTAGCTCGCAGCCCGCGCGATGGCGTCGAAAGCATCTCCCGCCTGCTCGAACTTCTGCCCGCCGCCGACATCGTGGTGCTCATCGTTCCGCTCACGCCGGAAACGACAGGAATGATCAGCGAACGGGAATTCGCTGCGATGAAACAAGGCGCTCTGCTGGTAAATGCGGCACGCGGTCCGGTTGTGAAAACCGACGCCTTGCTCGCTGCTCTCGAAGCCCGCCGCATTCGCGCCGTCGTGGATGTCACTGATCCCGAGCCGTTACCCCAGGGTCACCCGCTCTGGACCGCACCCAATCTCTTCATCACGCCGCACGTCGCGGCATCCAGCAACATGTTTCTGCCCCGCGCCATGGAGTTTGTCGCCGGACAGATCGCCCGCTATCTCAAGGGAGAGCCGCTCCTTAACATCGTCACGGGGCACTACTGACGCCCGTGCCCTCGCCGCTCGTCTGCGCAGGATCGGCACTCGCAATCTCCGGATTCTCCGCCGGAGGAGGCACCACCGGAGTTCTTTTCTCTACAGGCAGAAGAAACTGCAGCGGTGACTTCAAAATCTGCTGAAATGCCGATTTCAGAATCGAGAACTGTTCAGCACGTCCGACGTCATATGCGCGGAGCGCTACGATCGACGCAATCGAGAAGCTCACGCCCAGGTTCAGCACAAACATGATCGCGATGCCCCCGATCGCCGAGTACAGCCACCACTGCCGAAACGCCATCAGCCCAAAGCTGGCGGCGGAGAAGGCAAACATGCCGGTGTTCAGCGTCACGTGCCGCACGTCCAGTGGTATCCCGAAGAAGTGTGCCAGCTCAGGGGTAAATCCCATCAGATATCCGAGCGCAATACTGTTACTCCACGGAGCAACAATGCGATCTACCCAATTACCTAGGCGCTTCATGCGTTCCGTGCCAATGCGGTGCCCAAGGGGATGCTGGGCGATGGCTTCAGGTATCCGGTTATAGATGGCGAAGTTCTCGCACCATCCTCCGATCAGTGCAGCCAGCCAGAGCAAAACGCCTGTGATTGCCGCGAAGAATATAGTCCCCGAGGCGATCGGCCGCAGCGAAAGGTACACATGTTGGGCCTGCTGCGTCGGCAGATATGCGCTTCCGTGCGTCATCTGCCAGATCTGGTTGAAAACCACCGCGCCCGCCGACACCGCCAGAACATTTCCCATCGCCGCCGCCAGTTGCGTGCGGCTGATGGACGCGGCGAATTCGGCGATCTTGTCGCGTCGCTCTTCGCCCCGGTTCCTGCGGATAATATCCGCCAGCGTCGCTGCCGTCATAGACGGCTGCTTGGTTGCCAGCGCCAGCCCGAAGATCTGCAGGATCAGGAAGCTGATGGCGTAGTTCGTGCCCACCAGGAAACCTTCGACAAACGGCGCCCACGTCTGCCCGACAATATGCAGTTTGATCGCCGCCGTAAACACCGTGACCAGGCCGCCGCCAATGGCCGCGCCCCACATGTGCCAGTATTCCCGCCGGCTCTGTGCGATGTAGTGCTCGCCGCTATGTCCTGTGCGCTCCACCGTCTTTCGCGCCAGCAGGTTCAGGTTCTGCCGCATCAGCGCAGACACGCGAGTGTCGGCAAGCAGCCCCGAGAACAGCGTGTCCAGCAGCTGCCGCGCTGCCTTCACCTTGTCCGTCGATCTGGCCAGCAGCGCCGCCAGCAGTTCCATGCGATCCAGCGCCGCGTCCATCACGCTCAAATCGAAGACCAGGCCGGTGCTGACGCCTGCGTCTTCCATGTGAATGCGCACCAGAGCCAATTCGCCGCGGCACGCATAGACCGATTCCAGCCATTTTTCTCGATGGGCACCCAACGGCTCGCCGGTAGGCGGCTCAATGAATTTTTCAGTGGCAAAGACCAGGCGATAAAACGGCGACTCCTCCACCCCTCTCGTCGTGCTGCGTTCTCTGATGCCCGGAAAGCTCCCGCGTCCCGCAACGCGCGACGCCAGCAACCGAAGTGCCTCGCGGATCCCCTCGCGCACGCTCGGGAAAGCCTCGAAACCGCTCGGGTCCCAGAAAATGCCCATCAGCCGTGCAAAGATCTCCGGGCTGAGTTCCAGGAACCGCTTCACCGCCCGCGGCGATGCGAAGACCGCTGTAAAAATCCGCGCCGTATCGGTCTCTTCGCGTGCCGAAGGCAGCAGCCGCTGGAAAAGCCGTCGCGTTGTCTCCGGAAGCAGCGCATTCTGCACAGGAACCCCTGCCTCACCAAAAAACGAAACCGAATTCAGCTCCGCCAGCATCTTCTGCCACGCCACGCGGAAACGCGTTTGCAGCTCTGCATTCTGCTCGATGAAACCTACCCAGTTGGCCAACTCCGTAGAGAACTTCTCGTCCGACGAGCGGCCCCACAGCAGCGACAAAATTTCGACAATACGCCGTGTCTGCGCCGCCAGTGGACCACCAGCGCAGAAGGCGACCGTCAGATCGATCAGTTCCTCAGGAGGCCGGATAGCGACCATCACTCCGGGTTGGTGGCCGGTTGGCTCTCGGGTTGTCACCTGCGGATCCATCGTCCTTGATTCGAATTTCCGGAAGAGTTTCACTTTACCGCAGATTTACGTTGGTTGAAGCGAGAATCTGCTCCTTGGCTCAGTCCCGGCCCGGAGTGCGACAGCGACCGCACCGCATGATGCGAAAAGGCAACCAGAATTTTTGGAAAATGCCGTAAACTTAGGGTTCCGGCCGCATTTGCCTCCCGAATACCTCACGCAGAGAATTTTCCTTGTCCGAAGCTCAGAAGAAGCCCGAAGCCCAGAAAAAGCCCTCCGTTACCTATGCCGACGCAGGAGTCGATATTTCCAGCGGCGACCGCGCCAAGCAACGCATCAAGTACCTCGCCCAGCGTACCTTCAACCGCAACGTCCTCAGCGAAATCGGTGGCTTTGGCGGCCTCTTTAAACTCGACACCCTCAAGTACAAGCAGCCCGTCCTCGTCTCCAGCGCCGACGGCGTCGGCACCAAGCTCAAAATCGCCTTTGAACTGGGAATTCATCACACCGTCGGCGCCGACCTCGTCAACCACTGCGTCAACGACATTGCCGTGCAGGGCGCCGCGCCGCTCTTTTTCCTCGACTACCTCGCCACCGGAGCTCTCGACGGCGAAGTGGCTGAAAAAATCGTCTCCGGGCTCGCCGATGCCTGCCGCGCCAACGGCTGTGCCCTCATCGGCGGCGAGACCGCCCAGATGCCCGGCTTCTACGCCGAAGGCGAGTACGACCTTGCCGGCTTCATCGTCGGCGCCGTTGACCGCGACAAGCTCATCACCGGCGCGAAAATCAAAGCCGGAGACGTCCTCATCGGCCTCCCCTCCACCGGCCTCCACACCAACGGATACTCCCTCGCCCGCAAGCTCTTCTTCGAGACCGCCGGATACCGTGCCGAGCAATACGTCAACGCCCTCAAGGAGAAAGCCGGCGCCGCGCTGATGAAGACTCACCGCAGCTATCTGCACGCCATCCAGAAACTCACCGCTGCCGATCTGGTCAACGGCATGGCGCATATCACCGGCGGCGGCATCACCGAGAACCTGCCGCGCATACTGCCCAAGGGCCTCGCCGCCTGCATCGATCTCGGCTCCTGGCCCGTGCTGCCCATCTTCGAGCACCTGCGCGAGCTCGGCAACGTGGAGCAGGATGAGATGCTCCGCACCTTCAACATGGGCGTCGGCCTCATCGCGGTTATCCCCGCCGAGAAATTCAACCGGGCAAAAGCCATCCTTGAACGCGCCAATGAAAAGTGCCATCTGATCGGCAAAATCCAGAAAGGCGACCGCAAGGTGATCTACGCCTGATGTCCGGCTCGAACAAACGCCTCGGCATCCTTCTCTCCGGACGCGGCTCCAACTTCCTCGCCATCGCCGAAAACATCGCCCAGGGAAAACTCACCGGCTGCGAGATCGCCGTCGTCATCTCCAATAAAGCCGATGCCCCCGGACTCGACATCGCCCGCACCCTCGGCCTCAACGCCGTCGCGATCGAAGCCCGTGGACGCAAGCGCGCCGAGCATGACGCCGAAATCGCCGCCTGCCTGCGCGATCACCACGTCGACCTCATCTGCCTCGCCGGATACATGCGCCTCCTCTCGCCCGAGTTCGTCCAGGCCTTCCCTAACCGCATCCTGAACATCCACCCCTCACTCCTGCCCGCCTTTCCCGGCCTTGACGCGCAGGAGCAGGCCCTTGCCTATGGCGTCCAGGTTGCCGGGTGCACCGTACACTTCGTCGACGAGCAACTCGACCACGGCGTGATCGTGCTTCAGAAAGCCGTTCCCGTTCTCCCCGGAGACGACGCCCATGCGCTGTCTGCGCGCATCCTCGAGCAGGAGCACATCGCCTACAGCGAGGCAATCGCGCGAATTCTGTCCGGGGAATACCGCATCGTCGGGCGCCGGTACGTAAAGGCTTGAAGTACGCCGGATTCGCCTGTACCTTTTCATTTCTGTAGCCGGCATTTTGTTAGAGAGGGTGCGATGCGGAGAGCAATAGCTGAGCGGCTGATTCGGATTTGCGTAATGGGAGCGCTTTGTGCTCTGGGAACAATGCCGGCTTTATGGTCGCAGGGGCCCAGGCCACAGGATGCGGCGCTCATTGCGCGGCGGGAAGCCACCGAGAAAGAACTGGAGTCCATTGCGATCATCGAGCGCAAGGTGATGGTTCCGATGCGCGACGGCAAGCGGATGCAGGCCGATATCTACCGCCCGAAGGACGAATCGAAGAAGTATCCCATCATCTTTGTGCGGACCCCCTACAACTTCAACTACTGGGACGTGGCGCTGGGCGCGCCGCGTGACATGTCGGCTGCGCTGGAGGCAGTAAAGCGCGGCTACGCCTATGTTGAGATGAACGAGCGCGGGCGATATTTTTCCGAGGGCGACTACGAGATTCTGGGTGCCCCTCTAACCGATGCCGATGACGCGCTGGACTGGATGGGCAATCTACCATGGTCGGCGGACAAGGTTGGTCTGATCGGCTGCTCGTCGACGGCGGAGTGGCAGCTTGCCGTTGCAGCGCGCGGCGACAAAGCGCTGGCGACCTTCATTCCCGAGAGCTTCGGCGCCGGCGTGGGTCGCGTGGCTCCTTATTACGAGCAGGGAAACTGGTTTCGCGGCGGCGCCGTGCAGATGCTCTTTGGTTCCTGGCTCTACGATTACGGCTTTCAGAACGATCCCAAGCCGATGTTCCCAAAAGATGCAACGCAGCAGGAGTTGGTGCAAGAAGCGAAGTCCTTCGACCTGAACCCGCATCCGCCCCCAGTGGACTGGTCAAAGGCGTTCTGGCATCTGCCGGAGAAGGACATGCTCGCTGCAGCGGGCGCGGGACCGGGCATCTATGCCAGCGTGACCAAAGGACCGACGGGCGGCAACATGATCGCACGGACGCCGAACGATCCCGCCTGGTACAAGGGCGGCCTGTGGAATGACAGCATGCCCATCAATATCTCCGGCCTGTGGATGATGACGTGGTACGACATCAGCGTGGGACCGAACCTCGCCGCATACAACTACGTGCGCAGGACAGCCAGGCCCGAGATTGCCAACGAGCAGTATGCGGTGATTGCGCCGGTGCTGCACTGCAGCTATAAGCGGGCGTCGGAACATACGGTTGTCGGCGAGCGTGACATGGGCGATGCGCGTCTCGATTACGACGCACTCACCTATGGCTGGTTCGACCACTTCCTGAAGGGCGAGCAGAACGGAATTCTGGAGAAGACGCCGAAGGTTCGCTACTACACGATGGGAAGCAACAAGTGGCAGACCTCGGACACGTGGCCTCCGGCAGGCGCAAAGCCGGTTACATATTATCTTTCGAGCGGAGGGAGGGCGAACACACTCTATGGTGACGGCGCGCTGACCAACACCAGGCCGGGCAAGAATGCCAAGGATGCGCCGGATAAGTTCGTCTACGATCCGATGAATCCTGTGCCGACGTATGGCGGCGGCTTCTGCTGCATGGGAGCGGGAATGAAGCCGGGCGCGCTTGACCAGCGGAGCATGGAAGCGCGCGGAGACATCCTGGTCTACAGTACGGAACCGCTCAAGGACAGCATGGAAGTCAGCGGCCCGATTGACGTGACGCTCTACGTGTCGAGCGATGCGAAGGATACCGACTTTACCGTGAAGCTGATCGACGTGCTCCCGGACGGAACCGCGTACAACCTGGATGAGAACATCCAGCGCGTGCGATATCGCGAAGGCTACGACAAGCCTCCGGTATGGATGGAGAAGGGCAAGGTCTACAAGGTTAGGCTGCAGCCGATGCAAACCAGCAACTACTTCGCGCCCGGCCACCGTGTGCGCATCGAGGTAAGCAGCAGCGACTTTCCGCGTTTTGACCGCAACCTGAATACCGGTGGCAACAATTACGACGAGACCGCAGGCGTGGTGGCGCACAATGAGGTGCATCATTCGGCGGAGTATCCGTCAAGCGTGACGCTGAGTGTGGTGGGTAAATAGGGGTCCAGGGCGTGGGATGTGGACCCATTACTATCTCTGCACCACCTCGTTCACGGATGCTGCCTGATCGTTGCCTGCCGTGCGCGTCGCGGACAACTGGCGCGAAGTCTGGCCGCTATATTAATGGACTGTTAATATCCTGTGAATAGGGCGTCGGAGAAGTTACTTAAGTCATTGCTCTGCAATGAATATAAATCTTCCACAGCCCGGTCGGGCATAGACATCAAATTATTGAATTTTGGGAGCTTTTCTGCCCCCGATCAGGCTCCTCGCACTGCCGGACTCGCTTCAGCAACAGTTCGCGCTCCCGCGCATTTCGCGTCAGCGATGCTGCCCGCTCCAGCTCCGCCCGGGCCTCAGCCATGCGTCCCAACTTCACCAGCAAGTCGCCGCGCACGCTGGGCAGCAGATGATATCCCGCCAGCGTCGGTTCCCTCATCAGGCCGTCAACAATCTCAAGACCGGCAGCCGGCCCGAACGCCAGCCCCACGGCCACCGCTCGATTCAGCTCAACCACCGGAGAAGGCGTCACCAGCGCCAGTTCCGCATATAACGCCGCGATCCTCGACCAGTCCGTCTCCTCTGCCTTCACCGCTCGGGCATGACAAGCCGCAATCGACGCCTGCAGCACATACGGACCGCGTGCCCCACTCAGCTTCTCGGCTCGCTCCAGCGCCGCCAGCCCCCGCCGGATCAGCAGTTGATCCCACCGCCTCCGGTCCTGGTCAAGAAGCAGCACCGGCTCCCCCGCGGGCCCGGTCCGAGCCCTCGACCGCGATGCCTGAATCTCCATCAGCGCCGCCAGCCCGTGCACTTCCGGCTCCAGCGGCATCAGCTCGGCCACGATCCGCCCCAGACGCAGCGCGTCTTCGCACAAGCCCGGACGCATCCAGTCTTCTCCCGACGTCGCCGAATATCCCTCATTAAAAATGAGATAGATCACTTGCAGCACGGCCGCCAGCCGCCCCACCAGCTCCGCTCCCCGCGGAACCTCGTAGCGCACCCCCGCCTCGGCCAGCGTCCGTTTCGCCCGGACAATCCTCTGCGCCACCGTCGCCTCGGGCACCAGGTACGCCCGCGCAATCTCCTCCGTCGTCAATCCGCCCAGCAGCCGCAACGTGAGAGCCGTCCGCGCCTCGGTCGATAGCACCGGATGGCACGCCGTAAAGATCAGTCGCAGCAGGTCGTCGCCAATCTCATCATCCAGACCTGCATCGAAATCCGGCACTGTCTGCTCGCGAATCTCGTATTCGCGCCCCAATTCCTCATGTTTGCGGTCCAGCATCTGATTGCGGCGGAATTGATCGATCGCCCGCCGCTTGGCAGTCGCCATCAGCCACGCACCCGGCTTCTCCGGAATCCCCTCTTCAGGCCACTGTTCAAGTGCCGCGATCAGCGCCTCTTGTGCCAGGTCCTCGGCCAGGCCCACATCGCGCACCATGCGCGCCAGGCCGGCAATCAGCTTCGCGGACTCGATTCTCCATACCGCATCAATGGCGCGGTGTGCATCGGTAGCCGTCACAGCTACCGATCACACCATCTTCACCCGTCGCCGCGCAAGCCGATCAGGCTCCAGCTTGCTGCGCCGCCTTCTCCTTCAACTCGGAGAATCCTTCCGCAGCCTTCTTTACATCCTCGGAAAAGTCATCCATCTCCATCACCTGCCGCACCTCGACCACCTCGTTCGGCGAGCCCGGGCAGCGCTTCGCCCACTCGATCGCCTCTTCCCGCGACTTCACCTGGATCATCCAATAGCCCCCGACAACCTCTTTTGCCTCGGCAAAAGGACCATCGACGACTACCGGCTTCCCGCTCTTGAACGAAACCCGCACCCCCGTCGACGGCGGATGCAACCCGTCCAGCGCCAGCAGCACGCCGGCTTTTTGCAGTTCCTCGTTGTACTTCATCATCGCCGTCACCGCCTTGGGGTCCGGCATCGTACCCGGCGCAGCATTCTCATACCCGCCCGGAATCATCAGCATCATGAATCGCATCTCTCGTCTCCATCCAGGTAAGAAGCGGATGGCCCCCACCCGCTTCGCCAACGAATCTTTACCGTGCCCCAACCGCGTCGCCAACCGGTGTAACCCGTGGCGCTCCGCACTCCGGAACTTCATAAAGCTGCCGCACCTCAACCTCGCCATCACCTGCGACATTCATAAAGTCCTGCGCGATCTCGATAGCATGTTCTTTCGAATTCGCATTGATGAGCGCAAAGCCGCCAACAACTTCTTTCGCCTCGCTGAACGGGCCATCGGTCACGGTGTACTTCCCATCCGTCCGCCGTACCTTGGCTCCCAACGCGCTGGGAAGGCATCCTTCGGTCGCGATCAGAATGCCCGACTTCAAGCTTTCTTCGATGTAGGTCCCCATCTTGGCCATATCTTCCGGAGTGGGCGGCGCACCCTCCCCCTTCGCAGGCTTGTATATGCACAAAAATTTCATCGCAATCTCCTTTTGGATTTGTCAGCCGGGGTTGTGATCCCGTCTCTATCAACACGTCGAACGGCAGACACCGAAATCGACACGCTTTCCGAAAAAATACGCTTTATTTTCCGCACCGGATAATAGCAGCCAAAAAGAATGCCCGGCACAAAGCCGGGCGTTTTCCAGGAACATTCAACGGGCAGTCTTAATCTTCGTAAGCACTCCAGACAGGCGCAAGATCGAGCACAAAGTCGGCGACCGGTCCCGTCCCGGAAACTTTGTCCGTCTTCTCCAGGCGAGCAGAGCGGCCAGGCTCGTAAATCAAAACATTACGGTCGTAGGGATCGATCAGCCATCCAAGTAGCGAGCCATTGGCAATCCACGATTCCATCTTCTTCCTGGCCTGCGAAGGGCTGTCGCTTGCCGACAGCAGCTCGATTACAAATGCCGGCGCGAGACGCAGAAAGTGCATCCTGTCTTCCTTCGTGACACCACGCATCTGTTCCGCGGTGACGTATGCGGCATCCGGGCTCAAAGAAGAACCATCGGGGAGGAAGAATCCTGTATTGGAGTCATACACACGGCCTTGTTTCTGTTTCTTCCACCAGGCCCTCAGCTGGTAGATAATCTCGCTGTTAGCATCGCCGCTGTCGGCACCCGCCGGTGGATTCACTATGATCGTGCCTTCCTTCGTTCTTTCGAGTCGCACCAGGTCATTTGCAGCGCACAGTTTCTCGAACTCCTCGTCCGTCAAGGGTGGGTCTAGCACCACGCTGCTCGGCAGTTTCGGAATTTCGAGAATCGTACTCATATCCGGATTCTACGACACAGCCGCTTCCGCCATACCCGACCTACCTGCGTTAGTTGCGCCAAAAAAAAGCCCGGCTCTCACCGGGCTTTTCGTTTTGGCGCCGTAGGCGCATGTCGCTGGACGCGCAGTCCTCAGTCCCCCATGACGGGCTCTTCCGCCTGCGGCGCGGGAGCAGCCTTGGGGGCCGGAGCGATCGAGTTGATCGAGACGATCCCTTCGACCGGCTTCTCACCCAGCACATGCTCACGATACAGCCGCGCCATCTGCGCATTTTCGGCATCCTGTTTGAGCTTCGCGTCACGCGCGCGAATCTTCTCCTCGCGCGAGTTCTTCGCGATGCCCAGCTTGTCGAGGGTATCGTTGGCCGCAGCGTCCACGTGCTCCTGATGCAGGATCAGCGTGTGCTCCGCGCCCCCCATGCCCACCTTCTTGCCGCCGGCGAAGATCTCATGCCGTCCATGCTCGTCGTACCACTTGGTGAGCGTCGCCGTCATGTGCATCTTCTCGATAATGTTCCGCCAGCCCACGCCAGTGTTGTACGCGCAGAAGCTGATCTCGCCTTCCTGCGTCGCATAGGGAATGATGCACTGCTCGGTGCGTCGGAAGTCGTAGTTGAACAAGTCCTGGAACCACATGCCGGCGATAAAGAGGAAGTTCCAGCGGTCAGCGCGGCGCTTCTCGATATCGGCCATGGTGCGGTCGCCGGTTACCTTGCCGTAGTTGCGGCCGGTCGCGCCAAAGCACTTGTCGAACTTCTGCAGCAGGTCGAGAATCTTGAAGTGCGTCGGCGACTTGGTCGGATCGTAGTTGCGCAGCAGAGCCAGCGTCACACCCAAAATCGACAGGAACTTGCCGCGTGCCGCGTCATTGATCTTGGCGACGTCCTTGGCCAGCCGGTCGGCATTGAGAAACGCCGTCACCGGAACCGCTTCCTTCGTTTCCTTGTCGATCATCAGCGCCATGCCGATACCGCAGTTTGGATGGCATCCGCAGGAGAGCTGACCCCAGTCGTGGTTCGGCCCATGCACCAGGTCGGCCCAGTCGGAGAACGTGCTCATAAAGCTGATCGGGAACCAGTCGCGGACCGGCTCGCCCAGACCCATCTGGTCCTTGATGTCGTGCGCCATGTGGCTCAGCGTGTAGCGCTGCGCCTCGCGCCGCTCGTCGCTGACCGCCTCGTCGCGGCCCGTGAACGACACCGGCTGAAAGCTGAGGAAGTTGATCTTCTTGGGATTGTCGAGCGCGAACTGGATGATGCGTCCGACCTGCTCGTTGTTGATGCCGTTCACGATGGTGGTCACCGGAACGATATCCACGCCCGCCTCGTGCAGGTTGTGGATCGCCTGCAGCTTCACGTCGAACAGATTGCCGACCTTGCGGTGCGAATTGGCTGCGTTGCCGATGCCGTCAAACTGCAGATACGCATAGCGCAGACCAGCCTCAGCAGCCGCGCGGCAAAGCTCCTTCGACTTCGCAAACTCAATGCCGTTGGTCGCCGCCTGCACCGAGTTGTATCCCACCTTGCGCGCGTAAGCTACAGCGTCCAGGAAGTACGGAGACAGCGTCGGCTCGCCACCGGAGAACTGCACCGACATCTGCCGGCGCGGCTTGATGGTAATGGCGTTGTCCAACATGGTCTTGATCTCATCCCAGGTCAATTCATGAACAAATCCCACCTGGTTCGCATCCATGAAGCACGGATCGCACATCATGTTGCAGCGGTTGGTCAGATCGATGGTCAGCACCGACCCGCGCCCGTGCGTAACCGTCGACGTTCCGTGGTTGTGCAGCTTCTCGTCGTTGTGCGCCTTAATGTCGCGGCCCGGGAAAACCTCCTCGAGGTGCTTGAAGAACGCCGTATCGATCGACATCACGTCTTCAAAGTGCCCGTGCTTGGGGCAGTCCTTCACCATCAGGATCTTGCCGTCGCGCTCGATAATCTGCGCCTTGATCTCGCCCACCTTCTCGTTCAGCAGAATTTCGTGAGGCAGCTTGCCGTCGATAATCTGCTGGCGGATCTCAGGCACGCACTTCGGGCAAAGCGAATCCGTCGTTCGCGGCCAGCCTAGCGGAGGCTTCTCTTTCTGGTACGACTTGAGCAGTGGCTTATCCGACCACCTGGGAGTAAAAGAAGGGTTGGGCCGGATGCTGTTCAGCTTTTCGAAAATGCTCCATGCGCCCTGAGCCGCATACGTGAGTGTCCTCTCCGCATACTTGACGGCTTTTGACATGTATCAGTCTCCTCTGACTGGCTTTTCGCCCGCTCACCGGGCGGCATTCAAATCCTGGGTCAAAGCCAGCGGCTGGGGGTTGCCAGACTGCCGGCGCATCTCCGGCCGAACTGATTCGTCCGAAAGACTTTACCAGCTATAAGGATAGGATGCGGAATAGAGGAGTGAAATCATTAGTGGCTAAACGGCGAAAATCCGCACTTGGACGGGAAATGCCGCCCGTGAACGGAGGGGGTGCAAATCACTGGGTGTCCGGGCTGTGGCGGTCAAACACCTTATCCCGCACATCCGGCCAGAACTCCTGAAAGAGGTTTATTCCCGCCAGCCCAGCCAGCGACACCCCCCACGTCTTCGCACTCACCCGCCAGTTCGCGCTCCGCCCCGGATAATATGTCATGGTCAGCGCCCCGGCGATCGCCCGGCCCACGACGTCGGAGACATTGAACCCATGCGAACCGTCATCCCGCTGGGCGACGAACACCCGCTCGGCTGCATAAACCCCGCGTTCCGTGATTCCCCCGTGCGCCTTCCGGAAATAGCGCGGATCTTCGTGGGTGATCGTCGGCAGCAGGCTGTCGGAAAAGAAGCGAAAGCTGGCTTGGCGCAGTGCCGCCGCGCCCAGTTTTTGGCCAAATGCAGCCGAATCCGATCCGTACTTCGGATCAGTGTTTACCAGCTGCTCCCACCCCCCAGAAATGAACATCGGCACCAGGGTCGCCGGCCGGAACTCCTCGTGCAGCCAGAAAGTCATCTTGTCGCGCGTATACAGCGGCGGAACCTTCTCGCCCGGATCGACTACCCCAAACCACTTCGACTTACGAAACCCTCCTGAATTCGACTCATGCACCGCTGGCGCATCGGGAAGCGGATCCCCTCCGGCATGAGCGGGCTGGCCGAAAATCGGCGCTGAACCAAGCGATATCAAGAGCAGAAAACAAGACTCCAGTGCAAATTGTGACTTGATCATCAAATTTTAGTGGGTCCTGTGCTCTCAAAGGATTCGTGTGAGGACAGCCGCAGATGCACTTCCGCCATCCCAACTGTTTGGATGCATGGAAGGGCTCCGGCGTGGCTGTTGAAACAAGGACCATGAAGAAAAAAGGCGCAACCAAAGCAGGAAACGGCTTCCTCAAAGGACATGCCCTGAGCCTGGCGGCCATAGGCATTTTGCTCACCTGGGTGGTGCTCTACTCTTTTGGCGATCCCCGGAAGCACTGGGGCTCTTTCTTCGGCAATGCCATCGCTGATTGGACCGGCGTAGTTGTAACCGTCATTGCTACGAAATATTTCTACGAAGTCGGCTCGAGTGAGAGCAAACAGCCACCCAGGATTTTTCAGGGACGTCTCGCCAGAATTTTCCGGGATCACTCACTCACCATTTTTCTTTCGGTAACCGGACTGGCGTGGGTAGCACTCTACGTCTCGGTGGATTCAGAATCAAAATGGGGACAGGTCGTTGGCAACATCGTTTCCGAGTGGACACAGCTCCTCGGCCTCGTGCTGCTCACCAAGAAACTCATCGAGCGTAAGTCAAAAGAAAGCCAGGAATAGAGATGCGTCATCCGTATGCACGTAACTCTTCGGGCACGCCTGTTCCGGGGCCGTTGATTTTGCATCATCAGCCACCGATACTTAACCCTGAACGACTGCGTGAGGAACCATGAGTAGTCAGCCCGGCAGTGGATTCGAAAACTTCGGCCGCAAGATCGACGAGACCCTCAACAACGCCGTCCCCCGCGTTGAAGATGAGCTCAAGCGAGTCATCACCTATCTCAACGACGAAGTCGTGCCCAAAGTCCGCGAAAATTCGTCAAAAGGACTGCGCGTCGCCGCCGACCAGTTGACCCGGCTCGCCGAACATCTCGACCAGACCACCGCGGCGCGACAAAATCCGCAGAATCCGGGTCAGAACAAATGACCATGACCCGGCCCCTTACGTCATCGCTGGCCTGCTCTGCTGCTTTGCTCTTCCTCGCCGGATGCAGCCATCGCGCCCAGGTCGCCTACACGCCGCCTCCGCCATCCATCCCCACTGCGCCGCGGCCCGCGCCGCCGGTCGCCGCACCGCCCTCCGCAACACCGCAGCCCGCGCCCGCTGAACCCGCGCCGACTTCCGACGAAGCCATCGTCGCCTCCCGCCAGCCCATCTACAGCGAAGAAGGAATGGCCAGTTGGTACGGCCCCAATTACCACGCCCACCGCGGAGCCAACGGACAAATCTATGACCAGAACGGAATCTCCGCCGCGCACCGCACTTTGCCTATGGGTTCCCTGATCAAGGTCACCAACCTCCAAACCGGGCAGACCGCCATCATGCGCATCACCGATCGCGGACCCTTTGTTCCCGACCGCATCATCGATCTTTCCATCGGAGCGGCGAAAGAGGTCGGCGTCTGGCGTCCCGGCACCGCCCGCGTCCGTGTCGACGTCTATGAAACACCGCACCCCATTGCATCGGGCGGCCGCTGGTGTGTCCAGATTGGAGCCTTCTCCAGGGAACACGACGCCGTCAAGCTCGAAGAACATCTCTCGCGCAAGTACGAAACTGCCAATGTGATCGAGTTCACCGGACCTACCGGCCACTGGGTGCGCATCCGTCCTCAGGCTGACGACCGCCAGCGCGCCGTCGAAATCGCCAACAGCATCAGCCCCAAGGAAGGCGAAGCCTACCTCGTCCGCCTCGACTGATAGCCCCAGCCTTTGAGCTG